>JAABUX010000004.1_pt1 | contig 343955 bp, 333 predicted proteins | sample 5561851 | NCBI WGS metagenome assembly JAABUX01 (sample SAMN10711883, study PRJNA513361) | rock metagenome | isolation source: Antarctica rocks | place: Antarctica: Victoria Land, Richard Nunatak red sandstone | collected 2016-01-03 | reverse complement strand
CCAGTGACGCGCCACGGCGCCGCGACGCGAAGCAGCTCGGTGAGAAATTCGACATCCCGCATCCCGTATGCATCACACGCATGGACGGTTTTCCTTCCCCAGACCCACTCAAACTACCGAAGCCCCAGAAAAGTATATCACAGCTTCATGATCTAATCAACAGTCTTATTTATAACTCCGAAATCATCATTTTCGAACATATTCGAATTACGTGATACCCTGCCGACGAAGCATTCCGATTTGGAGGTACGCGCTCGACGAACACGCTCCGTTCGAATCGCTCAATGCCCGAAACGTGCGAAGCGCCGTGCGCGGATCTGTGGCCTTCAGAGAGAGTGCACCACGAAGACGCATGCGAGGATGCGGGTCGTCGAGGAGTGCTCGGAATCGGTCGTCGTGTCCCGGCCGCTTGTTGATTTCGTTGAGAACTGCCGCTTCGCGGTCTGCCGCGGCCGCCTGTGCTGGGAGTCCGTCCTTCCCCGTCGCGTTGAACTCAGCCATGACTGCTTCACGTAGCTCGTCGAAGAGCTGGTCGAGGGTCATTTCTGCATAGCTCATACCTGTCATCCTAGCTGCATCCCGAGCGACTGTGTTTGTTGCGGCACCTGAATCTGCCCGTTTTGCTGAAGTGTCGCATACTGCCCAATCGGCGGCTGCACCCCGCCGAGCTGCCGTTGCACGTCCGCAATTGCATACGCCCCGGCCCCTTGGTGCTGAACGACCTGGCCATTTCCCAGGTCGAGGAACGTTCCGCTACGCGTCGAGCCGTCCCAATTAGCGACGCTCCGCGCGTCCGGCAGAGGCCTGCTGCTCTGTTGATTGTGAGCATCGATTGCGTTCTGCACGTCGTTGATGTCTGGAGCCTGCGGCGCGGGCGGCGCTTGCGGAGCGCAAAGGCCCGGCACGTCGAGTCTTTTGAGTTCTTTTTCGATTGTGTCGCGCGTTTGTTGCGGTGTGTGTAGCCGATCCATTGCTTCGCGAATTTGCTTGATGCCGAACTCGCGTTGCTCATCGAACGGTAGAGTCCGAACGTAATCGCGAGCGTGCGGGAATTGCTTAGGGTCGATACCGTCCGCCGCGAGCGGCTTGCGCGAACTCATAGCCGAAACTTCCGCGTGTACGTCTTCAGGCAAAGCTATAGCGTTTGCGGTGTTCTGAATGACTTCTGAGCCGAATCGGGCCGTCTGATTTTGCTCGACAATGTGATGGACTTCCCAGCCGACTGGGGTCGTCGAACTCATCGCGTTTTTTAATGCGCCGAACGAACGAAATTCTTTCTCGTTTGGCATGCACTTGTTGACTGCGGCGAGGGCTGCGGCACCCTCCTTGGTCCCCGCCGTCGTTACATATTTGTACGCCTCGCTCGCGAGGTCTGCGGCTGCGCCTCCGGCGTGTGGCGGAGCCATCCCCGGCGCATGCGGTATAGGCGCGTGCATCTGAGGCTCGTCGCCGGCTCGCGGCTGCGGCGCGGTCGTCGCATCAATCGCCGCCTGCGTCGGTAGCGCGCGCACGAAGGTCTCGTTCTGAAACGGGCTTGGCGTCGGAAGTGCAATCGGCCGCCCGTGAGCGTTCGCGATTGCCTCGGCACGCTGCGCGCGTTCGGCCGCGCCGATTTGCTCCGCATATTCTCGGCTGACCGAAACCCCCGGCATGGCCGCGACGGCAAGGGACGCCGTGGCAAGCAACGCGCCGCCGACCTCTGCGGTTACTGCTCCCGCAAGAGCTTCGCCGCCGACGCGGAGCAACTGCCCCCCTCGCTCGACGAAGGTCTCGCCCAAGACCTGGATTACACGCGCGCCGTTCGGAAGGGTCGCTTCGCTCACTGTTATCCTCGCGTAGGGGGCCTTGGCCATTCGTTCCCCGGATTAGTCCATTCCCGCCCGTCGAGGCCGGTGAGACGGCCCTTTGTGATTCCGTCGTCCGTCATCGTCGACGCGATATCCGCCCCGGAAGAGAGCGGCCCGCAGTGCCTGCTCGGCTTCCAATTGGGATGCGATAGCGTCGGGTGAGCTCGTCGATTCCGACGCCCATCAAAAAGTCTAAAAGCAGGTAGAGCCCCTCTTCTTCGATTAGCGTTGGAACACGATATGGCAGAGCACTGTCGCTCTGTCGCCGAGGTGCTCCCCCACTTCATTTCCTAACCTCGGCGCATGGCCGCTCACTCCAAAGATTTTCTGCGCGTGCGGGATGCGCTGCTCGCACTCGACGACGGCGATCGCGTACCGCTCGCGCGTCTGATGCGTGCGATGACGGAACCTCAATCCCCGCTCTCGGGTGAGACCTAAAAGGTCTTGCGAGATTTAGTGTAGGCCGTCAAGCAGGTTGTAACGTATGTTGGATTGATGTATACTTGTCCCATGCGAATTGCAGACGCCATTACCCTTAGTGGTCGGTGGCCGAGGTTATTGTCGCAATCGAGGAGTACGTACGTGTCCAGAACGCCGCTCCGAAGCCGCTCATCTGGACAGCAAAAGCCTCGGATATTCTCGAGGAAGTAAAACGTGCCAGAGCAAAGCTCGATTCATTACAGTCAACTTGACGGCCTACGCTAGTTCAAATTGTATGCCAATCATCCCGGCACGTAGAACGCGTAATCACGCCTCTGGAAATGATCGATATCAGACAGGGAATCAGCGCTCCGCGACGTTCGTCTGCGCTCAGTTTCTATCGCGCACTAGCGTCAACGGGGACGCGCGGGCACCTCACGCGTAGGTTTTGATATCTTTGTATTGCCGTCCGGGCTTGCAAGTTGGCGCTCTAATGCCGTAAAGGCATCAATTATCTCTCTTGCCTCGAATGCGCGATTACGTTTGCCCTGAGTTACCGGTTTGAGGATTTCGAGTCCAACGAGTTCACGGATCGCGTCATTTGCCGCAGGGAATCGACGCTTCAAAATTCGCGCTACCCCGGTAACCGTAACGACGGGAACGGCGGGAAGAACTTCAACAAGTTTCAGAGCGGTTGCATCGGAACGCACTTTCCCTAAGCGGTTTCGCCAATCGGCTTGGATGACTTCGATGCGTTTCTCAAACGCCTCTGCATCCGCGACCGCCCGCGTGCAAGCGGCTGAGAAGAATGCGATCCATTGATTTACCGCTTCATGCGCCCCAGGGCTTGTCGGCGGGCCTATAGTTCGCGTCGCGTCAAGCCGCGCGATGTAATCTTTGGCGTGAGTAGCTAAGACGAGCGATATCGGTGGCGTCGCACGCTCGGCGAGACCGCGACGACGCAAGACCATGTAGATCAACGCACGCCCGGTCCTGCCGTTGCCGTCCTCAAAAGGATGGATGGTCTCAAATTGCGCGTGTGCGATAGCTGCCTGTGCTAGTGCGGGCAAGTGGTCGTCATTACAAAAGGCACACAAATCGAGAAGCAAGTCTTCGACGAGATCCGGAGGCGGCGGTACGAATGCCGCATTTATCGGGTTATACGTGTTGCCGCCGATCCAGTTTTGTTCGGTACGGAGAACGCCCGCAAAGCGAGCATTTCTTGCAGTCGCCATGAGTCGCCGATGAGTTTCTTGAATACGATCGATTGTGATCGGACCGACGTCCTCGACTGCGTAAGCCATTGCGGCCACATTTGCAAGAACCTCGGACGCGAGATCATCGGTGGGCGGACTCCCCTCGTCTTGAGTAAAAGCGGCGCGAAGTACACGTTGTGGGGAGACAACGAGGCCCTCGATCCTTGACGAAGCGACCGACTCTGCAGGCAATAAGAGCCGAGCGAGAACTTCCGTGTTGCTGAGTCCTGCAGCACGATGATCCAAGCGAACCATCGCCTGTTCTGCATCGCTGATATCCGCTGACACGTCGCCGTCGAATCGAAAACTTCGACCTACGAGAATATCTGGCACATAGGCGTTATAAGCTCCGCCCGCACGATCGCGTCGAGGAATGCCAAGCCCGCTGATGTTGCTAATCCAGTATTGTCGTTCGTGGCGGCCCATCAAATCGTATTCGCCCCTTCCTTATTATTTTTTATATGAGTATATCATAATAAGGGATCTTCTTCCTATTCGGTGCTCCCGGGTCCGGTTTTTGAGCGCGGAAGCATACTCAGGGTGTCAGTACATCGTCACTCATCCGAAGCCGCTCCCCTCGTAGGGCGGAGCATCGAGGCACGGGGACTCCGCATCGGGTAGAATGAATGCAGCCGCGTCACTCGCCGGGAGCCACCATGGTCCGACCACTCGTCCTCACCAGCATCGCATCGTTCGCCGTCGCCGCTCTGCCCATCGCCGCGCTCGCGGAGCAAGGTGCCGCGACGCCGAGCTATGCCTCGCACGAAGACTCGATCAAGGGTCGCGTCACGTCGTTCGACGGTCACTTCGACCTGCACGTGCGCGACGATCGCGGCGATTATGTCGACACCGTGCGGCTGCACGAGGGCACGATCATCAATCCGCGCGGTCTTCGCTTGGTCGAGGGGATGTCGGTGACGATCCTCGGCCATGCGAACGGCTCCTCGTTCGATGCGAACGAGATCGATACGCCCTACAGCGAAGACCAAAGCTACGCCTACGGTAGCGGCGGTTATAATGCGAGCTCGTACGCCTTCGGGGTCGGTTGCTGCTACGGATACGGCTACGGCTATCCCGACTTCGGCGTCTCGTATTACGGCGCAGGCGGCTACGGCTACGGCGGCTACGGCTATGGTGGATACGGGTACGGCGGTTATCCGATATACGTGTCGCCGGCCTACGGATACGGCTACGGCGGGTACGAGCACGAGCACGATGGGTATGGCCACGGCGGCTACGGCAACGGCGGCTATGGCTACAACAATGGGAATGGCAACAACTATCCCTATCGTCGCAACGACGCCACCCTCGACAATGGCCGCCGCTATCTACTCGGCGGTCAGCGTGCGGCGTTTCCGTCGCGCGCCGCCTTTTCGAGCGGCGGCACTCCCGTTCAGCGCGTCGCTCCGGTCGAGCGCGCGGCCCCCGTGCAGCGGTCGGCGCCGATCCAGCGTTCGGCGCCGGCACCGGTGATGCGTAGCGCTCCGGTCTCGGAGGGCGGCGGGGCACGGCGCGGGATCTGAGCGGCGTCAGTCGGCCGTCTTGACCTCGCTCCCGTCCTGACCCCAGCGGACGTGGTAGGAGCCCGGGCGGTCCGTGCGTTCGTAGGTGTGCGAGCCGAAGAAGTCTCGCAACCCTTGGATGAGGTTCGCGGGACCATTCGCGCGGCGATACCCGTCGTAATACGCGATGCACGACGAGAACGCGGGAACCGGCACGCCTTTGTCAACCGCGAGTCGGACGACACTCCGCCACGCCGCCTCGTCGCGCGCGATACCGTCGCGGAAGTAGGGCACGCGTAGCAAATTCGTCTCAGGTGACGCCTGCGCGTACGCCTCTTTGATGCGGTCGAGGAACGTCGCACGGATGATGCAGCCGCCGCGCCAGATCGTTGCGATCGCGCCGAGGTCGAGCGTCCAGCCGTACTGCTTCGCCGCGGCCGCCATCTGCGCGAAGCCTTGCGCGTAGGCGACGATCTTCGAGGCGTAGAGCGCGTCGCGCACGGCCGAGAGCGCGTCCTCCGTCGCGGGCTCCGCGACCGCGGTTTCGGAGGCGCGATCCTTGGACGCCTCGACGCGCTCGTTCTTGAACGACGAGACGACGCGCGCGAAGACGGCCTCGGTGATCGCCGTGATCGGGACGCCGATCTCGAGCGCGTTCTGCGCGGTCCAGCGTCCCGTGCCTTTTTGCTCCGCTTCATCGAGGATGACGTCGACCAGCGGCCTGCCGGTGCTCTCGTCCATCTTGCGCAGGACGGTCGCCGTGATCTCGATGAGGTACGAGTCGAGATCGCCGTTCTTCCACGAGGCGAAGACCTCGGCGAGGCGCGGGGCCTCGAGCGCGTAGACCGATCGCAGCAGGTCGTACGACTCGGCGATCAGTTGCATGTCGGCATACTCGATGCCGTTATGCACCATCTTCACGTAATGGCCGGCACCGTCCGGGCCGAGGTAGGTGCAGCAGGGCGTGCCGTCGACCTGCGCTGCCATCTTCTCGAAGATCGGGCGGACGCGCTCGTACGCCTCCGGATCGCCGCCCGGCATCATGCTCGGGCCCTCGAGGGCGCCCTCCTCACCGCCTGAGACGCCGACGCCGAGGAAGCGCAACCCCCGCGAGGCCAGGTCCTTCGTTCGTCGCTGCGTATCGGTGAACAGCGAGTTGCCGCCGTCGATGAGAATGTCGCCCGGATCGAGCAGCGGCGCGAACTCTTCGATGACGTCGTCGACCGGCTTGCCGGCCTTGACCATCATGAGAATCGCGCGCGGCGGTTCGAGGCTAGCGACGAACGAGGCGGAGTCGGTCGCGGCGACGAGACGACCTTCGTGGCCGAACTCCCGCGCCAGCTCGGCCGTCTTGGCGGCCGTCCGATTGTGGATCGCGACCCCAAAGCCTTTGCGCGCACCGTTGCGCGCGAGGTTCGCCCCCATCGTTGCCAGGCCCGTCACGCCGAAATCGCAGAGTTCCATACCCCGTTCTCCCCAGTCGGGCAAGCGACGAGACGACGGCCTTACTGGGCCGAGCGGCGCAGCGTCAGCCCTTCGCGCTGCAGACCCCGCGAGATCGAGTCGTCGTTCTTCGCGCCGAGATATTTCTCGACCGCGAGCGTCACGATCGCGCTGACGCTCGCGTCGTTCGCGAACGCGAGCCGTTTCAAACGGTCGGCGAGCTCCGGGTCGATCGAGATTGCGACGGTCTTGTAGTTGCGTTCGGAGTGTCGAGGCATGTGAGGACTCCATCGTACGAAGTAATTTTGCGGACGGAACCGAGACGAAGAGCAGGCGAGCGTACCTTCCGATCTTCCCGCGGACCGGAGACCAAATCCGTACGCTCGCTCATCATAACAAAAGAGAACGGTGCGCGAATCGGTCTCGCGCACCATTCTCCGGAGGAGCGACTGTTACGAACTAATGCGAAGCGGCCAGCTCCGATTTGTCCGCTTCCATCGCGGGTTCGTACTTCGCGAGCGAAGCGAGACCGTTGAGCCGGGCGCGGTGGAGCAGCTCCGCCTGCGCCCGCGCGACGTTCGCCTCGGAGCCGGCCCACGCGGCGATCGCCGGTTGCTGGAGCGCGCGGCCGTACGAGAACGTGATCGGCCATGGCGCGCGGCGTTCGAGCGCGAGCCGGTTGATCTCGTTCAGATGGGCCGTCGCGACTTCGTCGCTCTGGCCGCCGGAGAGGAACGCGATCCCCGCAACCGCCGCCGGCACCCAGCGCAGGAGCGCCGTCAGCGTCGTCTCAGCGACCTCGGCGACGGAGGCCTGGACCGGGCACTTCGTCCCGGAGATGACCATCGAGGGCTTCAGGACGATCTCGCCGAGGTCGACGCCCGCCTGACTCAGCTCGTCGAAGACGGCGCCGAGTGTCTCTTCGTGCACGGCAAAGCTCCGCTCGAGCGTGTGATCGCCGTCCATCATCACTTCGGGCTCGACGATCGGGACGAGGCCGCCGGTCTGACAGATCGCGGCATAGCGAGCGAGCGCGTGCGCGTTCGCGTGGACGCTCTTCCAGCTCGGCGTGCCGGGCCCGATGTCGATGACGGCGCGCCACTTCGCGAACTTCGCGCCCAGCTCGACGTACTCGTCGACGCGCTGGGGCAGCCCGTCCAGGCCCTCCGTGATCTTCTCGCCGCTCGTGAATTGCAGCGGGAAGGTGCCCTTGTCGAGTTTGATGCCCGGCAGGGAGCCGGCGTTTGCGATCACCTCGACGAGCGGCGTGCCGTGCGAGTCGTTCTGGCGGATCGTCTCATCGAAAAGGATCACGCCGCTCACGTACTCGCCGAACTTCGGCATCGAGAGCAGCATCTCGCGATACTGGCGCCGCATCTCTTCCGTCTGCGCGATGCCGAGCACGGCGAAACGCTTGTTTGCGGTCCCGATGCTCTCGTCGGCCGCGAGAATGCCTTTGCCGGGGGCGACCATCGCCTTTGCGACGCGGGCGAGTTCGGTCGTCTTCATGCGGGGATCTCCTTCAATTTCGCGCCGTTCGAGGTGAGGTTGGCGAAGTGGCTGATGTCGTGTTTGCCGTCGACCATGCGCTGCGTGTTCGTGAGCGACGAGATGATGATCGATTGCGTGTACGCCGCGCCTCGCACGTAGCTGACGCCCTGCAAGAGTTCGCCATCCGTCACGCCGGTCGCGACGAGCATCGCGAGATCGGAGCGGCAGAGGTCGTCGAGGAGCAAGATCTTGTTCGGATCGATTCCCTCACTCTTTGCCATCTCGGCTTCACCTTCGCGTAACCAGAGCCGGCCTTGCATGTCACCGCCGAGGCACTTCACGGCGCAGGCCGTGACGACGCCTTCCGTCGCGCCGCCGATGCCCATGAGCATGTCGATGCGACTGCGCTCTTCGAGCGCAGCGATGATGCCGTTCGCGACGTCGCCGTCGCCGAAGAGGCGAACCCGGCAGCCGAGTTCGCGGAGTTCGCGCACCTTCTCGTCGTTCCGCGGACGCTCGAGCAGCGCGACCGTGATCTCGCTGACCGGCCGTCTCATCGCTTTTGCGAGTGCTCGAACGTTGTCTTGGGCCGTCATCTCGATCGAGATGACGCCGCGGCCGGCGGGACCGACGATGATCTTGTCCATGTAGGCGACGTGCGTGTGGAAGAGCGAGCCGCGCTCGGCCGCCGCGACGACGCTGATCGCGCCATGCCCACCTTTGGAGGCGAGCGTCGTGCCGTCGATCGGATCGACCGCGACGTCCATCGCGGGACCGTCGCCCGTGCCGATCTGCTCGCCGATGTAGAGCATCGGCGCTTCGTCCTTCTCGCCTTCGCCGATGACGACGACGCCGGCGATGTCGACCTCACCGAGCACCGAACGCATGGCGTCGACGGCGGCTTGATCGACGCCGTTCTTATCGCCGCGACCGACGAGCGGACCCGAGACGATCGCGGCGGCCTCCGTCGCGCGAAGAAATTCGAGTTCGACGCGCGCGTCGATTCGTCTACGGTTCATGGCGGCGTCTTGGCACTTATCCATGCGGGGGCCTCTCCCGGAGAGCGCGGCAGGCGCATCGAAGCACGACCGATGCAGACCGACGCTCGAACGTCCCCGCTGATGCGCGACCGCTTTCCGATCCTCGCGGAGGCGACGTACCTCGTCAGTCATTCCATGGGCGCCGCACCCCTCGGTGCGCGCGCGGCGCTCGCATCGTACTGGCACGACTGGGCGACCCGCGGACCGGAGGCGTGGCACGACTGGTTGCCGCAGATCCCCCGGATCGCCGACGGCCTCGGCGAGCTTTTCGGCGCGCCGCACGGCACGGTCTCGCTCGCGCCGAACGTCTCGCTCGTCATGGCGGCGCTCGCCTCCTCGACGACCTACGCGGAGCGGGATGAAGTCGTCTTCGAGGACCTGCAGTTCCCCTCGGTCACCTACGTGTGGACCGCGTGGGAACGCTTCGGCGTGAAGACCGTCCGCGTGCCCTCGGACGGCCGCGCCGTCGCGACGGACGCGCTCTGCGCGGCGATCGGCGAGCGGACCGCCTTCGTCGTGCTCTCGCATGCGGCGTACCAGTCGGGCGCCGTCATCGACGTACGGGCGATCCAAGCGCGCTGCCGCGAGACGGGCGCGATCTTCGTGCTCGACGCCTATCAGACGATCGGCGCCTATCCGTTCGACGTCGCCGCACTCGGCGTCGACGTCGTCGTCGGCGGTAGTCATAAATGGCTGTGCGGCGGTCCCGGCTGCGCCTTCGTCTACGTCGCGCCGCACCTCGGCACGCGGCTCGCGCCGGCCGTAACGGGCTGGATGGCCCACGAAGAGCCGTTCGCCTTCTAGCCCGCGCCGATCCGCCTCGCGGCGACCCAGCACCGCTGGAACACGGGCACGCCGGCGATGCCGGGCTACTTCGTCGCACGCGCGGGCCACGACGCCCTGCGCGAGGCCGGCATGGCAACGATCCGCGCGCACAATCTCCGTCTGACGCAGCGCCTGATCGACGCCGCGCTCGCGCGCGGCTTCACGATACCGACGCCGCTCGACCCCGCGCGGCGTTCGGGCTGGATCGGCATGGATTTCCCGGGCGCGGACCGCGTCTGCGCGGCGCTCGTCGCGCGCCGCATCTTCGTCGATTACCGGCCGGGCTGCGGCATCCGCGTCAGCCCGCACCTGTACACGACGGACGATGAAATCGAACGCTTCGTCGCGGCCGTCGACGAACTCTTCGCGACGCACTGAGACCGCTCGTCCGCGCGCGCGGACGAGCGGTCTCAGTGCGCGTGCGGGACGCCGGCGCCGTGGTCGTGCGGCAGCGTGTGATCGTGGTCGTGGTCGTGGTCGCGAGCGAGGGCGGAATGATCGTGCGCGTGCCGATGGGTCGTGCCGTCGACGTGGCTGTGCTCGTGACCGTGCCCGGCCGCATCCGCGCCGCGCAGCACGGCGAGCGACTCGTCGCGCTCCGCGCGCAGCCGTCCGAACCAACTCGCCAATCGTTTGATCATCGCCATCACCCCATCCCTTTCCGGCGTTCGGCGAGCGACGCATCGAGCTCGTCGCAACCTTTGAGCCGGTAGACGAGGGTCGAGATTCCCCAGCTCGCGAGGAATATCCCCACGATTCCGAACCCGAGCAGTCCGAAATTGCCGTTGAGCGAGCCGACGCCGCTCCAGAACGGCCTCTGAGCGAGAGCTGCGAGGAGATCGTCCCCATCGCTTCGATCGATCCGACGACGAGGGCGACCACAATCGAGTCGAGCGTCACGTTCAGGTTGTAGGAGAGTTTGCGCATCGGCTTCACGTACGCCCAGCCATACGCGCCGAGCATCAGGATGCCGTCCCCGGTACGACTCAGAGCGGCATCGTCAGATTCAAGCGAACGACCCGCTTCTGCGAGGGATGGACGTGGTAATCGCTCACGCCCGCGCCGCCCAGAGTCGGATTGACGGTCGCATCGCTTGCATACGTCGGATTCGCGGCGTCCTGCGGAAGGTACGAGCCGTAGTAATATTGGACGTCGTCGGACTGTTGATCGAAGACGTTGAGCAATTCGAACTCGAGTTTCGAGTTGCGACTCATCTTCGCCGTCAACTGCGCGTTGAAGACGGTCGACGGATTCGACTTGAAGACGCCGGTATTTTCGAGCGCGCGCGGGCCGAAATAGCGCATGCGGAAGCTCGCGGAAAAGCGTGGCTGGTCGACCGTGAGGCCGAGCGAGTCGACGTTGTTGAGCGACTCCGGAATCGCCGTGCCCGAGTTGCTGTCGTTCGTCGTGTAATTCGCCGTCGCCGTCGCGATGTCGGCGTCGATCGTCAACCCGCGCGCCGGCGTGAAGAAATTCGCGAATTCCAGTCCCTTGCGGAGCGTCGGACCGTTGAGCGACGTCGTTCCGTGGTCGCCATCGAAGACGAGTTCGTTTGCGAGTCGCAGTTGATAGTACGACACGGTCGACGTGAGCTTCGGCGCGGAGAAGCGGTAGCCGACTTCTTCACCATAGGCACGCGTGATCGGTGCGTTCTTGATGACGGCGTTACCGCCTGAGTCGGTCGCCTGCAGCGTCTGCGGATCGCCGTCGCCGATGACGCCGCGCGCGTCGTTGCTATGAAAACTCGCGCCGTAATCGAGGTAGAACTCGTTATGCGGGTTGAGCGCGAAGGCGACGTTGAACTTCGGGCTCACGAGCGCCGTCGTCGCGGCACCAGAGTTCAGACCGAGTGCGTCGTGGACGACGTAGTTGATGATATCGGCGCGGACGCCCGGATCGAACCGGAGCTTTCCGAAGCGCAGATCGCTCTGCAAGAACGCGTCGGAGTCGCGCGTGACGGCGTGGACGAGGCTGAGCCTCCCGTTCGGGAAACGAACCTTCGACTTGTCGAGAAAGAGACCGACCGTTGCGGCATTGTCGTTGCGGACGCCGACGCCGAGAGTCGTCGTCGTGCCGGGCGTCTCGTAGGTATGCGAGAGTGCGAAACCGCCATAGAACCGGTTGTCGACCTGCTCGCGCTGGTCGCCGCAGGAGAACGAGAACGGCGCCGGCGTGACGGATCCGGGGGCGGCGCCGGCCGAGGCACTGTTATTGCCGGGGCAGTACGACACGTACGAGTTCACGCGCGGGTTCATGCCGGCGTTCGGCGTGCAGGTCGCGTACGACGGGTTGCACGTCACCGGATTCGACGTCACGTTGTAGTAGTCGTTTCCGTCATCTTGGAAGTACGTGAAGTTCGAGAAAAGATCGAGGAATGACTTGACGCCGTAGAGGTTCAGGTCGGTCTTGCCATGCGCGTCGCGATGCTCGTACTGCGCCGAAAGGGCGTAGCGATAGGTGTTTCCCCCGTCCGAGGGATCGAAGAAGCCATAGTGGCTGAGCACGCCCGCATCGACGAGCCGCTGCGGAATCTGGTCGGTCGAATTGAATGCGCCGTTATAGGCGATGCCCGTCACCGTGAGGTCGTTGCTCGTCGTGAGATGACTGTAGCGCAGCACGCCGTTGAGCTTGTGATACTCGTCGGGCTTCGAGAAGGTGCCGTTGTCGTGATAGATCTCGAGCGCTCCGAGCAGATCGCCCGAGCCGACCTTGATCGTGTTCGCCATCAGGAGGCGGTTGTAACCGTAATTCCCCGCGCCGACCTCGAGCGTCGGCGCGATCGTGTTGCGATAGAAGAGATTGTACGAACCGGCGGTCGAGAAGTCGCCTTGATCGGCGTAGTACGTGCCCTTCTTGAACTCGACGAAACTCACGAGCTCCGGGATCAGGTAGTTGATATCGGAGTAGCCTTGGCCGTGGGCGTGGGTGCCGAGATTGACCGGCACGCCATTGAGCGTGCTCTCGAGGTTCGTCCCGTGATCGAGCTGGAAGCCGCGCAGGTAGTATTGATTTGCCTTGCCCTCGCCGCTGTGCTGACTGATGACGAGCCCGGGGACGGCCTCCAGCACCTCGCCCGGCCGCAGGATCGGACGCGTCGCGATCTCTTCCTGATCGATCGTCCCCTCCGACGCCGCTCGAGCGATGCCGACGAGATTGGCCTTCCGGCCGACGCTCGCGCCATGCGCGATCGTGCGCAAGCCGCCGCAGTCCGTGGGTTTCGCGAGCGGCTTCGAGGCACCGAAGGAAACGGCGGCGGGCGTCGCCGACGGACAGGGCGCCGGTGACGCGACGGCGGCGGCGGGCGTCGCGACCGCCGTGGACGGCTGGGGCGCGACGACTTGCGCGATCACAAACGACAACGTAAACAGCATTACGGCTCCGATGGCGGGCGAGTATGCCCCTTATACGGCATGCCGCGCGGCATCGGATGTTCCGACGCATATTTGTCTACAACAAAGACGGCGCGACGATGCCGTCGGCCTGGAGCCAGCGCTCGAGATGCTCGAGATACTCGCGGCCGAACGTGTCGAGCAGGCAGCGACAGTAGACGGCGTATCGCTCCGATTCGCCGGTGACGAGATAATGCTCCATCGTCCGGCGATGGACGGCCATGTATCCGTCGCGCAGTCGCAGACCGCCGTGGATCAGCGCGACGAGCAGTTCGCTCGGCGACTTCTCCGGATGGACCGCGCTCTTCGAGGCGAACCATTCGTCGAGCGCCCGCGGCAGACGCGTCGAGCGGACCGGGCCCATCGAGCCCGATCCCTTGACTCGCGCCACTTACGCGCGTCCTCGCCGCGAGTCAGTGCTCGTGATCGTGCGCGTGCTCGTCCGGATGGGCGTGATCGGCCGTAGCGTGCGCGTGATCGGCCGCACCGTGATCGTGGGCGTCGCCATCGTGCGCCTGCGCTTCGTCGAAGGCCGCGGCGTCGTGTTCGTGGCCGTGCGCGTGTTCGTGGGCATGTTCGTGTTCGTGCACGACGCCGGCATGTTCGTGCTCGTGCGTGTGGGCGTGCTCGTGTTCGTGCGGCTTTTCGTCGGCCATGGATCGCTCCCCGAAAGTGTAGGTCGTGCGCGGCCGTTCGGCGCGCGCCTGCACCGGAACCTTCGCACGCGACGCTAGCCCGCGAAGAGCGACACCATGGCGAGTTCCCGTCGCATCTCGTCGTGCACGCGCGCGTTCGTGGCGAGGATCGACGCCCCGTCGATGCCGAACGGCGCTCCCTCATCGATGCGTTCGACGCGGCCGCCCGCTTCGCGCACGATGAGCGCTCCGGCCGCGACGTCCCACGGATGCAGATCGAACTCCCAGAACGCGTCGAACCGGCCCGCGGCGACGTACGCGAGGTTCAGCGCCGCGCTACCGTCGCGACGCACGGCCTGCGCGTGGTTCGAGAGGTGCGCGAAGTGCGCGCCGTTCCGCGCGTAGCGCGCGGGATGGAACCCCGTGCAGACCATCGCGTCCGCGACGCTCGCGATCGTCGAGACGTGCAGCGGCCGGCCGTTGAGCGTCGCGCCCTCCCCGCGCCGCGCCGCGAACAACTCGTCGAAGACCGGCGCGTAGATCGCGGCCGCTTCGAGTTCGCCCGCTCGCTCGTAGGCGATCGAGACGCAGAACATCGGATAGCGGTGCAGGTAATTCGTCGTGCCGTCCAGCGGATCGACGACCCAGCGCTCGTCGCTCGTTCCCGGACGGGTGCCGCCTTCTTCACCGAGGATCGCGGCCTGCGGCGTCAGGGCCGAGAGACGCGCGACGATCGCGTGCTCGGCGGCCCGGTCGGCGTCGGTGACGAGATCTCCGCGCAGACCCTTCTGACGGAGGTCGCGCGGCGCATAGAAACGCTCGAGCAGGAGGGCTCCGGCCTCCCGCGCCGCGAGGACGGCGCCGTCAAGCGGGTCCACGGCGCTCCCGAGCGAGAATGGCGGGTGATGGAACTTCGCGCCGACCGCATCGTCCGAGCCGGGCTCGCTGCCGAAACGCTCGCATTCGCGCTGTGGGTTGGCGGACTCGCCTCGTTCGCCTTCCTCTTCGCTCCGGCGGCTTTCGCCGCCGTGCGGGACGCGGGTGTCTTCGGCTCGCTGACGGCGACGATTCTCGGACGCCTCGGGACGCTCGGCTTCGCCTGCGGCGTCGTCATCATCGTCGCGGAGCTCTCGCGCGTGCGCGACTCCGAGTCGCCGCGCGGCGCGATCCTGCGCATCGCCCTCGTCATCGTCATGCTTGCCGGCGGCTCGATCGAGAGCTACGTCGTGATCCCGCAGATGGCCGCGCCGCGGCGAACCTCCACGGGGCGTACGGCGCGCTCGCGCCGGGCGACGCGCACCGGAGCGCTTTCGATGCGCTGCACCACGAGTCGAGCCTCATCTACGGACTCGTCCTGCTCTGCGGCATGGCGGCGCTCGCGCAGCTCGCCTACACCGAAGGTCGAAAGGACTCGCCGCTTCCGTCTCGGAGTTCCTTCAGTCGTCGCCCGGCCGTCCGGACCTCACGCCTCTAACCTTTGACTTGCTGCATCCCGATCGCGAAGACGATCGCGATGACGATCGCTCCGGCGATCGTGAACGGCAGCGTCGTCCGTCCGCGGCGCTCGGCGGCGGAGCCCGCGGCATAGACGCCGCCGACGAGGATCGCCGCGATCCAGTGCAACGGTTGCGGCGCCGGAGCGTGCGCGAGTCCCCAGAGCGCGAAGCCGACGAGAATCTGCACGACCAAGACGTAGAGCACGATCTTCCGGAAGACCGGTACGAAGATCGCCGCGATCGCCGATACAAAGACGAGGTAGCCGACGCCCAAATGAGCACTCAGGAGCACGTTATGCGAAGCCATCGCTCGGAACCGTTCGCGTGATCGAGCGTCCCCTCATGTCGGCGAGCGCCGAGCCGGAGCGGCGGATCGACGAGCTCGTCGACTTTGCCGAAGGGCTCGCGCGCATCGCCAGCATCGGTGGCGGCGCGAAGGCCCTCGCGGCGCATCTCGCCGCGGCCCTCGACGCTGCCGTGCTGCTGGAGGATGCGGACTGGCGGCACATCGCGATCGCCGGCGCTCACGCGCGGTCGATCCCGGCCTCCGTGCGCGACCTCGTCACGAGTGCCGACCCGGAGGAGAGCGTCGTCCGCCTGCCGGTCCCCGGCGGCACGGACGGCGTCGCCGTGCGGATCGGCGGCGCGGACGGCGCCGGCTGGCTCAGCGTCTTCCCCGAATCCACGGCCGTCGATCGCCGGATCGGCTTCGTGCGCCTCACCGCCGCCACGGTCGCAGTCGAACTCTCGCGCGACGCGGGCGGCGGCAAGAACCGGCGCAAGTCGTTCTGGGATCGGCTGCTCGCGCGCGCCTACGACGATCCGATCGAAGCGAAGGACGACGCGACCTCGCGCGGGATCGCGCTCGCGGCGAGCTACGTCTCGGTCGCAATCGAAGCGGAGGGCCTCGACGAGGGGACGGCGACGGCGAAGATGACGGAACTGCGCCGCATCTGTCTCGAAACGCTCCGCTCCGGCAACGGCGAGATCGTCGTGCTCGAGCGCGGCGGCGGCTTCGCTTTCCTCTGCCCGGCTCCGCTCGAAGTCGACGCCGCGAACGTCCGCACCGCCGCGACCCTCATTCCGCGCGCCGCCGCGAAGTCGCATCTCGGCGCAAAGATCGTCGGCGGCGTCGGACGTCCGGCCGAGGCGATCGCGGCCTATCGCACGGTCGACGAATCGCGCGAGTCGATGTTCATCGCGCGCCGTCTCTACGACGGCTCCCGCGTGATGCCGTACGAAGACCTCGGCTTCTATCCGCTGCTGATGCGCGGGAACGCCGCGCCCCCCGAACTGCGCGGCTTCTCGGACCGCGTGCTCGCGCCGCTGCGCAGCTACGACGAGAAACACCAGACCGAGCTCATCCGCACGCTGCGGCTCTACTTCGAAGTGGGCCAGAACGTCAAGACGGCGGCGGCCGAACTCAGCGTCCACCGCCACACGGTCTTCTACCGGCTCCGACAGATCGCCGAGATCAGCGGTCACGACCTCGATAGCGCTCACGATCAACTCACACTACGAACGGCGATGGCGATCGATGCACTCAACCCTCAAGAACGCGAACGGTAAACCGCTGAACAAACAGGGCGTGCTGCGCGTCGCGAAGGATCGCGGCGTGCGGTACGTCCGTCTGACGTTCGTCGACATCCTCGGCATCCCGAAGAACGTCACGATTCCGGTCGCCGAACTCGAGCGCGCGCTCGACGGCGGCGTCACGTTCGACGGCGGCTCGATCGACGGCTTCGTCCGTGGCGAAGAAGTTGACATGATCTTGCGTCCCGACCTCTCGACCTTCGCCGTCTATCCATGGACGACGGGCGACGGGGTCGAAGCGCGCTTGATCTGCGACATCGCGACGCCGGACGGCGATCCGTTCGAAGGCTGTCCGCGCACGACGCTGCAGCGCGCGATCGACGACGCGGGCGACGTCCTGCAAGGCGTGCAGACGGCGCTCGAAGTCGAATTCTACCTGTTCGACGTCGGCGCGGACGGCGTCCCGAAGGCGTCGAGCAGCGACGTCGGATCGTACTTCGATCTGAACGAGACCGATCGCGGCGAGACCGCGCGCATCGAGATCGTCACGGCGCTCGAGTCGATGGGTATCTCCGTTGCGAGCGCCCATCACGAGCACGGCGCGGGGCAGCACGAGATCGACCTCAAAGACGGCGGCCTGCTCGATGCCGCCGACGCCCTCGTCACGATCCGGACCGTCGCAAAGCACGTCGCGACGCGGCACGGCCTGCACGCGACGTTCATGCCGAAGCCGGACGAAGCGCTCGCCGGCAGCGGCCTGCACGTCTACTTCGCGCTGCCGAACGAGACACCGGTCGATGCGGACGAAGAGCCGGACGGCGAACTCGGTGAGGACGCGCTCTTCGCGATCGGCGGCCTGCTCGCGCACGCGCCCGCCTTCACGGCGATCTGCAATCCGACGGTCAATAGTTATAAGCGACTCGTCGCCGCGTGGGATGCACCGATCTACACGGTCTGGTCGCATCATAGCGCGAACTCACTCGTGCGTGTGCCGACGCAGTCCCGCACGCATCAGCGTCTGGAAGTCCGCAGCGCCGATCCGTCGTGCAATCCGTACCTCGCGATGGCCGTGCTGACGGCCAGCGTGGCTAGCGGCATGCGGACCCACGCGCTGCCGGGCGATCCGCAGGTGGGCTCGACGTACGATCTCGCCGAACGCAAGCGCAGCGAGCGCCGGATCCGCACGCTGCCGAAGTCGCTCCGCGCCGCACTCGTCGAACTCGACGGCGACGTCGTGATCCGCGGCGCGCTCGGCGATCACATCTATCACGCCTTCCGCGACGCGAAGACCGCGGAGTACGAACGCTACCGCCGGGCCGTCCACCCATGGGAACGCGAAGCGTACCTGCGCGTCTATTAGAGACGCGCGCGGTGCCGTGAGGGGCGAGGTCGCAGCGGTGGAGCAGACCTTCCGCCCCGCAACCATGCGGGAACGGTTTGCCGCGCTCGCGGCGCTCGGTGCGGCCGTCGCGATCGTCGCCGCGATCGCTCCGGTCGCAACGCGGCCGTTCGGGCCGAGCGTCGCGCTCATCGCCGCGCTCTACGCCGCGACCGTCGTCATGACGGCGGTCTCGTCCATGATTAGTTATAACTGGTACCTCGCGACGCGGTCCGGGGCGTACGCGATGCTCGCCACCGCCTATGGTGCGACGACGCTCCTCGTCGCCTGCTTCGCGCTCACGCTGCCCGGCGTGACGCCGCAGGCGCCGAGCTCCGCCGGCGGGACGGCCGCCTCCGGCTATCTCTGGGTGCTCTATCACGCCGTCTTCATCGGACTTCTCGGAGCGACGCTCGGAGCCGAGTCGCTCTTCGCGCGCAGCGAGCGGCTCGGCGAATCCAACACGCTCTTCCTCCGTCGGTACGTCGCCGTCGTCACGCTCGCAGCCGTCGTCCTCGCGGTCGCGGTGACGGCACTCGCGCCGCATCTTCCGCCGCTCGTCGTCCACGATTCGTACGGGCTGCGTCTCTTCGGCATTCTGCGCGACGCCGTGCTCGGTGAGGTCGTCCTCGTCGCAATCGCCCTCGTCGCGCTGACGCGGCTGCGTCGCCGCATCGATCTGTGGATCGGCGTCACGCTCGCCTTGGTGTTCGCCGAGATCGTACTCGGCAGCTCGATGACCTCGGAGCGGTACACGGCGGGCTGGTACGGCGCGGAGGCCGTCGGCAGCGCGGGCCTCGTCGCACTGTTCGTCGCTCAGTTCCGGCAGATCGGCGCCGTCCTCGATGCGCTCGCACGCGACCGGCGCGACCTCGCGACGAGCGCCGGACGCGACGGACTCACGAGCCTCCTCAATCGGCGCGCCTTCGACGAACGTCTGCAGACGCTGTGGCAGGCGAGCCGCACCTCACACGCGCCGCTCGCGCTCGTCATGGTCGACATCGACTTCTTCAAGCTCTACAACGACCGGTACGGCCATCCGAGCGGCGACGACGCACTGCGCCTGGTCTCGCGGGCGCTGACGGAGGCGCTGCGGCGTCCGGCGGACCTCTGCGCGCGCATCGGCGGCGAAGAGTTCGCACTGATCTTGCCAGGCACCGATATCGGCGGCGCGTTCCTCGTCGCCGAGACGATCCGCACGACGCTCGAAGAGCGGCGCATCCCGCACGCCGGCGGCCTCGGCGGACGGCTGACCGCGAGTTTCGGCGTCGCCGCGAGCACGGACCGCGGCATCGAGACCTCGCGCGCGCTGCACGAGCGCTCCGACGACGCGCTCTACGAGGCGAAGCGGCTCGGCCGCAATCGCGTCTTCGCCCACCGCCGTCTCCCCTCGATTCTGACCGCACGGGGACGTCCGTGATCGGCGGCGGGACGCTGATCGACGACGTCGCTCGGCGCCCGACGACGCCGAACGAGCGACGCCTCGCCGTCGCGATCGCGTCGCTCGCCGCGGTCTTCTGTCTCGTAGCGGCTCGGTCGGCGAATCCCGAGGTCGGACCGATCGCCGCGTTCTTACCGGCGCTCGGCAGCGCGACGATCGTCGCGACGCTTGCGACGGCGGCGATCCTCCGCAACCGGTACCGCGCCTCGGGCGAGATCGCGCTCGCCTATCTGAGCGTCGCGTACGGGTTTTCGGCGCTCGCGACCGTGCCGTACGTGCTCGATTTCCCTGGCGTCTTTTCAGCAGCCGGCCCGGCGGGCGGCGCTCTCCGGCTCTCGCCGTGGTGCTGGACCGTCTGGCACGCGGGCTTTCTCCTCCTGCTCGCAGCCTACGGCTTCGTCGACCGGCGACGCCGGGACGCGCCGCCACCGCGGCATCCGCGGCTGCTCGTGCGGCGCTACGTCGCGACCGTCGCGGTCTTCGCGCTGCTTGCCTACGCCGCGCTCTACTTCGCGCGAGACGCCTTACCGCCGCTGCTGCTCGCGAGCGGCGCGTCGCCGTTCTTCCACGTCATCGTGCGCGCCGGTCTGCTCGTGCCGTCGCTCGCGCTGCTCGTCGATCTCGTGGCTCGCACGCGTCTGCGCCGCTCGCCGGATCTCTGGCTCGCCGTTGTCATCACGCTCGCGTTCTGCGAGATCTACGTCGGCGGCGAACTGGCCGGACGGCGCTTCACCGCGACGTGGTATGCGGGACGGCTCGCGGGTCTGGCCGCAAGCGCGATCTTCCTTGCGGTCCAGCTGCGGCTCGTCTTCGAATTGCTGCGCGCGTTCGGAGCGAACAACCGGATGCTGGCCGAGATCGCGCAACACGACGGACTGACGGGGCTGCTGAACCGCGGCGCCTTCGACGCACGCTTCGAGGCGCTCTGGAATCAGTGCCGCCGCGGACGCGAACCGATCTCGCTCCTCGTGCTCGATCTCGATTATTTCAAGCCATATAACGACTGCTTCGGACATCTCGCCGGGGACGAAGCGCTTCGCCGCGTCGGACGGGAGCTCGCCGATGCGACGAATCGGCCGACCGACCTCGTCTGCCGCATCGGCGGCGAGGAGTTCGCGATCGTCTTGCCGTTCACGAACGAGGAAGGCGCGGCGATCGTCGCGGAGCGCGTCGTGCGGAAGATTCGCGCGCTCGCGCTGCCGCACGCGCCAGGCTTGCCCGTGACGGTGCTGACGGTGAGCGTCGGCGCCGCGACCGCCCGCGGGAACGCCGTCTCGCACCGGCTCCTCCAGGAGCATGCGGACGCCGCCCTCTACCACGCGAAGCGCGCGGGGCGAGATCGCGTCGGCAGCGTGCGCGCCGGCCGCGCCAACCTGCGCGCCGTCTAGCGACGCGCCGGCGCGCCCGCGGCGTCGCGCAGGAGCCGCCAGACCGTCTCGACGTCGGCCGCGGTCGTGCGTTCGTTGCCGATCGCGACCCGGATCGCGACGCGGCCGTCCAGCCGCGTCGACGACACGAACGCCTCTCCCGTCGCGTTGACCGTCTCGACGATCGCGAGGTTCGCGCGGTCGCGCGCGGCGTCGTCCAGCCGCTGCGGCGCGTAGCAAAAACAGACGACCGACAACGGATATGGGGCGAGGACCTGCCAGTCGGCCGTCGCGGCGATGCGGTCTCCGAGGTCGCGAGCGAGGGCGATATGAGCGCGGAGCCGGGCGCGCAGGCCCTCCGCTCCGAAGTGCCTCATCGCGAACCACAGCTTGAGCGCGCGGAAGCGCCGCCCCAGCTGCAGCCCGTACTCGTTGTAGTTGCGGACGTCGTCCGTCTCGGGCGCGATCAGATAGTCGGGCACGAGGCTGAACGTCCGCCGCAGATTCGGCAGATCGCGAACGTACAGCACCGAACAATCGATCGGTACGAAGAGCCACTTGTGCGGATTGACGACGAGCGAATCGGCGTGCTCCGTCCCTGCGAGCAGCGAGCGGAGCTCCGGCAAGATCGCAGCCGGTCCCGCGTACGCCGCGTCGACGTGCAACCAGACGCGGCGCTCGCGCGCGACGGCAGCGATCGCCGGGATCGGATCGCACGCGGTCGTCGACGTCGTGCCGACCGTCGCGCAGACGGCGAGGGGCCGGTACCCCGCGGCGAGATCCGCGTCCAGCGCCGCGGCGAGCGCCTCCGGCCGCATCGCGCGAGCCGCATCGACCGGAACGCGGATGACGTTCGCGCTCCCGATGCCGAGTGCGATCGCGGCCTTTTCGAGATGCGAATGGGTGTGCTCGGTCACGTACAGGCGCAGGGCGGGCAGGTCGCTCCGGCCCGCGAGGCCGCGCTCCCGGATCTCGAGGCCGAGCGCTTCGCGTGCGGCGGAGAGCGCGGTGAAGCCGCCGGTCGAAGCCGTGTCGTAGACGATGCCGTGAAGGCCGTCGTCGAGCCCGAGCAGCCGGCGGAGCCACGACGTCGTGACGTCCTCGAGCTCCGTTGCCGCGGGCGAGGTGCGCCACAGCATCGCGTTCACGTCGAGAGCCGCGGCCAGCGCCTCGGCGATGACGGTGATCGGCGCCGCGCTGATCGCGAAATAGGCGAAGAACCGCGGGTGGTTCCAGTGGGTCAGCCCCGGGACGATCAGGCGTTCGAAGTCGGCGAAGATCGCCGCGAAGGACTCCGGCGCCTCGGGAGCCTCCGCGGGAAGCGCCCGCACGAGATCCCCCGGTCGGGCGCGCGAGAAGACCGGAAAGCGCCCGGGCTCGCGGTAGTATGCCTCGATCCACGCTCCGGCACGCGCGAGCGCGTCCTCGAAGCCGTCCATCGCTACGGCTGCGAGATCGCGGCGATTTCGTGGATGTAGATCGTCGCGCCGTCGCCGTGGTCGCCGGTGAGGAAGACGCTGATCGAGAGATCCGTCAGCAGCTCCGTCCGCAGGCAACCGACGAATTCGCTCTGGTCGACGAGACGCACGCGGACGCGCCGGTCGGCACAAGCACGGAGCTCGTCTACTTCGATCACGCATCGCCCTCCTATCGATGGTTGACGACGGAATCCGCGGCCCCGTTCCGAAGATCTCCGTATGAAATACCGCACGTACCCGAAGAGCTCGATCGCGGTGAGCGAAGTCGGTCTCGGCCTCTGGACCACTTCGACCGGGTGGTGGGGCGAGATGACCGACGCCCAGGCCGTGACGCTGATGCACGAGGCGCGGGACCTCGGTGTCACGCTGTTCGACGCGGCGGACACGTACGGCAACGGCCGCAGCGAAGAGCAGCTCGCTCAGGCCTTCGCGCATCGCCGCTCCGAGGTCGTCTACGCGACGAAGTTCGGCTACGACTTCTACAACCACGCGGGCGAGCGCAAGGGCCAGCAGGAGATCGAGCACGACTTTTCGCCCGCGTTCGTGCGCTTCGCGCTCGAGCAGTCGCTGAAACGCCTGCAGACCGACGTGATCGATATCTACCAGATCCACAACGCGCACCTCGATCAGGTCCGTAGCGAGGAGTTGCTCGGCCTGCTCGACGGGTTCGTTCGCGAAGGCAAGATCCGCGCTTACGGCGCGGCGCTCGGCCCCGCGATCGGCTGGCTCGTCGAGGGCATCGAGGCGGCGCGCGGCGGGATCACGAGCGTGCAGATGATCTACAATATGCTCGAGCCGTTTCCCGGACGCGAGATGATCGCGGCTGCGAACGACGCGGACTCCGCGACCGGCTTCATGATCCGCGTCCCGCATTCGAGCGGTATGCTCGAAGGACGCTACACGCTCGACACCGTCTTCCCGGCCGGCGATCACAGGAACCATCGCCCGAAGTCGTGGCTCGTCAACGGCGTCAAGAAAGTCGAGACGCTGCGCTTTCTCGAACGCGACGGCCGGACGCTCGGCCAAGCCGCGATGCAGTGGCTGCTCGCCTCTCCGCGCGTCATGACGGTGCTGCCGAACATCTACGACCGCGATCAACTCGCCGAGTTCGCCGCGACGTCGAGTGCGCCGCCGCTAACGCCGGAGGAACTCTCGCGGATCGCGGAGCTCCAGGCGACGAATTTCGGCGTGGAAGAGGGGCCGGGCCGCTACAAGGGCACGATGTCGCTTGACGAACTCTTGCCGGTCGCGGCCGGTGCCTCGCGTGGCTGAGGTCGCGACGGCGATCCAAGCGGTCCGCACGGACGCCGCTCCCGCGCCGATCGGACCGTACAATCAGGCCGTGCGCGTCGGATCGCTGCTCTTCTGCAGCGGCCAGATTCCGATCGATCCCGCGACGGGCGAGATCGAGCCGGGCGACGTCGCGGCTCAGACGGATCGAGTCATGCGCAATATCGCAGCCGTGCTGACGGCCGCCGGTACGACGCTCGAGCGCGTCGTCAAGACGACGATCTATCTCGTCGATATGGCGGATTTTGCGGCGGTCAATGCGGTCTACGGCCGGTCGTTTGCGGCAGTGGCACCCGCGCGGTCGACGGTTGCGGTCAGTGGTCTGCCGCGCGGCGTGCGCGTCGAGATCGAGGTCCTCGCAGCCGTCTAACCTCCGTGACCATACACGCGCGCGCTCGCCCTCGAGCTCGCGCGAGGGTCGTACGGGGAGGCATCCGTCACGGTGCGGCGCATCGCCGGCCGGCTCGCGTCCGTCGGACGCGACGCCGAAGCCCACGCGGCGCTCGCCGCGTTCGCGCAAGACCACGGCGCGAAGCTCGCTCCCGCCGATGCGCTCCTGGTCTCGCGCTGGGGTTTGCTTGTCAATCTCGGCGGCGGCGAGCCGCGTGCGTGGCGCGACCGCTTACGCGCGTACGGGGCCGGAGCTCCGAGGACGGAGACCGGGTCGTGGTCCTGGGGCCTCTCCCTCTTGGAGGTCAACGCCGACGCGGATCTCGGGGAAATCGCCTCGTGGCAACATTCGGTTAACCGGCTACGGCGCCGTTCGCTCGATGCGAGCGTCCGGCGAGCGCGCGATGACGTTGTTGCAGGTCGCCGCGACCGCCGCCTATGCGGCCGTCGACAACGTCGTCGTGCGTGCCGCGATCGGCGAGGCTCGCGTCTTTTTCGAACGTCACGGCTTGCTCTCGCTGAGCCGCTACCTCGCGACGGCACACGCCTTCGATCGGTACCTTCACGGGGACGTTCGCGAGGCGCAGCGCGCCGCGCACATCGTTCTCGCGGACGCAAGCGATCTCAATCAACTCGCCAATCTCGCCCTGTTCGCAACGGCGATCGGCCTCGATCTCGGCGATGCCAAGCTCACGACGATCGCTGCGGACGAGCGCCTGATCGAACGATTTTGGTCGACGGCACCCGCACACGGCACGGCCTTGATCGGCTTCGGATATCGCGTGCCGGGCGATCGCGCATCGCCGGGAAGACGAAGCGCGCCGTGCCCTCGAACACGCAGTAGAAGGCCTCGAAACGCCGCTGGGAACGCAGATGCTGCTACCGCTCGCCGCGCGCTACGTCGGCACGGCGCGCGCTCGCGCGCGCATCGCGCACCTGCTGGCCGGCATCTATCCGGAAGACGCCTCCAGCCTCGCGACGCGCGCGATGGTGACGGCGACGTTCGCCGTTCGAGACGGAGCGCCGGACCCCACGTCGCTCGCACGAGCGGCGGCCGCAGCGTACGAACGGCTCGGCTGGCAGCAATTGAACGCGAGAGCGCTCGAACTCGCGGGCGATCCCGCCGCGGTCCGCGCCACGACGGAGGCTCGTCCGGCGACGCTGGGCTTCACCGAGCGCGAGCGGGAGATCGCAGCGGCGGTCGCCGCCGGCCTCGCCAATGTCGAGATCGCCGCGCGTCTCGACCTCAGCGTGAAGACGGTCGAATCGCATCTCGCGCGCATCTACGCGAAACTCGGCCTTCGCTCCCGCGTGCAACTCGCCACCTACATCTCCGAGAACGGTCGCCGCCCCGAATTCGAAGGCGCGGACTAGCTACGTCGGGTCGCGGATCTCGCGCGCCGTCTAAGCGCGTGAGAGCGTCTGCGCCGGTGACGTAAACGTGCCATCCCGGGCAATGGCGATCAGTGCTCCGCTCGGCGGCGTGACGCCGTGGAGATCGCGGGCCGTCTCGAACAGTGCGTACGCGCCGCGGCCGAGATGCTGCGCGACGTGCGCACCGTCGAGCGCGACGACGGTTCCGGTCGACGCCCGTCCGTCCCACGCGTCGGCGCGCACGACCGGCGGGAGCGTGCCGCCGTCCGCGACGAGCCGCTCGACACCGTGCCGCACGGCTGCGGCGCGCGTCTCGGCGGCGGCGTCGCGGCCGAGGTGCGCCGCGCGCGTCTGCTCGAAGGGCGTGCGGGCGTCGAGATAACCGGTTGCGCCGTGGGCGTGCAACAACTCGTCGACGGGATTTGCCTCCGACTTCCCGGGTTCGAGCACGACCGGCCCCTGCGGGTGCAGCGTGAGCGCCCGTTCGATCTCGTAGCCGGCGACGAATGCCGCCGCGCCGGCGTTGAAGGCGCCGATCACGCCGATAGCCTCCGCCGTCCGCGCGGTCAGCGGACCCATGCCGAAGCCGAGGCCGACGGGATCGCGGTCGTTGACGTAATGCAAGCCGCGAACGCCGTTCGGGAACGACGACGCCGCTCCGCCGTACGTCTCGACGCCGACGTGAGCGAAGAGCGCCGCCGTCTGTGCCGGCGTATAGCCGACGGTCGCCATGTCGCGCGCCGCGAGTTCGAGGCCGCGTTCGACGACGAGCGCGCCACGACTGTGCGCCGCGAAGTGCACGTCGCCGCGAAAGGCCGGAGCGGCAGGCGTTCCGTTCAGATGCGCGAGCACGGCCCGCGCGACGGCCTGCTCCGGCGGTTGCGCGTCGCTATAGGACGAGCTGAGCTTCTCGCGCGTCGCCTTTTCGAGGTCGCTCGGGATGCCGAACGTCGCGACGTGAATGAGATGGACGTCGGCGTGGACGAGCCCGGCGAAGCGCGCGGCGTAACCGATCTCCGTTTCCACGTCGTTCGCGATACCGTTCACGAAATAGAGTTCGGTCGACGACGAAAACTCGGGCGGCTTGCCGTCCGCGCCTTTCAGCGTCAGGGTCGCATTGCCGTCGTAGTGCGACTCGTCGCGATCCATCGTCGCGAGCCGCGCGATCGCGTCGCTCGCCGAGAGCGGAGCTGGTCCAAAATCCGTCGTCGCCATCCGGTCTCTTCCAATCACGAGCCGCCCCGGCCCTGCGCTCCGTCGCAATGACTCGCGCCGGAAGAACCGGAAGAGGCGGCGCATGATCACCGCCGGCGACCTCCATGCGGTTCCGCTCTTCGCCCCGCTGCCACTCGCGCTGCGAACGCGCATCGCCTCGCGCGCCGGCGACCTCTCCGTCGGCGCCGGCGAATGGATCGCCCACGAAGGCGATCCGGGGTCCTTTTGGTCGTTCTCGAAGGAGAGATCGAGGCGATCCGCATGGTTCTCGGCGAGGCGATCCAAGTCACGACGTTCGACCCCGGCGAGTACGTCGGCGAGGTTCCGCTCATGCTCGGTGCGTCGTCGTTCGCCGCACTTCGGGCCCTGCGGCCATCGCGCATCGCGCGCATGGACCCAAACGACTTCCACGCGATGATCGTCGAATCGCCGGAGGCCGCGGCGATCATCGCGCAGTCCCTCGTGCGCCGCGTCGCGTACATCAGTGAGTCGTACGCCGCGTCCTCCGTCACGCGCGCGACGATCGTCGGCGACCGGTACGATCTCGCGTGTCACGATCTTCGCGACTTCCTTTCGCGCAATCAAGTCGCGTTCGAATGGCTCGACCCGAGCGATCGCGCCGACGCCGCCTCCCTGCCGACGCTCCCGACCGGAACTCGCTATCCCGCCGTCGTCTTCGACGACGGCTCCGCGCTCTCGACGCCGACGCCACGTGAGGTCGCAGCGCGGCTCCATCTGCAGATCGAACCGCACGAGGAACGCTACGACGTCGTGATCGTCGGCGGCGGACCGGCCGGCCTCGCGGCTGCCGTCTACGGCGGCTCCGAGGGACTGCGGACGATGAGATCGAGCGCGAAGCGCCGGGCGGACAGGCCGGGACGTCATCGCGCATCGAAAAGTATTTGGGCTTTCCCGGCGGCGTCTCGGGCGGCGACCTCGCGAACCGCGCGCTGCTCCAAGCGATGCGTTTCGGCACGGAGATCCTCGTCACGCGGAGCGTCGAGGGCCTCGAATCGGACGGCCGATGCCACGTGGTGCGGCTGGACGGGGGAACGCTCGTGCGCACGCGCGCGTCGTGATCGCGACGGGCGTGTCGTGGCGGCGGCTCGCGGTCGACGGCGCCGACCGCTTCTTCGGACGCGGCGTCTACTACGGCGCGGCGCGCACGGAGGCGCTCGGCACACGCGGCCAAGACGTCTTCCTGATCGGCGGAGGCAACTCGGCGGGACAGGCCGCGATGTTCTTCGCGAACTATGCGCTGAGCGTGACGCTGCTCGTCCGCGGCGACGCACTTAGCAAGAGCATGTCGCACTATCTGATCGAGCAACTCGCGACGAAGACGAACGTCGCGGTCGAGACGCGGACGACGGTCGCGGCCGTGCGCGGCGCCGTGCACGTCGAGACGATCGTCACGCGCGACGAGGCCACGGGCGTGGAGCGCGAGCGCCCGGCGGACGCCATCTTCGCCCTCATCGGCGCCGACGCCGAGACGGCGTGGCTCCCGCCGCAGGCGGAGCGCGACCCGCACAACTACGTGCTGACGGGACGCGATCTGACGAGATGGCCGCTCGCGCGCCCGGCATACGCGCTCGAGACGAGCCTGCCGGGCGTCTTCGCCGCGGGCGACGTCCGGAGTGCCTCGATCAAGCGGGTCGCGGCCGGCGTCGGCGAGGGCAGCAACGTGATCGCATTCGTCCACGAGTATCTGGCCACGCTCGAAGCCGCCGTCTGACCGCCCCCGAGGGCGCCGTGCGTCCTACGGGCGCGTCATGCGCCTCGGGTTGACCCACGCCTCGAAGTCGGCGTCGCTCACGTACCCGAGTGCGAGCGCGGCCTCCTTGAGTTTCGTACCGTCCTTGTGCGCCTTCTTCGCGATCTCGCCCGATTTGTCATAACCGATGTGCGGGTTGAGCGCCGTGACGGTCATGAGGGAGTCGCCGAGGTACTCCGCGATCTTGCCCTCGTTTGCGACCAGACCCTCGATGCAGTGCTCGCGGAACATGGTGCTCGCGTCACGCAGCAGCGTCGTCGAGTGCAAGAAGTTATAGATCATCACGGGGTTGAAGACGTTGAGTTCGAAGTTTCCCTGCGAGGCACCGAACGCGATCGCGGCGTCGTTGCCGAAGACCTGCGCGACGACCATCGTCACGGCCTCGCACTGCGTCGGATTGACCTTGCCTGGCATGATCGAGCTACCCGGTTCGTTCTCCGGAAGCGTCAGCTCGCCGATGCCGGCGCGAGGCCCCGAGCCGAGCCAGCGGACGTCGTTTGCGATCTTCATCAGCGCCGCGCCGAGCTGCTTGAGCGCGCCCGAGGCGAAGACGAGATCGTCGTGCGAGGCGAGCGCCGTGAACTTGTTGGGATGCGAACGGAACGGCAGGCCGGTAAGCTCCGCGAGCTTGTTTGCGGCGCGCTCGGCGAACTCGGGGTGAGCGTTGAGGCCCGTGCCGACGGCGGTTCCGCCGATCGCGAGATCGTAGACATGTTCGATCGACTCGTGGATCGCGACGAGCGCGCGGTCGATCTGCGTCACGTAGCCCGAGAACTCTTGGCCGAGCGTCAGCGGCGTCGCGTCCTGGAGATGCGTGCGGCCGACCTTGACGATCTCGGACCACTGCTTCGCCTTCGCGTCGAGGGCTTCGCGGAGCGCCTGCACGGCCGGGACCATGTCGACGACGGCTTCGACCGCTGCCATGTGCATCGCGGTCGGGAAGGTGTCGTTCGAGCTCTGCGACATGTTGACGTGATCGTTCGGATGGACGGGCTTCTTCGAACCCATCTCACCGCCCGCGATCTCGATCGCGCGGTTCGAGATGACTTCGTTCACGTTCATGTTCGTCTGCGTGCCCGAACCCGTCTGCCAGACGCGGAGCGGAAAGTGCGCTGCGAGTTTGCCCGCGACGATCTCGTCTGCGGCCTGGACGATCAGCTTCGTCTTCTCGTCGTCGAGCTTGCCGAGGTCCTTGTTGACGAGGGCGGCCGCCTTCTTCAGCGTCGCCATCGCCCGGATGATCTGCGTCGGCATCTGGTCGCGCGGCGTCGTGCCGTCGCCGATATCGAAATTGATCAGCGACCGCGCCGACTGCGCTCCATAGTACTTGTCACCCGGCACTTCGATCTTGCCCATCGAGTCGGTCTCGACACGCGCGCCCGCATGTCCGTTCGTCGCTACACCCGTCGTATTCATACGGCTTCGATTCGCCGCCTCGCCGAGGGCTACTCCCTCAGCGAACGCGAACGAGCACCGGGTGAATCGCACCGCCGTCCGCTGCGCGCCGCTCGCGCTGTTCCTCGTGCTCGGGGCCGCCGGCGCGGGCGCCGCGACTCGCGCCGGCGACGCCGGACCCGGCCCGGCGGCAACCGCCGCCACGACGGGCGTGCCGGCCTACCGTGACGCGCCGACCGACGCGCCGGAGGGCGAGGCGTCGCCGACGCCCGCGCCGACGGACGACCTGCTCGGCATCAAAGCGATCGCGCCGGCCGATGCGAAGAACGTCGCGCGCGCGCACGAGTGGTTCGCACGGTTGCAGAACGGCGAGATCGACCGCACGCAGCTGACGCCGGCGTTCGCCGCGACGTTCACGGAGGCGATCGCGCAGCAGACGAGCGACCGCTACCGCGCGTACGGCACGCCGGCGGTCTTCGCCGCCGGCGGAAAGTACGTGCGAGACGGCGTCTCCGCGTACGTCTTCGTCGTGCGCTGGCCGGAGGGCGGCGTGCTGTTCCAGTTCGCGGTGGACGACGCGACCGGCAAAATCGCGGGCCTCTTCACGCGTCCCGCGCCGCCGCCGTCGTTCACGAAGTGACGTCGTCGGCGTCGTGCCTTCACCCGATGGCGAAGCGATCGGCGAACGGGCCGACTGCACTCCGTACTATTGGTCACCGGGCACATCGATATCGCACCGAGTTGACGCCTCGGCGAGGGCTACTTCCTCCGCGAACGCGAACGAGCACCGGATGAATCGCAGCTTGCTGTTCCGGTTCGCGGTCGACGAAGCGACCGGCAAAAACGCGGGACTGTTCACGAGTCCCTTCATGCCGACTCACCGGTATTCGGAGTGACGATCGATCCGTGGCTGGACCGCGAGTACGATACGGTCGCGACCGTGCCGTCGCTCGCGCCCTACGCCACAGCGTTTGTCGAGCGCAGCCTCGCGACGCGCGCACGCTACGCGCCCGAGATCGACGTCGCGTACGGCGATCATCCGCGCGAGCGGCTCGACCTCTTCCCGGCGAGCGCTGCCGGCTCGCCGCTCGTGCTGTTCGTCCACGGCGGCTACTGGCGCCGCTTCTCGAAAGACGAGTTCGCCTTCACGATCGCGCCGTACGTCGCGCGCGGCTGCGCGGCCGCCGTCATCAGCTATCCGCTCGCGCCGGAAGCGACGCTCGACGAGATCGTCGCGAGCGTGCGGCGCGCGGTGCTCTGGCTGCACGCGAACGTCGCACGCACGCGCGCCGGGAGCGGCCGCATCGTCGCGGCCGGGCATTCCGCCGGCGGCCAACTCGTCGGTATGCTCGCGGCGATGGACTGGCGGGCGCACGGCCTCGAGGACGGCGCCGCGCCGCTCGAGACGATCGTCCCGATCAGCGGGCTGTTTGATCTCGAGCCGCTTCTGCGGACTCGCGTCAACGAATGGCTGCATGCGGACGATGCGATCGCGCGTCGCAACAGCCCGATCCGTCTCGCCGCTCCCGGCGGCATCGGCCTCATCGCCGGCGTCGGCAGCGCGGAGTCGAGCGAGTTCCGACGTCAGACGCATGCCTATGCGGATCACTGGCGCGCGAGCGGCGGCGCAGTCGCGAAGATCGAGTGTGCGGCGCGCAATCACTTCGATGTGCTCGAGGAGCTCGCGGACGCCGGCGGTTCGCTCGCGCGTGCGATCTTCCAGCGGATGTAGCCGGCGACACGACACGGCCATAGCCGGCGCGTGCGACGCGACCTTCGGAACGGCTACGGTCGAGACACGAACGCGGAGTCCAGCACTACGAAATGATGCTAATAGACGGAGGCCGCTTCGTCGATCGACGGCACGGATTTCGACGCTACGCGCGCGTGCTCGCGGCCGTCCGTCCCTCGGCGATCGGCCGGCCGGTGTAGACCGACTCGATCAGCGATTCGAACTTTTGCGTGACGATGCGGCGCTTGACCTTGAGCGTTGGCGAGAGTTCGCCATCTTCGATCGTCAGATCGCGCGGCAGCAGCGCGACCTTGCGGACCTGCTCGAAGCTCGCGAGATCGTTCGTGAAGGCGGTGACCTCTTTTTCGAGCAGCGTTCGCACGTCGTCGCGGCGCGCGATCGTCTCAGTAGCGACGTCGACCGGGATGCCGAAATCCCGGCGCACGAGTTCCCAGTTCGGTGCGACGAGCGCGATCGGAAACGGCCGGCCGTCGCCGATGACGAAGGCCTGCCCGATGTAGATCGAGCGCTTGATCGACGCCTCCACGCGGCCCGGCGCGACGTACTTGCCCGTCGTCGTCTTGATCAGTTCTTTCTTGCGATCCGTGATGAACAAGAAGCCGTCCGCATCGAGCTCGCCGATGTCGCCGGTCAGGAGCCAGCCGTCGTCCGTGAACGGCCGCTCGTCCGGCAGATGGTAGTAGCCTTTCATCACGTTGCGGCCCTTGACTTCGATCTCGTTGTCGGCGGCGAGCCGCACCTGCACGCCCGGCAAGACGAAGCCGACGCTGCCGTAGCGGTGACGCGCCTGCGTGCTGAGGCTCACGACGGGCGAGGTCTCCGTGAGGCCGTAGCCCTCCATCACGGGCATGCCGAGCGCGCTGAACGTGAGCGAGATGTCGCGGTGGAGCGGCGCGCTGCCGCTGATGAGCGCGACGACCCGATCGAGACCGAGCGCGGGCTTGATCTTCGCGAACACCAGGCGCTGCGCGAGCGCGTACTGCGCCCGAAGCGGCAGCGGGACGGGCGTACCCGCCGCGACGTGCGATGCGAACTCCCGGCCGGCCGCGAGCGCCCATGGCACGAGCTTCGCCTTGACGCCGCCGCCGGCTTTTGCGCTCGCGAGGATCGCCGCGAGCACGCGTTCGAAGATGCGCGGCACGAGCGCGACCGTCACGGGCCGCACGTCCTTGAGATCGGCGATCAGGTAGTCCGGCTGTGAGAGATGGATGCTGTAGCCGCGGCGCAGGCCCGCGAGCAGATTCGTGTGCTCGTAGATATGGGCGAAGGGCAGGACGGAGATCGTCGGGTCGCCCGACTCTCCGATCAGGTCGAAGACGATATCGCCCGCGGTCGTGACGGTCCACACGAGATTGTCATGCGAGAGCATGACGCCTTTCGGATTGCCCGTCGTGCCCGACGTATAGATGAGCACCGCGAGCTCGTCGTCCCCGACGCCCGACGTGTAGCCCGCGAGTTCGCCTTCGTCGACGTGCGCGGCGCCCTCCGCTTCGAAGGCCGCGAGCGACGCACCGCTCTCCGCGCCCGCGGCGTCGAAGACGATCGCGCGCGGAAAGCTCGGACAGGTCGCCGCGATCCGGTCGCGCTCGTGCGCGTCCTCGACGAACGCGAGCTTCGCGCCGCAGTCTTTGAAGATGTATTCCAGCTGATCCGGCGCCTGCGAGGCGAACATCGGCACGACGACGCAGCCGGCGAGGAGGATGCCGAAGTCGGCCGCGACCCAATCGAGCCGGTTCTCCGAGATCAGCGCGACGCGGTCTCCGCGCCCGACGCCGCTACGCCGGATCGCCACTGCGATCGCGCGGGCGCGCGCGAGCATCGCCGTCGTCGAGCTCCGGGTCCAGGCCGTTCCGCCGAGGCGTTCGTTGAACGCGGCCTCGCGTGGAACGGCGAGGGCGTTCGTCAGAAACTCCGGTAAAGCCGACATCTCGCGGCTGCTACGGGCCAGGACCTTTTTCTCCTATCGCAACGGCCGAGCGACAGAAGATTCTCTAGACGGAGGCATAATGCACTTACTCATGATCGAAACCGAGGCTCGTCCGAGCTCCATGATCCGAACCGAAGACCGCAGCGGCGTCCGGATCATCACCCTCGACAATCCGCCCGTCAACGCGCTCTCCCTGAAGCTCTGCGGCGAGCTCTTTCCGATCGTGGAAGCGGCCTCCGCCGACCCGTCGGTCCGGATCGTCGTCTTCACGGGCGCGAAGCCCGGTTTCTTCAGCGGCGGCGCGGATATCAACGATTTCTCGCAGAGCCCGCCGCCGGATGCGAAGAGCATCCGCGACGTCATCGCCGCCATCGACAAGAGCGACAAGACGTACGTCGCCGCGATCGACGGCAACGCCCTCGGCGGCGGCTGCGAACTCGCGCTGGCCTGCGACTACCGCGTGGCTTCGGCGACCTCGAAGCTTGGTCTGCCCGAGATCCTGCTCGGTCTGATCCCGGGCGCCGGCGGCACGCAGCGCCTGCCGCGCCTGCTCGCGAACCGCACGAAGATCGTCGAGTACGGCCTGCAAGGCGCGCTTCAGTTCATGCTGACCGGCCAGTCGAAAGATGCCAAGCAAGCGAAGGCCATGGGACTCCTCGACGACGTCGCCGAGGGTCCCGTCGTCGACGCCGCGATCACGTTTGCGGAGGCGAAGATCGCCGACCGCCGGCCGAAGTGCCGCATCAGCGAGATGACCGTCAAGACGGGCGCGCTGCCGTTCCTCTCGATGCAGGCCCACAGCATGATCCCGATGACGGTGGCAAAGGGTGGCCAGGCCGCCCACGCCCTCGTCGACGCGCTCGAAGCCGCAGTCGACCTCGACTTCAAGTTCGGCATCGCCCGCGAACAGCGCATCTTCGAGACGCTCGCGCTGAGCCAGCAGTCGCTCTCGTACCGCCACCTCTTCTTCGCCGAGCGCGAACTCTCGAAGATTCCCGGCATGGCGGACGCGACGGCGACGGAGATCGAGAAGGCGGCCGTCGTCGGCGCCGGTACGATGGGCGTCGGTATCGCGGTCAACTTCGCGAACGCAAAGATCCCCGTCTCCGTCATCGACATCAATCCCGAGCAAGTCGAGCGTGGCAAGAAGTTCCTCGCCGACATGTACGGCGATCAGGTCAAGAAAAAACGCATGACGGAGGACGAGGCGAAGGCGCGCATCGAGGGCGTCTCGTTCGTCACGGACTACGCCGCGATCGCCGACTCCGATATCGTCGTCGAAGCCGTCTTCGAATCGATGGCCGTCAAGAAAGACGTCTTCGGCGCGCTCGACAAGGCCGTGAAGCCGGAGGCGATCCTCGCGACCAACACCTCGACGCTCGACATCGACGCAATCGCGCAGTCGACTTCGCGTCCGGCGCAGGTCATCGGGACGCACTTCTTCGCGCCGGCGAACATCATGCAGCTGCTCGAAGTCGTCCGTGGCAAGGACTCCTCACCACAGGCGATCGCGACCTCGATGAAGCTCGGCCGCACGCTCAAGAAGAAAGGCGTGCTCTCCGGCAACGCCTTCGGTTTTATCGGCAACCGCATGTTCTTCGATCTCTCGCGCGAAGCGAACTACCTGATCGAAGAAGGCGCGCTGCCGCAACAGGTCGACAAGGCGATGAAGGACTTCGGCTTCGCGCTCGGGCCCTTCGCGACGTTCGACCTCTCGGGGCTCGACGTGTTCCACAAGATCAACCTCGAGGCGCCCTCGACCGGTGCACGCCAGTCGAAGATCGCCGACCGTCTCTACGAACTCGGCCGCTACGGTCAGAAGACGGGCGCGGGCTTCTACCGGTACGATCCCGCCGTCGGCAAGGGCCGCGAGGCGATCGTCGATCCCGCGGTCGAAGCGATCATTCACGAAGAGTCGGCGAAGCTCGGCATCATGCGCCGCGTGATCTCGGATGAAGAGATCGTCGCGCGCTGCGTCTACGCGCTCGCGAACCAGGGCGCGGTCCTGCTCGGCGACGGCGTCGCGCTGCGGCCCGGCGACATCGACATCGTCTGGATCTACGGCTACGGCTTTCCGCCGTTCCGCGGCGGCCCGATGTGGTATGCCGACACGGTCGGCGTCAAGACCGTCTACGCCCAGATGCTCGAGTGGAAGGGCCGGCACGGCAACCACTGGGAGCCCGCACCCCTCATGAAGGCCGTGGCCGAATCCGGTCAGTCCTTCGCGACGTATAAGGCATAAAAAGTTGAGAGAAGCAGCAATCGTCTCGGGCGCGCGCACGCCGATCGGCCGCGCGTTCAAAGGCGCCTTCAACCAGACGCACGGCGTCACGATGGCGGGTCACGTCATCCAGCACGCCGTCGAGCGCGCGGGTCTCGAGCCCGAGCACATCGAGGACTGCATCCTCGGCACCGGCATGCCCGAAGGCGCGACCGGCCACAACATCGCACGCAACGCCGCGGTGCGCGCGGGTCTGCCCGTGAGCGTCGCCGGAACGACGATCAATCGTTACTGCGCCTCCGGGCTTCAGGCGATCAGCGTCGGCGCGCAGCGCGTCATCGCGGACGGCGCGCCCGCCGTCGTCGCGGGCGGCGTCGAGTCGATCTCGCTCGTGCAGAACAACGCGAACTACAAGTTCTACACGGAAGAGTGGCTGATGCGCAATCAGCCCGACCTGTACATGCCGATGCTCATCACGGCCGACAACGTCGCCGTGCGTTACAAGGTCTCTCGCGAGTCGCAGGACGAGTACGCGCTCGAGAGCCAAAAGCGCACGGCCGCGGCGCAAGACGCAAACAAATATGACTACGAGATCGTGCCGCTCGGCGCGTTCAAATACGAAGAAGACAAGACGACGGGCGAGGTCCACGAGAAGTTCTTCACGCTGACGAAGGACGAAGGCAATCGTCCCGAGACGAAGCTCGAGGATCTCGCGAAGCTGAAGTCGGTCGCGATGCCCGGCATGACGCCGAATGGTACGATCACCGCCGGCAACAGTTCGCAGCTCTCGGACGGCGCGGCCGCCGTGCTGATCATGGATGCGAAGCTCGCCGAGCAGAAGAACATCCAGCCGCTCGGCTTCTACCGCGGCATGGCGGTCGCGGGCGTCTCCCCGGACGAGATGGGCATCGGCCCGGTCTTCGCCGTGCCGAAGCTGCTCGCGCGTCACGGTCTCACGGTCGCGGACATCGATCTGTGGGAGCTGAACGAAGCGTTCGCCGTGCAGACGCTGTACTGCCGCGACATGCTCGGCATCGACCCCGCGAAGTTCAACGTCAACGGCGGCGCGATCTCGATCGGCCATCCGTACGGCATGAGCGGCGCGCGGCTCGTCCTCCACGCGCTGCTCGAGGGTAAGCGCCGCAAGGCAAAGCACGTGGTCGTCACGATGTGCATCGGCGGCGGCATGGGCGCGGCGGGTCTCTTCGAAGTCGCCTGAGATCTCGCAGACCTGACAAAAAGGACCGGTGCGAGAGCGCCGGCCTCTTTTTTGCGCCGCATCGGGAGCCGCGTTCCCCCGAGCCCGGGACGGGCGGCGCATCGTCCGACCTCGAACCGCCCCGCTCACCGCATCCGTTTCGTGAGGCCTCCATCGTGCACGTCAGCGTCGAACACGTCATCGAACCCGACTCCGGTAGGCTCGAACGGCTCCTCGGGTCGCCGCTGACGTTCGAAGACCATGCGCCGGCGGAGTTCGAGATCGTGCGGCTGCCCGATCTCGACCTGCCCGACGGCTACGTGGTCGCCGCGGATGGCATCATCTTGCAGGGACTGCCATTCACACAGCGACTGGCGGCGGGCGCCCACCAGCTACGTCTCGCCGTCGGGCTGCTCACGGGCGGCGACTCGCGCGTCGCCTTCGCGATCCTCGGTGCCTCCGAAGCACCGATCGTACGCTTCGAGCTCGCCTTGACCGACTGCCAAAATATTGCTACTCTCGAGGACGGTAACGTCTACGGATATCCCGTCGACGCCGGCATGGGCAGCTTCGCGCCGCCGCGAGCGCATGAAGCGCTCGCCGCAATCGACGATCTGCTCACCCTCACGGAGCCGGCCATGCAGAGCGTCTACCGGCACACGCGCGACTGGTGCACCGTCACGACGGCGGCAGGCGCGGGAGCGATCTTCTCGAGCGGCTTCGGCGACGGACTCTATGCCTCGTATTTCGGATTCGACGCGACCGGATCGGCCGTCGTACTCGTGACCGATTTCAGCGTCGTCGCATGGCCACGCAACCCGATGCCGGCGTGATTCCTTTCGCCCACGGCGTGATGTCGTGATAGAATGGCGTGACATCATGCAACCGCGAGAGATTGTCTTGCCGATCACGCAACCGGAGACCGAATGGATCGACGGCCGGCCGGTGCAGAAGATGAGCCCGACGTTCGACCACGCGCGCGTCCAAGCGGTGCTCGTCGTATGGCTCGACGCCTGGGTTCGCGGACGCGGCGTCATCGGAACGGAATGGCGATTTCGTATCGGCGCTCCCGGCGAGCCGCTTCGCCCCCTCATTCCCGACGTCGCCTTCGTCTCGGCGGCGCGTCTGCGAGGCATCTCGCGCGAAGAGCTGCAAGTGCCGGCGTTCGCACCGACGGTCGTCGTCGAGATCCTCTCCCCCGGCGATCGGCCGAGCGATCTCGCGAGCAAGACCGCAACCTACCTCGCTGCGGGCTCGGAGCTCGTCGTCGTGATCGATCCGGCGTCGCGCACGCTCGTCTTCCACGACTCGCTGGGCCGCTCCACGTTCGCCGGCGACGCGATCGTCTCGCACCCGGCGCTGCCGGATCTGAGCCTCCCGCTCGCGGCCTTCTTCCGAGAGGCGCTCGACCTTCCGTTCGAGCCGATCTGACGGACGAGAGCACGGCAGAGACGAACGAGCGCGTATGCGCGACCCAATCGTACCGCAGCTTTCGGCGGAGGAGTTCCTTTCCTGGGAGTCCCGGCAGCCCGCACGGTATGAGTTACACGAGGGTTTCATCGTCGCGTTTGCAGGCGGACTCGCCGTTCACGACCGCCTCTCGTTCAATCTCCGAACGATCTTCGAGCGCGTTTTTCCGTCGCCGTGTCGCAGTTTCGGCAGCGACCTAAAAATCAAAGCGTCGGCGCAGCACTTCTTCTACGCCGACGCTGGTGTCGTCTGCGATGATGATGACGACGACGACGTGCTCTACGTCAAGCGTCCCAGCGTCGTCGGGGAAGTGCTCTCGCCGAGCACGAGAGCGTACGATCTGATCGAAAAGCGCGCAACCTATCGCGAAATCGCGAGTCTCGAAGTATACGTCATCGTGCACACGATGCTCCGTCGTGTGGAAATCGACGAGCTCCACGCCGGCGCCTGGAACACACGGTTCGTCGAGGCGGACGACGTCGATTTCCTCGGTGCCACGTTCACGCTCGACGAACTCTACGCTCGGACGTCGGTTCCGCTCGGAGGCGAGTGAGCGGCGATGCGGCGCGTTCGATCGCAGCGCGTCGTCGTGTTCGGCACATTCGACACGGCTAGTGTCGCCCGTTGAGCAGATTGACCGTTATGCTCAATTGATCTACCTTGTTATATGCGTACGGCGGATGTAATTACCTCGAGCGACCCCGAGCGGCGGAGACTCGAGCGGATTCTGAGGAGCCGGGTGCAGCTCCTCGTCTCGTAGAGCGTGCCCGCATGATCATTCTTGCGAACGAGGGTCTCACCAATGAGGAGATCGCCGAACGGCTCACGACGGACAACGACAAAGTCGGGCGCCGGCGGAAGCGTTTCTCGCAGCATGGTTTCGCCGGTATCGAACGTGATGCGCCCCGGCCGGGTCGTATCCCGGCGATCGATCCGGAGATCGTCGAGGAACGGCGAAGGCAAACGACATCTCGGCGAACGTGATGCGCGCCCGCACGGCTCTAGGTAATAGGCAATCGAATTGACGGGTGTCACGAGTTTCTCGTTTTCGTCGCAAAGGCCGGAATAGTCGTGTTCTCTCGCGCAAAGTGCCGGTGTGCCGCCCCACTGCTACCGCGCCTGGCATGAAGCAATCGGACCCGGCACCGCTCGCGATCCTGCTGCTGATCTTGCTGACGCTCGCGCTGCTCCTGGGGCGGCTCACGTGGACGGGCGACGAGTCACGTTATTGCTATCAGGCGATCGCTCTTGCGAACGGGCATCTGGTCCAGCCTGGGGCGGATGCGTGGCGAGCCTTCCTCGTGCGGAGTGCGCTCGATCCCGCCGGCTTCTCGTACGGCACGACGGCGCGCCCGCTCGTGAGCGTCTGGACGAGCGCCCTCTACACGCCAACGCTGGCGTCGCTTGGGCTCGAGGCCGCCCGCTGGCAGAGCTTTGTCTTCGTCGCGTGCGGCCTCGTCCTGCTCGAGCGCACGCTGCGGACGAACGGCGCGCCGGGCTACGGACGCTTAATTCCGATCGTCGCTACCGCTTGCGTCGCGCTCTCCGTGCCCGTCCTCGCCTTCGCGCGGGTCGTCTATCCGGAGGCCGCGCTTTTCGCGCTGACCGCTGCCGGGCTCTTCGCGACCGCGCATCGGCGGGCCGTGTTCCTGGCCGCAGTCGCAATCGCGCTCCCATTCGTCCACATTCGCGCGCTGCCGCTCTCGGCAGCGTTCGTGGTGCTCACGATCTGCGGAACGTCGTGGCGCTCGAGGTTGCGCGCCAATGCCGGCCTCGCGGCGACCTATCTCGCCGGCATGCTCGTCTTTGTCGCAAGCCAGATCGCGCTCTACGGATCGGCACACGGCACGGCCTTTTCCGGCTATACGCCGTCACTCGAGACGATCGTCCCCCGCCTCGGTATGCAGCTCTTCGATGCACGACATGGCATCATTCCGTATTGGCCGGCCGCGCTCGTCGGCTTCGCCGGGCTGCTCGCGGGATCGCTGCGCGACGATCGGCTCTGTCGTGTCGCCTCCGTCCTCCTCGGCACCTGCGTCCTCACGTTCGCGTGGGCGACGGCCTCGGAGTCGTGGACCGCACGCTACTGGGTCGCGGCGATGCCGATGCTCGGGGTCGGCATCGCCGCCTTCTTCACGTATGCTTCCTCCGCCGTGGCACGAGCCCTCGCCGCGCTCCCGATCGTGCTCTCGCTAGCGAACCTCGGACTCTTCGTCGCGCAGCCCGTCCTTTTTCTCGCGAACCGGCGTGGCTCGACGTCGTATTACATCCTGTCACTTGCGACCAACGTCGACCTCGGCACGCTGCTTCCGATCGACGAGGGCCCGGATGCGGGCGCGCTGCCTCCGTTCGCGGACCCGTTACCGGCAGCGATGCTCTTCTTCGTCGCCGTCGTCGCCGGGCTCGCGGTCGCCGCCGCCCTGCGGAGCCGTCGCGCGAGCGCTCTTGCGTCGCTTGCGACGTTCGCCGTGATGCTGATTCCGTTCGCCGACGGATACGCGACGCCCGTCCCCGCACGCGCCGCTACGGTGACCCGGGCCGCCCGAGACGGCCGCAGCATCGCGATTGCGACGGACGGGGCGGCGCCGCCCACCGAACGCATTCGTCTCGACGGGCTCGTCGGACGTTTCTGGTCGCGACCCCGGTACGCGCCGATGTTCGCGCTCCGCTGCATCCGGTCGGATCTCGTCCTCGACGCGTTCGCGACGCCGAGCCGGCCGTCGCTGCGATTTCCCACGCCGTGTCCGGGCGGTGCGACGATCGAGATCGCGGAGCTCGGCCCCGGGGGCGCGATCTTCGGGTCGCGGACGGCCGTGACGCTGTTCGCCGCTCCGCGACTGCCGTTCGCTGCGAATCGCCCTCAGGGAACGCCCCCATAACCGGCTAATCACGCGACGACCGTCCGGGAAGGACCCGCCATGAAGACTCCGCTCACACCGCTCGATTTCATGCGCCGCGCGCGGCGGCTCTACGGCGACCGCGAGGCCGTCGTGGACGGCGATCTGCGCTTGACGTACGCGCAGTTCTTCGAGCGCTGCGATCGCTGGAGCGCCCGGCTGCTCGAGCTCGGCGTCCGGCCGGGCGACCGCGTCGCGATCATCGCTCCGAACACGCACGCGATGCTCGAAGCCTTCTATGCCGTACCGCAGATCGGCGCCGTGCTCGTACCGGTCAACTACCGGCTCGCGGGCGACGACTTCACCTACATCCTGGGTCACAGCGGCGCGAGCGTCGTCTGCGTCCACGGCGACTACCTCGAGCTCGTCGACAACCTTCGCGAGACGCTGCCGAACGTGCGACACTTCGTCGCTCTCGAAGGCGGCGCGGGCCGGAGCGGCTGGCTCGATTACGAAGCAGAGCTCGCGCGCGGCGACGGGATCGCCGCGCGGCCGATCGGCGACATCGACGAAGACGCGATGATCACGATCAACTATACGAGCGGCACGACCGCCCGGCCGAAGGGCGTCGTCATGACGCACCGCAACACGTGGGCGAACTCGATCGGCACGCTCGTCCACGTGCCGATGACGCCGGCGGACCGCTACCTCTGGACGCTGCCGATGTTCCATGCGAACGGCTGGACCTTCACGTGGACCGTCACGGCGGCGGGCGGCACGCACGTCTGTCTGCGCAAGGTCGAGGCGGCCGCGATCATGGCGCTCGTCGCACGGGAACGCGTCACGCTGATGAGCGCGGCCCCGACGATTCTGATCGGTCTCGCGAACGCTCCCGCCGCCTCGCGCGGCGACCTGCCGCGCGGCGTGCGCGTCACGACCGCGGGCGCCGCACCCGCCGCCGCAACGATCGAGCGCATCGAGACGGAGCTCGGCTGGGAGGTGCGGCACGTCTACGGTCTCACCGAGACCGCCCCGTTCATTCTCGTGAACGAGCAGTGGCCCGAACACGCGTCGCTCGAGGCGGCCGAACGCTACCGCATCAAGGCACGCCAAGGGGTCGAGCTCGTCACCTCAGGCGAGTTGCTCGTCGTCGACGACGACGACGTCGAGGTCCCGCGCGACGGCACCTCGATCGGCGAGATCGCCGTGCGCGGGAACGTCGTGATGAAAGGCTACTACGACGATCCCGAGGCGACGGCGAAGGCGCTGCGCGGCGGCTTCTTCCACACGGGCGACGCGGCCGTCGTGCATCCGGACGGTTTCGTCGAGATCCGCGACCGCATCAAAGACGTCATCATCAGCGGCGGCGAGAACATCTCGTCGATCGAAGTCGAGGGCGTGCTGCTGCGACACGACGCCGTCGCCGAGGTCGCGGTCGTCGGGATGCCTGATGACAAATGGGGAGAGGCGCCGCACGCGTTCGTGGTCTGCAGACCGGGCGCGACGGCCGAGCCCGAGGAGCTCCGGCTCTTCACGCGCGAGCGGCTCGCGCATTTCAAAGTGCCGAAGGCGGTCCACTTCGTCGACGAACTGCCGAAGACGGCGACGGGCAAGATCCAGAAGTTCGTCCTGCGCGGCCGAGCGACCGCCGTCGCGGCGCAGTAGCGCCGCCCGACGATCGCGCCTCAGCGCGCGTAGCGCAGAACGAGGGCGATCGAGAGCGCGAGCCAGGCCGAGCCGAACAGCGTGCCGCCGATCACGTCCGAGAGGTAATGCGCGCCGAGAGCGAGTCGCGACCACGGGATCGCGACGACGCAAGCGCCGAGCACGACGGTCGCGACGAACTGCGCGGCGCGCGGCAGCGGCGCGTTCCAGGCGAGGAGGATCAGCGCGAGATAGAAGGTCATCGCCGTCGCCGCGTGGCCGCTCGGATACGACGTATCGACCTCTTGATGGATCAGCCAATAATCGGGCCGCGTGCGGTGGAAGAGCAGCTTCACGCCCGCGATCACCGTCTGCGAAAGGGCATGCGAGCCCACGAGCGCGGGCACGAGCCAGTTGCGGCTGCCGGCGACGTACGTGCCGAGGATCGCGATCGCGCCGAAGACGCTGAGCGCCGGCCAGTAGCCGACCTGCGTGAACCACGCGGCGACGGGCACGCCGACGCCGCGCAGCGCGACGGCCTCGACGTCGATGCGCGTCGGCGTCCGCGACGAGACGTAGGCGCCGATCAGCGCGAAGAGCGCGAAGGCGACGACCGCGTACACCAAGAGCGCGCCGGAGGAGCCCTCAGACCGGGTCATTGATGAATTCCTGTGACACGAAGATGCGCAGCGCCTTCTTTTCGATGCGAAAGTGCGCCGGCGTCTTGCCCGCGTCGTCGCCGTCGATGCTGATCGGCTGACGCGGTCGCGCCTTGACGACGAGTTCGCTCGTCTCGATCGAGAACGAATCGGGCAGACGCGTCTGCTGGCCGATCGCCATCGCGGCGTAGGTCCGCGCGACTTGGATCGGTGAGGTGCCGGTGTCCAGGAAGACCGAGAGTTTGCCATCCGTCACGGAGGCTTCGGGCGTGATCGGCTGATGCCCGAAGAAGCGGCCGCTGACGACGACGATCTGCTGCGTGCGCGTCTCGTACCGGTGGTCGCCCCAGCGCAGCCGCGCGCGGAACGCCCGGTGCTTCAGCAACGGCCGGAGCCCCGCGATCGCGTAGGCGAGCGGGCCGAACCGGGCTTTGAGCGCGTTCGGCGTGCCGAGCGCGATCTCGGCTGCGAGGCCGATCGTCGCGAAGTTGGCGAAGTACGTCTTGTTGACGCGGCCGAGGTCGACGTGCGCGACGTGACCCTGCGCGATGATCCGGATCGCCGACTCGACGTCGTGCGGAATCTTCATCGTCTGCGCGAAGCTGTTGCCCGTGCCGAGCGGCAGCAAGCCGAGCGTCGTCTCGCTGTGCGCGAGATACTGCGTCGCCGCCGCCATCGTGCCGTCGCCGCCGCCCGCGATCAGCCGCGTCGCGCCGTCTTTGACCGCGCGCTTCACGCGCGCGCAGAGCCGGACGTGATCGTTTGCAATCACGAGATCATCGTAGGCGATATCGTGCTTTTTGAAGAGCTCGGGCAGCCGCTCTATTGCGGCGCGCGCGCCGCTCGAATGCTGGTTGATGACGACGACGGTCGCGCTCACGAACGGGCCTTTCCGGCGCCTCGCGGCGTCAGCGGACTTGGGGAATCACGTCGCTCGGCGCGAGCGGGTGCAGCCCGAGCACGAGGACGACCACGGCGCACGCGACGATGCCGATCCACGGCAGGGTGGAGGCCGGCACGACGGCGCGTTGGAGCTGCGCGCCGACGCTGCGGACGTACATCAGCCGGACGATCTTGAAATACACGTAGACGGAGATCGCCGTTCCGGCGATCAGCAAGACGGCGAGCCACGGATAGCCGGCGTTGACGGCGGTCGAGAGAATCAACACCTTTCCCGTGAAGCCGACCGTCGGCGGCAGACCCGCGAGCGCGATGAGGAAGAACGTCATGGCCGCGGCGAGGAGCGGTTGACGGTAGCCGAGACCCTGGTACGTCGAGAGATGCGAGCCTTGTTCCGCACCGTCTTTCGAGAGGAGCGCGATCACGGCGAACGCGCCGAGATTCATGAACGTGTACCCGATCAGATAGAAGATCGCGTAGCGCATGCCGGCCTGCGTCGTCCCCGCGAGCGCCGCGACGATGTACGCGATCTGTGCGATACCGGAGTATGCGAGCAGCCGTTTCATGTCAACCTGCGCGAGCGCCGCGACGTTGCCGACGATCATCGAGAGCCCGGCGACGAACCAGATCGGCGCGAGTAGCAGGTGCGTCGTGTCGGCCGGCAGCGCGGCGTAGGCAAACCGCGCGAAGACCGCGAGCACGCCCGCCTTCGTCACGACCGACATGAAGGCCGTCACGGGCAGCGGCGCACCTTCGTACACGTCGGGCGTCCAGACGTGGAACGGCACGAGACTGAGTTTGAAGGCGAGGCCGATCAGGAAGAGCCCCACGCCCATCGCGTAGAGGGGCACCGAAGCCGGCACGGCGGCGAGCGAGGCGAGCGCGACGCTGCCGGTCGCCCCGAAGAGCAGCGCCATGCCGTACAGCATGATGCCGGATGCCGTCGATGACAAAATCAGATACTTCAGCGCCGATTCGCGGGCGTCCGGCCGGCTCGCCATGCCGCAGAGACAGTAGAGCGCGAGCGAAAGCAGTTCGAGCCCGAGGAAGATCGTGAGCAGGTTATCCGCACCCGCCATCACGAGCGCGCCGCTCGCGCTCCACAGCAAGAGGCCGATCGCGCCGCCGTGCTGGTCCTCGCGGCCGAGGCCGTACGCGAGCAGCAGCGAGAGCAGCGCTGCGACGATGATGATCTCTTCGAAGGCGATCGTGAAACCGCCATTGATGAACGCGCCGCCGAAGGCGATGACCGGATGATGCCACCCCGAGAGCGCGACGGCGCCGGCGGCGAGGAGGCCGGCGGCGGCGACGGCGATCGAGGCGGCGCGACGCGACGCTCGTGGCAAGATCAGATCGAGCACGACGACGAGGAGTGCTGCGACCGCGACGATCAGCGTCGGTGCGAGCGCGCTCTGATCGGCCCAGCCGTACGGGAACGGGATCGGCGCGACGGTCGGATTCATCGTGCGGCGACCTTCGGGGTGGCGGGGGCGGCCGAGGTCGCGAGGGGAGAGCCGCTCACCGGCGCCGGCAGGCGCGTGACCGGGCCCGGGTTCAGCCCGAGCAGGACGATCGCGGCGACGATCGGCGCGAGCGCGACGATCTCGAGCGGCGTGAGGTCCTCGCGCTGCGGGAGGTCGGCTGCCGGCGGTCCGTGCATAACGCCCTGGTACATTCGCAAGATGTACGCCGCGGCGAGCACGATCGGAATCAGCGCGAGCCCGGCCTGCCAGACGAAGCCCGCGCCGTAGAGCCCGGTCAGGATCAGGATCTCGCCCGCGAAGCCGCAGAGCCCGGGCAGGCCGAGCGCCGCGAGCGCGACCAGCACGAGACCGCCGGCGAGGCGCGGGCTCCGTCCGCCGAGGCCGCCGAGCCGCTCGAGCGAACGCGTGTCTTCGCGGGCCTCGATCGAACCCGCGACGAGGAAGAGGCCGGCGCTGAAGAGGCCGTGCGCGATCGCGTAGACGATGGCGCCGCCGAGGGCGATCTGATTGAAACTGAAGATCGCGAGCACGATCAGGCCGAGATGCGAGAGCGAGCTGTAGGCGACGATCCGCTTGACATCATCTTGCACGAGCGCCGCGAACGCGCCGTAGAGCAGGCTGACGAGGCCGAGCGAAAAGAAGAGCGGCTGCGCCGCGTGCATCGTGTTCGGGAAGAGCGGCAAGAGGATCGCGAGGAAGCCGTAGAGGCCGGCTTTGGATTGCACGGCCGAGACGACGGCGGCGGCCGGCGGCGGCAGATCGCCGTACGTCGGCGGCATCCACGTGTGGAAGGGCCAGATCGGCGTCTTCACGGCGAACGCGAAGGCGACGCCGGCGAACGTCCACGTCGCGACCGCCCCTTGCAGGTAGACGTGATCCGGCGCGAGCGAGCCGATGACGTCGGTCGAGCCCTGGACGATCCCGAAGGCGGCGACGCCGAGCAGGAGCGCGAGACCGCCGGTCAGATTGTAGACAAGGTATCGCCATGCGCTGTTGCTGGAGCGATCCGGCGACCAGCCGACGAGCAGCAAGAACGTCGGGATCAGCTGGAGGTCGAAGAACAGCGCGAAGAGCAGCAGGTCGCGCGAGACGAAGACCCCCGTCATCGCTCCGAGCAAGAGCAGCATCTGCGCGACGAAATCGCGCTGCCGGGGCAGCCGCGTGACCGCGAGACTGCAGGCCGTGACGAGCGTCAACAGCAGCACGAACCAAAGCGAGGGTCCGGCGCCGAGGCCGACGTGAAAGTTCGCCGTGAAGGGCCGCTGCAGCCAGATCAGCGTCTCGTCCGGCGGGCCGGTCGCGAGCGCCGCGAGCACGAACATCGCGGCCGAGACGGCGACGCCGATCCCGGTCGCGAGCGCTTCGCGGCTGCGCGGCACGGCGTAGAGCGCGAACCCCGCGAGCAGCGGAACGAGAACGAGTGCCGCGATCAATGCGGGCCTCCGATGAAGGCGAAGTACGCGACGAAGGCCGCGACGCCGGCCGCGAGCGTCATCACGTAGCCGCGCACGAGCCCCGTCTGCAGACCGCGAGCCCGGGCGCCGACGTAGCCGGCGATCCAGGCGACGTCGCGGACGGCGGCGTCGATCACGTGCGGGTCGATGATCCGCGAGAACGCGTCGCCGAAGGCGCGCGCCGGCAGGACGAACACCTCGCGGATGACGTCGTCGAAGTAGAACGCGCGCGCGAGCACGAGCGGCATCGCGGCGCCTTCGCGCTGCAAGCGTTCGGGCGCGCCGGCGAGCGCGGCCGCCGTCCCGTAGCGGAGATACGCGAGCGCGACGCCCGCCGCGACGACGACGAGGACGATCAGCGTCGAGAGCAGCTCGGAGATCGCGGGCGCCGGCAGGGCCGGCGGCGGGCCGAAGACGGGCTCGAGGAAGCGCGCCCACGGGCTCGCCTCGCCGCCGATGAAGAGCCAGCCGGCGCCGACCGTGCCGAGGCAGAGCACGGCGACCGGTGCCTGCATGAGCCACGCCGGCGCGGCTTGCGTCTGCGGATGCGGCGCCGGTTCTTCTGCGTGCGCGGAGAGCCGGGCGCTCGGCGCGATGCCGAGCGCGGCGTCGTCGATCGCGCCGCGCGACGTGCCGAGAAACGCGACGAAAAGCATGCGGAACATGTAGTACGACGTGATGCCCGCCGTCAGCACGCCTACGGCGTAGAGCAGCGGATGGCCGTGCTGCAGGAGCCCGTAGACGACGGCGTCTTTGCTATAGGAACCGCTGAAGCCGGGGACGCCGCAGATCGCGAGGACGCCGAGCGACATCGCGACGAACGCGAACGGCTGCGCGCGCCGCAGGCCCCCCATCTTGCGGACGTCCTGTTCGTCGTGCAGCGCGTGGATGACGAGCCCGGCCGTGAGGAAGAGCTGCGCTTTGAAGAACGCGTGCGTGAGGAAGTGCAGCACGCCCGCATCGTAGGCGCCGACGCCGACGCCCATGATCATGTAGCCGATCTGCGACATCGTCGAATAGGCGAGAATGCGTTTGATATCCCACTGCGCGAGGCCGAGCACGGCGCCGAGGAGCGCCGTGAGCGCGCCGGCGATGCCGACCAATTCTTGTGCTGCGGGCGAGTGGCTCCAGAGCGGCGCGCAGCGGGCGATCAGGTAGACGCCCGCCGTCACCATCGTCGCTGCGTGAATCAGCGCGGAGACCGGCGTCGGCCCCTCCATCGCGTCCGGCAGCCACGTGTGCAAAGGCACCTGCGCCGACTTCGCCGCGCACGCGATGAAGAGCGCGATGCAGATCGTCAGCAGCGTTCCGGCATCGAGCGAGGCCGCCCGCGCGAAGATCGGCGCGAAGCCGGTCGACTGCGTCTGCGCGTAGATCGCGAAGACCGCGAACATCAGGCCGATGTCGCCGACGACGTTGATCACGAACGCCTTGCGCGCCGCGACGACCGCGGTCGGCCGCTCGAACCAGAAGCCGATCAAGAAGTACGACGCGAGGCCGACGAGGCCCCAGCCGATCAGCAGTCCGACGAAATTGTCGGAGAGCACGAGCGTCAGCATGGCAAAGACGAAGAAGTTCAGATACGAGAAGAACCGAGCGAAGGCACGGTCACGGTCCATGTAGCCGATCGAATAGACGTGAATGAGACCGCCGATGCCCGTGATGACGAGCACCCACAGCAGCGAGAGCGGATCGAGCAAGAGCCCGAAATCGAAGCCGCCCACCCAGCTGACGAGCGGGACGTGCAACCCCGCGGACGACGCGGCTCCGGCCGGGATCGCGTGCGCGCCCTGCGCCGCGAGGACGAGCGTGAAGACGAACGACAGAGCGACCGCGCCGACGCCGACGATCGCGCCGCGCTGCCGGAGCTGCGGCCCGAAGGCCCAGAGCACGATCGCACCGAGCAGCGGCAGCGTCCAGACGAGGACGAGCAGCGCGTTCACCCGTGCATGCCCGCGACTTCGTCGACGTCGACGTGTGTTGCGCGCCGGAAGACCATCACGACGATCGCGAGCCCGATCGCCGCCTCGGCCGCCGCGACCGTGATGACGAGGAAGGCGAAGATGTGGCCCGCGTTATTGCCCCAGAGCCGCGAGAACGCGATCAGCGCCAGGTTCGCCGCGTTCCACATCAGTTCGATCGACATCAGCATGACGAGCGGATTGCGCCGCAGCATCACACCCGCGAGGCCGACGAAGAGCATGACGGCCGAGAGCGCGATGTAGCTCGTGATCGGCACCGGCAGGCCGCCGCTCACCGCTTGACCCGCTCGCGCGAGGGGGCTTTCGCGATCGGCTCGCGGATGCGCGGCCGGCGTTTGTGCGTCCCGGTCGTGCGCATCGGCACGGCGTCGGATGCGAGCAGGACGACCCCGATCACCGCGACCATCAGGACGAAGGCCGTGAGCTCGAATGGCAAGAGATGCGTCGTGAAGAGCGCGACGCCGAAGTCCGCGACGCTGCCGAACGTGTTCGCGGAGCCCGCGGGCGCGATGACGGAGGTCGCGACGTGCGGCGTCACGACGATCGGCGCGCGGCCGAGTCCGAAGACGAGCAGCACGAACGTCGCGAGCACGAGCAGGGTCGCGGGCACCGGGGCACGCGGCAGACGGTCGACGCCCTCCGGAATCGGCCCGATGCCGCTCGAGAGCAGCGCGATGACAAAGACGAAGAGCATCAGGATCGCGCCCGTGTAGACGACGATCTGGATGATGCCGAGGAACTCGGCATCGAGGCTGACGTACAGGACGGCGAGCGCGAGAAAGTTCGCGAGCAGGCCGACGACGCTATAGACGGCGGCTTTCTGCGTGATCGTGAAGACCGCACTCGCGACGAGCACGACCGCGCAGGCCCAGAACAGGATCACTTCGCGAGACCCTGCCGCTGCGTCTTGAGGATCTCCCCGCGGTTCGTCGCGCCGTATCCCTGCGCCACGCTCGTCGTGCTCTTCTGTTCGGCCACGGCGCCGAGATCGGAGGGGATGCCGTTCGGGCGCTCGTCCGGCGCCGTGCCGACGCCGGCCTCGGGTGGCACGAGGAGCCGATCTTTGCTATACACGAACGAACCGCGCCGGTAGTCGGCCATCTCGAAGCGGGGCGTCAGCACGATCGCGTCCGTCGGACACGCCTCCTCGCAGAGGCCGCAGAAGATGCAGCGCAGTTCGTCGATCTCGTAGCGTGCGGCGTAGCGTTCGCCGGGCGACCGGCGATCGTCCGGCGCGTTCTCCGCGCCGATCACGACGATCGCGTTCGCGGGGCAGGCGATCGAACAGAGTTCGCAGCCGATGCAGCGCTCCTTGCCGTCCGCGTACCGGCGCAGCTCGTGCAGGCCGTGGAAACGCGGCGCGTGCTGTTTCTTGATATCGGGATACGCGATCGTCGGTTTCTTGTACGTCGCGAAGCGCAGGGTCGTCGCGAAGCCCCGGACGAGCGCCACGACGGCGGCGAACAAGCCGTTCACGTCAACCTCTCCAAGCGACGATCGCGGCCGTCACCATCAGATTGACGGTCGCGGCCGGTAGCAAGAACTTCCAGCCGAAATTCATCAGCCGGTCGTACCGCAGGCGCGGGAGCGTCGTGCGCAGCCAGATGAACATGAAGAGAAAGAGCGCGGCCTTCGCGAGGAACCAGAGAAGCCCCGGGATGAACCCGAGACCGAAGAGCGGCGACCAGCCGCCGAGGAAGAGCAGCGTCGCAACGCACGACACCGTGATCATATTGAGGTACTCCGCGATGAAGAACAGCCCGAAGCGCAGCCCCGAATACTCCGTGTGGAAACCGCCGACGAGCTCGGTCTCGGCCTCGACGAGATCGAACGGCGCGCGGTTCGTCTCGGCGACGGCCGTGATGAGGTAGATGACGAAGCCGAAGAACTGCGGGATCAGGAACCAGAGGCTGTTCTGCGCGTGGACGATGCCGGCGAGCGACGTCGTGCCCGCGAGGACGATCACGCCGACGACCGACATCGTCATGGCAAGTTCGTACGAGACCATCTGCGCGGTCGAACGGACGCTGCCGAGCAGCGGATACTTCGAGCCCGACGACCAGCCGGCAAGCGAGATGCCGTAGACGCCGATCGACGTCAGCGCGAAGACGAACAGGATGCCGGCGTTGACGTCGCCGATGCCCCAGACGCCCGTGCCGGTCTCCGAGAACGGAATCACCGCATACGCGGCCATCGCGCTGAAGAGCGAGATCCACGGCGCGAAGCGGTAGATGACGGGATCCGCGGTCTCGGGAGTGAGATCTTCTTTGAAGAGCATCTTCACGGCGTCGGCGGCGGGCTGCATCATGCCCCACGGCCCGACGCGGTTCGGCCCCGGCCGCAACTGCATCCATGCCATGATCTTGCGCTCGAAGATCATCGAATAGGCGAACGTCGTCAGGACGATCACGAGCAAGATGCCCGATTTGATGAGGACGATCAGCCACAGCGGAGCGGCGTTGAAAACGGCGACGACGGAGTCGAGGATCGAGGCGAACACGACGCTGAGTTGGGCAAGGCTCATCCGCGACCCTCGGAGGAGGCGCCCGCGGTCGCGAGTTCGCGCGCGGCCCGCACGTTTGCGAGCGTCACGGTTTCGCCCGGGCGCAGCCGGTTCGCCGGCGCCTCCGGGACGCCGTCGAAGACGAGCGCCGTCCCCTCGGGCAGCGTCGGCTCGACGTGGACGGCGAGCCCCGCGAGCGTGCCGCCGGGCGTCATGAGATCGAGCGTGTCGCCTTCGTCCAGCCGAGCCGCTCGAGCGGTTACGGGAGCGAGCACGACGAACGGCCGCGCGCGCAGTTCGTGCAAACGGTCGTCGAAGCGGACCGTGCCGCCGCCGGCAAACGGATGCGCGCCGATCGCGAGCCGGAGCCCGGCGGTCGCGCCGGCCTCGCTCGGAGCGCCGCCCGCCGGCGGCGCCGCGCCGGCCGGGCCGGCCGAGAGCGCGCCGGCGCGCTCCGACTCGGTCGCATAGCGCTCGAGCTGATCCGGCGTCGGAATCGCGACGTCGAGTTCGGCTGCGAGCGCGACGAGGAACTCGCCGTCGGCCAGCGCCTCGCCGGGCGCGGCGAGGTGCCCCGCGACGACCTGGACGAGCCCTTGGAGATCGGTCGTGTGGCCGGACTTTTCGAGGGCGCTCTTCGCCGGCAGGACGAGGTGCGCGAGCGAGGAGCTCTCCGTGAGGAAGAGCTCGGAGGCGACGACGAACGGCACGCTCGCGAGCGCCGCGAGCGCGAGGTCGCCGTCCGCATAGCGCAGCACCGGATTGACGCCGAAGAGCGCGAGCACGCCGAGCGAGCCGTCTCTCGCGGACTCGAAGATCGCCCGCGTGTCGTTGCCGGAGCCGCGGGGCCGCATGCCCATCGCCTCGGCACCGCGGGCGTTCGGCTGCTCGCCCGCGACGAACGTCGCGACATGCGCGCCGCGAGCGGCAAGGTCACGCGAAACCGCGAGCGCGTGGGCACCCGCGGCCGGGTCGATGCCGTCCCAGACGAACGCGACGCGGCGGTCGCCGAAGAGCGCGGGGTCGATCGCATCCAGCGTCGCGACCTGCGTCTCCGGCATGAACGAGCCGGTCGAGAACGGCCCGACCGCAACGAGCCGGGCGCCGCGGCGCGCGACGGCTTTCCGAATGCGGAGATCCATGACGGGGGCGGTCTGCGAGGGCGGCTGGCCGATGACGACGATCGTCTGCGCGTTTTCGAGATCCTCGTACGTGCCGGCCATCCACGGCGTCGCGAGCGACTGCCGCCCGGCGCGCCAATCGAGCCGCTCGACGCCGAGCGCCCGGAAGAGGTGCTGCAGCAGATAGGCCTCTTCGTTCAGCAGCCGGCCGCCGCCGATCGCCGCGACGGACGACGGGCCGCGCGCCGCGATCGACTCACGGAGCTTCTGCGCGACGAGGGCGAGCGCGTCGTCCCACGAGATCTGGTCCCAGGCATCCGCGCCGCGGCGCAGCAGCGGACTCGTCACGCGGCGCGGATCGGAGACGAAGCCGATGTTGTAGCGGCCCCGGTCACAGAGCCAGCCGTCGGAGCGCGCGTCGTCCTCCTGATCGGACATCGTGCGCAGAGCCTCGCCATGCCGGACGTCGACGAACTGCGCGCAGCCGACGCTGCACTGCGTGCACGTCGTATGCGTGCGGTGCAGATCCCACGGCCGCGACTTGAAGCGGTACGTCTTCGAGGTCAGCGCGCCGACGGGGCAGAGTTCGGTCACGTTGCCGCTGAAGTTCGAGACGTACGGCGCCCCGGTCGCCGTCGCAATGACGTCGCGCGCGCCGCGATCTTTGACGACGAGCGACTGCTCGTGCGTGATGATATCATCGAAGCGCGAGCAGCGCTGACAGACGATGCAGCGCGTGTCGTCGAGCACGATCGTCGGCCCGAGATCGACCGCCTTCGGCAACGAGGCCTTCGGATCGGCGAGCCGCGAGTTGCCCTGCCCGTACGCCATCGAGTAATCTTGCAGATCGCACTCGCCGCCCTTGTCGCAGATCGGGCAGTCGAGGGGGTGATTGAGTAGCAAGAATTCGAGCACCGCGCGCCGGCCTTCTTCGACCTTCGCGCCGTAGGTGTGGACGACCATGCCGTCGGCCGCGGCCGTGTTGCAGGCGATCTGCAATTTCGGCGTCTTCTCGACGTCCACGAGGCAGATCCGGCAGAGCCCCGCGGGCCCGAGCTTCGCATGATAGCAATACACCGGCACGTCGGTCGCGACGTGCTTCGCCGCTTCGACGAGCAGCGTGCCCTTCGGCACCGTGACGGCGTTGCCGTCGATCGTCAGCGTGACGGTCGCGGGGACCGCGAGGGGGGTCGTCTCAGCCATGTCGTCCTATCGTGGTGCGCCGTAGCATCAGCGTCGCGATCACACGGCTCCGGCGAGGGCGGGTTCGGCGGTGCGGATGTAGCCGCGGAACTGCCGTTCGAAGCGTTTGACGACGGAGGCGAGGAACGGTTCGATCGAGTCGCCGAGCGGGCATAGATTGATTCCGGTCATCTGGTGCGAGACCGAGACGAGCATATCGATGTCACTCGGCATGCCGCCGCCATGGATGATGCGCTCGAGCGTGAGTTCGAGCCAGTTGCTGCCCTCGCGGCACGGCGTGCACTGGCCGCACGACTCGTGCGCGTAGAACCGCACGAGCGCGTGTGCCGCTTTCACGAAATCCGTCGTCTCGTCGAAGAAGACGACGGCGCCGGAGCCGAGCATCGTGCCGTTCTTCTGCATCGTGTCGAAGTCGTAACCGAGATCGAGATGCTCTTCGAAGAGACAGGCCGACGAGCCGCCGCCGGGCTGCACCGCGACGATATCGTGCCCGTCGCGCGGGCCGCCGGCGAGTTCGAGCAGTTCGCGCAGCGGCGTGCCGAGCGGCACCTCGAAGTTGCCGGGCCGCTTCACGTGACCGCTGACCGAGACGATCTTGAAGCCGGGCGAACGCTCCGGCCCGACGCTCGCCCACCTCTCCGGCCCGTCGCGCAGGATGTGCGGCAGGGAGGCGAGCGTCTCGACGTTATTGACGACGGTCGGCTCGCCGTACAGACCCTTGACGGCCGGGAACGGCGGCTTGAGCCGCGGCTCGCCGCGGCGGCCTTCGACCGCGTTCAGCAGCGCCGTCTCCTCGCCGCAGATGTACGCCCCCGCGCCGCGGTGCACGGTCAACTCGCACGAGTACTCCGTGCCGAAGAGCCGCTCGCCGAGGAAGCCGGCGGCGCGCGCCTCGGCGACGGCGGCCGAGAAGATCTCGTAGCCGCGCTTGAACTCGCCGCGGACGAAGATGAACGCATGATTGGATTTGATCGCATACGATCCGAGTACGATGCCCTCGATCACCTGATGCGGCGTCTCCTCCAGGAGCATGTGATCCTTGAACGTGCCGGGCTCGGCCTCGTCGCAGTTGCAGACCATGTAGCGCGGCCGGCCGTTCTCCGGGAGGAACTGCCATTTCTTGCCCGTGGGAAAACCGGCGCCGCCGCGGCCCCGCAGGCCCGACTTCAGCGCGATCTCGACGAGCTCCGCGGGCTGCATCGTCGTCAGGGCGCGGCGCAGTTGCTCGTAGCCGCCGCGCTCGCGGTAGACCGCGATGTCGCGCAGGTTCGCCTCGCCGATGCCGGAGGTCAGGACTTTCGTGATCGGCATGTTATGAAGGGACTCCGTCGCTGGAATCGGCGCGCTCCGCGCCGTCGCGCACGAGGCGCTCGCGCGTGGGCCGGGCGTCGATTGGGGAGGGATCGCGTTCGAGGCGTTCGAGCATGCGCGCGCCGCTCGCGTCGCCGGAGCCGCCCGGCGCATCCGGGTTCGAGACGCCCCGCGCGCCGCTCGACTTCGCGAAGTGCTGCGCGACGTGCCAGTCGCCGCCCGGCTTTGCGTTCTGCGGCAACGGCGGAATGCGGGAGCGGCCGGCGCGCATCTCCGCGATCAACGCCTCGACCTTCGCATCCGTCAGATCGTATTCGAACTCGAGGTTGATCTGCATGCACGGCGCGCGGTCGCAGGCCGCGAGACATTCGACCTCTTCGTACGAAAACAGGCCATCGGCCGTCGTCTCGAGATGCCCGATGCCGAGCTGTTGACGAAAAAAAGCCATCGTGTCGTACGCGCCGTTGATAACGCACGAGAGATTGCGGCAGACCTGGAGCATGTATTTGCCGACGGGACGCCGGTAGAAGAGCGTGTAGAACGACGCCGTCGATTCGACGACCGAGAGCGGCACGCCGATCATCTCGCCGCAGGCGGCGAGCGCCTCCGGCGAGACCCATCCTTCGACGTCTTGGAAGGCGTGCAGGATCGGCAGCATCGCGCTGCGCTGCTGGCCCGCCGGATACTGCGCGATCAGCCGCTCGGCGTCGGGCCGCACCCGTGCGAGCACCCGCGCGAAATCGCGTGGCGCCTCCAGGGCCGTCGGGGCCGCGGCCGTCGTCTCGTGCAGCGGCCCGACACCGGTCGCCGAGATCTCGCGACCCTCGCTCACCGGTCGACCTCGCCGAACACGGGGTCGAGCGAGCCGATCATCACGACCATATCGGCGATCAGATTGCCCGGCGCCATGGCTTTGAGGATCTGGAGATTGTACATCGAGGGCGGCCGCGTGCGCAGACGATAGGGCCGGTTGTTGCCATCGCTCACGAGATAGAACGCGAGCTCGCCGCGCGGGCTCTCCGTCGCCTGGTAGACGTCGCCCGGCGGCACGCGGAAGCCTTCACTCACGATCTTGAAGTGATGGATCAGCGCCTCCATCGAGATCGCGATCGTCTCTTTTGCGGGCGCCGCGACCTTCGTATCGTCGACCATGATCGGCCCCGGCCGCTCGAGCTGCACGCGCACCTGCCGGATGATGCGCAGCGTCTCGTCCATCTCGTCGAGCCGCACGAGGAAGCGCGCGTAGCAATCGCCTTCGGTGCGCGTCGGCACCTCGAAGTCGTAGCGCTCGTAGCCGCTGTACGGGAAGGCCTTGCGCACGTCGTACGCGAGTCCGCTCGCCCGCAGCGGCGCACCTGTGATGCCCCAGCGCAGACAGTCCTCGACGCTCAGGATCCCGACGTCGATCGTGCGGTCGCGCCAGATCGGATTGTTCTGCAGGAGCGTCCGCAGTTCGTGCATGCGCTGCGGCAGCTTCACGATCAGATCGTCGAGCGCGTCGAAGAACCCGCGCGGCAGATCGCCGTTCACGCCGCCGACCCGCAGGTAATTCGGATGCATCCGCGCGCCGCCGGCGAGTTCGAGCAAGTCGAGGACGTTCTCGCGAATATCGAAGCAGTAGAAAAAGTTCGAGATCGCGCCGAGGTCGATCGCGTGCGTGCCGAGCCAGACGCAGTGCGACGCGATGCGCGTCAGCTCGGCCATGAGCACGCGAATCGCCTGCGCGCGCTCCGGGATCGCCTCCGTCATGCCGAGCAGCTTTTCGACCGCGAGCACGTACGTCAGGGCGTTACCGACCGTGTTGAGATAATCCATCCGCTCGCAGACCGTGCCGGCCTGCGTCCAGAACAGATTCTCCGCCGACTTCTCGATGCCGGTATGCAGGTAGCCGATCTCCATGTCGGCCCGCTCGATGACCTCACCCGAGATCTGGACGAGGACCTGGAGCACGCCGTGCGTCGAGGGATGCTGCGGCCCCATCGAGAGCGTCATCGTGCCGCCGTCGCTGCGGACGACGTCGATCGACTGCCCGAGCGACGTCGAGCTGCCCGCCATGCCGGCCACTACGCGCCGCCCCGGTCGTCCGGAACGCTATCGTCCTGACCGCGCGCGCGCGCGATCTGCCGCTGCAGGGCGGCCGCCACTTTACCCGACGGCGGCGCGCCCGCCGGCACGTTGCTCTTGAGCGCGAAGGCCGGACGCGGCGTGAGTTCGCGCGCGGGCCCGCGCAGCGGATAGTCCTTGCGCAGCGGATGGCCTTCCCAATCCTGCGGCATCTGGATGCGTTTGAGATCCGGATGACCGGAAAACGTCACGCCGTACAGATCGAAGATCTCGCGCTCGGCCCAGTCGGCGTTCGGCCAGAGGTCCGTCAGCGTCGGCACGCTCGCGCCGGTGCCGTCCGGCGCGCCCGTGCCGACGAGCAGACGCAAGCGACGCGGCGTCCCGACCTCGGCGACGCTCGCGGCGACGCCCGGCAGCGCGAGAAAGTGGTAGACGATGTCGAAGCGCGGTTCGCGGTGGAGGTAGTCGACGCCGCCGATGTCGAGTAGCACGAGATAGCCATCGGCCTTCAGCGCCGCCGCACGATCGTACAGCCGCGGCGGCTCGATGCGTTCGATGATCGCATCGTCGATCGGCGGACGGATGGCGGTCGGATCGATCGCGACGCCGGCGATCGAAGGTCGTTGAGAACTTGGCAAATATCAACTCTTCGCGAAGATGCCGCCGCGGCCGCCCGCGCGGATCTGCTGTTGGATGAGGTTGACGGCATAGAGCAGGCCGTCCGGTGTCGGCGGACAGCCGGGTACGTAGACGTCGACCGGAATGATCGTATCGACGCCCTGGACGATCGCGTAGTTGTCGAAGACGCCGCCGCTGCTCGCGCAAGCGCCCATCGAGATGACCCATTTCGGATCGGCCATCTGATCGTACAACCGCTTGATGATCGGGCCCATTTTCTGTGCGACGCGGCCCGAGACGATCATGAGATCGGCCTGGCGCGGTGAGGCGCGAAAGACCTCGCTGCCGAAACGCGCGATGTCGTACTGCGCGTCGGTCGAGGCCATCATCTCGATCGCGCAACAGGCCAGCCCCATCGTGAGCGGCCAGACGCTCGAACTCTGCGCCCAGCGAGCGACGTCGTCGAGCTTGCCGAGCATGAACTGCCCCGGACTCATCTCCATTGGAAGCCCCCTTTGCGCCAGACGTACGCGTAGCCGATGCCGAGCACGATCACGAACACGATCATCTCGGCGAAGCCGAACCAGCGCAGGGCGTGCATCATGACGGCCCACGGATAGAACGACGCCGCTTCGACGTCGAAGATCACGAACAGCATCGCGACGAGATAGAAGCGAATCGGAAAGCGGCCGCCGACCTCGGAGGTCGGTGCGACGCCGGATTCGTACGCCTGCGACTTCACGGCGTTCGGTTTGTTGCGCGCGCCGAGTCCGGGGACGAAGACGAATGCCGTGGCAGCGATGAACGCGACGGCGAGAAAGATGGCGACGCTGCCGTACGGAGTCATGCGCTTCTAGGCTTTGGCAAGGGGCGGGTCGGTCCTCCGCCGCGAACGGGACACATATATGGATAGACCGTTGACGTCGGCCGATCGTTCACTCGCGCGCCGCATCCGCGCGTTCTCCGCCCTCGGCGCGTTCGTGCTTTGTGCGACGACGCTCGCTCGCTGCGCGACGCCGGGCGCGATCGGCGTCCAGGATTTCGGCACGGTGCAGGGCCGCGTCGTCGACGGCAAATCGAATCAGCCGATCAGCGGCGCGCTCGTGAACGTCGGCTCGCTCTATACGGTGCGCACGGATCCGAGCGGCGTCTTCCAGCTCCGCGTACCGACCGGCGATCAGCTCGTCATGGTGCAGGCGAACGGCTACGCGCAGCTCGCGCCGATTGCGGTCCTCGTCGTCAAGGACATGACGGTCAACGCGGGCGACTCCGCGATCACGCTCCAGTCCACGGGCAACCCGTAGGCTTGACCCTCTTCGTGCGCGGGCTCGAATGCGCCGCCGGGCTGTTCGCCGTCCTCGCCGTGTTGAGCGACGTCTTCCAATCCGTGCTATCGCCGCGCGCCGCGGGGCTCCGCTACCGGCTCAGCGCCCGTCTCACCCGCTCGATCTGGCCGACCTGGCGCCGGATCGGCCTCGGCAGCGACGATGCGGAACGCCGCGAAGACATCATCGGCTCCTTCGCGCCGTCGATCTTGATCGTCTTCTTATTGACGTGGCTGACGGTCCTGATCTTCGGCTGGGGTCTCGTCTTTTTCGCCTTGAGCGATCAGATCAAACCCGTCCCGCAGTTCGGCGGCGCCGTCTACTTCGCCGGTACGTCGCTGCTGACGATCGGCTACGGCGATTACGCGCCGACGGGCAACGTCACGCGCGCCCTCGCCGTGATCTGCGGCGCCTCGGGCTTCGGAGTCGTCGCGGTCGTCACGACGTTCCTGTTCTCGATCTTCGGCGCATTCCAGCAGCGCGAGACCTTCGTCGTGACCTTCGGAACGCCGGCGGGCGCCCCGCCCTCGGGCGTCAGCTTCCTCGAAACGTACGGCCGGCTCGGCATCACGGCCGACCTGCCCGAGCTCTTCGTCCGCGCGCAGACGTGGTCGGCGGCGCTGCTCGACACCCACCTCGCCTATCCGGTCCTCGCCTACTTCCGCTCCTCGCACGACGGCGAATCGTGGGTCGCGACGCTCGGCGCGATGCTGGATGCCTCGACACTCTTGCTGACGACCGTCGACGAGAGCGGTTCGGGCCAGGCCAAACTCGCAAACGAACTCGGGCGCCATCTCGTGCACGATCTCGGCACCTACTTCCGGCTCGACGTCCGGCCCGAACCCGGGATCGAGCGTTACGAATTCGACCTCGCCCACGAGCGCCTAGCGGCCGCCGGGTATCCCGTCCGCGAACGCGAGGACGCCTGGCTGCGCTTCACCCGGCTCCGCGCGCTCTACGCACCGACGCTGAACGCCATGGCCCGCTTCTGGGGCATTCCGCCGGCGCTCTGGATCGGCGACCGCTCCTCGCTGCCCGTGCGCCACGGCGTCGCCGCAACGAAGATCCCGAAGCGGGAGAGCCGCCGCGAGTCGCAGGCGGGCGCCGTCGAGGCCGGGCCGAGTTCGAACGACCGGACGTGAACGAAGCCGCCTGCGCGACGGGCTGCCGTTGACATCATCATAGCGAAAACTGAGCGGCGACGTATTGTCAAGCCCGCTTGCGATGATTACGTGCTATCGTGGTGAACCGCGAGAGACCTGCGAACCGGCGAACGGCGACGTGCGATGTTCAGTCTCACCGACTATCTCGAATCGATCAGCGAAGAGTTCCAAGAGCTCACCGGCGGCTACACGAGCGTCGATCGCGAGAACCCCACCGGCAACGAGAGATCCGTGCGGCTCAAGGTCGAGCTCGACGACGAGATCTTCTATCTGACGGCATCCGGTCCTCACGGCAACGCCTCGGTGAGTCCGGCCGCGATCGCGCGGGAACTCACGCTGCTCTTCGATCGCCGCGAGCGGACGCACGCGACCGCCTTCCATTTCCTGCCCGACCTCGCGCTGGAGGTCCTCATCGAGCGCGCGCGGCGACGCCGCGCGTGATTCGCTCGCGACGCTCCTCGGTGCGAAACGGTACCGACTTGGCACGCCGAAGGGCCTAGGCTCCGAGCGATGAGCACCGCGTACCCTGAGACGACAGCGACGATAGCGGAGGCCGAGAGGCGCGGTCGCGCGGTGCGCGATCTCCGCTTGATCCGAGCCTACCGCGGCGGCCGGCGCCTCGCCTTCGACGAACTCGTCCTCGCCTACGATCCCTACGTGACGCGCATCCTCGCGCACCTGCGCGTGGCGCCGTGCGACATCGAAGATCTCGTGCAGGAGGTCTTCCTGCGCACCTATCGCCACTTGGATCAGTTCCACGCGCAATCGTCGTTCTACACGTGGATCTATCGCATCACGGTCAACGTGTTCTTCGATCATCGGAAGAAGCTCAAGCGCGCGGTGGCGCGCATCGAACGCCTGGAGAGCGAACTCTCGGATGCGACGTGCGCGGTGCGGGCGGGTGACGATCCGTACGAAGCCGTCGATCTCGCCTTGCGCCGTGAACGGTTCGACCGCGCAGTAGAAGCTTTGCCGGATGTGTTCCGCTCCATCTTCACCTTGCGCGAGATCGACGATCTCTCGTATCAGGAGATCGCAACGCTGGCAGGCATCTCCGTCGGGACGGTTCGATCGCGGCTCTCGCGCGCGCGAGGCCGGCTCAAAGAGCTGCTACGCCCGGGGACGGACGCCGAAGCCGCATGAGCGACTGACGATCGCTTTGAGACGGTCCTCGGAGCGTCAGGGGCCGGTAGCGAGATGCGGCGGCCGTTCGAGTTCCGTCTGCATGAACGAGGAGATGCGTGAGAGGAGACTCGCTTTTTTGGATGCCTCGCTGGCCGTTTTCGCGACCGCGCCCACAACCGGACGCACGGCCCCGGCGATCGCAGGCCGGCTTCCCGGCAGCCGCCGGTAGAGCACGTCGAAGACGGTGTCGAGTTTGGTCAGTTCGAGCAGGGCGGCTGCGTGCCCGGCATACGGCGTCACGATGATGATCGCTCGGCCGCCACGCTTCCTGCGAACGCGATTGTTGACGCGGGAGAGCGCATTGAGAAGCGTCGAGTCGAGATACGTCACGCGGGTCAAGTCGATCGCGATCGCGGTCGACGGGCCGAATGCGTCGATTCGCCCGAGCTCTCGTTCGATCAGTTCGAGCTCACCGATCCCGAGATCACCTTGGAACGCGATGACTTCAATCGTCGACATCGGTGGATTGTAGAACAGCCGCCGCCGGCGGTCTGTACGCTTTGCGACGCTTCGGGCCCGGCGCCGGCACGCCAGTAGTCAATAACGGTCCCGCTACGCGTGCGTTCGTGGTAACGTTGGTCTAGTTGCGTCGAACGGTCGCCGAAAGGGAGCTGCTTGAAGACCAAGACGGGCTCGCATCGTTCCCAACCGGCTTCCGCGACCGCCGACTTGCTCCGTTGCAATGCGATCCTCACCGGTCTCTTTCTCCCGGAGGCCGAGGCCGTCATGCACGACGGCAGCATCGTCTCGCTCGCGGTGCGCGACCCGATCTATGCCGCCGGCGAGCGCATCGAGAAGGTGTATTTTCCGATCGATTGCGTGCTCTCGGTCGTCACGCGCATGGTCGACGGCAGCCAGATCGAGGTCGGGACGATCGGACGGGAGGGCACTTCGGCGATTCCGCTCATGCTCGGCGCAACGACCAGTTTGAACGAATCCTACTGTCAGGTCCCCGGTCGCGCGATCGCGATCGACGCCGGCCTCTTCACCGAGCTGAAAACGATCGAGCCGTTCCGCCAACTGCTCGACCGGTACGTGCAGGCCTATGTCAACATGCTGGGCCAGCTGGCCGCCTGCAACCGGCTCCACAACGTCAACGAGCGCTGTGCGCGCTGGCTGCTGATGACCCAGGATCGCGTCGACTCGACGCACATCCGCCTCACGCACGAATATCTCGCGATGATGCTCGGCACGCGGCGCTCGGGCGTCACGATCGCGGCCGGCACGTTCCAGCACGCGGGCTTCATCCGCTACAGTCACGGCGTGATAGCGATTCTCGACCGGTCCGGGCTCGAAGGCGCGTCGTGCGAGTGCTATCTCGTCGCGCGCGAGCAGTTCGGCGGGTTCCTGCGCATCGTCGACCCGATCGGCGCGAAAGCCTCGGCCGGTTTTGCCTCGTGCAGCCAGATCTGGTTGCCGTCCGGATCGCTGATCTGAGAGATGCGGCAGATCGGCGTTTCGAACGGCTCCGCGGAGGCGATGCCGTGCTGCGCGAGGGAGGCGCGGAAGCCCTCGAGATCGGTCACTTCGAGCGCGAGCGACTGCGCCGTGCCGGGCGTGCCGACCTGTTCGAAGCTGCCGAGCCCGAAGGTCGCGCCCGCGACCTCGAACTCGACCCAGTGCTCCGTCGCGAGCGCGCCCGGGACGAGGCCGAGCCGGTCGCGGTAGAAGGCCGTCGATGCTGCGAGGTCGGCGACCGGATACATCGTGAACGCGAGTGCGGAGACGGCCATGGGATCCATCCTTGTCAGGGAGAGGGTTAGGGTGCGGAGGCGAGCGCCGTGCCGGTCCGGCGATATTCGGCTTCTTGGAGCTCGCGCCACGCGACTTTGCCCGTCGCGCCGCGCGGAAGATCTTTGACGAACTCGATCACGGTCGGCACCTTGTAGGCGGACATCTTCGTCTTGGCCCACGCGATGATCTCCTCGGCCGTCGCGCCAACACCCTCGCGCAGCACGATCAGCGCCTTCGTCGTTTCGCCCCGACGCGGGTCGACCGTGCCGATCACGCAGGCTTCGCGAACGGCGGGGTGACCGAAGAGCGACGTCTCGACCTCCGCCGGCCACACTTTGAAGCCGGAGGCATTGATCATCCGCTTCAAGCGATCGACCATAAAGAAGTAGCCTTCGTCGTCGACGTAGCCGAGGTCGCCCGTGCGCAGATACCGGTGGCCGTCGCGCTCGACGAAGGTCTCGGCGTCGAGGGCGGGCTTGTTCCAGTAGCCGCGCATCACTTGCGGCGCCGAGGTGATGATCTCGCCGACCTCACCCGTCGGCAACATCTCGAACGTCGTCGGATCGACGACGAGCGAGAGGACGTTGAACGTCGGCACGCCGAGGCACTGCGTCTTCTCTGCGCCCTCGGGGTTCGCGTGCGTCGTCGCGATCGTCTCGCTCAGACCGTAGCCTTCCAGATAGCGAAGTCCGGTCAGCGCGAAGAGGCGCTCGCTGACGGCGGCGGGCAGCGGCGCGCCGCCGCCGCTGATGCGGCGCATCGAACGCAGCGCCTGCGCGTCGACGTCCGGCCGCGAAAGGAAGTCGACGACCATCGTCGCGATCGCGGTCCACTGCGTGACCTCGTAGCGCTTGATGAGTTCGAGCGCGGTCGCCGAATCCCAGCGCGTCATGATCACGACCGTGCCGCCGATCGCCATGCCGACATTCATATCGACCATCATGCCGGTGACATGAAAATACGGCAGCGCCGAGAGCGAGACGTTCCCGGCGTTGAGCTGCGCCCAGTGGAGGCTCGTGAAGACGGAGGCGTTGCAGCTCCGGTGCGTGTGCACGCAGCCCTTCGGCACGCCCGTCGTACCCGAGGTGTACGGTAGCACGGCGATGTCATCCGCGGCGGCGGTCAGCGGCCCCGGCTGCCGGCCCTCGGCGATCGCGGCTTTCATCGAGAGGAAGCGGTCGTCGAGCGGCGGCACCGGACTCGTGACGGAGGGCGGGATGGCAAATTCGGTCGGCTCGGTGAGCGCGTCCGCGTAGTGCATGACGAGCACCGACCGCAGCGACTTCTCGAGGTACGGTTCGAGTCGCGGCGCGATCTCGGAGCCGACGAACGCGACGGTCGCGCCGCTGTCGTCGATGAACTTGCCGATCTCCTCGGAGACGAGCATCGGATTGAGCGGCACGACGACGGCGTTCGCGCGCAGGATCGCGTAGAACGCGACGACCCACTGCGGCGAGTTCTGCGCGAACAGCACGACGCGGTCCCCGCGCTTCACGCCGATGCGTTCGAGGTAGCCCGCGAGCGCCTCGACCTCGCGCCAGAGCTGCGCGAAGCTGATCTCGGTTCCGTAGTAGACGATCGCCGTCTTCGCGGGGTACCGCTGCGCCGAAAGCTCCAGATTCGAGGCCATGTTCGTCGCGGGGACCGGCATATAGCTACCAGAGAGTGTACGTTTCGGGATCGCCGTCATCGTCGTCGTCATCGATGGAACTTCTTTCGGAAAAGCGGTTCTCCGGAATTCATTTTCACGGGAGGCGGTCCTGCCCGGCGGGCGGGCACCCGGTTGTGCGCCCGCGCGTCCGTCCCGGGGATGCGCGAAGCAGCGACGGACGTGCCGAGTGCCGGCAGTTCCCCCTTCTCCGGCAAGACGATCGTTCGCGAGTGACCGGAGGACGACGCGGATGTCCATCCGGACGATCGCGTTCTGCGGTCCCGGCGTGCCGTGAGAGGACCGCGAGCGACAGCAAGAACACGTTCGTCGAGACTCCCTCTCACGCCACGACCGTTTCCGTGGACCGGGCGTCCGGTCGTTCCGAGAAAGCGCTGCGATCACCCGTCGCGAAAGGCCGGGGCATGACGGAACTCGACGACGCAACCCGGGGGGAGATTCTCGGGGAATTACGCGCCGGTCGCAAGATCTCGGCGATCCAGCGGCACCGGCAGGCGACCGGGGCCTCGCTGATCGTTGCCAAGCGCGACGTCGAGACGCTCGCGATGGCGAACGGCATCGCACCCGGCCGTAGCGCCACTCGGTCGAGCACCCCGATCACCTTCATGCGCGTCCTGCTCGTCATCGCAATCGTCGCGCTCATCGCGGTATTGGTCCACTTCACGAGCCGCTGAGGACACCGTCCCGGAGCCCATATGGACCGGGGACGTCGCACGATCGGTGCCGTTGCTCGGGCCGTGGTTCGCATCGGCCTGGTCGGGCGTCACCCAGGTTACGTCCTCGAGCGTTCCGCTCGCGACGTCGGCAAGGAATCTGCGTCTACCGGACGCGTTCGCTCGCATTCGCGCGCAGCAGCCGACGCGGGTGCTTCGCGAGAAAACGCGTCGCATCGTCGATCGGGATGCCGAAACCGATCGCGCGCTCTTCGTCGAAGCGCGACTCCGCGAGCGCGATCACGCGGGCGTCCGAGGCATCGAAGATCGGACCGCCGCTCTCGCCCGGGATGATCGGCACGTCGAGTTCGACCGAGTCGTTGCGCACGCTCGAGACGCGGCCCGCGAAGACCGAGGTCGCCGTGATCAAGCCTTCGTCTTGGAACGCATCGGGAATCGGATAGCCGGCGACGCCGATCTGCATGCCGGGGACGATCGCGCGCGAACGGCCGAGCGTCGCGACCGGCAGCTCGGCCGCGCTCGTCTCGACGATCGCGAGATCGGCCTTGGCATCCGTCGCGACGACGCGGCACGGCACCACGTGATGCTCGCCGATCGTGATGCGCAGTGCGGTCGCGTCGTGGACGACGTGTTCGACTGTGAGGATGCGGCTGCCCCACGCGCCGCTCGCGACGATCACGCCCGAACCGTAGGCGTCGTCGCGCTCGCCGCGTGCCGCCTTCTTCTTGTCATCCGACGGAATCTTCATCGTGAAGAGCACGACGCTCGGCCGCAAGCCTTGGAACGCCGCGACGAACGGATCGCCGCCGCCATCGGGGCCGTACGCATGCGCGACCGGAAGGCCGCGCGCGGCCGGGCCGATACATCCTTCAAGCGACGCCATGAGGGCCACGCCGGCAGCGGCCACACACGCGATGCGCGACGCGCGCTCGCTCACGCGGATCCGGCGGCCCGCGCCGGGATCAGCGCGGCGATCCGCTCGCGCAACTCCGCAAGGCCGGCACCCGTCGTCGCGCTGATGCCGATCGCACCCGGCGGCAGCGGCGGCTCCGCGTCACCCGCGCGCGCGTCGATCTTGTTGAAGGCGAGGATCGACGGCTTCGATGATAAGTTCAGATCAGTCAAGATCTCCTCGACGCTCGTCCGCTGACGCTGCCAATCGGGATTCGAGGCATCGAGCACGTGGACGAGCACGTCCGCGCCGTCGAGCTCTTCCAGCGTCGCGCGAAACGCGGCGACGAGCTCCTTCGGCAGATCGGTGATGAAGCCGACCGTGTCGGCGAGCCGCACGAAGAGCCCCGGCGCTAGGAAGACGCGGCGTAGCGTCGGATCGAGCGTCGCGAACGGCTGATCTGCGACGTAGGCGCCGCGACCGTCCCCTTCGGCGTGCGAGAGCCGGTTCAAGAGCGAACTCTTGCCGACGTTCGTGTACCCGACGAGCGCGACGAGCGGCGTCGCCCCCTCAGGCGCGCGGCGATTCGCGCGCGACTCGCGCACCTCTTCGAGTGACCGGCGCACGACCGTGACGCGCGACTGGATGCGCCGGCGGTCCGTCTCGAGCTTCGTCTCGCCGGGGCCGCGCGTACCGACGCCGCCGCCGAGCCGCGAGAGCTCGGCGCCCGCGCCGATCAGGTTCGCCTGGCGGTAGCGAAGTTGTGCGAGTTCCACCTGGAGCTTGCCTTCGCGCGTCCGCGCCCGTTGCGCGAAGATATCGAGGATGACCATCGTGCGATCGACGATCGGCAGCGGCACGATCTTCTCGAGCGACGTGCGCTGACGTGGCCGCAGATCGTTGAAGACGAACAGCTTCGTCGCCTTCGCCTCTTCGGCGAACTCGGCGATCTCGTGCGCCTTGCCTTTGCCGAAGAGGGTCGCGGGGTCGACGGCGTCGAGGCGCTGGACGATCCGCCCCGCGAGCGTCGCGCCGGCGGCGAGGATCAGGGCTTCGAACTCCGCGAGCTCGGGTTCGAGCGGGCGCTTCGGGTCTTTGAGGTCGACCGCGACGACGAGCGCGCGTTCGACCGGTGCCTCGCTCGCGGGCAGCGAGCCGCGCGTCACGGCGCCGCCTTCACGTGCGCGACGAGCCACGCGAGGCCGTCGTTGTAGCGCGGCCCCGGCCGTTCGAGCGTGCCCGCATCGGCCAGCTCGTAGACGCGGTGCGCGCGCACGGCGCGGAGCGCATTCCAGGGCGCGCGGCCGATCACGCTCTCGAGGTGGGCGGCGGGGTCGGCGACGATCGCGTCCGGATCGCTCGCGATCAGCGCCTCGGCGTCGTACGTGCCGTAGGCTGCGTGCAGATTCGTCGCGGCGTTTCGCAGTCCGGCGAGACGGAAGAGCGTCGCGATGTACGAGCCCTCGCCGATCGTGTAGATCGGCTGCACGCCGAGCACGAGGAACACGCGCGGCGCGGGCGCCGCACGGCGCCGCACCGGTGCCGTGATCGACGCGGTGCGCGCGAGCAGCTGCTCGATGAGATGACGTGCTCCGAGCTCGTGACCCGTCACCTGTCCGAGGCGCGTCAGTATGGCGAAAATCTGCGGATAGGAATCGTCGGGGAAGAGGAGCACGGGGATGCCGAGCCGCTTCACATCGCGCACGAGCGAGGCTTGCGTCGCGATGCCGATCAGCAGGTCGGGATGCAGCCGCGCGACGCGCTCCGTATCGATTGCGGCGAACGTCGCGATCTGCGGCAGTCGCGCCGCGGCGGCCGGATGATCCGTGTAGGCGCTGCTCGCGACGACCTGACCGCCCGCGCCGATCGCGAAGAGGTCCTCGGCGATCGATGGGATCAGCGCGACGATCCGCTGCGGGTGAACCGGCGATACGATGGTCTCCGTCGCGACGCGGGTCCACCCCGACATACCGAACAGCGCGGCGAACGCGAACGCGAGCGCGGCGGCGGTGACGAGGCGGTGGGGTGGACGCGACATCCCGCGGGGGTTCGACTCCCCGGGCGGCGGGGCCTCACCACGGCCGGCCGGACGCTTTCGTGAGGCGCCCGACCGCGCCGTCGTCGCCGCTCGCGTAGGGTGGAACCATGAATCGGCGCGCGCTCCTCTCCGCTCTCTTGACCGCACCCGTGCTCGCGAGCGCCGCCGTAGATGCGGCGAGCGCGGCGGAGGCTCCGGCCGGCGCGACCGGCCTCGAGCCGCTCGCCCTCGCGAACGGATGGCTCGGCGAACGGCGCACCGCAGCCGGCCTCCGCGGCCGCGTCGTACTCGTCGACGTCTTCACGTTCGAGTGCATCAACTGCGTGCGCGTCACGCCGAATCTCGAGCGCCTCTACCGCCGCTACGCGCGGACGGATCTCGAGATCGTCGCCGTCCACACGCCCGAGGTCCCGAGCTATCAGAGCCGGCTCGCCTATCTCGCGCGACAGCGGCGCGCGGCGGCGCTGCCGTGGCCGATCGCGATCGACAACGCGGCGCGCATCTGGCGCGCCTACGACGTCGCGGCCTGGCCGACCCAGCTGCTCTTCGATCGGCGCGGCCGGCTGCAGGCGACGATCGTCGGCGACGGCGACGACGGCCGCGTGAACGACGCCGTGGGCCGCCTGGCCGGCCGCGCCTAGCGACCGCCCGCGCTCAGCTGCCTTTCTCGGCGCCAAGGTAGTAGATGAATTTGACCAAGGCCTGCGGCGTCGTGACGAGCGTGCTCGCATCGCCGTAGCCCGCGTAGATCTCCGCACGACGGGACTTCTGGTGGAACGAGAATGACAGATTCGTGCACGTGCCCGCACAGTTGCCGCCACCGCTCGGCGTCGGCGCGAAGCCGACGACTTTTCGCACGCCGAACGCGAGCGACGTGTCGGAGCCGAGCTGATAGGTGTAGCCGCCGCGCTCGAACCACTGCACGTTCGGCGCGGGGCCGGAGAAGCGCTGATCCGTGCTGTCGAGCTCGAGCGAGAGAATGCCGCGGTCGCCGGCGCGCAGACTCGCGCTACGCAGCCACGTATCGAGACGTCCCGCGCCGTAGCGACCCGTATAGTACGTCAGGTTCACCGGATACGACGCGGAACCGTGCTGGCCGAAGTTGCCGGCGTTCTGCTGCGAGCCGCTGTGGTACGTCACCGAGACGCCGTTCTGGGAGATCGGCAAGAAGGCGTCATTCGCGACGCGCAGGTAGTCGGAGCCGATCGAGATCTGCGCGTCGATCGAGCTCTTCGCCAGGACGTCGAGCAGCACTTCGTTATCGGTCTGATTGAAGCCGTGCGTGCGTCCCTGATAGCGGTCGATCAGGCCGCCGAGCGCGATGCTCTGCAAGATGCTGTGACCCTTCAGCAGCCAGATCTTGTTCGAGTAGAGCGCGAAGCCGGCGATGCCGGGATGCTGGACGAAGCCGTCGGCCGGCTGGTATTGATCGCCCACCTTGCGCGTCGAGCCGAACAGCGCGAATGTCTGCGTACCGTAGCCGCCGCCGAAGTCGTACCGCTGCGCGAGGTTGCCCTGCGTCACGAGCGTGCCTTGATCGGAGCCGTAGTCGAAGTATCCCGAGAGCCGCTTCTGATCGCTCCACGAGAGCCCCGTCGTCGTCGTGTCGTCGACGAGGCCGGGCGTCGTCACGGAGACGCGCTGCGCCGAGGCGTGCCAGTGCCGGTCCTTCGTGATGTACGACGCCGCACTCGCGAGATCCGAACGCCCGTCGCCGATCGCATCGAACGTGGCGAAGTTGATCAGGCCCTGCTGGCCTTCGATCGCGTACCCGCGTCGCGGCGTCGGAATCGCGGGCGTGTAGAGTTCGGTGATGCTACTGCAGACGTCGCAGTTGAAGTTGTTGTAGAAGTTCGCGCCCTGCGTGAAGAATGGCCGAACTTCGCTATAGTACCGCGCGAACGCGGTCGGCGAGATCGATTGCTGGTCCAGTTCGACGTTCGAGAAGTCCGGGTGCACGGTCGCGATCAGCGACGTCGTCGCCGTGATCGGGAGCGAGAGGTCGGCGCCCGCCCGGGAGGTCGACCCTCCGGCGATCGGAGCCGCGACGGCGCCGAGTCCGTAGAGCGCGAGTCGCGGCTGCGGCCGGCTCGCAGCCGACAGACCGCCGAAGACGGCCGAGCCCGCGTACGTCAGCGAATCGGCGCTCTGCTGCTCGCTGCCGTAGCGCCAGACCTGCGTCTCGCCGGTCGCGTGGACGATGCGCACGAACTGCATCCGCCACGTCCCGCCGTGCACGCCGCGGATCGAGGCGAGCGGTATGCGCATCGCGACGTCGTAGCCGCCCGGCCGGGCGCCCCCGGCCGACTGCCAGGTCGGCTGATAGTTCGAATTCTCGGAGGACGACTCGTAGTGCGTGCCGTTCGGCGTGACAAGAAACTGGTAGAAGAAGCCGCCGGAATCGTTCGGCCACAGGTCGACCCCGACTTCGTCGTCCGAGCCGCCGCCGCTGTCGTTCGTGCGCTGCGCCGCGGCGATCGGCTCGCGCTGCTCCGCCGAAAAATGGACGTAGATGAAGCTGCCGTCGTTCTCGATCGAGGCGCGCGTCGGCTCCGTGATCGGACGTCCGTGCGAGACGTCGTAGGCGAGCGCGACGTTCGCGGCCCCTTCCCACGTCGCCGCGGGGGCGAGCGACGGGGGCGTCGCGACCGTCGGTACGGCGAGCGGTCCGCCGGGCGCCGCGCTGCCGACCGCGCCGACGAGTTCGTCCGCACGCGCCGTCGCGCCGCCGGCGAGCGCGACGACAAGACATGAAGAGACTAGCGCGAACACACGCACGATCGACGACCCTTCTCGCGGAACGCACCGCAGCAGACTCAACTAACGAATTAAGATGACCCTACCACCGTCGCGGCGGTGCTGTCAACCGAGGTACGGGTCGTCCTCGACGGTTGTTCCGGTCGCCGCGAGGTCGATTGCGAATCCGGCGACGACGAGAAAGGCCCGCTCCGCGCGGCGCGCGAGCCGTTGCTGCGTGCGTCCCGCGATATCGCGAAAGGCCCGCGCGGAGGCCGCAAGCGGAACGACGCCCCAGCCGACCTCCTCGCCGACGACGATCACGTCGGCGGGCGATGCGGCGAGCGCCTCCGCGAGCTCCGTCGCCCGCCCCTCGAGCGCTCCATACTCCGTGCGCTCGTCGATCTGCGCGGCGAGCCACGTGCCGAGCGAGTCGAGCAGCAGCGTCCGCTCGGGCGGCGCCGCGCGCACGAATGCGGCGAGCTCGGGCGCGCCCTCCGCCGCGCTCTCGAGCAGCGCCCAGGCGGCGGGCCGCCGCGCGCGGTGATGCGCGATTCGCGCCGTCCACTCGGCATCCGCGGGGTCGGCGCGCGCGGTCGCGATGTAGAGAACGGGACGGCCGGTTGCGGCGGCCAGCCGTTCGGCGAAGCGGCTCTTGCCCGAGCGGACCGGGCCCGTGATGAAGGTGAGCGGCACGCGCGGCGGTTCGGCGCAGCGGAGGTCCGCGCCCGGCGGGCGCGGTAGCGGGGCGCGTGAACCTCGCGCTCCGCTTCGCCGGCCTCGTCGCGCTCCTCGCACTCTGCGGGCTCGCGGGCTGCTTCGTCGGGGGCTCGTCGCTTGGCGCCGGCAGCGTCCTCACCGCCCTGCTGCATCCGGCGCTCGCAAACGATACGCAGACGATCGTGTGGGCGCTGCGCGTGCCGCGCGTCGCGATCGCGATGACGGTCGGCGGCTCGCTCGCGACGGCGGGCTTTCTGCTCCAGGGACTGCTCCGCAACCCGCTCGTCGACCCGTTCTTGACGGGCGTCTCCGCGGGCTCGGGCGCAGCGATCGTCATCGCCCTCGCGTTGCACGCGGCGCTGCCGCTCCTGCCGGGAGTCGCCTTCGTAGCGGGACTCGGGACCGCGCTCGTCGTCGCGGCGCTCGCGCGGCGCGGCTCCGGCCTCGACACCGAACGGTTGATTCTTGCCGGTGTGTCGATCTCGGCGCTGCTCTCCGCGATCGTCGCGATCGCGATGCAACGGCTCGATCCGCTGAACACGATCTCGATCCTCGCCTGGCTCGCGGGCTCGGTCGGCGGCCGCGGCTGGAACGACCTCGCCGCCGTCCTGCCCTACACCGCCGTCGGCGTTGCGCTCGCCGTCGCGACCGTTCCGGCGCTCAACGCCCTGCGCCTCGGGACGAACGTCGCGCGCGCCGTCGGCGTCGACGTCGTGCGCGCGCACTGGACGATCCTGATCGCCGCCTCGCTCTTGACGGCGGGCGCCGTCACCCTCGGCGGCGTCATCGGGTTCGTCGGCCTGATCGTGCCGCATCTCGCGCGCCGCTTCGTCGGCACGGACAGCCGCGTCGCGCTCTTCGCCTCGCTGCTGATCGGGGCCGCGATCGTCCCGCTCGCGGACGCCGCGAGTCGCGCGATCGCACCGCCCGGCGAAGTGCCGCTCGGCGCGCTGCTCGCGATCGCCGGCGTCCCGGCGTTCCTCTATCTGTACGCGCGGCCCGCCGGGCGCCGAGGGCTATGGGGCGCCTGAGCGCGCGCGGCCTCGACGTCGGTTACGGCATCTGCCCGGTCTTGCGTGAGATCGATCTCGACGTCGACGCGGGCGAAGTCCTCGCTATCGTCGGTCCGAACGGTGCCGGCAAATCGACACTCCTCGCCGCACTCGCGGGTTCGCACGCGCCGGCGCGCGGCTCCGTGAAGCTCGACGGCGTGCCCCTCGCCTCGCTCACCTCGCTCGAGCGGGCGCGCGCCGTGACGACCGTCGCGAGCGACCACGACTCGCTCGGCGGACTCACCGCGCGCGAGGTCGTGCTGGAAGGACGCTTCGCACACCGGGCGTGGTGGGACTGGGGCGGCAGCGCGACGGACGATCTCGTCGCACGCGCCGCCCTCGAACGGACGGGCGCCGGCGCCCTCGGCGAACGCGACCTCGCGACGCTGAGCTCGGGCGAGCGGCAGCGGGTCTGGATCGCTCTCGCACTCGCTCAGGACGCGGGAACGATCCTGCTCGACGAGCCGACGAGCCACCTCGACGTCGCCCACGCGCGCGACGTGCTCGGGGTGATCCGCGCCGTCGCGCGCGAGGGCCGCGCGGTCGCGACCGTGCTGCACGACTTGAACGAAGCCGCCGCCGTCGCGGACCGGATCGCGGTCGTCGCGCGCGGCGGCCTGCTCGCGTGCGGCTCCCCGGAGGAGGCGCTCGAGCCCGCGATCCTGGAAGCGGCGTACGGCATCGCCTTCGAGCGCGTCAGCCTCGGCGGCCGCCTTCGCGTGCTCCCGTCGGACCAGGGCATATTCCACTAAGCCGCACGGCGGAGGAGGCCGGCCCGCTCCGGCATGAATGCGGCAGGGCCGCGCGGTACTTCGCTGGTCCGCTCGCGTTCGTGCCTCCGAGCGGAGGAGAGCTCCCGTGATCGCCCCCGAGAAACTGGTTCCGATCCCACGGCCGCCGTCGAAACCCGTCGTCGGCAACCTGTTCAGCATCAGCAGCACCTCGCCGATCCAAGATCTGAACCGGCTGGCGAAGGACCTCGGCCCCATCTTCGAGGTCGACATCATGGGCAAAGCGTTTCGCCTCGTCACGAGCTACGCGATCGCGCGCGAGCTCTTCGACGAGACGCGTTTCGACAAGTCGGTGCGCGGCGCGCTCGGCAAGGTCCGCGCGGTCGCGGGCGACGGCCTCTTCACCGCGTACACGAGCGAACCGAACTGGGCGAAGGCTCACAATATCCTGCTACCAAACTTCGGCGACCGAGCGATGCAGGGCTATCACGACATGATGCTCGACATCGCAGAGCAGATGATGGTGAAGTGGCAGCGCCTCAACGGTGACGAGGAGATCGACGTCCCGTACGACATGACGTCGCTCACGCTCGATACGATCTCGCTCTGCGGCTTCGGCTACCGGCTCAACTCGTTCTACCGTGAGACGCATCACCCGTTCATCGCCGCGATGACGGAGGCGCTCTCGATCTCCATGAACACGAAAGGTCTGCCGTTCGAGGAGATTTACGCGCGCAAGAGCCAGCAGCGGCTCGACCTCGATGCCAAGACGATGAACGCCGTCGTCGACAAGATCGTCGCCGATCGCAAAGAGGAGATGGCCGCGGGCGACGACGACGGCGCGAAGGCCGACCTGCTCAGCTACATGCTGCGCGGCGTCGACAAGAAGTCGGGTGAACGCCTCTCGGATGAGAACATCCGCTACCAGATCATCACGTTCCTGATCGCGGGTCACGAGACGACGAGCGGCCTGCTCTCCTTCGCGATCTACTTCTTGCTCAATCACCCGGAGGTGCTGGCAAAAGCGTACGACGAGGTCGATCGCGTCCTCGGCACCGATGTCGGTCAGTCGCCGACGTACAAGCAGGTCCGGCACTTGCAGTACATCGAGCAGATTCTGAAGGAGACGCTGCGGCTATGGCCGCCGGCTCCCGGCCTCGGCGTCTATCCGTACGAGGACGAGGTCGTCGGTGGCAAGTATCTGCTCAAGGCGCGTTCGCACAACGTGGTCCTGCTCTGGTCGCTGCACCGCGATCCTGAGATCTGGGGGCCCTCGGCCGACCGTTTCGATCCCGACCATTTCTTGCCTGAGCGCGAAGCGGCGCGGCCGCTCGATGCGTGGAAGCCGTTCGGTAACGGCCAGCGCGCCTGCATCGGGCGGCAGTTCGCGATGCACGAAGCCGCGCTCGTGCTCGGCATGATGCTCCAGCGCTTCAAGCTGATCGACGGTGGCCGCTACGAGCTCAAGTTGAAGGAGGCGATGACGGTCAAGCTCGAGGGTCTCGAGATCCGCGTCAGGCCGCGCAAGCACCGCCACGTGACGGCGAGCGCGCTTGCGGAGATGCCGAAGAACGGCGCCGCGACCTCGGTCTTGCCGCCCGGCACGCCGATCGCGAAGCCGCACGGCACGCCGCTCCTCGTGCTCTTCGGCTCGAATCTCGGCACCTCGGAAGATATCGCGCGTCAGGTCGGTGAGGCCGCGACCGCGCAGGGCTTCGCCGTCACGCTCTCGTGGCTCGACGATTACGCGGGCCGCTTGCCGACGGATGCGGCGCTCCTGATCGTCTGCGCGTCGTACAACGGCACGCCGCCCGACAACGCCGCCGGCTTCTATACATGGCTCCAGGACGGTATGGCGCCGGATGCGCTGCGCGGCGTGCGCTACACGGTCTTCGGCTGCGGCAATCGCAACTGGGCCTCGACCTATCAGGCCGTCCCGCGCACGATCGACGAGCGGCTCGCGGCCTACGGCGCGGAGCGGGTCTACGCGCGCGGCGAAGGCGACTCGCGCGAGGATCTCGACGAACACTTCCGCGAATGGCGCAAGGCCATGTGGCAAGAAGTGACCGTAAAGTTCGGACTCGAGTTCGATAGCACGGCCGCCGCCGGCGTCGACGAGCCGCTCTTCACGGTCGACGTCGTGACGGGGCCGCAGCCGAACTCGGTCGCGGCGCTCCACGGCGCGACGCCGGTCCGCGTGCTCGCGAACCGCGAACTGCAGACGGCGCCCGGCCGCTCGACGCGTCATCTCGAGATCGCTCTTCCGGCCGGGGCGACGTACCGCTCGGGCGACCATCTCGGCGTCGTGCCGTCGAATCCCGCCGCGCTCGTCGAGCGCGCGTTGCAACGCTTCGGCTTCGAAGCGGGCGCGTTCGTGCGGCTGCAATCGCACGGCCGGCGCTCGACGTCGCTCCCGACGGACGAGCCCGTGGCGATCGAGACGCTCCTCGGCAGCTACGTCGAGATGCAGCTGACGGCGACGCGCAAGCAGATCCAGACGCTCGCGGAGCACACCGGCTGCCCGCGTTCGAAGCCCGCGCTGCTCGCGCTCGCATCCGACGAGGGCGGCGAGGCGAGCACCTATCTCACGGAGATCCGCGCGAAGCGCATCTCGGTGCTCGATCTGCTCGAACTCTTTCCCGCGTGCGAGGTGCCGTTCGGCGTCTTTCTCGAGATGCTGCCCGTGCTGACGCCGCGCTACTACTCGATCTCGTCGTCCTCGCAGGTCTCGCCCGACCGCTGCAGCGTGACGGTCGGCGTCGTGCGCGGCGGCGCGCTCTCGGGGCTCGGGACCTACGAAGGCGTCGCCTCGACCCACCTCGCCGCGCGCGGCGAGGGCAACCTCGTGAACGCCTTCGTGAAGGAGTCGAAGAGCGGCTTCCACCTGCCGGCCGATCTCGCGACGCCGCTGCTCATGATCGGGCCGGGCACGGGCCTCGCGCCGTTCCGCGGCTTCCTGCAAGAGCGCGCGTTCCGGCACGCGGACGGTGCCGCGCTCGGCCGCGCCGTGCTCTTCTTCGGCTGCCGCCGGGCGGATAGCGATTTTCTGTACCGGGACGAACTCGAGACGTGGGCGCGCGAGGGCTTCGTCGAGCTGCATTTGGCGTTCTCGCGCGAGCAACCCGAGAAACACTACGTCCAGGATCTGCTCGCCGAACACGCGAGCGACGTCTGGTCGCTGCTCGAAGCGGGCGCCGTCGTCTACGTTCTGCGGCGACGGTAGCGAGATGGAGCCGGCGGTGCGTGCGGCGCTGATCGCGATCTACCGCGAGAAGACGGGCGCAGACGCAGCGGCCGGCGATGCGTGGATGGCGACGCTCGGCGCGACCGGCCGCTACAACCTCGACGTCTGGGCCTCGATCTAAGGCGCCTCGGTCGCGACGCCACGGCGCGCCGGATGCACGCGGGCCCGCGGATTGCTCCGCGGGCCCGCGTTCGGTTACGCCGGGTCCGACGACCGGGGCGCTCTACTCGCGAATGTGCTGGGTCAGCGTGAACAAGAACGTCCGCGGTGGAAGGCCGAAGATCTCGTTGTTGCCCGCCGTCGCGTTCGCGAAGCCGTTCACCGGCGATGCGACGCCTTGGTTGAAGAACCCGTAGTTCTGAACGGCGCTGTTGGTCAGGTTGTTGACGGCGAAGGTGAACTCGGAGCCCGTCTTGCCGTAGCCGTAGTCGAGCGAGAGATTCGCGAAGCCGTAGCCGGGGCGGCTGTAGCCATTATTGACACCGAAGTAATAGCCGTCGATCCGAGCATCGAAACCGCGGCGGCCGTTGTACTCGGCACCGAGCGAGCCCTTGTTGAGCGGGACGCCGCGAATCTGACCGCCGTTGATGTTCCGCGGATTCGCCATGAGCTGATCGTTGCTGTAGCCGAAGATCTGCGCCTGCTGCAGGTCGTACGTACCGTCGAGGAAGAGGTTGCGATTGACGTACGCGCGACCGCTGAGCTCGATGCCGCGGAAGAGGCCGGAGGTCGAGCTGTTGAAGGCTTGCTGCAGACTGAGGTCCTGCAGCGTGCCGACGTACGACGGACCGCACGAGCTCTGGATGCGGCTGTAGATCTGCTGCAAGAGGCCGTCCGGAACGGTTCCGGCGGGAACCGGCACGTTCAGACTCTGGATGAGATTCGCTTCGCGTTGAACGTACCCGCCGAGTTGGAACTGCGACCCGCCGGCGAATTGATGCCCGAGCGTGATCTCGTAGTCGCTCGCGCTCTCCTGTTGGAGATTCTTCGCACCGAGATTGCCGACGCCGATCTGGTTCGGCGTCTGCGCCGAGGGGGCATTCGCCGGCAGGCCGACGAGCGACGAACACGACGAGTTCGGATTGATGTTCGAGGGCGTGTTGTTCAACGTCGTCTGCGCGAGATTCGCGGCCGGTTCGCCGTCGGTCTTACCCGCGACGAGCCTGACGACATCGTGCGCCGTCGGGCGCAGGATCAGCGTCGCGCGCGGATCGAGCGTGTCGGCACCCGTCGTCGAGAGCAATTTGTAGTAGACGTTCCCGAAGAACGTGACCCACGGCTTCGGCGAGTACGTGTCCTTGATGAAGATGTTGTCGGTCGCAAGGAAAAGCGTCGGGTTCGGTACGATGACGAGGTTCGCCGTGTCGAAGTTATTGCTATCGAAGGTCTGATGCTGCACGAAGTAGCCGAAGCCGAAGTCGTTGTTGCCGCGCGGCGAATCGTCCGAGATCAAGAAGCCGTTCGTCTTGTAGAGATTCTGGTTGAAGCCGCCGGTGAACACGCCGTTCGCGTTCTGCGAGTTCTGGTTCCGGTTGTAGTTGAGGTTGTAGTTGTCGACGTAGCCGTCGATCGCGATCGTGTTGCCGAGATAGTTCGTCGTCAGCCGGCCGTGATAGTCCTGATTGACGATCTCTTGGAAGGGATTCGGGCCGCCGCCCGAGGGTCCGAAGTTCCCGGCCGCCGCCGCCGCGACGGTCTCACATGTGATCGCACCAGCGTCGGAGGTTTTCACGGGCACGAGGTTGGCCGGGCAGTTGCCGGTTCCGGCGAGGCTTTGCGCCGCCTGTGTCGCGAGGCTGAGCGGCTGGAAGTCATTGTCGCCGACGCCGCTCTTATCATCGCGCGAGTGCGCCGTATAGCCCGTGATCGTCGCCGTCGTACCGGGCAGGATCTCGTACTGTAGCTTGAGCAGCGCATCACGCAGCGAGTAATTGCCGGAGACGAGATGCGTGTTCGCGGCGATGTTGCCGGGAGAGTTGTCGAAGCCGAGGTTGCCCGACTGCGTGATGATCTGCGGCGCGAAGTCGCCGTACGTGCCCTGCGTCGCGCCGCCGAACGCGAAGCCGAGCTTGCCGACCGTGCCGGTCGCCTGGAGCGCCGAGAACGCCTTGCCTTGCGTGCCGAAGCCCTGCGAGAGCGTGAACTCGCGGTCGCGCGTCGGGTTGAGCGTTTGGAGGTCGATCGCGCCGCCCGTGGCGTCGGTGCCGTAGAGCCCGAGCGCGCCCGCGCCGAACGTTACCTGGGTGTTGCTCAAGACGAAGAACGGCGAGACCTGGAAGTTGTAGCCGCCGCCGCCGACGCCGATCGGACCGATCGGGTGGCCGTCGAGCAGCGTCTGCGCTTCGGAGGGGCTGAAGCCGCGCAGGGAGATCGAGGTATCGTCACCGATCGTCGAACTGTGCCCCGTGTTATTGACGCCGGGCAGATTCGTGACCGCCTCGCCGACATTGACGTAGTTCTGACGCAGCAGCGCCGTCGAACTCAAATCTTCGGAGACGGTCGAAGTGCGCTGCAAGCCGCCGCCCTGGGTCGCGGAGGTCTGCGTCGAGCCGATCGTGCGCAGGCCCTGCGTCGCGCCGCCGGTCGAGCGCGCGAGAGCGACGTCGACCGTGGCCCCCGTGCTGCCGGGCGTGAGCGGCACGTCGAGCGAGGCCGTGCGGCCATAGCCATTCTCTGCTGCGACAACCGTGTAGATCGCGGGCGGCTCGGCCGGGAACGTGTAGCGGCCGGACGAGTCGGTCGTCGTATTCGCGACGGGCTGTCCGCTCCGTTCGAGCGTGACCGATGCGTTCGCAACCGGCAGGCCCGAGGAGACATCGGAGATCGTTCCGTGGACGACGGCACCGGCCGGCGTCTGCGCGATCGCCGGCGAGAGGCCGATGAGGGGGAGCGTCACGACGAGCGCGACCGCACGGCGAGAGATGGAGAGTCGGGAGAGCACTGCTCGAGCTCCTTCGGGCGCGTGCCCGGACAGGAAGAGACCGCTCGTCACCAGATGACGCGCCGAGAGCCTCCTGCTCCGTGCATCGGAGGCGTTCGCACGACGTTATCCCATCGGACGAGGACGGATGTTTCGAGCCTACGCATCGCCCCTTAAGGTCAGGTAAAGACCGGCTTAACATTCGCTGGAGATCCACACGTTTCGCGACTCTTCCAAGCGCCGAACGAGGAAGATCGTCCCCATATGCACGCTTTCTCGACGATTCATTCGTCGTTCGCGCAGAAAACGCGAAGGCTCGCGATCGCTCGCGAGCCTTCATCGTCGACCGAAGAGCGACGAGTTCTAGAACTTGACCGCCGTCTCGACGGCGACCGAGTTTTGATGCTTCACGAAGCCACCTTGGGTCGTCGCGAACGTGTTTTGATTCGAGCCGTCGACACGGTACTCGACGCGGAAGAGCAGCGGCGTCGAAGGGGTGTAGGCGATCGTCGCGGTCCCTTCGCGCAAGAATTGGTCAGGACCGCTCAAGCGCGAGCCGGCACCGTCGTGGAAGACCTCGCCGCGGAGCGCGAGGCCGAACATCGCATTGTACTGATAGTCCGCGATCTGAGAGAAACCGGTGAAGTGGCCGCTTCCGAGCAGCGGACTCGCGTTTTGATCGAGGATCGTCGCGCCCTGCGTGTCGCGTTGCAGGACGTTCTGCTGGTTGCCGTTATCGTAGTTCGAGACGAACGTCAGCGACGGCGTGGCCTTCGACGTCAGGACGAAGTCGTACAGCGCACGCTCGCCGACGTCACCGTTGTTCCGGATCGCACCGCCTGCGTAGTTGTTGGTGAAATCTTGGCCGTTGTACGTCGAGACCGCAAGCGTGAAGGCGGGCGAGATCACGATCGTCGGGCCGAACTCGAAGGTCTTCTTCTTCCCGACGAATTTGATGTCGTCCCAGCCGTTATTGGCTCCGGCGTTGAGCGTGTATTTGCCACCGTCGAACGCGTACGTCGCCCGGACTCCCGTGTGGGTGAACGGCTCCGCGTAGCCGTAGAGGAACGAACGCGAGAACTCGTAGTCGGTCGGGTCCTGGAAGACCTCGGCGCCCGCGAGGGAGGCAAAGCGGCCGGCGATCAGCGTGAAGCCGCCCTTGTTGTACGAGACGTACGCCTGCGGCAGATCGAAGCCGTCGGTCTTCGAGGTTCCGTTCGATGCGAGACCGTCGGCATCGGTGCCGAAGACGCTCTCGGCCGTGATGCCGAGGCCGGCCGGCAAGGTGATCACGGTCTTGATGTTGACGGCCTGCAGATTGAAGGCCTCGGGATGCGTGTCGAAGACCCGGTAGCCGAGGTTCGAGCTCGTACCGAAATGCTCGTACGCGGCGGCGGCGTAGCCGCTGAATTGGATCGTCTTCGGGGGCGGCGCGGGCGTCGCGGGGGCGGCCGAGGGCGACGGCATCGCCGAGGCCGACGGCATCGCCGAGGTCGACGCAGTCGGTGCGCTCTGGGCCGGCCGAACGGTCCCCGGAATTGCCGACGTGGTCGATGACGGTGATGCGGTCGATGACGGTGATGGCGCACTCTGCGCCGACGCGGACGACACGTGCGCGCCGGCCGTCAAGCCGAATGCGAGCGCGGCCACCGCTAGGTAGCGAGTCATGGTCCTCCTCTCGAGGCACGCGAGGATGCGGCGCCTCGGACAGATAGCGAATGCCCTAGCTTACGCGCCCCGCGCAGGGCATCAAACCGGCGTCCGGTGCGTGGGGGCTCGTCGCTGTTGTCCAAATGCACATATCGGCCCCTTCCATCTGCATGCGACTGCATCCGAACGGACGTCGACCGTCCGTTCGGATCGCGCTCGGGGCCGGTTAGCGCGTGAGTTCGCGGGCGTCGGTCGAGATCACCCAACCAAAATGACCGCGGAACGGGCCGGCGACGATCTTGACGCCGAGCGCATCGGCGGCCGCGGAGCCGTAGCGCGGATGCGCCGCGCCCGCGGCGCACGCGACGACCTTTGCGATCGTACCGGGATTCGCGAGCAGCGTGTGCGCGAGGACTTCGCGCGCGCTGTCCCACCCGCCGGCGGCGTAGGCGGCGAGCCGGGGGCGCGCGTCCCAGACGAAGACGTCGGGGTCGGCGGCATCGGACTGCAGCGTCACGCGCCTGCCGACCGCGGTCGCACACGTCGCTTCAGTGCGGGCGGAGAGCGGCGCGACGGCGAGCGCCGACGTCGCGAGCGCGATGATGATGATGACGGGGAGTCCGAGGCGCCGAAGGAAGCGCGGCGCGGTTCCGGCGGGAACGCAAGGCGACACGACGCTCGCGTAGGACGCCGCGGCGGAACGGCCCTGTCGGAGGAAGCGAGCCGTCGCGATTGGGAATAAACCGTCCGTGGCATTCGACGGACTTCGCCGTGCTCTGCGTCCCCTCGGCGCCGCGGTCGCCGTGACCGGGGCCGCCGCACTCGTCAACCGGCGGCTGCGTGAGACGGGACCGATTCCGCACGACCGGGTCGGCGGCAAGCGCATCCCTTGGCGCTGGCGCGGATTCGACCTCTATGCAACCGAGATGGGCGCCGGTCCGACCGTACTGCTCGTCCACGGCATCTACGCCGGTGCCTCCGCGTACGAGTATCGCAGACTGATGCCACTGCTCGCCGCCTCGCGGCGCGTCGTCGCCTTCGATCTCCTCGGCTGCGGGCTCTCCGAGATGCCCGACCTCACCTACTCGCCGGAGCTTTTCGTCGAGCAGATCGTCGATGCGGTCGGCTACTTCTCGGACGAACCGCTGACGCTCGTCGGAAGTTCGCTCGGCGCCGCGTTCGCGATCCGCGCGGCGACCCGGACGGCCGACCGCATCGCGAGCCTCGTGACGATCGGTCCGACCGGCCTCGAAGGCGTGCTCGACGACGAGCTCGGCACGCGGCGCCGCGGCGTCACCCGTTTCGTGCGCTCGCCGATCGCCGGCGAGTCGTTCTTCAACGCGCTCACGGCGCGACCGTCGATCCGGTGGTTCCTGCGCAATCAGTCGTACGCCGACCCCGACTCCGTCACGCCGGAGGTCGTCGATCATTACTATGCGGTGACCCATCGCCGCGGCGCGCGCACGGTGCCGGCGTTCTTTGTCGGCGGGCGCCTCGACACGGACGTCGCGCGCGACCTCCCGTTCGTCGAAGCGCCCGTCACGATCGTCTGGGGACGCGAAGCGACGCGGACGAATCCGGTCGGCAACGCCGAGATCTTCGCGCGTCTCGCACGCGAATCGCACGTGACGATCGTCCCGCATGCGGCGCTCCTCGCGCATGAAGAACAACCCGCGCTCGTCGCAGCCGCGATCCTCGGCGCCGCTGCCCGGAGCTTCCCCGAACGCTTGGAGCGCACGGTTGGCAAAAGCGCGCCCGCCGCGGTAGAAAGCACCGCGCCTGCAGCGACCGGAGAGCCCGCCGCGGGAGCCGAACACGCCCCCGGCATGACGACGTACGACCTTCCCGCAATCTTCAAATCCTACGACGTCCGCGGGATCTATCCGAGTCAGTTCAGCGATGAGATCGCACACGGCATCGGCCGCGCGTTCGTCGTCGAGACGGGCGCGAAGACGATCGCCGTCGGACGCGACATGCGCCCCTCCGGGACGACGATCTTCGAGGCCTTCGCGCGCGGCGCGAACGAAGCGGGCGCAAGCGTCGTGGACATCGGACTCGTCTCGACGGACGCACTCTATTTCGCGGTCGGCAACTACGGCTACGACGGCGGCGTCATGATCACGGCCTCGCACAACCCGGCGACGTACAATGGCATGAAATTCACACGCCGGCGCGCGGAGGCGATCTCGCTCGACACGGGCCTCTCGCAGATGCGCGACCGCATCGCCTCCGGCGACCTCGGCCCGCTCGCCGCCACGCGAGGCACGATCGCGAAACGCGACGTCCTCGACGACTTCGCGCAGCACTGCCTTCGCTTCGTCGATCCGAAGCGCATCAAGCCGTTCAAGATCGCAATCGACGCCGGCAACGGCATGGCGGGCGAGACGGTGCCGTACGTCTTCAAGCATCTCCCTTGCGAGGTGATCCCGCTCTACTTCGAACTCGACGGTGAGTTTCCGAATCACCCGGCGAGTCCGATCGAACCCGAGAACATGGTGGACCTGCAGAAGGCCGTCCTGGATCATGCTTGCGATCTCGGCGTCGCCTTCGACGGCGATGCGGACCGCATGTTCGTCGTGGACGAGAAGGGCGGCCTCGTCGGCGGCGATATGGTCACGGCGCTCGTCGGACTCAATACGCTCAAGCGGCTGCCGGGTGCCAAGATCTTGTACAACTTGATCTGCAGCCGCAGCGTACCCGAGGTGATCGAGAAGGCCGGCGGCGTGCCGGTGCGCTCGCAAGTCGGACACTCGCTGATCAAGAAGCTGATGCGCGAAGAAGATATCCCGTTCGGCGGCGAGCACTCGGGGCATTTCTACTTCCGCGACAACTGGTATGCCGACTCCGGCATGATCGCGCTGCTCCAGTGCCTCGAGGTCTTCTCCGATGCAAACCAAACGGTCAGCGCCGTGATCGCGCCGATCGACACGCGGTTCCGCAGCGGAGAAGTCAACTCGCGCGTGCACGACATTCCGGCGAAGCTGGGCGAACTGCAGCAGCGGTACGCCGACGGCCGCATCGATCATCTGGACGGCGTGACGATCCAGTACGACGACTGGTGGTTGAACGTCCGTGCTTCGAACACGGAGCCTCTGCTGCGGCTCAACGTCGAGGCCGATACGAAGGCGATGATGGAGCACCGACGTGACGAGGCGCTCGCGCTGATCCGCGCGTAGCGCGTGGACGACGTCCAGCGGCTCGCCCGCGCCCTTACGGACGCCCGCGCACTGCTCGCCTCCGCGTCGCTCGCCGCGTGGCCGCAGCGCGACGCCGATCTCGCGGCGCTGGACGACGCGCGCGACCGTCTCTCGCGACGCTACACGCTCGCCGTCGTCGGCGAGTTTTCGAGTGGCAAATCCTACTTACTCAACGCGCTGCTCGGCAAGGTGCGCTACGACGACGCCGGACGGATCGCGGGTCTGCTCGCCGTCGACATCAATCCGTCGACCGCGACGATCACGGAACTCGCATACGCGACGGAGACGATCGCGGTCGCCCGCTATCCCTCGGGGCGCGAAGAGCGCATCCCGCTCGATCGCCTCGCGCGCTTCGTCGCGGTCGGCAAAGGCGACCGCGGCGAGGTGCACGACGCGACCGGCGACGACGATACGGCGCCGCAGTACGTCTCCGTCCGGCTCGACGCGCCGTTCCTGAAGTCGTTCGTGCTCGCCGATACGCCGGGACTCGCCTCCGCGAATCCGGCGCACCGCCGGGCGACGCTGACGTATCTTCCGCGCACCGACGCCGTGCTCTATCTGATCGACACGCAGCAGCCCTTCACGGACGGCGACGCCGCCTTCCTCGGACTGATCGGCGACCACGTGCGCACCGTCTTCGTCGTGCAGACGAAGATCGATCTCTGGAGCGCGCCGGAGTCCGACGGCCGGCCGGCCTGGCAACACGCGCGCGAGCGCATCGCCGCGCGGACGAAGCGGTACGCCCCGGACGCCGATGTCTTCGCCGTCTCGGCGCGCGATTTCGCTGCCGGTCAGCTCGACGACGACGCGGAGCTGCGCGAAGGCAGCGGCTTTCCCGCGCTGATCTCGGCGCTCGAGCGGACGCTCGCCGAACGCACGCAGCGGGCCCGCGTCGCGCGCGCCGGCGAGACGCTCCGAGCGACGCTCGAGCGCGCCTCGGCGCGCCTGCGCCGCGACGCGGCTCTGCTCGAGAGCGACCGCACGGCCCTCGTCGCCGCGCGCCGCGCAGCGGAGGCGGCGCTGGTCGAACGCGAGCGGCGGCTCGCGCGCGAACGCGACGACGTCGCCGGCGCCGGCACGGAGCGCGCGACGTGGATCGAAGCGGCCGGCGACCGGCTGGCCGGCGAGCTCGTGCGGGCGCTCGGCGGCGCGACCGACGTCGCCGACATCGACCGCATCCGCGACCGCAATCGGTATCACGCGCTCGTCGATGCGACGACGGCGCCGATCCTGCAGCGGTTCGCCGCCGACACCGCGGGCCACGTCGCGCGCGCGCTCGACCGCGTCGTGCGCGACCGGCCGGAGCTCCGCGCGATCGACCTCGTCGCGAAGCGTCTCGGCGGCGACTCCGCGAGCGGTGCCTGGGCGCGCGGCCTCGCGGCCGGCATCACCGCAACGCTCGTCCTCGAAGCGCTCGGCGGTCCGACCGTCTCGTACGTCGACGCGGTCGCGCGCGGCTTCCGCGGACGCCCGCCCGGCACGTACATGAAGCGCGAGCTCGGCGCCGATCTCGCCGGCACGATCTTCCCGGCGCTCGAAGCCGACGTCCGGGCCTTCTGCCGGGCGACGGCCGGCAAGATCCACGCGGCCTACGACGACGTCGCCGAGGCGATCGAACGCGAGCGGCGCGACGCCCGCGGCGCGTCGCTCGAGCCGATCGATCGCGCGCTCGCGCTCGGTGCGGACGTGGCGGCCCGCTCCGCCGCTCGCGACGCCCTCGCTCGCGGCGTCGAACGGCTCGCCGAGCTCGAACGCGCGGTGCCGGCCGCACGGCACCGGGCGGCCGAGGCCGTAGCGGAGGAGAGCGACCCCGAGGCCTCGCCGCCGGACGGTGAGATCGCGTTCGATCCGTCGGCCTACGAGAGCGGCCTGCACCGGGGGCGGTACCGCGTCGTCGTGCTCGGGGCGCTGCGCCGTGGCAAGTCGAGTCTGATCAACGCGATCGCGGGCACGCGCCTGCTGCAGGACGACGCCGGCGCCGAGGCCCTCTTCCCCGTTCACGTGCGGTACGGCGAGCATGAGCGCGCGCTCGCGCTTCAAGACGGCACGTGGCACGAACTTGCCCTCGAGGGCGCAATGGCGCGAGCGGCGCGGAGTCCCGTGCTGATCGAGGTGCCGTGGCGCCTGCCGCGCGAACTCGTGCTCGTCCACGCCCCCGCCTTCGACGGCGGCGACGCGCAGGCCGAGACGATCGCCCTGACGGCAGCGGCGAACGCGAGCGAGGTACTCGGCCTCTTCTCCCGCCAACTCTCCGACCGTGAGCTCGCGCTCCTCGGACGCGTCGAGCGTCCGCTGCTGCTCGCGCACACGATCGCTGACAACGAATCACCGAGCGAGCGACGCACGGTCGTCGAGCTCGCGGCGCGCTACGTTCGCGAGCGCGGCATCGAGGTGCCGCGGATCTTCACGATCTCGGCGCTCGAGTATCTCCAGGCTCAGCAGGACGGGCGGGCGCCCGCGGGCTGGAACGAGCTCGGCGCGCTGCGCGAGACGCTCGTCGCGCACGCAGAAGAGCACATGCGCCGCACGGAAGAGCGCGAGCGGCAGGAGAGAGAACTGGCGCGCCTCGCGCAGGGCGCCGAGCCCGCTCCCGATCGCGCCGCAGAGTCGACCAAGCTCCGGCGCGCGCTCGATCGCTTCTTCGGACGGTCCGCGTTGCCATAGGGCGGGGGGCCGCGCCGCAGAATACTGCCGCGTGGTTCGTTCCTACGTCCTCGGTCCCGCGCGCCTCGCCATGGGAAACGGCGCGCTCCAGTACGGGAGGCTCAACATCGAGAACGGCCGGATCGCGGGCCTTCTCGGCGGCGAAGGACCGAGCGATTACACGCTCCCCGCCCATACGACGATCGCCCCCGGGATGATCGACGTCCACACGAACGGCGCGGACGACCTGCTCTTCAACCGCGACCAGGGCAACGCCGTCGAAGTCGCCTCGCATTCGTACGCGGGGCAAGGCGTGACGGGTTTCGTCGCCGCGATCATGACGGCGCCCTGGGAGTCGATGCTCCACGCGGCAAGCGAGGTCGCGGAGGCCGCGCACGCACTCGCCGAGTCGCCCGTGACGGCGGGGGCGCGCTGCCTCGGTATCCACATCGAGGGACCGTTCCTGAATTCGAAGTTCCGGCGCGTGCACCGCAACGATTGGCTACTCCCTGCCACCCCCGAGCGCGCCGACGCCCTCGTCGAAGCGTGCCGCGGCGCGTTGCTCATGATCACGATGGCGCCCGAAGTCGAAGGCGTGCCCGAGCTCGCGCGAGCGTTCTACGATCAGGGCATCGTCTGCAGCGCGGGGCACACCTCCGCGAAGTATCGCGACGGCATGCTCGCGATCGGCATGGGCTTCCGGTCGCTGACGCACGCCTTCAACGCGATGCCGCCGCTCGATCACCGCGAACCCTCGATCCTCGCGGCCTTCATCCAGGAACCGCGCACGCACGTCCAGCTGATCTGCGACGGCCACCACGTCGCCCCCGTGATGGTGGATATTCTCTACCGGACGCTGCGCGAGCGGATGGTGCTGGCGACCGATTACATGGCGCCGGCCGGCAGCGGCTACCGCATCGAGGGCGGCGTCGTGCGCGCGGAGGACGGCACGATCGCGGGCAGCGCGCTGCACTGCGATTCGGCGCTCCGCAATCTCATGTCATACGCTTCGATTCCCTTCGAACAGGCGATCGTCACGGCCACCTCGGCCCCGGCGACTCTCCTCGGGCTCGAGCGCGAGATCGGGACGATCGCCCGCGGCAAACGTGCCGATCTCTCGATCTGGACCGATCACAACGAGATCCTCGCAACGATCGTCGGCGGGACGCCCGTCCACGGCACCGAGCACATCCGGCCCGCCGCCGCGAGCGTCGGCTAGCCTCGCGAGAACAAGACATTTTGTCAGTAGCGGCGCGCGAGGGCGGGATAACTGCAGCAGACGTTGCGCGACCTTGCGGGCTATCAAAGGCTTACGCTCACTCAAATCTTTGAAGAGCCACAAATCGGAGGCGTCTCATGCAGGTCTTCCTTACCGGCGCGACCGGCTTTATCGGTTCTCGCGTCTTGCGGGAGCTGATCGACGCCGGTCATCAGGTGCTGGGCCTGACACGGTCTGACACCGGTGCTCGCCGGCTCGAGGAGGCGGGGGCGAGAGCCCATCGCGGCACGCTGGAAGATATCGAAAGCCTCGCCCGCGGAGCGGCGCAGGCGGACGCCGTGATCCACACGGCCTTCGATCACGACTTCTCGCGCTTCGCTGAGAACTGCGAGAAGGACCGCCGCGTCATCGGTGCGATGGCGGAAGCGCTCGTCGGCTCGGACCGGCCGCTCATCATTACCTCGAGTACCGGTATAGGGAATACCACTCCGGGTCAGCCGGCGGTGGAGCAGGCGGTAGACTGGGCCACGCGCTCCCTCGCATCGCAGGCGAACGGGCAGGCGTCGAAGCAGCGAGCAAGGGTGTGTCGGTCGCGGTGGTTCGCCTTCCCCAGGTGCACGATACCGAGAAGCAGGGGCTCATCTCGCCGTTCATCGAGGTGAGCCGAGCCAAGGGTCTCTCGGCCTATGTGCGTGACGGAACCAATCGATGGCCGGCGGTACACGTCAGCGATGCTGCCCGGCTGTACCGACTGGCCCTCGAACACCATGAGGCCGGCTTCCGGTATCATGCGGTCGCAGAGGAGGGGGTTCGCTTGCGACAAATCGCCGAAGCGGTTGGAGCCGGACTAGGAGTGCCTGTTGCATCGTTGACGACCGAGGAAGCCGCCGAGCATTTTGGCTGGCTTGCGATGTTCGTGGGCATGGACATGCCGGCATCGAGCGCTTGGACGCAAGCCACCCTGGATTGGAAACCAACAGGCCCTGATCTCATTACTGATTTAATGGCCATGGAACATTAAATTGCTAGCCCGAACAATCCAACCGCCGCGCCCGATCGGCGGTCTGTCGTGCCACTTGTCTTGACGCGAAACTTGCGGTTTGAACGACAGGCAGTCAGGATGACGATCGTCGCGTGATCGGCGTACCGCAGAGTCCCCGTCCTCGACGGCGGGAAGTACCCCAAGCGGGACCGTCGATCGCCGAGGCCTGCGCCGCGCGCGGCTGGGACCCGCGCACCCGTTCGCGCGACGAGCTCTTCGCGCTCCGCGCGTCGCTGCTCGGGCACGGGGGCGGCGGCGTCTGCACCTGGTGTCACGCGGAGGTCACGGGCCGGCGCCGGCACTGGTGCGGCGATGCGTGCGTGCGCGAATACCGGATGTGGTTCCACTGGCCGACGATCCGCCGCGCCGTACTGAAGCGCGACCGCGCGATCTGCCGGACGTGCGGCTTCGATGCGCGCGCGGCGCAGGCCGAGCGGCGACGCCTGCTCGCGGAGCACGTCGTGCCGAAGCGCGTGACGAAGAGCCTGGCCGAGAAGCGCCGGATCGCAGAGGCGAGGCTCGAACGCAAGCTCGCGCTGCTCGAGTTCGCCGCGCTGCACCGCGTGCCGATCGGCCGCGCGAGCGCCGACTGGTGGGACGCTGACCATATCGTGCCACGCATCGAAGGCGGCACGAACGCCCTCGACAATCTGCGGACGCTCTGCCTGCGCTGTCACGGCGTCGAGACGGCGAAGCTGCGCGAGCGCCGCTCGGCGCTTCGTGCGGCGGCCGTGGAAGCGCCGGCGCGGGTTCGCCGACGGGCGGGCAACGTCGCGGGCGCGGTCGGGCAGGCGCGGTCGTCGAAACGAGCATAGGAGCCTTGCCGGCTTCGCCCCTCGGCGTGATAGAGTGGCGTGAACAGATGCCGCACTCCGAAATCGTCCTCCCGATCACGACGCCCGAGACGGAATGGGTCGCGGGCCGGCCCCTGCAAAAGGTGAGCCCGACCCGCAACCACGCGCGCGTGCAGATGCGCCTCGCCAGTGCCCTCGACGCGTGGGCGACGGGCCGGGGCGAAGTCGGCACCGAGTGGCGCTTTCGGATCGAGCCTGCCGGTGAGCGGCGGCGGCCCCTCGTGCCCGACGTCGCCTTCGTCGCGCTCGATCGTCTGAGCGGGCACTCCGAGACCGAACTCCAAGCGCCTGCCTTCGCCCCGACGGTCGCAGTCGAAGTGCTCTCGCCGGGCGACGCCGCGAGCGACGTCGCAGCGAAGATCGACGTCTACCTGCGGGCGGGCTGCCTGCTCGTCATCGTCGCCGATCCGGTGCGCCGGAGGTTCTTGATCCACGACGCCGGCGGCATGCGAGAGTTCCGGGAAGACGCCGTCCTGCAGCACGACGTGCTGGACGGATTCGCATTAGCGGTCGGCTCGTTTTTCGCGGCCGCCCTCGACCTTCAGCGCTGAGCGACGCCGCAGAGGCTCTGCTCCGGCGCGCGCAGGCGAGCGACGCGGGACGAGGATATCATCCATGCGGTGCCGCGCTCGCCCGGCACGATCTCCGGGGGGCCGAGCACGGCCGGCACGCTCTGTGTCGCGACGCGGCCCCGGCCGGCTCGGAAGAGCGAGATCTCACGATGGATCAGGTACCACGCGCACGTGCCGGAGATCGGAACGATCGTCCTCGGCAACTCGAGGTGCGTGCCGTCCCTGCGGCGCCGTTCGCGAACGATCGTATCGCGAACGATCGTATCGGTGACGCGCCGCACCGGGATACGGCTCTCCGCGATGCGGCCGGCGCGGAGCGACCCGATCCGGCCATCGTCCGTCGCGTACCAGATCGTGTCATCCGCGACCGCGAGCGCGACCGGCGTGCGCCCGGATAGCAAGTGCCGGCGCACGGCTAGCGAGGACGTGCCGATCTCGTCGATCGACGCGCGACGCGCCGCGTAGACGAAATCGCCGCTCGTCGCGATCGCGAAGATCGCGCTCGGCAGATCGATTGACGTCGAGATCCCGCGTGCGACGTCGACGCGCAACAGACGGGTCGATCCGTCGTACCGCTGCCACAGGTACGGTCCGGCCGCGAAGAGGGCGGTCATGAGCGGCACGTCGACCGTGTAGGGTCGTGCGATCGCGACGCGCAGCACGCGTGCGTGGAAGTCCCGGTCGACGATCGCGAAGCGTTCGCTGCCGGGACGCTCGTCCGCGCTCCCGAGGGCGACCGCGGCGCCGGTTCCGAACGCCGCGACGCCGCCGGGAAATGGCGTCGTCTCCGCAAAGGCGGCCGGAGCGCGCGCCTGCAGCGCCTGCCCCGCGAACGTGCGGCACCTGATGGCCGGACGGTCGAGCGTCACGCGACAGATGGCATGTTGCCACCAGGTCGTCAGCCACAGCGACCGGTCGCGTTCGTTCACCGCGGCTTCCGACACGTTCAGCAGATGCCCGGGCGTGACCGAGGATTCGAACGTGACCGCTGCCCGACCCCGCGCGGGGAGCGCGCACGATGCGGCGACGAGGACGGCGACGGCAAGCACCGTGCGGATGAGCCGTCGCGTGCCGTTCACGTCTCGACGGCAGCGACGGCCGCGATAAGGCCGAGCGCGAGACAGAGCGGCGAATAAAGGCGGCGATTGAGGACGGCGAAGCGCGCCGACCGTCGCTCGTGCGGCATGATGCCGGCGAGACCGACCCCGCCGCGCAGCGCCATGACGCACGCCGTCGCGACGGCGCCCGCTCGCGTCACGTGCGGCAGCGACGACGGCCGGCGCGCGACCGCGCAGGCGGCGAGGCCGAGGGCGCTTGCGACCGCGAGACACGCAGCGCGGCCGGGCATCGCGGCGAAGCCGCCAACGGCATCCGCGAGCGCCGCATGGTCGCGCGCGGGCCACGCGCTTCCGGCCGCCCACGCGACATGCACGACGCTGATCGCACCGAGCGAGACGGCGCCCGCCATGCGGGCCGTTCGCACGATCGCGCCGCGAACCGGCTCAGCCCCCGAGGTACGCGGCGCGCACGCTCTCGCTCGCGAGCAGCGCCGCGCTCGAGTCGGCGGCGGCGATCCGGCCGTTCTCGAGTACGTAGCCGCGCGAAGCGAGCTGCAGCGCCTGACGGGCGTTCTGCTCGATCAGCAGGACGGTCGTGCCGCGCGCGGCGATCTCGCGGATCACGGCGAAGATCGTCTGGACGAGAATCGGCGAGAGGCCGAGCGACGGCTCGTCGAGCATCAGCAGCCGCGGCCGCGACATCAGCGCGCGGCCCATGGCAAGCATCTGCTGCTCGCCGCCCGACATCGTGCCGGCTTTCTGCAGCAGGCGCTCGCGCAAGCGCGGGAACGTCACGAGCACGCGTTCGAGATCGCTCGCGATCTCGGAGGCGACGCGGCGCGTGTACGCGCCGAGCTCCAGGTTCTCGCGGATCGTCATGCGCGCGAAGACGCGCCGGCCCTCGGGTGAGTGGCCGACGCCGTGACGCACGATCGCACTCGGCGCGGCGTTCGTAACGTCGCGGCCGTCGAAGCGAACGCGGCCAGCGGTCGTCCGCAGCAGGCCGCTGATCGCGCGCAGCGTCGAGGTCTTGCCGGCGCCGTTCGCCCCGATCAGCGTCACGATCTCGCCGGCCTCGACCTGCAGACTCACGCCCATCAGCGCGCGGATGCGGCCGTACGCGGCGTCGATGCCGTCGACTTCGAGGAGCGCCATCAGTTCGCGACGGCGTCCGTGCCGAGGTAGGCTTCGATCACCTTCGGATTCGCCCGGATCTCGGCCGGCAGCCCCTCGGCGATCTTCTCGCCGTGGTCGAGGACGGCGATCCGCTGGCTGACCGACATGACGAGCTGCATGTCGTGTTCGATCAAGAAGACCGTGACGCCGCGCTCGCGGATCCGGTCGACGAGCGCGACGAGCTCCGCCTTCTCGCGCGGGTTCATGCCGGCCGCCGGTTCGTCGAGTAAGAGCAGCTGCGGCGAACTCGCGAGCGCGCGCGCGATCTCGAGCCGGCGCTGGCTGCCGTATGGCAAGCTCCGCGCATAGTTCTCTTCGTCGCGTTCCAGCCCCACGAACCGCAGCAGCTCCCGCGCGGTCTCGCGCGAGCGGCGCTCCTCGCGCTGCTGCCGCGGCGTGTGCAAGAGCGAGTCGAGCAGGTTCGCGCGCAACCGGACGTGTTCGCCCGCCATCACGTTGTCGAGCGCCGACATGAACGCGAAGAGCCGGATGTTCTGAAAGGTCCGCGCGATGCCGACCCGCGTGACTTCGTCCGTCCGTTTCCCCGCGATCGACCGGCCCTGGAAGCGGATGCCGCCCGCGCTCGGCGGATAGATGCCGGTGATCAGGTTGAACACCGTCGACTTACCGGCGCCGTTCGGCCCGATCATCGCGACGACGCTGCCCGCCTCGATCGCGAAGCTGACGTCGTTCACGGCGACGAGCCCGCCGAAGGCCTTACGCACGCCCTCGAGCGCGAAGAACTCGCTCACGCGCCGTACTCGGCGTTCTCTTGCGCGGCGAGCGACGGATCGCTCAGAGGCGCGCGCAGCTCCGCCCGGCGCTGGCGGCTCGGCAAGAGGCCCTCGGGCCGAAAGAGCATCATCGCGACGAGGATCGTGCCGTACAGCATGAACCGGTAGTTCGTGAAATCGACGGTCACGTGGAAGGCCTGTTCGAAGAGCGGTCCCGCCTGCGGAAGCAAGAAATAGTTAATCGAATAGAGCACGAAGCTGCCGAGCATGACGCCCGGAATGTTGCCCATCCCTCCGAGCACGAGCATCGAGAGCACGAGTACGCTCACACTGAATTGGAACTCGTCCGGCGAGACGATATTGAGCTTCGCTGCGTAGACGACGCCGGCCGCGCCGCTGAACGAGGCGCCGAGCGCGAACGCCGCCAGCTTCGTGACGGTCGTGTTGATGCCCATGTGCCGAGCGGCGAGCTCGTCCTCGCGAATCGCCATCCACGCGCGGCCGAGCCGGCTATTGCGCAGATTCGTTGCGACGAGCACGGCGAGGGCGATCAGGGCCAAGATGACGTAGTAATACGGTGTTGCGTTCAGACCGAACTGAAGGCCGAAAAAGGTCGGCTGGTCGAGCGATCCGATGCCATTCGGGCCGTTCGTGTACTTGTCGGCATTCAGGAAGACCTGTGGCACGATCTCGCCAAAACCGAGCGTGAGGATCGCGAGGTAGTCGCCGCGCAGACGCAAGGTCGGGGCACCGAGGATGATACCGAAGAGCCCGGCGATTCCGGCCGCAAGGAAGATCATCACCCAGAACGGCACGTGGATGCCGCTCGCGCCGAGCTGGCCGCTCGCCAGCAGCGCGTAGCTGTACGAGCCGATCGCGAAGAACGCCGCATAGCCGAGATCGAGCAGACCGGCAAAGCCTACGACGATGTTGAGCCCGAGCGCGAGCACCATGAAGGCGCCCGCGTTTGCGAGGAAGTCGACGTGCGCGCCGTCGGGGTCGAGCCGCGGATAGAGGAGCGCGACGAGCGCGAGCGCCGCGGCGAGGAGCAGACCGCGGTTCGGCAGACGGAGCAGCACGCGCACTAGACTTTGTCCGGGAGCGACTCGCCGAGCAAGCCGGAGGGCCGGAAGATCAGCACGAGGACGAGCACGGAAAAGACGACGACGTTGCTCCACTGGTCGCCGAGCAGCTGCGTCGACATCGCCTCGATCAGCCCGATCGCAAAGCCGCCCAGCATCGCCCCCGCGAGGTTGCCGATGCCTCCCAGCACCGCCGCCGTGAAGGCCTTGAGCCCGGCCGAGAAACCGTTGTAGAACCACGTCGTGCCGTAGTAGACGCCGCTGACGAAGCCCGCGGCGCCGGCGAGCGCGCTTCCGATCAGGAACGTCAGCGCGATCGTCGTGTTGATGTCGATGCCCATCAGCTGCGCTGCGTCCCGGTCCTGCGCCGTCGCCCGCATCGCCTTGCCGAGACGCGTGCGGTAGACGAAGAGTTGCAGCGCGACCATCATGACGACGGCGAGTGCGACGACAAGAATCTGCTTTGCCGCGATCTCGAGGAACCCGACGTGCAGCGTCGGGTTCGGAAAGAGATCCGGAAACGGGATCGGTGAGGGACCTCTCCAGAGCTGCATGACGTTCTCGAGGATGAACGACATGCCGATCGCCGTGATCAGCGGCGCGAGGCGCGGGGCGTTGCGCAGCCGGCGATAGGCGAGCCGTTCGATCAGCACGCCGACGAGGCCGCACAGCACCATCGCCCCCAGCACCGTGACGACGACGATACCGACGAGCGGCCAGCCCGTCACGACGCCCGTGACGCCGAGCAGCGCGAGGATGGCGAGCGAGAAGAACGACCCGAGCGTGTAGACGTCGCCATGGGCAAAATTGATGAGTTCGACGATGCCGTAGACCATCGTGTAACCGAGAGCGATGAGCGCGTAGATTCCGCCGAGAGCGATGCCGTTGACCAGCTGCTGAGCGTAGACGCTCAAAGCGCCTGCGGTTTTGCGTCGATCGTCTTCACGAAGACGGCCTTGCCGCCCGCGACTTTGAAGAAGCTGAGCGACGGATTCGTCGTGTCGCCGTTGTCGTCGAAGCCGACCGTACCGATCGGCGTCGCGAAATTTTTCGTCGACGCGACGTTCGCGCGAACCTCCTCTCGCGTCGGCATCTTTCCGCCGTCCGCTTTTATCGCCGTCTCGATCGCGGCGATCTCGATCTGCGCTGCGGCATACGCGTTCGCGCTATACGGGCCCGGCGCCGTCGAGAACTTTTTCTTGTACGACGCCGCGAACGCCGGAACGCCCGGCGGTGCCGCCACGCTGAAGAACGCGCCGTTCGCCGCACTGCCCGCGACCGTCTCGAACTCGGCATCGCTGATGCCGTCGCCGCCGAGGAAGGCGACGTGGCCCATTCCGGCATCGCCCATCTGCTTACGAACGAGGCCGCCGCCGTTCGAGGTCGTACCCCCGAAGAAGACGGCGTCCGGCTGCAGGGCGTTCGCCTTGGTGAGCAGCGCTTTGAAGTCTTGCTGGTTCTTTGTCACGTGTTCGTGGCCGATGACGTGGATGCCGGTCGCGATCGCGCGACTCTCGAACTGATCGGCGAGGCCCTTGCCATACGTCTCGTTATCGTCGATGATGAAGACTTTCTTGAAGCCCTGCTGCGATGCGAACGTCGCGTCGGCGCCGCCCTGCCGGTCGTCCGTCGCGCAGACGCGGAAGTACGCGATCGAGTTCGGGTGGCTGCCGCGCAGTTTGAGCGCCTGCGGCGGATGCGTCAATTCGTCACTCGTATTCGATGGCGATATCTGCGTGAGACCGGCGTCGTTCGTGAGCGGGATCTCGACCTTCGCGACGTTCGAATTGAACGGTCCGATCATCGCGAGCACGCTCGCATCGGCGATGAACGTGCGGACGTTCGAACCGCCCTGCGCCGGATCGTGGGTGCCTTGCACGGCATCGTCGAGCGCCTGCGCCTGGAACGTGAACCTGGACGGCGCCTTCGCGTTCGCGTCGTCGATCGCGAGCTCCGCGCCGTGCTGCGTCGGAATGCCGGTCGACGCATCCGCGCCACTGACGGGCAGATCGATCCCGATCTTCACGGTACCGCCGGCGACTCCGGGCGTGGCATCGCTCGAACCGGAGCTGGACGACGTCGAGGACGATGACGACGAGGATCCGCAGCCGGCGAGCAAGACGAGCGAGAGCGCGACGCAGCAGGACCGCGCGGCATTCCAAGCGTGAGGCATCTCCCGTGCTACGCCGGGCCACGCGCCTTCCCTTGCGAAGGCGGGCCATTACGCGCGCCCGAACGCTCGTCCGATGCACGGATCGCCCCTCGGCAGCACGCGCGGGCCCGCCCGCACGGCACCGACTCCCCGGTGAACGCGGCTCGCGGCGCGGGGCCGCGACCATGGCTCGCAATTGCCATCGGCGCGGCGCTCGTCTTTTTCGCCGTCGGCCTGAGTCACGACGCCGATCGGATCTTCTCGGCCGAGGGCTGGACCTTCCACGTGATCCTGAGGAAGTCGGAGAGTATCGTCGCGTTCTTCGTCGTCGGGTACGCGCTCGATCGCGCGACGATCGAACGGCGCCGGAGATTTTCGTTCGGCACGGCGACGCTCGCGATCGCGCTCTATAGCGGCATGCTCGAGATCGCGCAGTGGTTACACGGAGCGCAAGAGGGTCTCGGCTGGAACGCGGTCGACGTCGCCTGCGGCGCGATCGGCGGCGCCCTCGCCGACACGCTGCTCGTGATTCAGCGGCGCCGCGCCGCCCGAGCGCGGCGACCGCGCCGGACCTCGCGCGCGTGAGCGCACGCGGGGGCGGCCTCGCGCTCGCGTTCGTCGCTGCCGTCGCGGCCTGTTCGCGTGCGCCATCCGGCGCGCCGGCGAGCGAGGCCAGGGCGGAGCCGCATTATTACGAGGAAGGCTGCGACGACGCGGCGTTCGATCGCGCGCGCGCGACGTCGGCCGACGGCACCGAGGTGACGGTCTGCGGTCACGTCATCTCGGTCGCGGGCGACGTCCGGACGCGGGGCGGTCTGCACAAGCACTGGCGCCTGGACGTCCACGATCGGCGCGACTTCGTCGAGATCGACAGCAACGAAGATCTCGAAGGACCGATCGACGTCGCGCGCGGCGCGTACGCGATCGTCCGCGGCGCGTACTACGCGGATCCCGGCGGACGCGACGGCATCCACTACACGCACCGCGACCCGCGCGGTCGTCACGAGGCGGGCTGGATCCTCATCGACGGCCGCCTCTACCAATAGCGCCCCGGCGCGCCCTACGCGGGAACGAGCTCGCGCACGGCCGCGGCGTTGAAGTACGACGCCTGCGGGTGGTGCAGGACGATCGCGGCCGTCGATTGCTCCGGGACGATCTGGAAGGCCTCGGTGAGCTCGGCCCCGATCGCCGCTTCGACGTCCATCAGTTGCCAGACGGTCTCGTGCTGCGAGAGATCCGGGCACGCGCCGTAGCCCCATGAGTAGCGCTTGCCGCGATCGCTGCCGAGGCCGAGCTCGCCGCGGATGCGGCGGTGCGTGTGTTCGGCGAGCGCCTCCGCGGCCTGCACGGAGAACCCGTGCAGGTAGTAGCTCTCGCTGTAGTCGCCTGCGGCGTGGAGCGCGTCGATCCGGTGCGAGACCGCACGTCCGACCGTCACGACCTGCAGGGCGATCACGTCGCTCGCCGCGCCGTCTTCCGGTTCGCGGAGGTAGTCCGCAAGACAGAGATGGTCGCCGCCGAGCTGGCGAGTGAACGGAAAGCGCGCGATCTCGCGCGAGCGGTCGTCCGGGTCGTAGACGATGACGTCGTCGCCGGAGCCCGCTGCCGGAAAATAGCCATAGACGACGCGCGGCTCGAGCACGGGCTCGCGTTCGGCCTCGGCCTTGAAGCGTGCCAGGCGGGGATCGAACTCGTCGCGGCGCAGGGCCTCCCACGCCTCGCCCTTCGCGCTCGCGCCGCCCCACGACAGCCGGTAGAGGCTCTTCAGATCGAAGTGCGGCCACAGTTCGCGTACGTCGATCTCCCGCACGCTCCGGACGCCGAGAAACGGCGCTCGCGGCGCCTCGACGACCGAGAGATGTTCGCGCGCCGACCGGCGGTCGCGCCCGTCGCGCGAGACCGGCGCGACGGCGACGGCGCGCGCGCGCTCCGCCTCTTCGCGCCGCTGCGTGACAAACGCGTGCCGTGCTGTCGGATCGCCGGTCAAGCGATCCATGATGTCGAGCCCCTCGAAGGCGTCCTTCGCGTAGTAGACGCCCGGGACGAAATAGCGTTTGTCGTCGTCCGCACCGACGAACGAGATCCGGCGTCCGAAGTCGCGGTTGATCGCGGCGCCGCCGACGAGGATCGGAAACGCGAGCGCGCGCGACGTTTGCTCCGCAACGCAGACCGGCATCTGCTTCGAGGTCGACACGAGCAGAGCCGAGAGGCCGATCGCATCCGCGTTCACTTCGATCGCCTTCTCGAGGATCGTGTTCATCGGAACCTGCTTGCCGAGATCGAAGACCGTATAGCCGTTATTTGTCAAAATCGTAAAGACGAGGTTTTTGCCGATGTCGTGGACGTCGCCGAAGACGGTCGCGAGCACGACCTTGCCCTTCGTCGTCCCCTCCTTGCGTTCGAGGAACTGCTCGAGATGGGCGACGGCCTTCTTCATCACTTCGGCGGACTGCAGCACGAAGGGCAGGATCAGCTCGCCGGCTCCGAATTTGTCACCGACCTCTTTCATTGCTGGTAGCAAGACGTTGTTGAGCGCGTCGACCGGATCGCGCCCGAGCAACACCTCGTCGAGCTTCGCTTCGATGCCGTCCTTGCGCCGGCGCAAGATCGCCTGATGGACGCGCTGTTCCGGCGTCAGCACGGCATCGTCGTCGACCGTGGCCTCGGCCTTCGCGGACGGCGAACCCGCGTTCTCCCAATATTCGATCACGCGCTGCAGCGCGTCCGGCCGGCGATTGAAGACGAGATCGTCGCAGAGGTCACGCTCGGCCGCGTCGAGCTCGCCGTACGGCGTCACTTCTTTCGCGTTGACGAGCGCCATGTCGAGCCCGGCCTGCACGCAGTGATGCAGCATGACGGAGTTGAGCGCGGCGCGCGCGCCCGGCTTCAGGCCGAAGCTGACGTTCGAGACCCCGAGCGACGTCAGGACCTCCGGCATCTCGGCCTTGATCAGGCGGATGCCTTCGATCGTCTCTTTCGCCGAGTCGAAGAACTCCGGGTCGCCGGTCGCGAGCGTGAACGTCAGGTCGTCGAAGATCAGCGCGCCGGCCGGAACGCCGTACTCGCCGACGACGATCGAGGCGATGCGTTTTGCGATTTCGAGCTTGCGCTCGGCCGTCTTCGCCATCCCGGTCTCGTCGATCGTGAGCGCGACGACGGCGGCGCCGGACTCGACGACCATCGGCAAGATCGCGTCGATCTTCTCGCGGCCGTTCTCGAGATTGACCGAGTTCACGATCGGCCGGCCCGCGTAGATCTTCAGCGCGGCTTCGATCACCTTCGCCTCGGTCGAGTCGATCATGAGCGGCGCCTCGACCGACTGCGCGAGTCGCTTCACGACGGTCGCCATCTGCACGTCTTCGTCCGTCCGTTCGGTCAGCGCCGTGCAGATGTCGAGCACGTGCGCGCCACCTGCGACCTGCTCGCGGCCGACGAGTGAGATCTCGTCATAGTCGTCGGCGAGCAGCAGACGCTTCATCTTGCGCGAACCCTGCGCGTTGATGCGCTCGCCGACGAGCAGCACCGTCCCGTCCTGGCGCAGCGGCGTCGCCGTCATCGCGGAGGCGGCGAGCTGGAGCGTCCGCGGTTCGGGCGTCAGGCCGACGCGGCCCGCGACCGCGGCGACGAACGCGCGGATGTGGGCCGGCGTCGTACCGCAGCAGCCGCCGATCGCATTCACACCGAAATCGGTTACGAACGCGGCGAGTTCGGCCGCCATCTCGGCCGGCTCCTCGGGATAGATCGTCTCGCCCTTCGGACCCATCAGCGGCAGGCCCGCGTTCGGGATGACGCTCACGTAACAGCGCGAGTTCTCGACCAGATAGCGCACCGCATCGCGCATGTGCGTCGGCCCCGTCGAGCAGTTGAGGCCGATGACGTCGATCGGCAGCGCGTCGAGCGTCGCCGTGACGGCGCGGATATCGGTGCCGAGCAACATGCGGCCCGTGACGTCGAGGGTCGCCTGCGCCTGGATCGGCACGCGTCGCAGGCCTTTGGCAAATTCGCGCGTGATGCCGGCGATCGAGGCCTTCATCTCGAGCAGATCCTGCGCCGTCTCGATCAGCAGCAGGTCGACGCCGCCGTCGACGAGATGGCGCGCCTGTTCGCCGTACAGGTCGGCCAGTTCGTCGAAGGTGATCTTCGAGAGCGACGGGTCCGAGGACGAGATCAGCATGCCGGTCGGGCCGAGGGCGCCGGCGACGAAACGCGGTCGCTCCGGGGTCGAGAAGCGATCGGCCGACGCCCGCGCGATGCGAGCGGCCGCGAGATTGATCTCCGCCGTTCGGTCGCCGAGGCCGTATTCGTCGAGCTTGAGACGACTCGCCGTAAACGAATCGGTCTCGACGACATCCGCTCCGGCTTCGAAGAAGGCGTCGTGGATGCGCGCGATGAGATCCGGTCGCGTCAGCACGAGCGCTTCGTTGCATCCGAGGTGACGCGCTCCGCCGAAGTCCTCCGCGACGAGCTCGAGCGCCATGAGCTCCGTGCCCATCGCGCCATCGAAGACGAGCACGCGTTGCGCGAGGGAATCCAGATACGCCGACATCCAGCGAATCTTCGTCGCGGGAGCGTGGCTCGCATCCTTCTCGCGCGTTGCGACTTTTATCAGCGCGTTCGCTCCGACTTCTCTCGCGTTATCGCTCGTGCGACGCGTTGTGGGTATCCAGAACTCATGAGTGACGTTAAAACGTTCGCCAAAGGCGACCCGGTCGAGTGGAAGTCGAGCCAAGGAACGATCGCGGGCACGGTCGAGCGTAAGCTCACGAAGCCGACGTCGATCAAGGGCCACGAGGTCGCGGCGTCTCCCGACAATCCCGAGTACCTCGTCAAGAGTGAGAAGACCGGCGCCGAGGCCGCACACAAGCCGGGGTCACTCAAACCGACGTAGCTCAGCGCTCGACCATCGCCATGCCCGCCGGCGTGTAGCGACCGCCGGCAACGAGGGCCGAGAGTTCGCCGAGCTCGCGCAGATCTGTCGCATCGAGCGTCACGCGCTCCGCGCCCAGATTGTCCTCGAGGTACGTGCGCCGTTTCGTGCCGGGGATCGGGACGACGTCGTCGCCCTGCGCGAGCACCCAGGCGAGCGCGATCTGCGCGGGCGTGGCCGTGCGGCGATCGGCGACGCGCTTCACGACGTCGACGATCCGGCCGTTCGCCTCCGCGTGGGCCTCATCGAACCGCGGCACGGTCCGGCGCCAATCGTTCTGCTCGAGCTCGCTCGACTTTGCGAAGGAGCCCGTCAGAAAGCCGCGGCCGAGCGGGCTATAGGGCACGAGTCCGATGCCGAGCTCGCGTAGCGCGGGCAGGATCGTCTCCTCGATGCCGCGCTCCCAGAGCGAGTACTCGCTCTGCAACGCGCTGATGGGATGGACCGCATTCGCACGGCGCAGCGTCTCCGCGCCGACCTCCGAGAGTCCGAGATAGCGGACCTTGCCGGCTTCGACGAGCTCCTTCATCGCGCCGACGGTCTCCTCGACCGGAACCTGCGGATCGCGGCGATGCTGATAGTAGAGATCGATCACGTCGATCCCGAGACGCCGGAGCGATTGCTCGGCGACCTTCTTCGCGTTCGCCGGCGTTCCGTCGGCGCCGACCATCTTGCCGTTCTCGATCTTGAAGCCGAACTTCGTCGCGACGGCGACGTGCTCGCGGCGGCCTTTGATCGCGCGGCCGACGAGCTCTTCGTTCGTGTACGGGCCGTACATCTCGGCGGTGTCGAGCATCGTGACGCCGAGATCGAGCGCGCGGTGCAGCGTCGCGACGGACTCCGCGTCATCCGGCGTGCCGTAGGCGAAACTCATCCCCATGCAGCCGAGCCCGATCGCTCCGACTTCGAGTCCCTGTGTTCCGAGTGTGCGTGATTGCATGCGGGCTACGTTTCCACCGAAGGCGTCGGACAATCAGCGGGAGCGTCGCCGGGCTCGAAAAGCAGGCCGATCAACGTCAGCATCGACTCCGCGTACCGTCTCGCCGGTTCGCGCACGCCGGCCGCCATCCGGTCGATCCCGGGAAGGCTCGCCTCGATCGCGGCGATCGCGGCGATCGCGGCCGGTGCGTCATCGCGCGCGAGGGCGACCTCGACGTCGACGCGCATCCGCTCGAACGTCGTCAGCGGCGCCTCACCGAGCCGCTCGCGCCAGATCGCGACGGCTGCCGCATCGCGGCGCGTCCGGCCGCAAGAGGCGAGCGCCTCGACGGCCAGCTTCGTTCGCTCGCCGCCGGTCGCGAGCGCCGAACTCGCCAGGGCCGCCTCGAGAAACGGGGCCGCGGCCTCCGGTGCCGTGATCTGCATACGGCGGAACGCGATCGAGTTCGCCCGCATGGCGGCGAGCGAAGCGTCCGCCGGCCGGAGGGCGCGCGCGAGGACGTCGTCGCCGAGCGAGGCGATCGGCCGACCCTCGAGCTGCGCGCGGCCGATCTCGATCAGCGCGACAGAACGCGCGAAGCGTTCGTTCCCAGCGCGTGCGTCGGCGATGTGTGCGCCGTCCGAGTGCAGTGAGGTCGAGCGGATCGGCAGAAGATTCACGATGGCAGAGAATGCGCAAGCGAGCCCAAAGCAAACCGCGGCGAACAGGGAGAGCGAGAACGGCGCGTCGATCGTGAACGGCCGCGCACCGTGCGCGACGTCGACGGCGATCGCGACGGCCGCCGCCACGGCGCCGAGGGCGTTTGCCGCGGCGCCGCCGGCAGAGAAGCGTATACGCGAGGCTGCGGATGCGCCGGCGGGCGGCATCATCGACGTGTGCGGCTGCCGCCGGTCGAACGATGCCCGCACGCGAAGGCCCGTCGCCGCTCGCCTCACCGCGAACGGCCAGACGTGGATCCGCCAAAGGCGTACCCGCCGGCCCAGCCGGCGATGAGGTGACCCGCCTCGTGCACGACGACCGCAGAGTAGCCGGCGACGGCGAGCCCGGCGACGACAAGGAGAGCGTCGGCGCGCGCGACGACGGTTACGACGATCGACGACGCGAACCAAAAGAGCGCCGAGAACACCGATACCGCGCGCCCGACGCTCGCGCGACGTCGCGTGGGCATCGGTGCCCGGCCGTCCAGAATCGGCGTGGCGGAGTCCGATGCGGACGGCATGACGGCCTTCGCTACCCTTGCATCCCGTGCAGGCGTCGCTCCGGATCGGCGGCGACGACGGTATGCACACGAGACGGCCGCTTCTCGTCGCTCGGCGGCCCGCCCTTGGACGAACGTGAGGCGCCTAACAGACCGAGACCTCCGGCCGAGCAATACTGAACGGCAGTCACCAATCTTCCGAAAGGTTCCCGCCATGATTCGTTCGTTTACCGCAGCGGCACTGCTGCTCGCCCTCGTCACCCCCGCGTTCGCCCAGTCAGCCGCTCCCACCGGCGCGATGTCGCACGACTCCATGATGAAACACGACTCGATGAAGGGCCATGCGATGTCCGGCTCCATGAAACATGGCTCGATGATGAAGCATGACTCGATGATGAAGCACGGTTCGATGATGAAGCACGGTTCGATGATGAAACACGACGCGATGCACGGCCACGCGATGGCGAGCCCGGCACCCGCCGCCACCTAGTTTCGGTCGGGGCTCTTCGCGCAAAGAGCCGTCCATGGCACACATGGAACGACTCGACGCAACCGTCGCCCTCGTCACGGGCGCGAGCTCCGGCATCGGTGAGGCGACGGCACTCGCACTCGCCGTAGCGGGAGCGCGCGTCGCGCTCGTCGCACGGCGGCGCGAGCGGCTGGAAGTACTCGCTCGGCAGATCGGCGCCGCGGCGGTGAGACGCTCGTACTCGAGGCCGTCACGGACCCGGCCGCCGCCCGCGACGCCGTCGCGAGGACGGTCGAAGCATTCGGGCCGGCTCGACACGCTCGTCAACAACGCGGGCGTGATGCTCATCGGCCCGATCGTCGATGCCGACCCGAGCGAGTGGAGACGCATGCTCGATCTCAACGTGATGGGTCTCATGAACGCGACGCACGCGGCGCTGCCGCACCTGCTGAAGGCGGCGGAGTCGGATCCGCGCCGCGTCGCCGATGTCGTCAACATCAGTTCGACCGCCGGACGGATCGCGAGCGCCGGCGCCGGCGTCTACAACGCCTCGAAGTTCGCCGTCAATGCGTTCAGCGAGTCGCTGCGACAAGAAGTTACGAAACGTCATGTCCGCATCGGTCTCGTCGAACCGGGCGCCGTCGAGACGGAACTCGCCTCACACAACTCGCCGAAGATGCAAGAGATGATGAAACAGCTATTCAGCGAGATGGAACGGCTGCAGTCGGAAGATATCGCGGACGCCGTCACATTCGTCGTGACGCGTCCGCGGCACGTCGCGATCAACGAGATGCTCGTCCGCCCGACCGAGCAGCAGCCCTGAAGGCTAGGTTCCGGTGAAGACGGCGTCGCGGCGTTCGGTGAACGACGCGACGCCCTCGCGCGCGTCGGCCGTCTTGTACACTTCGATCAGGTCCGGCATCAGACGCCGCACGGCTTCATCGAAGCCCTGTTCGTAGGCGACGCGCGCCGAGGTCCGCGTGGCGCGGACGGCGGCCGGCGCGCACTTCGCGATGCGTTCGGCGATCGCGAGCGCCTTTCGTTTCGCGTCTTCGGCGTCCGCCGCGACGTCTTGCACGAGTCCGAGCCGCAGCGCTTCATCGGCGCCGAATTCGTCGCCGGTGAGGACGTACCGCATGGCGTTCGCCCAGCCGACTTCGTACATGAAGCGGATCGTCGCGCCGCCGACCGGATAGAGTCCGCGCTGCACCTCGAGCTGACCGAAGCGCACGCCCTGCGCCGCGATCCGAATATCCGTCGCGAGCATCAGCTCGATGCCGATCGTATAGCAGAGACCGTGCACGGCCGAGACGACCGGCTTCTCGCGTTTGGCACCGTGCAACCCGAGCGGATCGAGCTTGCCGTCCGCCGCAGCCATCGGATCTTCGCCCTTCGCCCAGCGCGGCGCGAACTGCGGCAATTGCACGCCCGCCGTGAAATGCTTGCCATGCGCGAAAAGGACGCCGCAACGAAGCTCGGGATCGCGTTCGAGCTCGGTGTACGCCTCGCTCAGTCCCGCGAACATCGCTTCGTCGAAGCCGTTCAACTTGTCCGCCCGGTTCAAGCCCATGAACAAGATATGGCCATGACGCTCGCGCGTGACGCGCGCCTCGGAGGCGGTGTTGGCGGCGAGCGCGATCTCGGTCGGCAAAGGGGTTCCTTTCGAAGAGCGGACGGCGGCTCGGCACGTCGCGAGGGCATCTTCCACGCCGGGACGTAAGCGCCCTCACGCATCCCGACGCTCGATCGGATAGGCCGCGCTCGCGCCGGATCCCCGCAGCTCTGCAGACGGCGCGCGGCCTCGCATCGCTCGGCATCCCGGCGTTCGCCTGTACGCCGGATCTCTTTCCCGACCGCATGGCCGCGGCGATCGGCGCCGCGACCTCGCCGTCTGGACGGCGGAGCGCGGCATCCCGGCCGGTGGCTAGCTCACGTCGCGACTCCCGACGGCGCTTTCGCGCGCTCGGCAGCCGCTCGCGCGTGGAGATCTTCGTCGTGATGCTTGGGCTTGCGCGGACGGTCGCCGTCGCGCAGTTTGTTCACGATCACGTAGATCACGGGCACGAGGAAGAGATTGAGCACGGTCGAGACGAGCATACCGCCGAGCACGGGCGTGCCGAGCGAATGACGGCTCGAGCTGCCGGCGCCGTTCGCCGTCACGAGCGGCACGATGCCGAGGATGAAGGCGAACGACGTCATGAGGATCGGCCGCAGCCGCGTCTCGGCCGCCGTCCGCGCCGCCGTCACGATATCCATGCCTTCGTCACGCAGCTGGTTTGCGAACTCGACGATCAAAATCGCATTCTTGCTCGCGAGTCCGACCAGCATGATGAACCCGACCTGTGCGTAGACGTCGGCGATGACGAAGCCGAGCCCGGGATCGTGCAGGGCGCCGGCGAGGATGTCGCGTCCGAAGATCGCGAGCAGCGCACCGAGGAGCGCGAGCGGCACCGACATCAGGATGATGAGCGGATCGGTCCAGCTCTCGTACTGCGCGGCGAGCACGAGGAAGACGACGACGATGCCGAGCGCGAAGATGATCAGCGTCTGACTACCTGACTGAATCTCGTCAAGCGAGATACCGGACCACTCGTGGCTGACGCCGGCGGGTTCGAGCTGCTTCGAGAGTTGCTGCATCACCTGGATCGCCTCGCCCGAGCCGTGACCTTGCGCCGGCTGACCGTTCAGTTCGATCGACCGGAAGAGGTCGTAGTGCCCGATGACGGGCGCCGCGCGTTCGACGTGCGTCGTGATCAGCGTCGAGATCGGCATGATCGCTCCGGGCGCTCCGCTCGGACCGGGCTGCGCCCGCACGTAGATGTTCTGCAAGTCCGTGACGCTGTTGCGATACGGCGTGTCGGCCTGGACGTAGACGCGGTAGGCCCGGTTCAGATAGTCGAAGTCGTTGACGTAGAGCGAGCCGAGGTAGACCTGCATCGTTTGGAAGATGTTGCCGAGCGGCACGCCGAGCTGCTCCGCCTTGTCGCGGTCGGGGTCGACGACGAGCTGCGGGCTGTCGTTGCGGAACGAGGTGAAGACTTGCTGCAGCGGGATCTTCGGATTCCCGTTCGCCGTGCCCATGTAGGCGTACGCGACTCGATCGAGCTTCGCGAGCCCGATGTTGCCCGTATCCTGCAGTTCGTATTGGAAGCCGCCGAAGTTCCCGAGGCCCTGGATCGACGGCGGGTTGAACGCGAAGACCTGGGCGCCCGTCACGGTGCCGAGCTTCGGATAGAGCTTCGTATAGAGAATTCCGGTCAATGACTGCTCGAAGCCGGGCCGGTCGGCCCAGGGCTTGAGCAGGACGAACATCGTCGAGTGGTTGGGGCCGTTACCCGTGAAGCCGAAGCCGATGACGTCGAAGACGTTGAGGACCTGCGGCTGCTGCTTGATGAGCGCTTCCACGTGTTTGCAGACGCGCTCCGTGTAGTCGATCGACGAGCCTTCGGGCGCTTGGAGCGAGACGATGAAGTAGCCTTGATCCTCGTCGGGCGTGAAGCCCGTCGGCGCGGCTTTGAACAAGAAGATCGTTATGCCGAAGAGGATCAGGAACCCGACGACGATCAGCGCCCGGAAGCGGAAGAGCACCGGCAAGAATCCGTGATACGACCGGCGCAGCCAATTGATCGCTGCGTTGACGGTGCGGAAGAAGCCGCCGACCGGCCGTTCCTGACGGCCGAGCAGCAGCGAGGAGAGCACCGGCGTCAGGGTCAGCGCGTTGAAGAGCGAGATCAGGATCGAGATGACGATCGTCAGCGCGAACTGCTTGTACAGCTGGCCCGTCGTGCCCGGGAAGAACGCGACCGGCACGAAGACGGCGAGCAGCACGAGCGACGTCGCGACGACCGCGCCCGTGATCTCCTGCATCGCGGCCGATGCGCCGGCGAGCGGATCCATCTTCTTCTCTTGGATGAACCGCGCGATGTTCTCGATGACGACGATCGCGTCGTCGACGACGAGTCCCGTCGCGAGCGTGAGTCCGAAGAGCGTCAGCGTATTGATCGAGAAGCCGAGGAGCTTCATCAGCGCGAAGGTGCCGATCAGCGAGACCGGGATCGTGATCGCGGGGATCAGCGTCGTGCGCCAATCTTGCAAGAAGAGATAGATCACGATGACGACCAGCACGATTGCGATCAGCAGCGTGACGATGACTTCCTTGATCGATTCGTTGACGAACTCCGTGACGTCGAAAGCGATCTGCGCGTACGCGCCCTTCGGGAAGTTGACCTTGAGGCGCTCGATCTCGGCACGGACGTTCTTCGAGACGTCGAGGGCGTTTGCCGAGGGCAGCGCCTGGACGCCGATGCCGACGGCGGATTTGCCGTTGAAGCGCAGGTCCGTCGAGTAGTCTTCGGCGCCGAGCTCCACGCGGCCGACGTCGCGGACGCGGATGTAGCCGCCGTCGGGATTCGCCTTGATGATCAGGTTGCCGAACTGCGCCGGCGTCGAGAGACGCCCGGTCGCGCGGACGCTGTACTGGTAGGGCTGATTGCCGTTCGTCGGCGGCGAGCCGATCGTACCGGCCGCGACCTGGACGTTCTGATTCTGGATCGTCGTGACGACGTCGCCGGCGGAGAGGCCGTTATCGGCGAGTCGTTTCGGTTCGAGCCAGACGCGCATGGCATATTTGCGCTCGCCGAAGATGATGACGTCGCTGACGCCGGCGATGCGCTTGAGGTCGTTCTTGATGTAGAGGTCGGCGTAGTTGCTGAGTTCGAGCGGCGTCGTGTTCGGATCGTGCGACGTGAAGCCGAAGCCGAGGACGAAGCTGCCGCTGTTTTTCTGGACGATGATGCCGGCTTGATTGACCTCTGCCGGCAGCCGCGCCGTCGCCGTGTTGATCGCGTTCTGGACGTCGGTTGCGGCCTGATCGAGATCGCGTTCGAGGACGAACGTGCACGTGATCGTCGAGCTGCCGTCGTTCGAACTCGTCGAGCTGACGTAGCGCAGCCCCTGGACGCCGTTGATCGCCTCTTCGAGCGGGGTCGTGACCGAGTTTTCGACCGCCTGGGCGCTCGCACCGGTGTAGTGCGAGGTGACGGTGACGACCGGCGGCGCGATCTTCGGGAACTGCGCGATCGGCAGCGACGGAATCGACACGAGACCTGCCAGCACGATGATCATCGAGCAGACGGCCGCGAAGATGGGTCGCTTCAAAAAGAAATCGATCACGCCGTTCGTCCTTCCAGAGGCATGCTAGCGAATACGACGTCGCCCGCCTTGGCATTGTGTCAACGTGGGCTTGGTTCGATGCGGCCGATCGGCCTGCCGGCCCAGTTGCGCACCACGGCCGAGGCGAACGCCGCGAGCGCCGCGAGCTGCGGCCCGTCGAGCGCGCCGAGATCGCGCAGCAGGGCGACGGTCGCGGGCGCGACCGCTCGCCGCGACCCGTCGGCCACCTTGAGGGTGAGGCCCGCGCCGAGATCGAGCAGGGCATCGGCATGCACGCCCTCGGCGCCGATCTTGCCGACGACGCTGCCGTGCGTCGCGGCGATCAGCGCCGTGTCGAAGCGGCCGGTCCCGCCGACGTACGCGGGCTCCGACGCCATCGCATGCGCGACGCGGGCGAGCGCGGAGGCATCGCCGTCCGGGACGCCGCCGAGCGTCGCGAAGCGCGCGAAAGCGAGCGCCGCGCGCCGGAGCGACGTCGCGAAGACGGGGATGCCGCAGCCGTCGACGCCGAGCGGAAAGCGCTCCGGATCTTCGTCCGTCATCCGACCGCAGAGCGCGAGGACGCGCCGCTCGACGGGATGCGCCGCCTCGAGATAGCCCGTGACCGGATCGCCGCCGTACACGCAGGCCGCGAGCAACCCCGCGTGCTTGCCGGAGCAGTTGTTGTGCACGGCACCGGGCCGGAGACCTGCGGCACGCATGGCTTCCGCGGCCGGCTCGAACGACGGCGCCTGCGAACCGCACTGCAGCGCCGACTCGTCGAGCCCGATCTTCGCAAGGATGCCGCGCACCGCGTCGACGTGGAAGGGTTCGCCGCCGTGCGAGCCCGCGATAACGGCGAGCTCGCGGTCGGTGAAGCCGAAGGCGCCCGCCGCGCCGCAACGGACCACTTCGGCGGCGACGAACGGCTTCGCAGCCGACCGCAGGAAGACGGGCCGCCCGACGTCGCCGATCGACAGCAGCTCCGTCCCGTCCGCCTCGACCGCGCACGCGGCGATCGCGTGCGTCGACTCGACGAGCGGACCCCGCGAGACCGTTACTTGGATTCGGGACCCTCGTTGATCTGGACGAAGCGCGCCGGATCGACGTACTTCGCGAAGGCCGCGCGCACGGCGGCGGCGCTGGTGCCGAGCAGCGCGCGCGCCGCGATCGTCGGCTCGTCGAGCGGGAGTTCGAGCTCGCTGCGCCCGGCGAGGCCGCCCGCGATCGCCTCGACGCTCGCCTCGGAGAGCTGCAGATCGTGCGCGATCTGGTTCTTCGCCGTCTGCAGCTCTTGCGACGTCACGTCGCGCAGGCCCATCGCGCGCAGGTCGCGTGCGACGATCGCACGGGCGCGCTCGACGTTCCGCGGATCGCAGCCGAAGTCGACGGAGTAGAACGCGCGGGTCTTGCCGGCGTTCGAGGAGACGCCGACGTTGTAGACGAGGCCGGTCGTCGCGCGCAGATCGCGGTAGAGCCGCGTCGAGTAGAAGCCGCCGCCGAGCACCTGGTCGCCGAGTTGGATCGCGTACGACGCCGGCCGGCCGCGGCGCAGCGCCGTCGTCTCCGCGAGCGAGACCGAGCTTTGCGTGCGTCCGAACGCGCCGACCGTCTTGACGACGGGAGCGTTCGGCGGAACCGGCGGCAGCTGCGTCTCGGGCTTCGCGCCCGTCGCTTGCCACGAGCCGAAGTATTTCTCGACGAGCGCCTTCGCGTCGTCCGGCGTGATGTCGCCCGCGACGACGATCGTCGTGAGATCGGGCCGGTAGACGGCGGATTGGAAGGCGCGGACGTCGTCGACGCTCAGCGCGGCGATCGTCTCGGGCGTCGCTTCGCGCAGCGTCGGGTCGTTCTTCGGCACGAGCGACTCCACGGCGGCGCGGCCGGCGAAGTAGTCCGGCGTCTTGCGCGTGCCGGCGAGCGACTGCGCCGTCTGCGCCTGCACGACGGTGAACGCCGCCGGCGGCAGCGCCGGATGCAGCAGATCGTCGGCTAACAACTGCATGCCACGATCGACGTTCGCCGAGGGAACGCTCAGCGAGAAGTTCTCGCCCGCCCCGACGTCGGCTGCGATCGCGTCGAGCTCCTTTTGGAACGCGACGCGGTCGAGCGACGCCGTCCCGTACGAGAACAGGCTATCGAGGATCGAGGCGACGCCGTCCTTGCCGGGCGCTTCTTGCAGGAAGTTTTGATGGCGGATGCGGCCCTGGACCGTGACGGTCGGGCTGATGCTTTCGTGCTGGACGATCAGCCGGATGCCGTTCGCGAGATGCAGGTCGACGGGCGCGACGAGCGACGGCGGAACCTGCGCCGGCGCCGCGAGGGAGGCCGCCCACGCCGGCAAAGCGACGGGCTTCGCATCTTTCGATCCGAACGAGTCGTGGATGCCGGAGGCGCCCGACGTGTTGGGCGCGGCGCCGGGTTTCGGGGTCAGGAGTCCGACGATCGCGGTCGAGCGGTCGAAGTACGTCTGCAGGACGCGGTCGACGTCCGCCTTCGTCACCGCGCGAATCTTCGCGACGCGGTCGCTCGGCGATTCGAGACCTTCGATCGCAAGGGCGCTCGACCAATCTTGCGCGAGACCGTCGATCGAGTTGCGCGAGAAGAGCGCCGAGGCGATCTCGCGCTGCCGCGCGGCGTCGATCTGGTCTTCGGGCAGCCCGTTCTGCTTTGCGGCCGCGACCGTCGCATCGACGAGCGCGACGCCTTTTCCCAGGTCCTCCTTCGGACCGACCACGGCAAACACTTGTCCGATACCGGCATGCTGAAACGGCTGGTACTGCACGCCCGCTCCCAAAATCTTGCCGTCGGCCTGCAGCGCCGCGAGGTCGCCGCGCGCGCCGCCGAGCACGTCCGTCGCGATCTGCGCTGCGGCATAGTCCGGATCGTCGTAACCGGGCAGACGGTAGCCGATGATGCCGAGCGGTACCGGGAAGTCGCTCTGATCCGTGAACGTCTTGCCCGCGAGCCGCTCGAGACGGAACGACGGCTGCGCCGGAACGGCGCGCCGCGGGATCGCGCTGAAGCGCGTACGGACGATCGCGAGTGCCTTCTGCGGATCGACGTCGCCCGCGATCACGAGGATCGCGTTGTTCGGAGCGTACCATTTCTTGTAGAACGTCCGCAGATCGAGGCCCGTCGTCTTGTCGAACGACGCCCGCGTCCCGAGCGGATCGTGCGCGTACGGCGTCCCCGCGAACATCTGCGCGAGCGCCTTTTCGGAGAAGCGCTGGAAGGCGCTCGAATCGTCGCGCGAGACCTCCTGTTCGATCGCCCCGCGCTCGATCGTCCACTCCTGCGGCTTTACGACGCTATTCGTCATGCGCGCCGCCTCGATCCGCATCGCGGCGTCGAGGTACTGATTCGGAACGGTCAGGTAGTACTGCGTGATCGCCTGCTGCGTGTCGGCGTTGAAGTTGCCGCCGAGTAGCGTCGTGATGTCGTTGAGCTGCGCCGAGCTCAAGCCGTCGATCGAGCGGCCCGCGACCATGTGTTCGACGGCGTGCGCCGTTCCGGGGAAGCCCTCCGGCGTGTCCTGGCCGCCCGCGAGATAGTTGACGATCTCGGTGACGACGGGGGCGAGCGGATCGCGCACGATCACGACGCGCAGCCCGTTCGGGAGCGTCGCGCGAGTCACATCGACGCTGCCCGCGGGCCGCGGCGTCGGGAGTGCCGCCGCGGTCGTCGCGGGGGTCGGGACGGTGCCGGGCGACGACGACGCGATGCCGGCCGGCGTCGCGAGCGGCGCCGGTGACGCAGTCTGCGAGGTCGCGGGCGACGACGCAAGGACGGCGAGCGCGAGCGCGAGCGGAGCCGCGAGGCGGCGGCGAAGGGCGGAACGGTTCAACGAGAGCTCCCCTGGAGGCGAACGGTTAGACGAGCGCGGGCTCGACGACCTGGGCTTCTTGGTCGGCGAAGACGGGGTTCGAGAGATAGCGCTCGCCCGTGTCGCAACCGATCGTCACGATCGTCTTGCCGGAGAACTCCGGCCGCGCCGCGACCTGCAGCGCTGCCCAGATATTGCCACCGGCGCTGATGCCGACGAGCATGCCTTCTTCGCGCGCCGCGCGGCGCGCCATGGCGATTGCATCCTCGTTCGTCACGCGGATCACTTCGTGATAGACGCTCGTGTTGAGATTCTTCGGCACGAAGCCCGCGCCCGCGCCCTGGATCTTGTGCGGTCCGGGTTTTCCGCCCGAGAGGACCGGCGAGGCATCGGGTTCGACCGCGATCGCGACGAACCCGGGCCGGCGCTCGCTCAGCACTTCACCGACGCCCGTCAGCGTGCCGCCGGTGCCGACGAGCGCGACGAACGCATCGACGTTGCCGTCGGTGTCGCGCCAGATCTCCTCGGCCGTCGTGCGGCGATGGATCTCCGGGTTGGCGGGATTGTCGAACTGCTGTGGCATGAAATACTTACCAGGATTCGAGTCGCGAATCTCCTGGGCGCGGCGAATCGCACCCGGCATCCCGTCACTACCCGGCGTCAGCACGAGCTGCGCGCCGTAGGCCTTGAGCAAGTTGCGCCGCTCGACCGTCATCGTGTCGGGCATCGTGAGGATGATCGGATAGCCTTTGGCCGCGGCGACGAAGGCGAGCGCGACGCCCGTATTGCCGCTCGTCGGTTCGACGATCACGGTGTCGGGCAGCAGCTTGCCGTCCCGCTCGGCCGCCTCGATCATCGCGACGCCGATCCGGTCCTTGACGCTGCCGGCCGGGTTGAACGATTCCATCTTCACGAGCACCGTGCCGCCGATGCCCTTGTTGAGCCGCGGGATCTTGACGAGCGGCGTGTTGCCGAACGTGTCGGTGAGATTGTCGTAGATGCGTGCCATGGCGTCCTCCGATCGCGGAACGCGCGGGGTTCCGCGCTCACGGTACGAGACCGTCGCCGTCCGAAAACGGCTGCAGCGGCTCTACCGTCCGCGCTTGCTCGGTAGGACCTGCCGCTAGAGTTCACCGCCCTCGGGCGGCACGTCGTCTCGGCGGATCGCGGCAGGCCGGGCGGCCTGCAGGCGTGCATCGAGCGCGGCGTGGAGCCGTGCCGCACCTTGCTTCTCCGTCTTTGCCCTACCGGGCACCAAACCGGCGCCGATCGTGACGTCGTCGACGAGCGTCGCCGCGTGCCTTACAGAACTCGCCGGACTTCCTCGATGCCGAATAGGCTCAACACGGCTCCTGAAAGAACGTCGATCCAGCGCCTCGTACGCTGTCTGATCGCGCGACGAACGGTCGATACCGTCGCCGTCAGCACGAGCCACCAGAGTGCCGATCCGAGGAACACTCCAGATACGGTTTCGGCAGACGTCAACGCATTGAAGCCGGACGCGGGAGCGAGGACGGTGAGGATCGCTGCAAACGAAATGATCGTCGGCGGATTCGTCATCGTAAGAAACAACGCGCTCGTGTAGCCGTTTGCGACCGCACGCTGCTTGGGGCCGTTCATTCGGGTGGGCCGGGCAAACAGCGCCCTCGAGCCGAGATACAGCAAGAAGACGCCGGCCACCACGTGTAACGGCCCGTAGGCAACCATGAAGTTCGAGACGCTTGCGAGGCCCAGCGCCGCGACGGAGGCGTACAGTCCGTCGCCGGTTGCGATACCGAGCCCCGTGAGAAAACCGAGTCTCCAACCGCTTGTCAGCGTCCGACGCATGCAAAGAACGCTCATCGGTCCGACCGGTGCCGCAACGGCTACACCGATCCCGATTCCTTTGACGAGAAGATCCATAGACAAGCGTTCTGCTGATATTTGCTTCGAGCCCGGATCATCGCGCCGCCTTGGACGGCGTGCGAGGCCTGTCCTCGCGACCGTCGAACGGACGTTCGCTCTCATGTTCTCGCTGACCGATAAGACGCTCTACGTCGCCGAACTCGATCTCTGGATCGACTCGATGAAATCGCGGAACCGCTCCTACGTCTCGCACGGCCACTCGGACCACGCACGCGTGCACGAGCGCGTCATCACCTCGACGAACAACGCGCGGGTCTGCCGTCTGCGCTTCGGCCTGCGCACCGAGCGCAAACGCGAGCGGCTCGTCTCGGCGGGCGGCGCGGCGCTGATCCCGGAGGACCGCGCGTGCGAGTTCGAGGAGCACGCGTTCAACGAACCCTGGCGGCTCGGCGCGCACGAACTGACGCTCTTCTCCGCGGGCCACGTCCTCGGCAGCGCGCAACTCCTGATCGAGGGCGAGCGCGGCCGCTTCGTCTACACCGGCGACTTCAAGCTCGAGCGTTCCTTTACGGCGGAGGCGCCCGAAGTGAAACGCTGCGACGTCGTCTTGATGGAGTGCACGTACGGCCGGCCGCAGTTCGTCTTTCCGCCGCGGGCCGAGATCGCGGGCCAGATGGTCGCCTGGGCGCGCAAGGCGCTCGAGGACGACGTCGCGCCGATCTTCTTCGCCTACTCGCTCGGCAAGGCCCAGGAAGCGCTCGCGATCCTCGGTGCGGCGGGGCTGCCGCTGACGACACACGGCGCGATCCACTCGATGGCGCGCGTCTACGACGAGGCCGGCGTCGCGATGCCGCCGCATGACAAATACGACGCAAACGTCTACGACGGCACGAGCGTGCTGCTCTGGCCGCCGTCGGGCCGCGCGCTGCCGAAGGCCGTGCGCCATCGCAAGGTCCGCACCGCCTCGCTCACGGGATGGACGCTCGGCCGCACGCCGAGCGCCGACGGCAGCCGGCCGGCGGGCGGCGGACGCTTCGGCGTCGATGCGGGCTTCCCGCTCTCCGATCACGCCGACTTTCCTTCACTGCTGAAGTATATCGAACTCGCGCAGCCGCGTAAGGTGCTGCTCAATCACGGCTACAAAGACTTCACGCATCGCCTCCGGCGCATGGGCATCGACGCCGAGTTCCTGGAAGCGAACCCGCAGCTCGCGCTCTTCTAGCATGGAGGCCTTCGCGCGAGCCGCCGACGACGTCGGCGCGGAGCCCGGCCGGCTCGCGAAGATCGAGCGCCTCGCCGCGTACCTGCGCGACCTCTCGCCCGAGGATTTGATCGCCGCGACGCGATTCTTGACGGGCAACCCGCTCGCGGCGCACGACGGTCGCAAGATCGCGATCGGCTCGCGCACGGTGCTCGCCGCCGCCCGCCGCGTCTGGGAGCTCGGTGCGGACGAACTCTCGACCGCGTACCGCGCGACGGGCGATCTCGGCGGCGCGCTCGCGCACGCGTTCCGGCCGCCCACCGCGATCAGCTTTTTCAAGGAGACGCTCACGCCGGGCTTGCTCGGCGCGCTGCTCGACGAGCTCGCGTCGGTCTCGGGGCCGGCGTCGGGAAAGCGCCGCGAGGGCGTCGTCGAGCGGATCTTCCGCGCGAGCGCGACGCCGCGCGAAGTCGCCTACGCCGCGAAGATCCTGACGGGCGAACTCCGGATCGGCCTGCGCGAAGGGCTCGTACTCGACGGGATCGCGGCCGCCTTCCAGGCCGACACCGCGGTCGTGCGCCGCGCCGCGATGGCGGCCGGCGACGTCGGGGCGGTCGCGGTCGCCGCGCGCGACAAGACGCTCGAGGCGATCGCGGTGCGGTACGGCGCGCCGATCGGCTTCATGCTCGCCTCGCCGATGCTCTACGGATCGGCGTACAAAGAGCTGGAGGGTGCGTCGTGGCTCGTCGAGGACAAGTTCGACGGCATTCGCGCGCAGGCGCACAAGGCGGGGCCGGACGTCCGGCTCTATTCGCGGACGTTCGGCGACCTCGGCCGAGCCTTTCCGGAGGTCCAGGCGGCGTTCGAGGCAACGGCGGGCGACTTCATCCTGGACGGCGAGATCGTCGCGACCTCCGGTGACCGGAACTTGCCGTTTCGTTACTTGCAGACGCGCCTGCAGCGCACGAGCCCGGAGCCCGAGTTGCTCCGGGAGGTGCCGGCGCGCTTCGTCGCCTTCGACGCGCTCGCGCTCGGTGACCGATTCTTGCTGGAGGAGCCGCTCGTGGAACGGCGCGCGCTCGTCGCCGAGATCGTGGGGGAGGCGCGCGCCGAACTCGGCGTGGCGCCCTGGCGAACGCTCGAGACGGACGCCGGGGTGGAGCGCTTGCACGAGCTCTTCGCCGAGGCCCGCGAGCGCGGCAACGAAGGGCTGATGCTCAAGCGCGCGGACTCGCCGTACGCGCCGGGGCGACGTGGCAAATGGTGGCTCAAGCTCAAACGCGAGCTCTCGACGCTCGATGTCGTCGTCGTCGGCGTCGAGTGGGGACACGGCAAACGCAAGGCGATGCTCTCGGACTATACCTTCGCCGTGCGGACCGCCGCGGGCGACGGCACGCTCGTGACGATCGGCAAGGCGTACTCCGGTCTGACGGACGCCGAGATCGCCCTGAACACGACGTGGTTCCTCGCGCATCGCACGGGCGAGCTCGGCCGGCACGACTTCGCGGTCGAGCCCGTGATGGTCATCGAAGTCGCCTTCGACATCATTCAGAAGAGCGCGCTGCACGGCAGCGGCTTCGCGCTCCGCTTCCCGCGCATCGTGCGGCTCCGGCCGGACAAGCTCGCCGCCGAAGCCGACACGCTCGCCCGCGTCGAGACGATCTATACCGAGATGCTCGCCCGCGAGGGCGTCGCGACGTAGGACGGGCGAGCGGGGCGAGCGTCATCGGGCGACAAGGAAACACCATGATCGAACGGTCCGTAATGGACGGAACCGCGTAAGCGATCTCGCTGGAGATCTCGCCCGGAATCGCTACAGGCTACATCGAACGACACCTGCCATCGCCTGGAGGCTGTGAGTGGACTCGACATTCCCGCAAACGCTTCACATCGACGGCCGGACCATTGTCGTCACCGCGACGGCCGCGTTCGAAGTGCTCGGCAGCGCCGCAGCGGCGACCATAGCCGCTCCCGAGGTGGCAGCCGCACTTTCCGCCGGCGTTGCCGTCGGCGCTATCGGCGCGGCGTTGCCGGTAAAAGAACTCGGTCGAAAAGACGCCGAGCGCCTCGGCGCGGAGGAGAGGGCGAGGTTCGGCAGCGTCGCTGCGATGCACGCTGCCGGCATCGAGCTCTCACCGTTTCAGGATCAGGCATTCCTTAACAGCCTTCCGACCGAGGCTCAGCTGCAATCGCGTGTCCCGAATCCGAGCGCGATGACGGCGCCGAGCTTCACCTACGAGCCAACCGCGCCAGGCGAGAATCTCACAAGTTATCCGCAGTATGTCGCGCCTCTCGACGCCCTGACGCTTCCAGATCCCGGTGCTCCGGGCGCCGCGCCGCCGAATGGGACGCCGTTGTCGATGCCGGAGATTGGCGACACGTCGGTCGAGGCGTATGCATACGTTTCTAGCGCCGGATCAAAAGAGGGCGCGGCAGCATTGGCTGCGGTCAACAAATGCATGCCGGGGGAAGAGGCGTTTCGCTCCTTCGGAGCACTAAAAAATGGCATGCACTACCCAACGGATTGGGAAGTGCATCATCTCGTCGAGCAGAACCAGACATCGCGTTTTGGCTCTGAACTCATTCAAAGCACCGCCAATGCGGTCGCGTTGCCTGACGATGTGCATAGGTGGATTTCGAGCGTAAACTCGAGCAAACCGCCGCTCGACTCCGGTGTTGATCGAACGCAATTTTCGCGTATGCGGGATTACGTTCGCTCTTTGCCGTTCGACGAACAGCGCGAGCTTGGCATCCAACAGGCGCGACGCAATGGACGCGCTCAGAACGCCTCAAAATGTTCGCGACCAGATCGAGAAACAGCTAGATCGGCTCGACGTTCCGGATCTCTGCGCTCCCCCCGTTCCACCGTTGCCGCAACTGCCGGACGCGAACGATATACAGAACGCAGTCGACGCGCACAACGAAACGAGTTCACGACCTCTCCCGGACGTACGTAGCGTGGCTGCGTACGATGGAACCACGAGGAGCGGGACGTTTCTCGATCTCGGCAGCGGTATGGTAGCGCAACACCAGGGACGGGGCGCGTACGTGATCGCTGATATATCTCGTGATCTCAACGGCCAGCAACCGCCTCTTGGTCAATATGTTACATTGACACAGGCTGGCCAGATCCAAGTTCCGCAGCAAAGCCAAAACCTCGGTCTCGGCATGGGATAACGAAGATGGAATACAGCGATATGACCATGGAGCAGCTCTTCCAGGAATTGAGAGACGCTGCGATTGCCGACTATGATTTGCGTGGGGACGAAGCTCTTCTCTCCGCTCGAAACGCTGCGATCGACAGAGAGACAGCGGTGCTTCAAGAAATCAAAACCCGGCCAGGATATCTAGAGCGACTTCGAACACTCCTCGATGATCCGCACCCGCGACTCCGTTTACGCGGTGCTATGTCATTGAAAGAGTCTGACCCCATTACCGCGATGAGAACGTTCAAGGACCTCAAAGCGAGCAAGAGTAGTCTCGGCGGTGACGCGCTAATTCAAATTTTCCAATTGCGAAAGCTGGGCGTTCCAGGATGACGGTTACTCGCGCACCGCACGGTCTGCACTGGCAAGCTTGTGCTCGATGAACGTGAAAGGCGAGTCTAGCGCGACCTTGGAAAGGGCCGCCGTTGATATTTCCGCGCCAAGGTAACTGGCGGGATTTGCGGCGCGCTCAGTCTGGTCCTCCGCAGGTTCTTTGCGGCGGCTGAGCCGTAGCCGCTGCAAGATGGCGAAAGGTGTACTGCGCGCTCGGCAACGCCGGCCTCAGGCCGGTACGAGCACGGGCCAGCGATCGACGATGCGGCGTCCCGAATAGACCGCGATCGGACCGAACTGTTGGAAGACGAACTCGCTCTGGGTCGGCCGCAGGAACGCGTAGTCGCCGGCCACGGCCCGCGTGTCGTTCGGCAGCGACATGAATTGCTGGTTCGTCGAGAAGCCGATCGTCGCGTTCGTCTTCATACCGGGCGGACTGACGGGCTCGGCCATCCACTTCCCGCCGTGCAAGAAACAGCCACGACGCGGAAAGAGGCCGAGCTGCTGGAGAAAGGACGATCGCTCGTCGAGTCCGGGCACGCGGGCATCGACGACTTTGAGAATCGGGGTGGCGATGAACGCCGCGGGCTCTAGGCCGGCCAGGCTCGGCACGTCGAAATCGGCCGGCAAGACGAAGGCCGATCCCATCGACACTTCGTTCGCCCCGGTCGTGCGATCGTAGAGCAGCGCCGTCGAACTGCCGGCGATGTTGAGGATCGACCGTTCGCCGGGTCCGAGACATGACGCGAAGGCGCGAAACGCATCTCGCGCCCGAGCGAGGGCCTTCTTCGGTCCGCCGAGGAGCCGCGGCACGTGGCCGATGTGGGCCTCGTATCCCATGATACCCTCGCAGTGGAGTCGCGGGAGCGATCGCAGCCGTTCGAGCGCGCGCGAGAGCGCGGCCGCGTTCGCATAGCCGCCCCGGTGCAATCCGACGTCGACCTCGAAGCAGAGGCGAAGGTCGAGGCCCGACTCGGCCGCGAGAGCGCCGTACGACGCGAGACGTTCGTCCGTGTCGACGAGCCACACGATGCGGGCTGCATCGGCTCTGGTAAGTGCTTGCCGCACGCCGCCGACGGGCATCGGCTTGCCGACGAGCACCTGCGCTTCGGGAAACGCCTCCAGCACGGCGTAGCTCACCGGCAGATGGAACGACATGAACGAGGTCGTACCGAGGGCGCCGGCGATCCGGGATAGCAGCGAAACGCAAGGTAGCGACTTGTCGACGATGCGCAGCCGCAGTCCATCGCCGAGCCTCGATTCGACGGCGATGACGTTGCGATCGAGCCGCTCGAGATCGAGGACGAGGCACGGCTGATGAATCTCCGCTACCCGCAGCGCCTCCGAGAGGGTCGCAAAGTAGGGATCGGCGGTCACCGCTCGATGCCGAAGAGTCGCGCCGTATACGGTGACACGAAACGGTTCTCCGGGTCCATCTCGCGACGGACCTCCATGGCGTCCTTCCAGCGCGGGTACAGGCCGCTCAACTCGTTCGCGGTCAAGCCGTGCATCTTGCCCCAGTGCGGGCGTCCCCCGTAGCGACGAAAGACCGGCTCGGCGGCCCGGAAGAACGGCAGCGGGTCCTCCGGCACGCCGTGATGGATCGCAATCGAGCAACTCGGCCGCCCGTAGAACGGGCTGAGCCACAGATCGTCGGGCGCAACGACCCGCACTTCGACCGGGAAGTAGACGCGTGGGAACGACGTCTCGAGCAGGGCGATGATCTCGCGCAAGGCCTTCGCGCCCTCCTCGAGCGGAAGGTGGTACTCCATCTCGTTGAACTTGACGTTGCGCTCGGAGGCGTAGACCTTCAGCCATTCTTCGACATAGTCTTGATGCGGCAGCTTCGCCATCACGGAGCCGATCAGACGCCGGCGCAGCCACGGCAGCCGCTCGAGCAGATTGCGGACGATGCGTAGCGTTTTGACGTCATCGTTGTCGGTGTCGGCGGGACGGGCCGTCGCCGGTGCCTCCGTGATCTCGGTCGTCAACATCACCGCCTGACCGGAGAACGGAATGTAGAAGAACTCGACCGAGCGCTGCCGTCATGACCGTCTCGAGACGTTCCAGCACGCCGACGATCGGCTCCGCCCACCGCCGGCGCCGCAGGCGATACGCGGCACGGTTGCGGATCGTCACGTGGGTGAACGCGCCGAAGGCGCCGAGGGAGACGCCCATCGCCCGGATGGCATCCGGATTCGCCGCCCGCGTGAACGCGCGCATCGCACCGGTTCCGTCCGTGAGCTCGATCGCTTCGAGCTGCGTCGGATACGCGCCGAGCCCGATGCCCGAACCATGCGTTCCCGTGCCGAGGGCGCCGCCGAACGTCTGTGTGTCGATGTCGCCCATATTGGGAACCGCCTGGCCGACGCCGTGCAACAGCTTCGTCAAGGCTCCGACCTGCGTCCCCGCGCCGACCGTAGCGAGGAGTTGCTGAAGGTCGTGCGATCGCAGTCCTTGGAAACTCTCGAGCGAGAGGATCGTCCCATCGCTTTCGACGAGCGGCGTGAACGAATGGCCGGAGCCCGCGATGCGGATCGGAGCCGGCGCCGTCGCGATGACGTTCGCGAGCTCGTCCTGACTCTGCGGCCGCATGACGCGTTGTGGCCGACTCGTGACCGAGCCGGACCAGTTTGCCACGCGTCCATCGTCATCGCGCGTCGTTCCCGGCGAAGACGGGTGGCCGGCGGCTCGCCCACGGTCGTGCTTCGAGCTCGTAGGCGAGCTCGAAGATCGTCTGCTCTCCGCCTGCACGCGCCGCGATCTGCACGCCGACCGGTAAGCCGCCGGTCGTCCAGTGTAGCGGAACGCTCGCCGCGGGCGCGCCGACGACGTTGTGCAGCAGCGTGTAATCCGCAAAGTCGAAGACGCGTTGCATCAAGGTCTCGACGGGGACGTCGCCCGCGATATGACCGATCGTGACCGGCGGCTGCAAGAGCACGGGTGAGAGAATGATGTCATAGGACGCGAGCCAATGCCGATAGGCGACGTCGTAGCCGCGCAGGCGCGCCTCGGCCTTCTCTCGCTCGCCGTTCGGAACGTTCGCCGCCTCGCGCGCCATCGCGAGGGTCAGCGGCTCCAGCATGGTGGCATCCGGCTCGCGCCCGATGCCGCGCCGCCACAAGCCGAACGATGTGAGCGCGAGCGAAGCGAGAGCGACCGGTCGCGGGTTGATCGCGAGGCGAGCGAGCCCCGTGACCTCGAGGGCCGCTGCTTGATAGAGCGTCCGGAAGTCGTGGACGAGCGCCGCTCCGTCGAGCGGCCAGGCCGCCCGGTCTACGCGGTGGCCGAGCGCTTCGAGCAGCGTGGCGGCGCTCTCGACGCCGGCACGCACCTCGGCCTGCGGTTGCCGGTCCCCGAGGCTCTCGACGACGAGACCGATGCGCAGGCGGCGCGCCGACGGTCCCGGCACGAAGCCGACCTGCGGGAAGGCGGCGCCCGCGCCCACGCGTTCCATCGCGGCAAAGAGTCTGGCCGAATCGCGCACGCTCCGCGACACGCAGTGCTCGACCGTGAGTTCGATGCCGCCTGCCGCGTGCTGGTCGCCGACCAGGCGCCCGCGCGAAGGCTTCAGCCCGAAAAGGCCGCAGGCCGAGGCCGGGATGCGGATCGAGCCGCCGCCGTCGGCGGCATCGGCCATCGGCACGACCCGGCCGCGACGGCGGCCGCCGAACCACCCGACGAGCCACCCGGCGTGCGACCGAGATCCCACGGGTTCCTCGTCGGTCCGAAGGTCAAGGGCTCCGTCGTCGGGAGCCAGCCGAATTCGCTCAGCGCCGATTTGCCGATCATCACGAGGCCGGCCGCCTCGAAGGCCTCGACCTGCGAGCAACTCTTCGACGGCAGCGGCGCACGTTCGGTGAAACGCGCACCCCAGCGCGTCGGCACGTGCCGGATGTCGTACATGTCTTTCAGGAGATATTGAGCGCCGGTTGCATCGCCTCGGCGCGCGCGATCGCATCGTCGACCGCCTCGAGCGCCGTGATCTCTCTCCGCCGGATCCGCTCGGCGATCTCGGTTGCGTCGGGCGTCGCAGAAGGTTTCGTCACCGGAACACCTCCGCTGCGCTACGGTGTGAAGGTTTCGTCACCGGAACACCCCGTTCGCTCGCCGGCGGCGGCGACACTGCCGGTAGACCGGCGTTCGTCGCCGGAGTGGAATCGACGGGGCGATCGACACCGGGCGGAGCGATCGGCAGATGACGGTTGGTCGGTTATACTCAATCGAAAGAAGGTCGACTCTCCGCTTGGGAGCGGCGTAGGGAAGTCGCGTCGGTCTCCGAATCGCGCTGGCGTGAAGGGGTCGTGAAGCAGCGGGCCATCGTGATCGGCGGGAGCATCGCCGGCCTGTTCGCGGCGGCGGTGCTCTCGCAACACTTCGCCGAGGTCGTGATCTTCGAGCGGGATGCACTGCGGATCGCAGATGACGCGGTACCGCGACGTGGCGTGCCGCAGGCCGGGCATTCGCACGTGTTGCTCGGCAGCGGCGCGCGCGCCCTCGAAACGATTTTTCCGGGCATCGTCGACGAACTCGAACGCGATGGTGCGAGCCGGGGCGGCGATCTCGGACGCGACGTCGTCTGGTACCTCGAAGGCGGGCGCTTCGCGCCGACGACGAGCGGTATCGAAGGATTTTCGATGACGCGACCGTTCCTCGAAAGCCGCGTTCGCGCACGCACGCGGGCGCTTCCGAACGTGCGCTTCGTCGATCGGACGGCCGTCGATGCCGTCGCATCGAGTCGCGACGCCCGGCGCATCACGGGCGTGGTCGCGAGCGGCGTCACGCACTCGGCGGAGCTCGTGGTCGATGCCTCCGGGCGCGGCTCGCGGTCCACGGCCTGGCTGACCGCCCTCGGCTACGCGCGGCCGGCGACGACCGTCGTCGACATCGACGTCCGCTATACCACGCGGTTCTTCGCGCGGCCCGAGCACCTGCCGGGGGAGACGCGCGCGTTCATCGTCCCGCCGACTCCGGAATCCAAACGCGGCGGTGGCATGATCTCGCAGGAAGGCCGGCGCTGGATCGTCACGCTGATCTCGCATTTTGGTGAGTTTCCGCCAAGCGATCTCGACGGCTTCATCGCCTTCGCACGCGACCTGCCCGCGGGAGAGATCGCCGCCACGATCTCGCAGCTCGAGCCTCTCGGCGACGCGCGCACGATCCGGATCGCGACGAGCGTGCGCCGTCATTACGAACGCCTCAAAAGCTTTCCGCTCGGCTATCTCGTCATCGGCGATGCGATCTCGAGTTTCAATCCCATCTATGGGCCAGGAATGTCCGTCGCGGCGCTCGAGGCCGTCGCTCTGGGTGAGGTCTTGCGTACGCGGAGCGCTCCGTCATCGCGACGGTATCTCACACGGTGCGCCGGCATCGTCGAATGCGCGTGGATGCTCGCGGCCGCGAGCGACCTGCGGATCCCCGAAGCGCGAGGCCGGCGACGGATGCGTACGAGGCTCGCGAGCACCTACGTTCCGCTACTGCTGCGAGCGGCGCACTCGGATCCCGCGTGCGGGCGGGGCTTCCTACGCGTCTCCAACCTGCTCGCGGCCCCGCGCAGTCTCATACGGCCGGCGATGCTCTTCCGCGTGGCAAGGGCAGCGTGCGTGCGTGCGGCGAGCGGCGTGGGACGAAAGCGCCCCGGCACCGCGTGAACGGCGCCGGGGCGCTTTCGTCTTTCTTCAGGTGACGATTAGTAGTGAGACTGCGTCCGGCGGACGTAGACCGGGGCATCCGTCACGACGGTCGCGGTGAAGCCGCGATCGATGTACAGATTCGCCTTCTTGTTATTGGCGTAGGCATAGCCGCCCGCCGCGCCGCCGGCTATGCCTACCACGCTGCCGAGCGTTCCGCCGAGCAGACGACCGATCGTCTGGCTGCCGACCGCGGCACCAGCAGCCGCGCCGATCCCTTTTTGGGCCGTCGTATTCTCGGCTTTCGCCCCGGTCGAGGTGAAGTGCCCGTTCAGATTCGCCGTGCGACCGTTGCCGAGCGCAACGTAGTCGGTCGCGAGCGTGAAGTATGCCTTGCGGCCCTGGCCTGCCGGCCGGACGTCGGCGATGTGTCCGTGGATGACGCCGCCCGCGAGCGCGCTCGGGGCCGTGATCGTCATTTTGAACGGCTCGCCGACCGTCGCATTCTTCGTGTTGAGCGCGGTGTCGAAGTTCGCCGTGATCGTGGAGCCGGAACCGACCGATTGCGCGAGCGCGGGGACCGTCGTCGCGGCGCCCATCGTCGCAACCCCGGTCGCGAGGCTGAGAGCGAGTCCCAGGCTTCTCAGATTGATCTTCGTCATGATATGTGTCCCTTTCACCTAACGAACGACGCTAAGGTGTTCCCCGTTTCGTTGGGGCGCAATCTTTTCGCTCGCGTACTTCTTGAGCTCCATCTTTGCGATCGTCGCGCGGTGGACTTCATCCGGACCGTCAGCGAGGCGGAGCGTCCGCTGCCCGGCGTACAAGTAGGCGAGTCCGAAATCGCTGCAGATGCCGGCGCCGCCGAACGCTTGAATCGCGCGATCGATCACCCGCAGCGCCATGTTCGGAGCGACGACTTTGATCTGCGCGATCTCGCTGCGCGCGCCCTTATTGCCGACGGCGTCCATCATCTCGGCCGCATGCAGCGTGAGGAGACGCGCCTGGTCGATCTCGATGCGCGAATCGGCGATCCACTCCATCACGACGCCTTGCTCCGCGAGTGGTTTGCCGAAGGCGACGCGCTCGGTCACGCGTTCGCACATCAGTTCGAGCGCCCGTTCCGCCGTGCCGATCGAGCGCATGCAGTGGTGAATGCGCCCGGGTCCGAGACGCCCCTGGGCGATCTCGAAGCCGCGCCCTTCGCCGAGCAAGATGTTCGTGCGCGGCACGCGGACGTCCGTGAAGTTCACCTCGGCGTGGCCGTGCGGCGCGTCGTCGAAGCCGAAGACGGGCAGATAACGCACGATCTCGACGCCCGCCGCGTCGATCGGGACGAGTACCATTGATTGCTGCAGATGCTTCGGCGCTGAAGGATCCGTCTTGCCCATGAAGATGAGGATCTTGCAGCGCGGGTCCATCGCGCCGCTCGTCCACCACTTGCGGCCGTTGATGACGTAGTCGTCGCCGTCGACGACGATGCGCGACTCGATGTTCGTCGCATCGGAGGAGGCGACGGCGGGCTCGGTCATCGCGAACGCCGAGCGGATCTCGCCTGCGAGCAGCGGCTCGAGCCACTGTTTCTTGTGCTCCTCCGTGCCGTACCGGACGAGCACTTCCATATTGCCCGTGTCGGGTGCCGCGCAGTTGAAGACCTCGGGGCCGACGATCGTGCGGCCCATGATCTCGCAGAGCGTCGCGTACTCGCGGTTCGTCAGCCCGGCGCCGTAGTCGCTCTCCGGCAGGAACAGATTCCAGAGGCCGGCCGCCTTGGCTTTCACCTTCATCTCGCCCATCACGGGCGGGATCGTCCAGCGGCTCGGTGCCGAGGCGAGCTGGTCGAAGTAGACGCGCTCCCCCGGGACGACGGTCTCGTCGACGAAGTGGCGGACGCGGTCCTGGAGGTCGGCGATGCGGGGGCGCTGCTGGGTCGTCATGAGAGAACTCCTTCGGTTGCTCTCGGATGGTTGGCGAGCACCGCCGCGTGTTCCGGCCTCGCGTGTGCCTACAGTCGTACGCCCGCCGCCGCGGCGAGCGTAAAATGAGAGGAGTCATGGATCATCTGCTCGCGGCCCGGGCGCAAATGGGCACCTCGCTCGCCTTTCACTTCATCTTCTCGGCGCTCGGCATCGGTCTGCCCGTGCTGCTGATCCTCGCGGAGGGAGAGTGGCTCCGCACGAAGGACGCGCGCTTCTACCGGCTAGCAAGAACGTGGTCGCGGGCGATGGCCGTGCTGTTCGCCGTCGGCGCCGTCTCCGGCACCGTGCTCTCGTTCGAGCTCGGTCTGCTCTGGCCCGAGTTCATGCGTCATGCGGGGCCGATCATCGGCATCGGCTTCTCGGCCGAGGGGTTTGCGTTCTTCATCGAGGCGATCTTCGTGGGCATCTATCTGTACGGCTGGGACCGGCTGACACCGTTCCACCACTGGCTCTGCGCCTTCCCGATCGCGATCTCGGGCGCGGCCTCCTCGTTCTTTGTCGTCGCCGCGAACGCGTGGATGAACACACCCGCGGGCTTCCGGATCGCGCATGGCAAGGCCGTCGACATCGACCCGTGGGCAGCGATCGCGAATCCCGCGATGCCGACGGAGTTTCTCCACACGACGCTCGCCGCGTACGTCTTCACGGGCTTCGCGGTGGCGGCCGTGTACGCGTTCGCGGCGCTCAGGGCGCCGGGCGCGATCTACCTCCGGAACGGCCTGCGGCTCGCGATGCTGCTCGGGGCGGTCGCGATTCCGCTCCAGATCGTCGTCGGCGATCTCTCGGCGCGCTTCGATGCGAGCGCCGAACCCGCCAAGTTCGCCGCGATGGAAGACCAGTATCACACGCAGGCGGGGGCGCCGCTGCGCATCGGCGGCCTCACGAACGAGCGAACCGAGACGACCGCGGGGGCGATCGAGATCCCGTATCTGCTCAGCTTCCTCGCGCGTGAAGACCCCCGCGCGACCGTGCTCGGCCTCGATACGTTCGCGGCCGGCGAGCGGCCGCATCCGAGCCTCGTGCATCCCGCATTCGACGTGATGGTCGGCACGGGTTCGACGCTGCTGCTGCTCGCGGGCTGGTGGGCTTGGACGACGCTGCGGCGGCGGCAAGCGCCCGGGAGGTGGCTGCTTCGCGCGCTCGTCGCGAGCGGACCGCTCGCGTTCCTCGCGATGGAGTGCGGCTGGATGGTGACGGAGGAGGGTCGCCAGCCATGGATCGTCCATGGCTTCATGAAGACCTCGGCCGCCGTCACGACCGCCCCCGCCCTCGACGTCGCCTTCTTCGGCTTCTCGCTGCTCTACGTACTGCTCGCGGCGTCCCTCGTCTGGCTCTTGCTGCGGATCGGCCGCCATGGCAAAGAGGACGCCGGCACGTCGCTCGCGCGCGGGCCGGAAGGCGTCGCCGCATGACGCCGCTCACGCTCGCATGTGCCGGCGTGCTGCTCGTCGCCCTCTCGCTCTACGGGGTGCTCGGCGGCGCCGACTTCGGCGGCGGCGTCTGGGACGCGCTCGCGAGCGGCCCGCGCCGCGGCGCCCAGCGCGCCGCCGTCACGCACGCGCTCGGCCCGGTGTGGGAGACGAATCACGTCTGGTTGATCTTTGTGATCGTCGTGCTCTTCACGTGTTTTCCCGCGGCGTTCGCGGCGATCTCGATCGGCCTCTACGTCCCGCTCACCTTCGCCCTCGCCGGCATCGTGCTCCGCGGCGCGGCTTTCGCGTTTCGCTCGCACGTCTACGGCGCGGTCCGGACCTCGGCCCTGTGGGGCACGGTCTTCGGCATCGCGAGCCTGCTCTCGCCGTTCGCCTTCGGCAGCGCCGTCGGAGCGCTCACGGCGCGCGGGTACGCATGGCACTCGCCGCTCGCGCTCGTCATCGGCCTTTTCGCCGTCGCTCTCTGCGCCCAGGTCGCAGCGGTCTACCTGACGCTCGAAACGGACGGGGCGCTGCGCGACGACTTCCGCGCGCGCGCGATCGCCGCGACCATCGTCCTCGCCGCGATGGGAGCCCTCGCGCTCGGCGTCGCGCGCGCCACCGCGCCCGCGGCGTACGCGTCGCTGACCGGACTGCGCGCCCTCGCCGGGATCGCACCCGCGATGGGGCTCGGCGTGCTCACGCTCGCGCTCGTCGCCGGGCGACGCGGGCGGCTCGCGCGGGTCACGGTCTCGCTCGAAGTCGTCGCCGTGCTCGGCGGCTGGTTCGCGAGCCAAGGTGACGCAATCGTGCCCGGCGCGCTGCGACTCGTCGACGCTGCGGCGCCCGAACCGACGCTCGCCGCGTTCCTCTGGCTCACGGCCGCCGGCAGCGTGCTGCTCGTGCCGTCGCTCGTACTGCTCTTCCGCGTCTTCAAGACCTCGCCGCGTCGCCGGGCCTCCCCAAAAGCCTGAGCTGCGACAAGGCCGCTTCTTCGCCGCGGCGAACGCACGACTGAGGACTGCCTAACATCGCCGCTTCTCGCCTTGCCGCGCCCGTGCGCGCCGTTGCCGACTTCCGCGGGGGGCTCGTCCTTGCCGTCCTCGCCGTCGCGATGCTCGCCGGCGGTGGCATCGCGCTCGCGGACGCGGACGAAGCGCCGGTGGTACCCGGAACGGCGCCCGTCGGCATGCAGACGATCGCGGGTTCCGTGCCGGCCGCGACACCGTTCCCCCGCGAATCGAAGCTCCGCAAGCGCCCGGACGGCGCCTACGATGCGATCCCGGAGATCCACGGCCGCACGAAGACCTTCCATCTCGTCGGCCGCGAGGCACCGTGGACGCTGACGCCCGGCACGACCGTGATGGCAAAGACGTATAACGGCGTCGTCCCGGGCCCGACGCTCGTCGTGAAGGAAGGCGACGCCGTCGTCATCGACTACCGGAACGAACTCGCGATCCCGGATACGATCCATCTCCACGGCATCCACGGGATCGCCCCCGATATGGACGGCGTCCCCGGCAGTTCGCAGGCGATGGTGCCGCCGCACGGGACGTACCGCTACGCCTTCACGGCAAACCAGCCCGGCACGTTCATCTATCACACGCACGACCGCAAGGCCGTGCTGAACGCCGGACTCTACGGCGGCATCATCGTCGAGCCGGCGCATCCGCGTCCCGAAGAGCGCGGCGTCGCGCACGACTACCTCGAGATCATCTCGGCCTGGTACCTCAACAGCGCGGGCGAGTCCGCCTTCACGCTCAATGGCAAAGAGTACCCATCGACGAAGCCTCTCGAAGTGACGCGGGGTCAGAAGATCCGCGTCCGCTGGATCAATATCTCGGCCGAGAACTTCCACACGATGCACGCGCACGGCCACGACATGCTCGTCATCGCCCGCGACGCGCGTCCGGCCCCGCCGGGCGACATCGAAGACACGATCGCCCTCGGGCCGGGTCAGCGCGCCGATACGACGATCCTCGCCGACCAGCAGCCGGGGACGTGGATGGTTCACTGCCACGTGCTGGACCACGTCGAGGACATGCAGGGGATGCCGACGGGCCTCGTGACCTCGCTTCACTATGCGGGCACGCCGGACAAGACGACGGCGATGTACGACAGCATGATGTCGACGATGAAGGGTGGCGATACGGTCGAGAACGGCGCGCCCGCCCCGCAAGCCGGCAGACTCTCGTTCCTGACGACGGCGCTGCTCGGCGCGTTCGCGGGACTCACGATCTTCCTCGGGCTGCCGATCGCCCGCGCGAAGAAGCTCGAGCCCGTCCAGATCAACGTGCTCAACGCGTTTGCGATCGGCATCCTCGTCTATCTCGTGATCGAGATCTCGATGAACGCGATCGTTCCGGTGAACCGCGCGATCGTCGCCTGGCACGGCGGCACGGCCTTCCCTTACGCGCTCGTCGCAGCGCTCGCGACGGGGCTGCTCGTCGGGCTCGTCGGTCTCGGCGCGATGTCGACGGCGCTCGTCAAGAAGACGGCCTCGACCGTCGCGGACAAGCCGATCGTGCTCGCATCGGTGATCGCGATCGGCATCGGCGCGCACAACTTCGCCGAAGGCCTCGCGATCGGTGCCTCGGCGGCGTCGGGGGCGACCGCGATCGCGGCGGGACTCATCATCGGCTTCGCGCTGCACAATGCGACGGAAGGCTTCGGCGTCGCGGCGCCCCTGGCTGGCAAAGTCGTCCCAACGTGGGCGCAGATCGGGCTTGCGGGACTCGTCGCCGGCGGACCGACCTTCGTCGGCACGATGGTCGGCTACGAGTTCACCTCGCCGGTCCTCTCCGTGCTCTTCCTCGCGACGGCGATCGGCGCGCTCGTCTTCGTGATCGGCGAACTCTGGTCCGTGCTCAAGAAGACGGGCGTGACGGTCGTCGCGACCTCGATGGTGACGGCGGGCTTTGCCGTCGCGTTTGCGACCGAGCTGATCGTCGACCTGAACGGCGGTGGCTAGTTCCGATCAGCAGACCCGCTTCCGTATCCGAGCTCCGTATCCTCACCAGGCGCGCGACCATGGCGGACCGGGATGCGCGTCGTCACGGAGCCGGGCATCGACGCCGGCACGCGCTTCGATCACGCGCGCGCAGAGCCACAGCACGTCGCTCAGGCGATTGAGATATTCGAGCACCGCCGGCTGCACGACGCCGCCGCTCGTCACGTAGCGCACGTTCGCGCGCTCGGTGCGACGGCAGATCGCGCGCGCGACGTCGAAGGCCGCGGACGCCTCGCACTCGCCGGGAATCGACCAGTCGCGCAGGATGGCCGGCTCCGCCTCGAAGCGTTCGACGAGCGCGTCGAGCCGTGCGACCATCGCCTTCTCGACGACCGGTACCGATTTCGTTCCCTCGGCTCGCGTCGAGACGGCCGAGCCGACGACGAAGAGTTCGCGCTGGATGAGCCGGATCTCGCGCGCGATCTCGACGTCGCCGCAGCGCGAGCGCGCGAGACCGATCACCGTGTTGAGCTCGTCGATCGCGCCGTAGGCTTCGACCCGCAGGTCGGCCTTCGAGACCGCGCCGCCGCCCCCGAGCCGCGTCGTCCCGCCGTCGCCTCGCCGCGTCGCGATCGAGGACTTTTGCGGCTCGGGGGCGGCGGGCGTCTCGTCGGTCATCTCGCGCTCTTCGGCGCGCCTGCCCCCGGCCGCTCCGTCGCGGGCACCGCCGCCTCGGCGAGTTCGTCCAGACCCGCGAGCAGGCGAGCGCGATCCGCTTCGCCGCGGACGGCGATGCGTACGTGGCGTCCGTCTCCGAGCCCCGCGTACGAGCTGCAATCTCGCACGACGACGTTCGCGCTTCGCGCGAGCCGCGCCCGGAAGACCGTCGCGTGCGGATCGGTCTCGCGCAGACGCACGAGCAAAAAGTTCGCGGCGGACGGCGTGATGGCAAATCCCCGTCGTTCGAGCTCACGCGCGAGCGCCGCGCGATCGTGCGCCGCGGCCTCGAGCGTGCGATCGCGGTACGCATCGTCGCGGAGGGCAGCCGCGAGGGCGCGCATCTCGAGCGTTCCAACGGGCCACGACGGCAGCAACGCGCGCATGCGGCGCGCGAGCGCGGGCTCGGCGACGGCGTAGCCGACGCGCAGTGCCGGTACCGCGTAGAATTTTGTCAAGGACCGGACGACGATCGTGCCGTCCGCGCGCGCGGCATCCCGCGTCACGCTCGCCGCTGCGGCATAGTCGACGAACGCCTCGTCGACGATCGCTCGCGCGCCCGCGGTGCGCGCTCCCGCGATCGCCGCCCGCATCGTCTCGCGGTTCGCGAGCCTCCCCGTCGGGTTGTGCGGGTTCGTCAGCAGCACCGCGTCCGCGGCGTACGCGCGGACCGCCCGCACGAGGGCCTCGGGTTCGAGGACGAAGCCACGCGCGCCGTCGAGGACGAGCGGGCAGAGGTGCGCGCCGCGTGCGGCGAGAGCCCGCGCGTCTTCGCTGAAAGCCGGCACGGGGACGACGCAGCGTCGCACGCCGAGCGCGGCGATCGCCGTTTCGAGCAGGGCCGCGGCACCGTTTGCGATGACGACGGCCTCCGGCTCGACCCCGCGCGCGACGCCGAGCGCCGTGCGCAGCGTCGCGCCGTCGGGTTCGGGATACCGCTGCAACGCCGGACGATCGGCGGCTCCGCGCGCGAGTTCGTCGAGCAGCGTGGAGGGCGGACCGAGCGCGTTCACATTCGCGCTGAAGTCGAGCAACTCGCTCACCTCGCAGCCGAGATCGCGCGCGATTCCGCACAGATCGCCGCCGTGCACCGGTTGATCGAATCCCGTCATAGGCGTTCGCGCGCTCGCGCGATGACGAGCGCCACCGCTACGAGGAGGAGCGCCGCGGCCGCGACGATGCGCCGCGCGCGCGGGACGTCGGCCGGCAGCGGCGGCGGAAACTCCGCGCCGAGCGGCGGCGCCTCGTGCGCGACGCCGCCGTAGGTGCTCGGGCCGCCGAGCCGCACGCCGAGCGCGCCCGCGATCGCGGCTTCGGAGTGCCCGGCATTCGGGCTTGCGTGCTTCGTGCCGTCGCGCCGCCGGATTGCGAGCGCTCGCCGGATCGAACCGCCGCCGGCCGGAGCGGCGAGCGAGAGGGCGAGCGCGGAGAGTCGCGCCGGCGCGAAGCACAGGACGTCGTCGAGCCGCGCGGCGAGGCGACCGGCGTACGCGTGCGGCGGCTCGCGGTGACCGATCACCGAGTCGAGCGTGTTCGCAGCTTTGAAGGCGAGCGCGAGCGGCGCGCCGCCGCACGCGAGCGCGAGCAGCGGTGCCGCGATCCCGTCGCAGGTGCTCTCCGCGAGCGTCTCGATCGCCGCGCGCGCGACGCCGCTCGCGTCGAGCGCACCCGCGTCGCGGCCGACGATCCGCGCGACGCGCTCGCGTGCCGCCGCGAGATCGCCCGCGCCGAGCGGCCGCTCGACGCTCGCCGCTTCGGCGAGGAGATCGCGCGCCGCGAGCGTCGTCCACGCGAGCGCGCACTCGAGCGCCTCCGCCGCCTCCGCGTTTGCTCCTCGCACGCGGCGCAGCAGCAGGAACGCAGAGGCGTACGTGCTCGCGACGATCGCGGCGGTCGCGAGCGCGCCGTACGCGATTTCGCGTGCCGCCTCACCCGCGGCGAGACGCAGGGCCAGCCGCTCGCCGTGACGCGCGGCAAAGCCGAACGCGCGCACCGGATGCGGCAGCCATACGGGATCGCCGCAGGCGGCGTCGAGCGCGCACGCGAGCGCGAGCGTGCGCGCTCTCACGCGAGAAACGCGCGCAGGTCGAGCGACGCGCGCACGTGCGCCGCGAGCCGATCGATGCGGGCCTCGCGCTCCGCCGAGCGCGGGAGCATCGCCCGGGCGGGTGCCAGCCCGCGTGCCGCACGCAGCGCGCGCAGCACCGCGTGACGGAGCACGTCGTCCTCGAAGAGTCCGTGCACGTACGTCCCGACGACGCGTCCGTCCGCCGAGCGTGCGCCGTCTTCCAGCGCCGTCCCGCCCTCGCGCTCGACGTCCGCGAACGCTCGCACGCCGGGCGCGAGGATCGTGCGGCCCATATGGATCTCGTAGCCGTTCGCAGCCACGCGCTCGGTCGCGCCGAACAGGGCGTGCGGCCGCGGGGTGACGCGAACGCGGCGCACGATCTTCTCGGAGACGAGCGTCGTACGCGCGCCGAGCAGCGCGAGACCGCACTCGTCGCCGCCGCCTTCGACGCCCTCCGGATCCCGGACGCGCTCGCCGAGCACTTGCATGCCGCCGCAGATGCCGACGACGTACGCGCGCGTCGCGACCGCTTCGAGCGCGCGGTCGAAGCCCGTCTCGCGCAGCCAGGCGAGCGCCTCGAGCGTCTGCTTCGTCCCCGGCACGAGCACGAGATCCGCGTGGGCGAGATCCTCGGGCCGGTCGGCAAAGGCGAGGTCGACGCTCGGCTCCGCCGCGAGTGCGTCCGTGTCGGTCGGATTCGACATCAGCGGCAGACGGACGACGGCGACCCGCAGCGCACGCGCGGCGCCGCGCGGGCGGCCCCACGCCCGGTCGCGCACACGCGGCGCGTCGTCGTAGCCGACGCCGTCCTCGTCTTCGAGTCCGACGTCGCGCAGCCACGGGACGACGCCCGCGCACGGAATGCCGATCCGCCGCTCGATCTCCGCGACGCCGGATGCGAGTAGCGCGGCGTCGCCTCGAAATTTGTTGATGGCGAAGGCGACGATGCGCGCGCGCTCCGGCGGATCGAGCAACTCCATCGTCCCGAGGAGGGACGCGAACACCCCGCCACGGTCGATGTCGCCGACGAGCAGACAGCGCGCGTTCGCCGCCTCCGCCATGCGCAGGTTCGCGATATCCGTCGCTTTGAGGTTGATCTCGGCCGGACTGCCCGCTCCCTCGAGCACGATGATGTCATGCTCCGCTGCGAGCGACGCATACGCCCGAGTGACCGTGGGGAAGTACTCCTCGACACGCCCCAGGTGGTACTCCGCCGCTCGCGCGACGCCGTGCACGCGTCCGAGCAGCACGACCTGCGAGACCGCATCGCCCATCGGCTTCAGCAAGATCGGATTCATGCGCACGTCGGGCGCGACCCGCGCCGCCTCTGCCTGGAGCGCCTGCGCGCGGCCGATCTCGAGGCCGTCCGGCGTCGCAGCGGAGCTGAGCGACATATTCTGCGATTTGAACGGCGCGACGCGATGGCCATCGTCGGAGAGAATGCGGCAGAGCGCCGCCGTCAGGAGCGACTTGCCGACGTGCGACGCCGTCCCGAGCACCATGATCGCGCGAGCGCTCACGAGCGCGTGGTCCGAGGCACCGTCTTCGCGTTCGCCCGGGGCACGTGGAAGTCTTGTCGTCACGAAGAGCAGACTCGAAGACCTTTTCTTGCCAGCGAGGAAAGGCCATGTCCGGACGGGCCGCCGTCGGACGGCGATGCGACGGCAGAGCCCGTTCACTCGTCACGAAAGCGGCCCGGAGCTCGTTTGGAGGGCGGTCCGCTTTCTTCGCATGCGACGCGGGCGGCGTGCTCCGCGTTGCACGGTCGATTGGAGGTTTCCCCATGATCGCTGGATTCGTCCCGCTCGGCGCGACCGTCGCGCTCGCTCTTCTTCCGCTCGGCGCGATCGCCGCCGAGGCAGCGCCGCCATCCATCGTCGTCTCGGCGCCGGCCCCGGCGCCGCGCACGATCTCACTCACGACCGCAGCCCACGTCACGTACGCACCCGACCTCGCCGATCTCTCGCTCGGCGTTCGTTCCGAGGCCGGGACGGCGGCCGACGCCGCCAATCGCACGAACGCCGCCGGCGCGCGGCTCCTCGCCGCACTCGAACGGCTCGGCATCGCGAAGACGGATGTCCAGACGACGCAGTATGACGTCACCTTCGTGCCGGCGCAGACGCCGATCACGACGGGGCCGGTCATCCGTCAGCGCCCGGGACATCCGGCGAGCTACATGGTCGCGACGACGTTCGCCGTCAAAGCCCCGATCGCCAAGGCCGGCGATGCGATCGACGCCGCGATCGCTGCGGGCGCGAACGATTCCTATGGGTTGACCTTCGATTCCTCGCACATCGATGACTACTACGCCCAGGCCCTCGCGAGCGCGATGAAGAGCGCGCACGCACGGGCGCTCGCGCTCGCGAGCGCCGCCGGCGTCGCGCTCGACGCGCTGCAGAGCGTCGCGACGACGGGCGGTCCCTCGGCAAACGCTCCCGCTCCGGCACCGGAGATCAGCGACGCGATCGTTGCCCGTTTCAAGAAGGCCCCGATCGCCTCCGGTACGCAGAGCGTCGACGCTCGCGTCGACGCCGTCTATACGATCAAATAGCGTCCCTCTATCGTTCGCACTCGACCTTTCCGATCGCGAGGGCGCAAGCGGCCACGACGGACGGCTCGGGCGGCGCGACGCCTCCATCCGGCACGACGGTCGGTACGCCGTCCGGTCAGGAGCCGGAGATCTCCGGTGGACGCCAGTTCGCCCGAGTGAGGGTCTCCGTGCACGTATACGATCAAGCCGTGATCGAAAGAAGGCGACGCCCTCTCGAGCGCCGCTTTCTCGTTTTTTCGCCGAGGCTTACGCCATTGCGAGTGATTTCTTGTCGAGGTCGAAGGCCTCTTCGTCGAGGCCGAGCGTCGAGGCCGAGCCCTTGGTAATTTCGTGCTTGTAGACCTGAGCCATCGGCAGCACGTGATCGGCATAGAAGCGCGACGTGACGAGTTTCGCAGCGTAGAACGGATCGTTCGTCTTCTCGGCGCTGATCAGCGCGGCTTTCGCCATCATCCAGCCGCCCGCGACCGTGCCCCAGAGCATGAGGTAGGGGACCGAACCGGCGAAGGCGCCCTTGAGGTCCTTCATCGCGTTGCCGCCGAGCCACATCGAGGACTCGGTGATCGCACCGACACCGCGCTTGAGCTCGGCACCGATCGCCTTGCATTCGTCGTTCGGCGACGCTTCGAGCGCCGCGACCGTCTCGTTCATCTGGCCGACGACGCGCATGACGACCTTGCCCTGGTCCTTGAGGAACTTGCGGCCGACGAGGTCGTTTGCCTGGATCGCGGTCGTGCCTTCGTAGATCGGCGTGATACGCGCGTCCCGGTACAGCTGCGCGATGCCGGTCTCTTCGACGAAGCCCATGCCGCCGAAGACTTGGAGCGCGGTCGACACGAGCGGCAGCGAGGCCTCGGTGCTCCAGCCCTTGACGATCGGCGTGAAGAGCTCGACGAGTTCGTCAGCGGCTTTCTTCGCCGCGGGATCGGGAGAGGCGTGCGCGATGTCGATCTGCGCGCCCGTCCAGAAGGCGAGGGCCCGCATCGCTTCGACCGTCGACTTGCACTGCATGAGCATGCGACGCACGTCCGGATGACGGATGATCGCGGCGGAATCGCCCTTCATGTCAGACAGATCTTTGCCCTGAATGCGTTCCTTCGAATAGTGGAGCGCCATCTGGTACGCGCGGTCCGCGACGGCGATGCCCTGCACGCCGACGGAGAACCGAGCGAGATTCATCATGATGAACATGTACGAAAGACCCTTGTTCTCTTCGCCCATGAGATAGCCGATCGCGCCGCCCTTTTTCTCGCCGTAGTTCAACACCGCGGTCGGGCTCGCATGGATGCCCATCTTGTGCTCGATCGACGCGCAGTGCACGTCGTTGTGCTCGCCGAGCGAGCCGTCCTCGTTGACGATGTTCTTCGGCACGATGAAGAGCGAGATGCCCTTGACGCCTTCGGGGGCGTCCGGCGTGCGCGCGAGGACGAGATGGATGATGTTATCCGTCATGTCGTGCTCGCCGTAGGTGATGTAGATCTTGCTACCGGTGATCCGGTAGTGATCGCCCTCCGGGACGGCCTTCGTCTTCACGAGCGCGAGATCGGAGCCGGCCTGCGGCTCCGTCAGCACCATCGTGCCGGTCCACTCGCCGGAGACGAGTTTCGGCACGAACTTCTGCTTCTGCGCTTCGTTGCCGACGAGCAGGATCGCTTCGATCGCGCCCTGGTTCAAGAGCGGCCCGAGCGAGAAGCCGAGGCCCGAGGCGTTCCACATCTCGAGGGTTGCGGTCGACAGCGACTGGGGCAGATTCTGGCCACCGTACTCGGTCGGCATCGGCAGACCGATCCAGCCCTGCTCGGCAAACTGCTTGTAGACTTCCTTGAAGCCCTTCGGCATCGTGACGTTGCCGTTGTCCCACTTCGCGCCGATCTTGTCGCCGATCTGGTTCATCGGCTCGAGCACGTTTTGGGCGAAGTCGGCGGCGGCTTCGAGCACCGCATCCGCATTTTCGGCCGCATCCTCGTAGCCGGGCAGCTTCGCGATCTCCGCGAAGTCGGCAAGTTCGTGGAGCGCGAAATGCATGTCCCGAAGCGGAGGCTGGTACGGACTGCTCATACGGTCGCTACTGTCCTTATATCGCCCCGGCGAACGCCGGGACCGGAGAAGAGGTGAATATGGGGAAATTCTACTGCTAGGTGCGTTTTCCCCTGATTTGTCTTTTCGTCACAGGTCCCGGACCGGAGCGACGCTCGGTCCGGCGCGCGCATGCGCGGGTGGCTCGTGAGAGACCGGCCGACACCCCGAGCGACGTAACGGTTCTTTAACCGTCGGCTGGGAGCGTAAGGCGACCGCTCGAACGTTGCGGAAGAGTCTCTGCCGAAGAAGGCCTTCCCGAAAGCGCTCCGCCGTTGCTCGATCTCGTTCTCGATCTCGTCTTCATGCTCGGCCAAGCCGCGATCGCCGCCGCGCTCTTCACGGTCGTCCTCGCGCGGCGCCGCAGCACCTATACGCCGACGGTCCTCCTCGTCGCTACGACGATGGGTGCCGGAGCGCTCGAAGCCGCGGCGCGCCTCACCGGGCGTCCGTTCGCGACGCGCCGGCTCCATGCGATCCATGCACTTGCGATGGGAGCGACGGCGGTCGGCTGCGCGCTCACGCTGCAGCGCATGATCGCGGCGCCGAGCATCGCCGCCGACGTGTTGACGCAACTGCCGAACCGGCTCTTCTTCCGCGAAGCGCTGGCCCGCGCGCTCCGCCGAGCGAACGAGGCACACGTCGGGCGCGAGCGCACGCTCGTCGCGGTCCTGTACGTCGACCTCGACGGCTTCAAAGAAGTGAACGACCGCTTCGGGCACGATGCCGGCGACCGCATTCTCGTCGAAACCGCGAACCGGCTGCGCGCGATCGTGCCGGCACCGCACGTCGTCTCGCGCCTCCACGGCGACGAGTTCGCCATTCTCCTCGATCGCGCGGCATCGATCCGCGACGTCGAGTCGGCCGCCCGCCGCATCGCGGGGGCCTTCGCGCGGCCATTCGCGTTGGATGAAGGCCACGTGACGATCGGCGCGAGCGTCGGCACCTCGATCGCCGATGAGACGAGCGACGCCGAGAGCCTGCTCGCGGGCGCGGACGAAGCGATGTACCGCCGCAAGCGTAACCGCTCCGGCCTGTAACCGAGGCTCGCATGCGCCTCGGCCGCGCGCGGGCTACTCGCCGCCGATCGTCATGCCGCCGTCGGCGACGATCGTCTGGCCCGTGACGAACGCCCCCGCGCGCGCGGCGAGCATCACGGCGATGCCGCTGATGTCCTCGACCTCGCCGAGCCGGCCGATCGGATAGAGCTTTAGAGCGGCGGCGTAGACCGCCGGATCTTCGTAGAGCGCCCGCGCGAAATCCGTCTTGACGATGCCGGGGGCGATGCAGTTGACACGGACGTTCTTCGGCCCCCACTCGACCGCGAGGTTTCGCGCGAGCTGCATATCCGCGGCCTTGGAGAGCGCGTACGCACCGAGCATCGCCGTGCCGCGCAGACCCGCGACGCTCGAAACGATCACGCACGACCCGCCGCCGACCTTGGCGATCTCTGGCAAGACCATGTTACAGAGCCAGACGTTCGAGCGGACGTTGGCGTTCATGATCTTATCGAAGGCGTCGTCCGAGATGCCGAGCGTCGGTCCGAAATACGGATTGACGGCGGCGTTACAGACGAGGACGTCGATCTTGCCATAGGCGGCGAGCGTCTCCCGCACGAGCTCGCTCAGCTGCTCTTTCGAGGAGATGTTGGCCGACACGGCGATCGCCTCGCCGCCCTCAGCGACGATCGCGTCGCGCACCGCGGTGCAGGCGCCGGCCTTGCGGCTCGAGATCGCGACCTTCGCGCCGCGAGCCGCGTAGGCGCGCGCGATCGCAAGGCCGATACCGCGCGTCGAACCCGTGATGATGGCGACGCGCCCGCTCAGATCGAAGAGATCGTCCATCAGCCGGCCCGCTTCTCGAGAAAGGCGCGCACGCCGTCGCGGTGCTCCTCGGAGTGCGAGGCAAGTTCTTGCAGGTCGGCCTCCGCGTCGAGCCAGGCGGCGAGTTGCGGCACGATCGCGGCGTTGAAGGCGCGTTTCGTGAGGGCGAGGGCGGAGCGCGGCATCGCGACGAGTCGCGCGGCGAAGGCGTCCGTCTCGCGGCCGAGATCCGCTGCGGCCACGACGCGGTTCACGAGACCGAGCCGGTACGCCTCGGCTGCGGAGATGCGCTCCGAGGTCATGGCAAGTTCGAGCCCCCGGCCGAAGCCGGCGAGCAGGGGCAGGAACAGACTCGCGCCGCCGTCCGGGATGAGCCCGATCTTCGAGAAGCCGAGCGTCAGCGTCGCGTCGTCCGCCGCGATGCGGAAGTCGCAGGCGAGTGCGAGCGCGAGTCCGACGCCGGCGGCGACGCCGTTCATCTGCGCGATGACCGGCCGGTCGAGTTCGCGAATGCGCAGCACGATCCGGTTGTAGCCCGCCCGCAGGCGCGCCGCGACCGAGCGCGTGCCGCCGCCGGGAGCGCGCGCGGCGGCGAACTCCGCAAGGTCTTGTCCTGCCGAAAAGCCGCGGCCGTTGCCCGTCAACACGATGACGCGCGCCTGCGAGGTCGCCGCCGCTTCCAGCGCCGCGAGCAGCGCCTGCGTCATCTCGTCGTTGAACGCGTTCAACTTCTCAGGCCGATCGAACGCGAGCCGCATCACGCCGCCGGACTCGGTCTGGTTCAGAAGATCGCTCATCCTGCCGTGCTTCGCCCGGCCCCCGGCGCGCCCTCGGGGCCCGCGAAAAGCGTCGTCCATCAGGGTATGACCGTCCCACCCGCACGCCTTGGAGATGTTCTCGAGTGATGAACGAACGCCCGACGACCGGGGAGGAGCGCCACGGCCGCTCGACGCCGGAGGCCAACAGCGCCGCCGATCTCCCGCTGCCCGATCTTTTCAAGCGTTTCTCGACCGACGTCACGACGCTGATCGGTCAAGAGATGACGCTCGCCCGTGCCGAGTTCGCGGCGAAGTTGCCGAATGTCCAGCAATCGGCCGGACTCTTCGGGGCCGCGACGATCTTCGGGCTCGGCGCCTTCCTCGCACTCACCGCCACCCTCGTGCTCGCCCTCGCCCTCATCGTCCAGCCGTATCTCGCGGCCCTGATCGTCACGGTCGTCTACGGCGTGGCCGCGGCGATCGCGGCCGTCCGCGGCAAGGCAGGCCTCGCCGGCGTGACGGAGCCCCTGCCGCGGGTCGCGGAGCACCTGCGCGCCGACGTCGAGACGATCAAAGCCGGATTCGAGCGTGGCCGGTGAGCGACGACATCGAGGCGATCCATGCCGAGATCCAGGCCTCACGAGAGCGCGTCGCGGCGTCGGCGGAGGCGGTCGGTTTCCGAACCGACGTGCCCGCCCGCGCGAAGGATGTCTTTTCGGCTGCGACCGAGACGGTGAAGACGACGCTCGCGCAGACGGCGGACGACGTGAAACACACGGCGCAAGACGTCGCGGCGAGCGCCCAGACGACGGCGCACGACGTCGCGGAGAACGTCCAAGCGACGGCCGCCGATCTGAGCGAGCGCGCGAGGCCGCACGTCGAAGCCGCCCTCGAGAGCGCCGCCGAGACGACGAAAGCGATCGCGCACGACGTCGCGGACCGCGCGAAGGCCGTCGCCTCCGCCGTCGTCGAGAGCGTCGAGCACGCCGCGAGCGTCGTCAAGGAGCGGACGTCTCCCGACCAGCCGCTTCCGTAAGGTCGCCGACGTCCGAGGCGGTCCGGCATGCGTTATACTACCGTCATGTCAGAGTCGATCGTCGAAGCTCCACTTGCCTCGCGCCCCGGCCGGCGGGCGCCATCGCGGCGCGGCTTCTTCGTTGCGGCCGCAACGACGGTCGGCGCGCTCGCGCTCGGACGGCTCGGTCTGCGGACGGCCGGTGCCGCCGGTAGCGTGCCGGCGGGACACTACGCCGTATCGTACAGCGACGCCGAGTGGCGGAAGCGGCTCTCGCCGGCGCAGTTCGCCGTGCTGCGGCATGCCGGGACGGAGGAGCCGAACTCCTCGCCGCTCGAGTTCGAGACGCACGCCGGGACGTTCGTCTGTGCCGCCTGCAGCCAACGCCTCTTCGCCTCGAAGACCAAGTTCGACAGCGGCACGGGCTGGCCGAGTTTCTATGAAGCGCTGCCGGGCGGCATCGCGACCTCGATCGACGATTCGATGATGCTCGAACGGCGTACCGAAGTGCACTGCGCTCGCTGTGGCAGCCATATCGGCCACCTCTTCGACGACGGTCCGAAGCCGACGGGACTGCGCTACTGCATGAACGGCGTTGCGATGCTCTTCGAGCGCGACCGCACCTGACGGAGCGCTCTCGAGAGCGGGTAGGAGAACCGGTATGAAGACCGATTCCGATTGGAAACAGAGCCTCTCGCCCGAGCGCTACCGGGTGCTGCGCGAGCACGGGACCGAACGGCCCGGTTCGAGCCCGCTCAACCGTGAGAAGCGCGGCGGCACGTATCGCTGCGCCGCCTGCGGCAAGGCGCTGTTCGCGGCGCGTGACAAGTTCGAGAGCGGGAGCGGCTGGCCGAGCTTCTCCGCACCGATCGAAGGTGCCGTCGCAACGACGGCCGACGATTCGATGGGCATGCGCCGCACCGAAGTCCACTGCGCCGACTGCGCCGGACACCTCGGCCACGTCTTCGACGACGGCCCCCGGCCGGCGGGCGAGCGCTACTGCATGAACGGGCTCTCGCTCGAGTTCGAACCGGACGCGGAGGCGAAGAGCTAGCCTCCGGCGACCTCGACATGCCCCGTCTGCTTCGGCTTGCGCATGAAGAAGGCGAGCGGCACGCAGACGATGCAGACGATCGCGATCGCGAGTGTCGCGTCGGCGTAGGCGAACACGAGCGCCTGGACGCCGACGGCCTGCCCGAGCGCGGCGAGCCCCGCGCCGCCCGCCATGAACTGCTGGACGACGGGGTTCGCCAGGGTTTCGTGGGCGCCGATCACGGCCGAATGGAACGTCTGGCGCTGGTTGATGAACACGTCGAGCGCGGCGACGAAGAACGATCCGCCGATCTGCGTCGAGAGGTTGATGAAGGCGCCGGCCTTCGGACCCTCGGCCGGGGTCGTTGCTCCGAGCACCGCGATCGAGAGCGGCACGAAGAGCAGACCCGCGCCGAGACCCGTGATGATCAGCGGTACGGCGAAGCTCCAGAACGACGCCTCACTCGTCGTGACGAGCGCTTGCAGCCAGCTGCCGAGGGCGATGCAGCCGAACCCGAGGGCGAGGAGGTAGCGGGGGTCGACCTTCGAGGTCAGCCGCACGATGATCGGCGTCGCGATCAGAATCGGGAGCGCGCGCAGGATGAAGAGCTCGCCGCTGAGCGTCGGGGTGAAGCCGAGCGGGCCTTGCGAAAACTGCGGCAGCGTGTACGTCGAACCGAAGATCGCTCCGCCGAGGGCGATCGCGAGCAGGCAGCCCGTGCCGACGCTGCGGTTCGTGAGGATTCGCAGGTCGACGATCGGCCGGTCCGTTCCGTAAAGCTCGTAGAAGACGAACGACACGAGGGCAACGACGGCCGTGATGGTGCCCCCGAGGATGACCGGGTCCTGCAGCCAGTAGTGCTGCTCGCCTTCGGTGAGGACGTACTGGCCGCAGCCCAGACCCGCGGCGAGCAGCATCAGACCGATGACGTCGATCGCGCCCGGCTGCGCCTTGCCCGGATCTTTGAGCAGCAGCGCGAGCGTGATGCCGGCGAAGAGCCCCGGGATGATATTGATGTAGAAGACGAGGTTCCACGACGCGTTGTCGACGAGCAGTCCGCCGAGCGGCGGCCCGAGCGCCGGACCCATGATCGCACCGAGCGCGAAGATGCCCTGGCTCGCGCCGAGCTGCGCCGGCGGGAAGGTGTCGCGCAGGATCGCCTGCGCCGTCGCGAGCAGTCCGCCGCCGAAGGCGCCCTGGATGACGCGCATGGCGATCAGAAGCGTGAGATCGCCGGAGGAGCCGCAGCCGATCGAGGCGATCGTGAAGCCGATGATCGAGGCGACGAAGTAGTTGCGGCGCCCGAAGCGGTTCTGCAACCACGGCGTGATCGGAATGACGACGATCGCGGCGATCGTGTAGGCCGTGACGATCCAGCTGCCTTCGTCTTGGCTCGCACCGAGATTGCCTTGGATCGTCGGCAGCGCGACATTCGTGATCGTCGAGTCGAGCGTCTGCATGAGCGCCGCGGCCATGACGGCGGCGACGATCAAGAACCGGCGTAGGCCGCGTTCCGTGACGTCTTGCCGCTGCTGCGGCGGGGCGTTCGTGGCCGTAGACTCTCCTCGTTCGAAGGCGGCGCGCGTGCCTCGGCAACGCACTCCGCGACATGCTCTTCACGCGGAGCGGCCCCGCGAAGTTTCAGCCTGCCGGGCGATGCAACGTTTTCGACCGGAGCGCTCGTCGTATCGTTCCGAGGAGGACGGAGATGGCAAAAAAGAAGCAATCGAAACCGCGCGCGCTGCCGCTCGTCCCGCCGAAAGGGCCGGCGACGAACCTGCGACCCGCGGGCCCGCACGACGACCCGCGACGCAAGCCGCGCGCCGTGCTCGAGCGCGACGCCGTCGAGGACAGCGCGGGCTAGCTCCGAAGCCGCAGGGCGATGCGCGCGACGGGAGGCCGGCATGGGGTCGAGTACGCAATCGAAGGCGCCGGGCTCGGCCTCTTCATGTTCGTCGCGGAGGCGGCGGGCGTGCTGATCTCCCGAACGTCGCTCTCCGGGGTCGCGAGCCGCCTCGTCTTCGGTCTCGCGATGGGCCTCACGCTCATCGCGCTCGTCTACTCGCCGCCCGGACGACGGTCGGGGGCGCACCTCAACCCGGCGCTCTCGCTGACGTTCTGGCGGCTCGGCAAACTCTCGAACGCCGATCTCGCCGGCTACGTCGGCGCGCAGTTCGCCGGGGGCCTCGCCGGCGTCGCGCTCGCCGCGCTCTGCTTCGGTCGCCGCGTCGCCGCGCCCGAGGTCGACTACCTGCCGACGGTGCCGGGCGTCGCGGGCGTCGCGGGAGCCTTCGCCGGTGAGTTCGCGATCTCGCTGCTCCTCGTCACGGCGGTGCTGCAACTCTCGAACCGGCCGCGCTTCGCGCCGTTCACGGGTCTCGCGTGCGGCGTGCTCGTCCTCTTGTACATCACGTTCGAATCGCCGCTCTCGGGCATGAGCATGAACCCGGCGCGCACGCTCGCGAGCGCCGTTCCCTCGGCGCGCTACGAGGCGCTGTGGCTCTATGCGGTCGCGCCGATCTTGGGCATGCTTACGGCAGCGGAGCTGTTCGTCCAAACGCACGGCCGCGCGCGCGTGCTCTGCGCGAAGCTCTTCCACCCCGCCCGGGGCCTCGCTCCGGCACGCGAGCTCGGGCCCGAAGCCTGTCATTTCAACTGCACCTTCCCACCGGAGAAGACGTGAGCGACCACTACGACCTCATCATCATCGGCACGGGCGCGGGCGGCGGCACGCTCCTGCACCGGCTCGCTCCGAGCGGGAAGCGCATCCTCGTCCTCGAGCGTGGCGATTATCTGCCAAGAGAAAAGGAGAACTGGGATGCGGTCTCGGTCTTCCAGAAAGACCGCTACCACACGAAGGACGTCTGGATCGACAAGGATGGCGAGGATCTGCATCCGCAGCAGGCCTACTACGTCGGCGGGCAGACGAAGGTGTACGGCGCCGCGCTCTTCCGGCTGCGCGAGCGCGATTTCACCGAGGTGCGCCACGAAGGCGGCATCTCGCCCGCATGGCCGCTGACGTACGCCGAGATGGAGCCGTACTATCAGCGTGCGGAAGAGCTGTTCGAGGTCCACGGCGTCGCGGGCGAGGATCCGACGGAAGGGCCGCACAGCGGTCCGTATCCCTTCCCGCCCGTCTCGAACGAGCCGCGCATCCAGGAGGTCTTCGACGGCCTGACACGCATCGGCCACAAGCCGTTCCATCTGCCGATGGGCGTCCGCTTGCTCGAGAACGACCGCGTAGCAAGTCCCTGTATCAAGTGCAACACGTGCGACGGGTATCCGTGCATGATCCACGCGAAGTCCGACGCCGACATCCTCTGCGTGCGGCCGTCCCTCGCCCACCCGGGCGTGACGCTGCTCCGGAACGCCCTCGTGCGACGCTTGATCGCGACGGGGACGCAGGTCTCGTCGGTCGAGGCGATCGTCGAAGGCGAGCACCGCTCCTTCTCCGCCGACGTCGTCGTGCTGGCGGCGGGCGCGATCAACTCGGCCGTCATCCTACTGCGCTCGGGCCTCGCGAACGGCTCGGATCAAGTCGGCCGTAACTTCATGAAGCACAATAACGTCGCGATGTCGGCGATCTCGAAGGTGCCGAACCCGACGATCTTCCAGAAGACGTTCGGCTGCAATGATTATTATTGGGGGGACGAGGACGTCGCGTATCCGCTCGGTCACCTGCAGTTGCTCGGGAAGGCGAACGCAGACCAGTTTTCGGCCGAGTCACCCGTGCCGGGCGTGCCGCCCGCGATCTTCCAAGCGATGGGCACGCATTCGGTGGACTGGTGGCTCACGGGCGAGGATCTGCCGACCGCGGAGAACCGCGTCTTTCTCGATGCGGACGACCGCGTGCACCTCGATTATACGGATGGCAATCGCGTCTCGTTCGCTCGGCTGCAACACCGGTGGGTCGAGGAATTGCGCAAGGTCGATGCGACGTTCGGCTTCACGTCGTACGCGGCGTACCTGCGCAAGGAGATCCCGCTCGCGGGCGTCGCGCATCAGGTCGGGACCTGTGTCTTCGGTGAAGACCCGGCGAGTTCGGTGCTCGACCTGGACTGCAAGGCGCACGAGCTCGACAATCTCTACGTCGTCGACGGCAGTTTCTTTCCGTCGATCGGCGCGATCAATCCGTCGCTGACGATCGTCGCGAACGCCCTGCGCGTCGGAGACCACCTCGCCGCGCGGCTCGGCTGAGCGCGCGGTGACGTCCGTGTTCGACGGCACCTTCGGTGCGACGGCGGATCCGAACGGCGTCCGTTTCCGGCTCTGGGCGCCCGCGGTGAAGCGCGCGCGCGTCGCGCTCCGCGACGAACGCGGCGAACGCGAGATCGCGATGACGAGCGTGCCGGGCGGCTGGTTCGAAGCGGCCGACGCACGCGCGGCGCACGGCACGCGCTACGCGTACCTGCTCGACGACGACGCCCTGCGCTACCCGGACCCGGCCTCGCGCTTCCAACCGGACGGTGTCCACGGCGACAGCGCCGTCGTCGATCCCGCGCGACATGTGTGGCCCGCGAGCGCGTGGCAGCCCGGGCCGTGGCCGGAGCAGGTCGTCTACGAGTTGCATCTCGGCACGTTCACGCCAGAGGGCACCTGCGCGTCGGCGGAGACGAAGCTGGCGTACCTCGCCGAGCTCGGCATCACCGCGATCGAGCTGATGCCGCTCTCGCAGGCGCCCGGCGCGCGGACGTGGGGCTATGATGGCGTCTTGCCATACGCCCCGAACGAGATCTACGGCACGCCGGACGACGTCAAGCACTTCGTCTCGGCGGCCCACGGCCACGGCCTCGCCGTCTATCTCGACGTCGTCTACAATCACTTCGGGCCCGAAGGCAGTTTCCTGCACCGGTACGCCCCGCAGTTCTTCACGCAGCGTCAAGCGACGCCGTGGGGTGCGGCGATCGATTATTCCTCACCGGGCAACGATCCCGTGCGCGCGTACTTCATCGAGAACGCGCTCTACTGGCTCGCGGAGTACCGCTTCGACGGCCTGCGTTTCGATGCGACGCAGTGCATCTACGACGAGCGGTCGCCCGCGGTCTTGCCGGAGCTGCTCGGCCGCGCGCGCGCGCTCGACCGTCCGGTCCATCTCGTCGTCGAGAACGATCTGAACGAGATCGCGCTGCAGCGCGCCGGCTACGACGCGCAGTGGAACGACGACGTCCATCACGCCGCACACGTTCTTGCCACGGGCCAGAAGGACGGCTACTACGCCGACTACGCGGAGCGGCCCGCGTTCTGGTTCGCGCGGGCCCTCGCGAGCGGTTACGCCTATCAGGGCGACGCCTCCGGTATCCGCGCGGGCGAACCTCGGGGCTCGCCGTCGGCCGAGCTGCCGCTCGCGCACTTCGTCAATTTCTTGCAGAACCACGATCAGATCGGCAATCGCCCGCTCGGCGAACGCATCGGTGCGCTCGCGAAGCCCGAGGCGCTGCGCGCGGCCCTCGCCTGCGTGTTGCTCGCGCCGTCCGTCCCGCTGCTCTTCATGGGCGAGGAGTGGAACGCGAGCGCCCCGTTCGAGTTCTTCTGCGACTTCGAACCGGAGCTCGCGCGCGCCGTCCGCGAGGGCCGCGCGCGCGAATTTGCCACCTTCGAGGGCTTCGCGACGGGCGAAGCCGAGCTGCCCGATGCGACCGATTCCGCAACGTTCGAACGCTGCAAACTCGATTGGAGCGAGCTCGCGCTGGACGAACACGCCGCGTGGCTCGCGTTCTACCGCGAGCTCCTCGCGAAACGGCGGAACGAGATCGTGCCGCTCGTGCGCGGCTTGCGCGGCACGGCCTCCACGTTCGCGACGCTCGGTGACGGCGGCGCGCGGATCGCTTGGCGCCTCGACGACGGCCGCACCCTCCGCCTCGATGCGAACCTCACGGCGGCGCCGCTCGCCGGCTTCGCCGCCGCCCCGGGCGTGCCGCTCTACACGCTCGCAGCGGTTACGAGCGACACGACGCTCGCGCCGTGGTCCGTGCGCTGGAGCCTCGGGTGAGGGCGGTCACGCCCATCAGGGCCGTCACGCCGGTTCCGGCGTCGACGTACCGGCTGCAGTTCACGCCGTCGTTCGGTTTCACGGCCGCGACGGCGATCGTGCCGTATCTCGACGAGCTCGGAATCGGGTGGATGTACGCCTCGCCGTATCTGCGCGCGCGGCCGGGCAGCGAGCACGGCTACGACGTCGTCGACCCGACGAAGCTCAATCCGGAGATCGGCACGCCGCAGGAGCACGCCACGATGGTCGCGGCGCTGCGCGAGCGCGGCATGGGACATCTCATCGACTTCGTGCCCAACCACATGGGCATCGGCTCGGGCGAAAATCCGCGCTGGCAAGATGTGCTCGAATGGGGCGAGCAGTCCGAGTACCGCGACTTCTTCGACATCGATTGGAAGCCGCTGCGGCCCGACATGCGCGGCAAGGTGCTCGTGCCGTTTCTCGGCGACTACTACGGCCGCGTCCTCGAACGCGGCGAGCTCTCCCTCGTCTTCGACGCGCCGAGCGGTTCGTTCTCCGTCGCGTATTTCGACAAACAGTACCCCCTCGCTCCGGAGACGTACGGAGAGCTGCTGGCCCTCGCCGCAACCCGGCACGCCGGCCACGCCTGGGCGCTCCGGGCGCTCGCGGGCGAGTTTCCGCTGGCCGACCACGCGGGTGCCATGCGGCTCAAGACGGAGCTGACCGAGGCGGCGCGCGATGCCGAGAACGTCGCCGCGATCGATGCCGCGCTCGCCGACTATCGCAAGGAAGGCGGCGACGACGGCGCGATCGACCGGCTCGACGCCGTCCTCTCGCGGCAGCATTACCGCCTCGCGTACTGGCGCGTCTCGGCCGACGAAATCAACTACCGCCGCTTCTTCGACATCAACGATCTCGTCGGCGTCCGCGTCGAAGATGCGAGCGTCTTCGCTCAGACGCACGAATTCGTCTTCTCGCTGATCGAGCGGGGACTCGTCCAGGGCCTCCGGATCGACCACGTCGACGGTCTCGCGAATCCGACCGACTATTGCACGCTCCTGCAAGACCGCGCGGCCGCCCTCGGTCATCCGCAATATCTTGTCGTCGAGAAGATCCTCGCCCGTTTCGAGCACCTTCGCACGGAGTGGCGGATCGCGGGCACGACGGGGTACGACTTCATGAACCAAGTCAGCGGCCTCTTCATCGACGGCCACGCCGAGGCGACGTTCGACCTGCTCTACCGCGAGTTCGCCGGCATCGGCACGTCGTTCGATCAGTTCGCCTACCGCGCGAAGAAAGACATCGTCCGCACGGCCCTCGCGAGCGAACTCGAAGTGTTGACCGCGGCGCTCGACCGGATCGCGACGATGGATCGCAGCTCGAACGACTTCACGTACAACGTCCTGCGCGACGCGCTGACCGAGACCGTCGCGTCGTTTCCCGTCTATCGCACGTACGTGACCGGCGAGCCGGTCGACGACGACGACCGGCGCTTCATCGCGTGGGCGATCCGCTCGGCACGCCGCCGGAGCGATCTCGGGGACGAGAGCGTCTTCTCGTTCCTCGAGAGCGTCCTCTTGCTCGACGCCTCGCAGCAGAATGCGAACTACGACCGGAGGTCGGTCCTGCAGTTCGCGATGAAGTTCCAGCAGTACACGAGTCCCGTCATGGCCAAGGCCGTCGAGGACACGGCGTTCTATCGATATATCCGCTTGATCTCGATCAACGAAGTCGGCGGCGATCCGCGCGTCTTCGGGACGAGCGTCGAGACCTTTCACGAAGCGAACGCCGAGCGCGCGCGTCTGCTGCCGCATGCGATGCTCGCGACGGCGACGCACGACCACAAGCGCGGCGAAGACACGCGCACGCGCATCGACGCGCTCTCCGAGATGCCCGGCCTCTGGGACAAGACGATCCGCGGCTGGCGCGAGATGAATCTCACGTCGAAATCGCGCCTCGACGGCGGTCTGATCGCGCCGACGGATAATGATGAGTACCTGCTCTATCAGACGCTGATCGGCACGTGGCCCGCAGAGTGGCTCGGCGACGACGCGGTCGCGACGCCGGCGCAGCACGAGACCTACGTCGCCCGGATCGAGCAGTACCTCGAGAAGGCGCTCCGCGAAGCGAAGTTCCGCACGAGCTGGACGAATCCCGACGAAGCCTACGAGACGGCAGCGAAACGATTCGCGCGCGAGATCCTCCGGCCGGGATCGCCGGGCCCCTTCAGTGACGAACTGCGACGGTTCGCGCGCGAGTGCGCCACCGTCGGCGCGCTCTCGAGCCTCGCGCAGACGACCCTCAAGCTCACCTCACCCGGCATCCCCGATATCTATCAGGGCACGGAGTACTGGGATCTCTCGCTCGTCGATCCCGATAACCGGCGCCCGGTCGACTACGCGGAGCGGCGACGCGCGATCGAGGGTTTCGCGGAGTACGCCGATCGCGGTGAGGCGGGCCGGCTCGCAGCGGAACTGCTCGACCGCTGGCACGACGGACGCGTCAAGGCATACGTCACGTGGTCGCTGCTGCGGTTGCGTCGCGAGCGGCCCGCGACGTTCCTCGGCACGACCTACGCGCCGCTCGCGACGCGCGGGACGGCGGCGGAGCGGCTCGTCGCTTTCGCGCGCGAAGGGCTCGTCGTCGTCGTCCCACGGCTCGTGCGCCGCGATCTCGTGCGGGACGGCGACATCGCGCGCGCGCAGCTCCGGTACACGAACGAACGGGTGCTGCTACGGGCCGAGGACGGCACGCACTTCATCGAACGCCTGACGGGCCGGACGTTCCACGCCCGTCGCGACGAGAACGAAACGTACCTCGCCGTCGAAGAGCTACTCGGGCCGTTTCCGGTCGCCGTGCTGGTGCCGGTCCGCTGATCCCCCTCGTTGAAGAACCAACGTCCTCTTACGTTCGACTTGACATCACGGCCATTATGCAGGAGAAAGCGGCCTGAGACCGCGAGACGGCTGCGTCGCTCTTGATTCGAACTACTAACGGAGGTCTACCATGTCTCGCTGGTTGATTCTTATAGCTCAGACTTCGTTTCCGTTCGCCGTCGCTGGATGCTCTTCGAACTCCGCGAACAGTGGCGTCCCTCCACTCCGATCCGAGAGCAGTATCACGGTAGACTCGGCTGCACCTCGACAAATCGTTCCCGTCGATGAGTTGAGGATGATGTTGAGCCTTCACCCGAATTTCAAAACATCGCTTGGTCGGGTGCTCAGTTAGGGAAGTATCCCGGTTCAAATGGGCCACCACTCAACTATGCGAACTGGACGAACGGCGGGGCGCAGAATTGGCCCAACGATTCGACGAGATGTCAGCGTCAAATGATATTGTCACGTCTGAAACGGACACGATCGATCTTCACCGCTGAGCAAAGGCGAACGGCGTCGGTGATTGCTCTCATCGTCACATCGATTTGTCTCCTTCACGACTCGATGGGGCCACAGGGGCGGTCTCTATTGCAGCCGCATGCAATCCGCCTTTGGCAAAAGAAGCGCTCCACAGAGGCGATTTTTACCAGAACGCGGATCGGCTCTTCAAGCAAGCCCAGTATCACGCTGCGGCGGAAGCGTACTACCAGACGTTCACGTGCGAAAGGACGCCGCTCTTCGAAGGCGTCGGTCCACTCGCCTTCGACGGCGCCCGAAAGGAAGGCGCCGCTCGCGCGACGCCTTCCTCCGCATCGCCCGTAGCTCAGTTCTTGCTAGCGACCTCGGTACCGTGGAAGTCGTTCTCGGCCGTCGCGCCGTGCGCGTCGACGTCCTCGTGGAACTGGTCTTGTTCGGTCGAGCCGTGGAGCGCCGTCGTCGAGGACTTTCCTTCGGCGACGACCTGCGCGATCTCATCGAAGTAACCGGTGCCGACTTCGCGCTGGTGACGCGTCGCCGTGTAGCCGTCCTTCTCCGAGGCGAACTCCGCCTGTTGCAGTTCGGAGTAGGCCGCCATGCCGCGCGACTTGTAGTCGAGCGCGAGCTCGAAGAACGAGTGGTTGAGCGCGTGGAAGCCGGCGAGCGTGATGAATTGGAACTTGTAGCCCATCGCGCCGAGCTTCTGCTGGTAGGTCGCGATCACGTCTTCCGAGAGCTTGAGCTTCCAGTTGAACGATGGCGAGCAATTGTACGCGAGCCACTTGCGGGGGAACTTTGCGTGCACGGCATCAGCGAAATGCTTCGCTTCGTCGAGCGACGGATGCGAGGTCTCGCACCAGATCAGGTCGGCATAGGGTGCATACGAAAGCGCGCGCGCGATCGCGGAGTCGATGCCGCTCTTCGCATTGAAGAAACCCTCCTCCGTTCGCTCGCCCGTGATGAACGGCTTGTCGGCCGGATCGATGTCGCTCGTAATCAGCGTCGCGGCATCCGCATCGGTGCGCGCGACGATCAGCGTCGGGACGCCGAGCAGGTCGGCGGCGAGCCGCGCCGAGACGAGGTTGCGGATCGCGGTCTTCGTCGGGATCAGGACCTTGCCGCCGAGATGGCCGCACTTCTTCTCCGCCGCGAGCTGATCTTCGAAATGGACGCCCGCCGCGCCGGCCTCGATGAAGCTCTTCATGATCTCGTGGACGTTCAGCGCGCCGCCGAAGCCGGCTTCCGCATCCGCGACGATCGGCAAGTAATAATTTGTGTCACCCTTGCCCTCGCTCTGCTGGATCTGGTCCGCGCGCTGCAACGCGTTGTTGAGGCGCTTGACGAGCATCGGCGCCGAATTGGCGGGATAGAGGCTCTGGTCGGGATACGTCTGCATCGCGACGTTGCCGTCGGCTGCGACCTGCCAGCCCGAGAGGTAGATGGCTTTGAGGCCGGCCTTCGCGACTTGGACGGCCTGGCCGCCGGTCAGCGTGCCGAGCGCGGCGATGTAGGGCTCGTTCTGGAGGCTCTTGTAGAGCCGTTCTGCGCCGAGGCGCGCCAGCGTGTACTCGATGTTGACGGAGCCGCGCAGGCGGACGACGTCGGCACCCGTGTAGGGGCGCGTGATGCCGGTCCAACGGGGATCCGTCTCCCACATCAGGTCCAGTTGCTTGGCATCGCTAAAATCCGGCACGACGGGTAGGTCCTCTCGCGGCTGCGGAATCGCTCAATTGGATGGGCACTTCCGGTAGATGGTGGGGTGCTCTTCGCACCTATAGGCCCGTTCCCCGCCCGAGCGCTCCGGAAACGCTGCGCCGCCTCAGCGTTCCGCGAGCAGCTCGCCGAAGCGCTCCCGCAGGTTGCGCTTGAGAAATTTGCCGACGCCCGTCCGCGGAATCTCCTCGACGAAGACGACCCGGTCGGGGATCCACCACTTCGCGACGCGTTCGGCGAGCCACGCCTGGAGGACGGCTTCATCGAGGTCCGCCGCGTCACGCAGCACGACGACCGCGACCGGGCGCTCGACCCAGCGCGGGTGGGCGACGCCGATGACGGCCGCTTCGAGGACGGCCGGATGGCCCATGATCTCGTTCTCGAGATCGACGCTCGAGATCCACTCGCCGCCCGATTTCACGAGATCCTTCGAACGGTCGACGATTTGGAGGAAGCCGAGCCGATCGATCGTGCAGACGTCGCCCGTCTGGAACCAGCCGTCGCGGAAGCTCGGGTGCGGCTCGGCGAGTCCGTAGTACGCGCCCGTGACGGCGAAGCCGCGCACGTAGAGCTCGCCCCGCGACTCCCCGTCGCGCGCGACGTCGCGGCCGTCGTCGTCCAGGATCTTCCACGCGACGATCGGACTGAAATAACCCTGCTTGAGCAGTTCTTGTCGTTTGCGTTCGGGCGGCATCGACTCGAAGGCGCCGCCGGGATCGCGCGCCTGGGTACCGATCGGACTCATCTCCGTCATGCCCCAGGCGTGGACGACCGTGATGCCGCGCTTCGTGAGGTCGTCGTAGAGACTCGGCGGACAGGCCGAGCCGCCGATCACGACGCTCTCGAGCGTCGGCAGCGAGAGGCCGCGCTTCTCGAGTTCGTCACGCACCGGCAGCCAGACGGTCGGCACGCCGGCCGACATCGTCACGCGCTCGCCGTTCACGAGATCGATCACGCTCTGCGGGTCGAGCCGCTGACCCGCGAAGACCAGCTTCGCGCCCATCATGAGCGCGCTATACGGCAGCCCCCACGCGTTGACGTGGAACATCGGCACGATAGGCAAGATCGTGTCACGACGCCGGACGTTCAGACCATCGGCCGACGACTGCGCGAGCGCGTGGACGAATTGCGATCGGTGCGTGTACGCCACGCCCTTCGGATCGCCCGTCGTTGCGGAGGTATAGCAGAGAACGGCCGCGCTGCGTTCGTCGATCTCGGGCCACGCGTACGACGGCGGCTGCTTTTCGAGCAGCGCCTCGTAATCGCGCGCACCGGGCAGCGCCGCACGGGCCGGCGCGAGCCCCGCGCCGTCGCCCATCACGACGAAGCTGCGCGCGCGCTCGGGCCGCAGCGCCACGGCCCGCGCGAGCGACGTCGCGAGCGACGCATCGGCGAAGACGACATCGTCGTCCGCGTGATCGAGCACCCAGGCGACTTGCTCCGGGAAGAGCCGGATGTTCACGCAGTGCAGGACCGCACCGATGCACGGCACCGCATAGTACAGTTCGAGATGCCGGTACGAGTTCCACGCAAACGACGCGACCCGGTCGCCCGGCTTCACGCCGAGCGCGACGAGGGCGTGCGCGAGACGCGCGACGCGCTCCCCGAATTCGGCGAACGTGCAGCGGTGCAGCGAGCCGTCATCGAGCTTGGAGACGATCTCTTGCTCGGGGTAATTGCGCACGGCGTGCTCGAGGACCCAGGTGAGCGTCAGCGGCAGATCCATCATCGTGCCGGGCGTGGGGGGCGTCCGCAGGGTCGTCGTCGTCGTCATCTCGTCTCCGGTCTAGTACAGAAGGCGTCCGTCGTCGTCCGCTCCGAGCAATTCCTTCCGCGCGATCGCGACGGGCGGGTCGCCCCGCGCGAGCAGCGCATCGTGGAAACCTTGGATCGTAAAGCTCTTGCCGAGTTTCGCCCGGTAGTCGTCGCGCAACTTGAGGATCTCGATCTTCCCGAGGAAGTACGCCCCGTCCATCGGATCCTGCGAGGCTCGGAGCGCCTCGCCGCGCGCCGTCTCCTCACCGAAGTACGCGTTCTCGACGAAGAACCGGGTCGCATCGGCGACGCTCATGCCTTCGGTATGCATGCGCAGCGCGACGATGAAGCGGCACTCGCGCTGCAAGGAGAGCTGCAGCTGCGCGAGCCGTACGCGCGGATCGCCGTTACCCCAGCCCTGATCGACGAGCATCTGCTCGTCGTAGTGCGCCCAGCCCTCCGTGAAGCTGCGGCTCGGCAGCAGGCGTCGCACGAGCGAGAGCCGCTCGTGCCGGTCGAGCTCCGCGTTGACGTAGTGCCCCGGCATCACTTCGTGCGCGCTGATCAGCGGAAAGGTGAAGTCGTTCAAGAGCGCGAGCTCCGCCGCCCGGCGCGCCGGCGAAACGTTGTCACCCGGAATCGTGACGTCGTAGTACGCGACGGTCGCGTTCTTCTCCAGGGGCCCGGCGGCGCTCAGAGAGGCGACCGCGCCGCCGCGCGCGTAGGCGGGCGTCTCCACGACCCGGACGTCGCCCTCAGCAGGCAGCGTTATCAATTTTTTGTCATCGACGAAGCGGCGCAGCTGCGCGATGTCGCTCTCGGCCGTCTCGAGCAGTTTCGCCGGCGGCGGGTGCAGCGCGCCGAGCGCGAGGGCGACGGCTTGCGGCGGATGCGCCGGGTCGATCTTGCGCGCGGTCGCCGCGAAGTCACCGCGCGTGCGTTCGAGCGAGCCGACGGCCGTGCGCTCCAGCTCCGCCGTCGTGAGCGCCTGACTCTCTTCGGTCAGTGCGATCATGCGAGTGAAGCGGTCGGGGCCGATCGCGAACGTCCCGGCCGGGCGCGCGAACGGTCCCGTCTCGAGACCGGCCGCGAAGGTGCGCAGCGCCGCGACGACCGCGGCGTTACTGGCGGCGAGATCGCCGGCGAGCTGGGGGTTCCCGAGACCGCTCGCGACATCGGCGACGGGGCCCGAAAAGTACGCGACCGTGCCGCCGAGCGTCGCACGCGCGACCTCCGCCGTCGCGGGATCGACGTCGTCGATCTGCCGGAGCGCGCTCTCGAGCATCGCCGGGATGGCGCGCTCGCGGGCGACGAGCGCGCGGACGCGCAGCGGTGCCGGTGCGTAGTCGCGGTCGAGCAGCGACTGCGCGCCCGTCGCCGCGACCCGGAGGTAGAGGCTCGGGTCGTGACGCCAGACCCGCCGCTCGTCGATCGCCATCAGCTGCAGTTCGAGATGCGAGCGTAGCATCTCCGCGTCATCGTCGTGCTCGGGCGAGAGGTCGCCGAAATCGATCGTGACGAGTTCCCGTAGCGTGCGACGCGCGAAGGCGATGCGGCGCGCGAAGCCCGTCTCGGTGAAATCGCCGAGCCGGTCGTCGCCATCGTGGTGCCCGGCGAGCGAAGCGCGGACGGGATCGAGTTGCCATTCCGTCGCGAAGTATTGCTCGGCGACGGCGTCGAGCCGCGCGTCCGCGGAGATCGGCGCGGCGAGCGCCGGGGCCGCCGCAGCCGGGCGCGCCGCGCTCTGCGCCGCGATCGTCGCGAGCAGCGCGACGGTGCTCGCGAGACGCCGTGCGCCTCTGCGCGCGCTGCGCGCGCTAATCGTCGGTTTCGTGCAGGTGCAGGTGCGTCCCGTCTTCGGCATCGTCGAGCACTTCGCGCGCCTCGGCGAGCACGGCTGCGGAGACGTCGCCCGAGACGTCGATCGAGCCGTCGGCGGCCAAGAAATCGGACTCACTCCAGTCCTCCCACGTCTCGAGCGGCTCGCCGTCGACGTGAGCCGGAAAGCGGACGCAGAAGCCCTGCTCGATATGGAGACCCGCAACCGTCACGCGCGTCCCGCGAGCGAAAAACGTCCCATCTTTCCAAAGCGTTCCATAGGTCGTCTGATACGGCGTTCCGATACGTAAGGGTTCGATCGTGCGCGAGCCTCCAGGACTTTCGATGGACCCTTAGGCAGATGCGCCTTGCGAGCCTTGCCGTGACGACAGGAGTTGCCCTGAGATGAACGATGCAGCGCGATCCGCGGAGGCCGCCGGTTGGCTGGTCCTCCGCTCGGAGTACGTGATCGAGACGCCGTTCCTGCGCCTGCGACGCGACGAGATCGAGGTGCCCGGCGGCAGGCGGATCGATGGTTATTACGTGCGCGAATCACGCGGCTTCGCCGTGATCTTCGCCGTGACGCCGGACGAACGCGTCGTGCTCGTGCGTCAGTACAAACACGGGATCGGCGCGCGGATGCTCGAGTTGCCGGCCGGCGGCATCGAACCGGACGAGTCGGCGCTCGCGTGTGCCGAGCGCGAGCTCGCGGAGGAGACGGGCTACGCGGGCGACCGCGCCGAGCTCGTCGCCGAGCTCGTCGCCGATCCGACCAACGCCAACTTCCGCTTCTCCGTCTTTCTCGTGCGCGATGCGACGCTGCGGTTCGAGCAACATCTCGATGAGACGGAGGCGATCGACGTCGAGCTCGCGACCTTCGCCGAGCTCCGAAACCTCGTGCGTGACGGGTCGATCGTCGTCGGATCGCAGCTCGCGTCGATCTACGCGACGCTCGATCACCTCGGACGCCTCTAGGGCATCGCGCTCGCGCCCCGTTTGACGGGAAGTTGCCATGGCGTCTGCTCGTAGACGAACGGCGCCGGCGCCGCCGGCCCGTAGATGCGGACGGCGAGCGGAGAGAACGCCGCGGAGAGCGGCTGCGGATCCGCGGGCTCCGCGCCGCCGCGGAGGTCGACCTCGAGGGAACCGGCTCGGATCGAGCGGTGCGCGCCGAAGACGTCGCCCGCGGGCCAGCGCACGAGCGAGGCCGCGGTGGCCTGCGGTTCGAGCGTGAGCGGAAGCACGACGGGCCCGTGACCTCCCCCATGAAACGGATTCGCCGCCTTGACGACGCTCAGCACGTGACCGCGTGGATCGACGAAGGCGAAGCGCGGACGACCTTCGAGCAGACAGGCATCGCTGGACACGTTCCGCAGCGTGATGGCGACGCCCGTCTGCGACCTGCCGTCGGAGACGCCGTCTGCGCCCGCGATCGACATCGTCAGTTGGCTCGGGCGGCACGCTGCCGTCGCTGCGGCAACGGCGGCCGAGCCGCGTTCGGGCACGAGGAGCGGAAGGCTCGTCAGGGCGAGCGCGAGGGCGAACCAAAGAGCGTTCATGCACCTCGAACGCAGGCTCGTCGCGAGCCGTCGCCCGTAGCGTCACCGGTTTCATGAGAAAACCCCGCGGGTACGTTCGAGGCCTCACCGCCGGGAGGTTCACGCGTGCAGACCAAGACGACCGATTCCCCGTCCGCCGATCACGAGATGGACAATGCGTACCAGAACGAGTTCACGGAGGAGTCGATGCCCGATCCCGCACAGCGCGACGATACGGCAAAAGATCTCGAGATGGATCCCGTCGCGCCGGGAAACGAACAGGCCGGCATTCCGACCTCGATGCCGAAGGCCGGCGGCGAACCCGATTTCGACGACGAAGTCGCTGCGGAAGAGGATGACGACGATGACGACGATGATGAGGGCGAAGACACGACCGCTTAGCCTGTTCTTGGCAGGTGCGGCTCAGTCGCCGCGCAGGTGACGCCGAACGAAGGGACGGCTGCGGTTAGATGCCGCGGCCGTTGCCCGTGCATCTTCCCGCGGAGCGCCGTCAGCGCGCCGTGATGTCGCACTTCCATAGCATTGAGCGTCGGCGCTGGCTTGGCGGTCAGCATTACGCTGGTACTACGAGTCGCCGCAGCACCCGTAAGACGCGGATGACTTCGGGTTCTAGCTGGTCTACCAGCGCACGTCAGCGGCCGACGCGAATTCTCCAGATCGGCAGCCGGACGTCGGTCAACTTCGCGACGTCCACATTGGCTTCGCCCCGCGCCCATGCCTCGACCGCATCAGCGAGTGCGGCTCGATCCTTCTCTGATAGTCATAAAAGATCACGGTCGGCGTGTCGTGTCTAAACGACCCGACGCGTGCTTAAGCGATGCCGAGGTGGGGCCTGCAATTCTTCGGCGGAGATGATGTCGTTGCGATCATCATCAGTCAGCTCGGCAAGAGCCGCACTTTCATCGGGCTCCGCCGGCACAACCGGTGCCGTGAGCAGTCGGATCAAGACCCGATCGCCACGCCGATAGGCGTTGATTAACTCGGCGGCTTCTTGGACATCAGCCTCGGGTAGCTCGTCGACAAGGCGGTGAACATCGCTGCGAGTCACCGTCGTCACGATGCTATCACGCGCGGGGCGTATTGGGTCGGGCTTTCAGAACGGGAGGTCATTTCTCCATTAGATCGCAAGATGATCCCATAAGGAATCCTTTTCGGGATGGTCGTTCCTTGGGGTCGGGCGACGTTGCTTCACACTAAAAGGCTCTAATGGGAACTTCTGAAGCGACGGACGACAAGCTGCAGTGACCTTCTCGCAACGGGCACCGGAAGATGTCTCGGAAGGTTCGTCTCGAAACTGGCTCAACGTCGGCGCCACAGGTATTCCTATGAGACGGCTGTGCGCGCTCATTTGCGCGGCCGAGAAGCGGTTAACTATGCGTTCAGGCCTTCGACTGGAATGATCGGCTCCAGGCGAACCCTTGCACTCGCCGGAGCGATCGCCGCACTGACATGTCCTTGGAGCGCCCCGGCGGCAGAGGCACCGGGCGGCATCGCTTACGACACAGTATGGAAAGTAATCCTCACGGACAAGCCGCCCTTGCGTTCGGAGGATTTCAAGGTTGATTTCCGCTCAAATCCAGAACCTAGTTCATGCAACGTGCCGATTCTACGTCGGTATATGACGATGCAGCGTGAGCGCATTGACGACGTCTGTAAGCGAGAGGCAACGATCATCGATTGTATCGACCGGACGGTGACGTCGTTAGCACTCGACGCGAAGACCTACACCGTCGTATCCCTTGATATGCCCTACGATGACGGGATCGCCGAGATAGCCGCGCACGTGAAGCGCTCCGGCCTGAAGTCAAAACTCGTGATTACGCGCGCGGCCCTTGGCCAGCGAAAAGTCGGCGGCTATGTGACAGATGTCTATCGGAGGAACGACCGTCAGACTACCGTGTCAGATTTATTTACCATCACCACGCAAGAGACGTGGACATATTACTTCTTACCGACGCTACTCCCCAGACTCACTTGCACCGACGTCGCGGCGCCGTGGCTCTCGCGCTACGGCTCTCCCGGGCGCTACGATCCAGGGTTTCGATCGTATTTTGATGCTAGGTCCGCCGCGATAGCTATGGCCAGCGGATCTCAAAGATCTGAAAGCGGCGCAAACTTGCCCCCTTTGCGGATAGCGCTTTTCTCTGTTGGCGAGCGTTTCCAACGCCAGACTGGCGTCAATGATTTCAATTACTTTTTCGAGATCGAATCAGGGAACATTCGCCCGATTCCGAGCGACGACCCGGCGTTCACGGTACCTTCTGAGTTCACGAAGCAGTCAACAGCGACAAGATGAGACGGTGGGCGTGGGCGAACTTCGTGCGAATTTCGGGTCGTTTCGAAGCCGGTTCCGATACTTTGGCGCGTTTGCGCGAACGTCGTAGCTCTCACAGAATCAACTGATAGCCGGCCAAGCGTGCGGCCTAAAAGTATATTGATAGCGTTTTATTCCCCGAAACGGACCTTTCGGAATTGTCCCCGCCCGAAGGAACGGGCGTTGGTTCCGCTCGGGGTACAACCTAGAGATAGCGCGCATACTGATTCTCGCAGCGGCCTTAATTTTTTTCTTTTGCGACGACGAAGTCGCTGCAAAACAGGACGACGACGATGACGACGACGAGGGCGAAGACAAGAACGCTTTTAGCCTTTTCCCGCGACATTAGGCTCAGTCGCCGCGCAGGTGACGCCGAACGAAGGGACGGCCGCGGGTAGAAGCCGCGGCCGTTTTCGCGTGCATCGCCCCGCGGAGTGCCGTCAGCGCGCCGAACGGATACAGGCGTTCCGCCGTCGCGGCCACGACGTGCAGGTGCCGGCGATCGACGGCCCAAGCGCCGACGGCCGTGGCAAAATCCGGTGAGAACAGATCGAGGCCCGGTGAGTAGGGGGTGAGTGCCGGGACGACGACGAGCCGCTCGCAGGCGACGAAGGCCGGTACGGTCGCACCGCTGCCGAGATGCAGGCTCGGGTGCAGGTGTCCGATCAGCGCGCGACGTTCGAGCCGCGCGGCTCGGTCGCCGTGGACGAGCAGCCACCCGTCGCGCTCCGCCTCTTCGACCGTCGCGCCGAGGACGCGAAACGCGCGCGTGCGGCCTTCGTGATTGCCGGCGACGAGCGTCACGCGGGCGACGTCGCGCAAGAGATCGAGCGAGCCCGCGATTTCGCGCATGGCGCCCGCACTCATCCGCGCGCCGTGGACGATGTCGCCGAGGAAGACGATCTCGCGCGCCCGCGTGCGGGCGACGACGATCAGCAGGGTCGCGACGATCTCGGCCGTGCTCCAGAGCGGCAGCGCCCCGCCGACGACGTCTTCGTACCCGAGATGCGCGTCCGCGACGACGAGCGCCGCGCTCGCGGGCAGGAAGGCGACGCCCGGCGCGAGTGCGACGACGCCGTCGGCGAGATCGCAGCGTTCGGTCGCGGGCGCGGGCTCGTTCACCTGAGGGAGCTTCTGCGGCCGGAGTCGGGCTTCCATCTCCGAACGCGGCGCGGATGGTCGAACGCATGCAGCCGGCGCCACCCGTCACGATCGTCCTGCTCCGCCACGGCGCGGTCGCGGGCATCGCGCGACCGGAGCGGTTTCGCGGTCGCGCGCCGCTGGCGCTCACGGATCTCGGCTTGCGTCAGGCGGAGGCGGCGGCATCGAGCGTGCGCGCGCGCTATCGGCCCACGGCCGTCTACGCGAGCCCGCTCGAGCGCGCGGTCGCGACGGCGGGCGCGATCGCCTCCCCGCTCGGTCTTGCCGTGACGCGCGATCCCGATCTGAACGACATCGACTACGGCCGCTGGCAAGGATTGACTCACGATGAAGTCCGTGCCGGCGACGCGGCAGAGTTGCTGCGCTGGGAATCCGCACCGCACCTCGCGCAGCCGGACGGCGGCGAGACGCTCTTCGAGGTCGCCGTTCGCGCGACGCGTTTCCTGCGCGCGCTCGCCGCTCGTCACGCGGGCGAGAACGTCGTCGTCGTCGGTCACGACAGCGTCAACCGGATCGTGCTCGCGATCGCCCTCGATCTCCCGTTCTCGCACTATCGCCAGATCCGCCAAGCCCCATGCGCGATCAGCGAACTCGGCTTCGACGGCGTCGCCTTCGACGTCCGCTCGACGAACGGAACGGAGCATCTGCGCGGCCTTCTCTAGAGGCGTTCAGCCCTTCGTTGCGGTCACGAGACAATAATGCATCGGTCCGACCAGGTTTTCCGGCGAACGGCAAGAGCGCGGGTGCGATCACGTTGTTCCAGCGCGCGCGCGTCATCCGGTTCGGTCCGAAGAGCACCTGCGTGAAGAGAAACTTCAGCGTCACGTACGGGATGTGGAGTACGGAGGGCGCGACGCGGTACTGCAGATACTCGACCTCGATCTCGACGAAGCCGAGCCGGCGCAGCTCCGCCGTGAAGGCGTCGAGCTGACCGAGGCAGTCGATCACCCAGCACTCGCAGAGTTTGCGCAGGATCTTGCCACGCAGGCCGCGCGTCGGGCCGTCGTCTGCGAGGAAGCCGTCCGCGACCGCGATGCGGCCTCCCGGTTGCAGCAGCCGGTGCGCCTCGCGCAGGAGCGCGGCCTTCGCGCTGCCGGTCGCATAGCACGAACTCTCGTAGACGGCGTCGCACGAGCCGGAGGCCACGGGTGCCGCTTCGTAGTCGCCGCGGACGTATCGGGTGCGCTCGCCTCCGGCCGACGCCCGGGTGAGTTGTTCGCCGCGCTCGATCTGCCACGGTACGAGCGTAATGCCCGTGAGGTCGGCGAGAGGGAGCCGGGCGGCGATACTGCGCATCGTCGCACCGACCCCGCAGCCGAGATCGGCGAGCCGTGTCCGCCTCTCCGGCGGCACGCGCAGCCGGTCGAGGACTTCGAGGTTCATCTGCTCGAGCATCGGCTCGCGGTCGAACGGATTCATGCCCGGCCTGAAATAGCCAAAATGCATGTTGAAGGCGGCGCTCCACGCCGCGTAGTCGGGGCCCGCCTCCGAGTAGTACTGTTCCAGGCCGACGCGCTCGCGCGCCTGCTCGCCCGGTCGCGTCATCTCGCGCGCTTGGTTCATCGCGTCGCACTCCTCCGCCGGCTCGCCGGCAGCATCCGGGTGATCGCCGTGCCGCTCTGGAGGAGCGCACGCAACGTCGCCGGTGGTAATTTCTTGATCTCCTGATACCAGCCGTGGATCTCGGTGAGGTACGCCTCCATCGCGGCGATGCGGCCCGTTACCTCGGCGCGCACCGGCCGCTCGGCGCGTGCCTCCGCGGCACACCGGCGCAGCATCAGCATCGTCGGTACGATCTCGCGTTCCACGCGCTGCTCGATCACCGTCAGGAAGAGCGTCCATACGTCGTGCGAGGTGTGGAAATGCACGCGGCGGTCGCCGATCTCGTGTGCCGCGGTCGCGAGATGCCAGCCCTGCAGCTCGCGCAGACTCGTGCTGACGTTCGAGCGCGCGACGCCGAGTGTCTCGGCGATCTCCTCAGCCGTCAGCGGCTCCGGCGACAGGTAGAGCAGCGCGTGAACCTGCGCGACCGTCCGGTTCACGCCCCACCGCGTACCCATCTCGCCCCAGTGCAGGACGAACGCTTTGACCGATCCCGTCATCTCCATGCCGAGAGCATAGCACAGTCATTCTGTAATGACAGACATTTCAGACACATCAGCGAAGACTGCGACTTCGCCTCCCACGGGCGCCTGCCGGCGGCACGAGCGGCGCCTCGTGGCGCGCGAACAGCGGCCCGTCGTGCATGGCGGCGGGCGGCACGCCCGCCATCCCCGCAGCGCCCGCGGGTACGTCCGTCGCGAGCGGATCGCCGACGAGCGCGAGGACGCGGTCGTGCAGCGCTTCCACCATGCTCGTGCGGTCGTCGATCACGACGCTGTCGCCGAAACTCGAGGTCACGATGCCGAAGGTGAACGGGGAGGCGGCGGCCGGGTGCACGACGCGCGTCTCGGCCGGCAGGGCTTCGAGGTACGCGATCGCGGCCGGCGAGTCGAGCAGATCCCGCGTCACGACGCGAATCGTCTCGCGCAGCAGCGGGAAGCCGGGATCGGCTTCATAGAGCCGCGTGAAGATCTTCTCGCTATTCCAGCTGAGGGCGCTGCGGCGCAAGGTCCGGCCGCCGGCGCGCCGGAGCACGAGCAGCCCCGTGTTCGCGACGTAACGGAAGTGGCGCCGTAGCAGATGGGAGCCACGCAGCCCTTCGAGCAGATCGCGCTCGATGTCGCGCGCGTGCAACAGTCCCGCCCACGCGGCATCCGGCAACGTCTTGCCGAGCGGCATCGTCACGAGGAAGCCGTTGTCGTCCGTCGTGATCTGCGTGTTCGCACGCGTCTCGCGGAAGAGCCGCGCGCCGATGATCCGCGCGAGCGCTTCGTTCGCCCGGCGTCCCGCGCACGTGTGGAAGACGGCCGTCTGCCGTTTGTCCATCCGGTAGATTTCGATCAGGGCCTCGCCCGGCTCCGGCACGCGCGAGATCGCGAGCTGCTGCGCAATGTACCGCACGGCGTGCGAGGCCTCGGCGCCCTCCAGCGCGTAGCGGTGCGCGAGCCACGCCAGGGCCTCCGTGCCGCCCGCGCGCACGAGCCGCTCCGCGATGCCGGCGCGGATCGCTGCGATCTCGCGCGCGAGCACGACCGGCAGGCCCTTGATGTGCGAGCTCCACGTCGGGACGTTCGGGCGCGCGGCGACCGCTTCGACCGAGATGCCCGCCGCGCGGATCTCTTTCACGCGGTACGTCTTCCCGCCGAGCAGCATGACGTCGCCCTCACGCAACCCCGAGACGAAGCTCTCCTCGAGCTTGCCGATCGCCGCGCCTCCTTTCGCCGAGACCGAGACCGCGCTCTCATCCGGAATCGTCCCGACGTTCTCGAAGAACGCCGCGCAGGCGTCGCGGCCGAGACCGAAGATCTCATCCGCGACCTCGTCATAGCCGAGCCGTCGCACGTGCGCTTCGTCGGCGCCCGCGCCCCCGCCCGAGAGATACGCGATGCACGCGCGCAGGTCGGTCTCCGCAAGATCGCGGTACGTCAGCGTCGCGCGCGCCGTCGCGAGGGCCGCCGCGACGGCGACCCGCCGCTCGTAGCAGACGCTCTGGACGAGCCACTGCGCGAGCACGTCGAGCGGCGCTTCGGGCAGTTGCAGCTCCTCGATCGTGCCGTCGCGGATGAAGCGTTTGGTCGCCGCCGCCTCGATGATGTCGTCGCGGTCCTGCGCGACGATGACGCCATCCGCGACGGCACCGGGCCGGTGCCCGGCCCTCCCGACGCGCTGCAGCGTCGGCGTCACGCCGCGCGCGCCGCCGACGACGCAGACGCGGTCGACGTAACCGATATCGACGCCGAGTTCGAGACTCGAGCTGCAGACGACCGTGTGCAACTCGCCCGCGCGAAGCCGCGCCTCGACACGGTGCCGGACGCTGCGTTCGAGGGCGCTGTGATGGATGCCGATCTTCGCATCGCTGCGGGGCCGCGGCGTTGCATCCTCCGGCAAGATCTCGGTTGCGGGCTCGCGCGGCGTCCCGTCCGCGCGCAGGCCGTCCGCGACGAGCGCCATCTCGTGCGCGAGCCGTTCGGCCTGGCTGCGGACGTTCGTGAAGACGAGCTGCGTGCGAACGTCCGCGCCAAGCTCGATGCAGCGCTCGGCAATCTTTGTCATCGGCGCGATCGCACCGCCGAACGGAGCCGTGACGGTGAGCCGGATCGCGCGGAGCGCCCGTTCGTCGACGATCGCGCAGGGCCGCGCGTGGCCGACGAGATACGACGCCACGCGCTCGAGCGGTGCGATCGTTGCCGAGAGTCCGACGCGCACGACGCGCGACGGCGTGAGGGCCCCCAGAGACTCGAGGCAGAGGGCGAGATACGAGCCGCGCTTGTTGCCGGCGAGGGCGTGGACTTCGTCGACGATCACGGTCTCGACCGCCTTCAGATGCTTGCGATACGACTCCATCGCGAGCATGAGCGCGAGGGACTCCGGCGTCGTCATGAGGATGTGCGGCGGCCGCGCCATCATGAGCCGGCGCTCGTCCTGCGGCGTGTCGCCCGTGCGGACGCCCGTGCGCACGAAGCTCTCGCGCAGCCGGCCGCCTCGCAGCTTCGCGCGTTCGGAGTTCGGCCGTTCGAGCAGCCCCATCTCACGCAACGGCCGCCGGACGTTGTGCTCGACGTCGTAGCCGAGCGCGCGCAGCGGCGAGATATAGAGCACGTACGGCCGCGGAAAGAGCTCGTCCCGGTCGCGCAGATCCGCAAGGCGGCTCATGACGGGCAGGAACGCCGCGAGCGTCTTGCCGGTACCGGTCGGCGAACAGACGAGGTGGCTCTCGCGGCGGAGCCCGAGCGGCAGGGCTTCGCGCTGCGGCGGCGTCGCGGTGCCGAGATGCGTCTCGCACCAGGCCGCGACCGCCGGATGCAACGCGACGAAGGCTTCGTCCATCAGCGAACGCACGTTCGACGATGCGGCCTAGCGTCCCGCGCACCTCTTGCTTGGAGGGAACGCCTCCGGGCCGTTCGGAAGAACGCCCGAGTGTCTGCCGCCCTCGCAGAGTTGCTGCGGAAAAGCACGTCGACCTATAACGATCGCTGGGTCGCGCAATCCGCTTCGAACTTCAATACGACGCCCCGGCCCGAGATGGTCGCCCAGCATCATCAGTGGTGGGCGGCGATCGTCCACGCGGTCGAGACCTCCGAGTTCGAGGAGCTGCTCGAGTACGGTCGCGAGGCGGGTCGCTTCCAATCGCGCCAGGGCTACGACCTCTCGGACGCCGTCCGCCGAACGGTCGAAGCGACGAACCTGATCGAACTCGCGCTGCTCGAGACGGCGGGCGACCTGCCCTCGATGGATATCGCAACCGAACTCGCGACGCTGCGCTCCATGCTCGTCATGGCCGTCGCGGAGGGCTACACCCAGGACCAGAACGCGCGGATCGAACGGCGCACGCCGGACGTGATCGCCGTCGAAAAGCTGCGCGACCTGATCCTGCGACAGTCGACGCCGCGCAACACGGTCGCGCTCGTGTCGGGCGGCGAGATCCCGCCGCTGTACGACGCCGGCATGCTGTTCCACTTCATCGATTATGGCAAATTACGGCTTTACAACCTCTTGCCGAACGGTCGCGCGATCACGCTGTCGATCCTCGGGCCCGGCGACGTCTTCTTGCAGTGGCGCGCCGGCTCGCAGAGTCTGTCGTGCCTCTGCGGCGAGGCGATGCAGCCCTCGCGCATCGTGACGGTCGATCAGGAGACGATCGCGGGCGTCGTCGCCCAGCAGCCGATGGCGGCGCTGGACATCATGACGAACTTCGCCCGGCGACTGACGGAGTCGCAAGTCCTCATCGAAGACCTGATGAACAACAGCATCAACCTGCGGCTCTACCGGACGCTCCTCGAACTCCTCAAGCAGTTCGGCCGCGACGACAAAGGCGCGACGCTGATCGACTATCCGCTGACGCACCAGCGCCTCGCCGACATGATCGGAAGTAATCGCGTGACGGTGACGCGGAAACTCACGGAACTGCAGACGCGCGGCATCATCGAATCGCGCAAGGGTGCGACGATCGCGGTGCGCCGCGTCGATGCCCTGCAAGCGCTCGCCAACGCCGGCGCGCTGGAGTGATCGCGCCCGTCCCCGTCGCGTACGTCACGCCCGCGCCCCTCGGCCCGCAGCAGACTTCGTGCAGCGACCAGCATCAGAGCCCGGGTCTCCGCAGCAAGAGCCCGCTCGACGTGCCGGAAGACGCTCTTCCGAACGACGACTATCGCGAGACGCGACTCATCGTCTCGATCGATGCCGCCGGCCGCGTGACGCGCGTGCAGACGACGCTGAAGTCGGGAGCGCCGAAGCTCGACGCCGCCGTCATCCGCGCCGCACGCAACTCCCGGTACCGGCCCGAGACGCTCCACTGCAAGCGCGTCGCGAGTCGCTACATCTATATCGTCAAGGTCGGAGCCGGCACGCCCGCCCCGGGCCCCGTCCGCCGCTTCGACCCAAACGGTATCAACCAGCAACCACACCTGTAGAAGGCGCCGCCGCGCATCCGCGACCGTGCTCGACACAGGTCCGCGCCCATTTCAAGAGTGCGTACCCTGCGCCTAGAACTCCATTACGGCCATGGGTGCGTCTCCGGAACCGAACCGCGCCACTCCTGCCACCGGGACCGGGACGCGACCGCGGCAGACAACGTTTCCGCGGCCGTAAGCGGGGATGGCACCGACGCCGATTCCCGAGCCGACGCCGGGCCCGCTTCCGCTTCTGGGGCGCGGCCATCCGGTCGCATCGGTCGAGATCATCGGCCAGCCGGTAGGTGATTCAGGATCGATCGGGGCCCTGCACCTCGCAGAAGTGATTCGTTATCGCGATGGCACCAAGCCCGATATCGTGGGCTACGATCCCGAGGGAGGCTCCTTCGCACATGGATCGGATCGACTTTTCGCCGAGACGAGTATCGGCCAAGCAACGGCCGAACAATATATCGCCGCGGGTAGTAAATTCTATCATCTCGACATCGAAGCGACGCCGCATCAGACGCTCGATCAATTCGTCGCGCATCAGGAACATGCGTTCAAGATGTACGACCGGAGCCGGGGCGTTCCGCGTTACGATGCCGCCGGGAATGACGTGACGTTTCACAACAGTAACGGCGCCATGGTCGCCTCCATCCGAGAAGCCGGGCGCGCAGACGTCGCGGACCGCTTACAACGCGATCTCGAGCCGCCCGAGCGAATGCGGGCGCTCGAGCGAGGCCCCGATCATCTCTCTCCCGAGGCAACTGCGGTGCGCATCACGCTGGAACGTCGCCTCACGGGCGACCCTTCGGCACCCGGCGCCTCGCACGAGTTGACGCGAGCACAAGTCCAAGGTCTTGCTACATCGGAACCTGCAGTTCAACAAGGTAGATTACCAGCGCGAGAGGCGTTCGGCCTATTAAGCGCCGGAGGTTCGTTTCTCCGAGATTCCTTGCGCGAAAGTGGACGAGCGCGTGATTTGCTCGATGTCGGGCCGGTACGTGACGGCCAGTACTTCACGGTCATGCGCACCGACGCGCACGAGGCGCAATCACTCCAGCGCATGCACGAGCCGTTTCAGATGCACGGCACGATCATCTCTGCGGATGCAGAGCGTGTCACTCAGAGCATCGGGCGTGGTGAGTCGTTCACGTACAAAACGGAAGATTTATTGCACGCGGCTCAGGATCGGCGAGGCTTGCTTCGCCAATTGGAAAATGCCGCAGCGAACCACGAACTCACCGGCATCACGCTAGGAGGTCGCGGGCTCACGGTCACGACACCGAGCGTGGAACAAGGAAAAGGCTACGAGCACGGCCGCTGAAGGCCGCCGCCCTTTCAGAACGCGAGTAACGGCCGACCTCGAAGCAGAGTACGCGGCCTTCTGCAAAGTCGGACGACCGATGACATCGGTATTGCTCATATTAGCTTTGGCGATGGTTACGATCGCGGTTGCGCTCGGGCCCGCTCACCAGAACGAAGAACGGTCGATTAAACCTCCTTACCTCATTTGGATCGAAGGCCATAGCATCGAAATTATGTTTTCGACGCCGGCCCTCATTGCAGCATTCCGTGGTCGTCGTTATCTGAAATCGATCATGCTCGGGAAGCTATCGCCGTTCACGATGATCGGCGTCGGCGTGGCCGTCGGATGCACATGCGTCTTATTTTCGAGCACGATAAGGGCATTTTCCAATCCACCGACGTTCCACATACACGGCTTTTTTGCTGCCTTGGGAGTCTCCCCGCTCACCGCCTACCTCCTCGGCCCGTTCGGCGAAGAGATGCTCTACCAGGTGGGTTTGCAGACTTGGCTGCAACGCTTCGGGCCAATCGTTGCCGTAGTCGGAGCGACCGCTCCGTTTTGGGGAATCCATCTCTATGGTGGCTTCGTCCCGATTCAGGTTGCGCTCACCTATATCTTACCGGGCATTCTCGCATACGCCATCATGCGTCAAACCACGCAGTCCTTCGGCGCCGCCGTGCTCGCACATTCGACTTACAACGTTCTCGTTTCGTGCCTGTACTAGTGCGGCCGTCAAGCAGATTGATGAATATGATTAGGTAATCTACGCTTGTTATATGCGTACGGCGGATGTAATTACCTTGATGACGTGCGGCCCGGTGTTTCGGGCCCAGCGCCTCTCAGACGCCCGCCTCGCGTTCGCGCTCGAGGAGGCGGCGTTTGCGCTCGATTCCCCAGCGATAACCACCGACGCCGCCGTCGGAGCGCACGAAGCGGTGACAAGGAATGGCGATCGCGACGGTGTTCGCGGTACAGGCCCGCGCGCCGCGGGCGACGCGCGCCAGCTCGCTCCAGATGCGGCGCTGAAAGGCCGTGCCGGCGACGTCGAGCGGAATTCGCGCCTCCGCGGCCCGGCCGTCGATTGCGCGGAGCAACTCGCCAGAGCCGCGTCCAGCGCGCCGTCGCGTTCGAGACGCGCCGCCGGGAAGCGAGCGCGGACTCGTTCGATGCCGGCCTCCTCGTCGTCCGCGAGTTCGACGGCGCAGACACCGCGCGGCGTCATCGCCGCGACGACGACGCCGAGACTGCTGCGCTCGGCGCCGACGCGCACCTCGAGGCCCGGGAACGCGGCACGTCCCGCGTGCGTCCGCTCGGTCCGCGAGAGCGACGTATAGCGTTTCGGTGTCAGACCGACGAGTCGCACGAAGCTGCGGTGAAACTGCGCGCGGCTGAAGCCGGCCGCAGCCGCGAGCGCCGCGAGCGACGGCGCCTCCTCGTCGCCCGCCGCGTCGATTGCGGCGAGCGCGCGCGCGATCGGAGGCCACGCGTGATCGAACGCCTGGTCCGGCGTGCAGCGTTTGCAGGCCCGGAATCGCGCCGCCTCCGCCGCCTGCGGCGCCTCGAAGAACCGGACGTTCTCCCGTTTCGGCGTGCGCGCCGGGCACCCGGGCCGGCAGTAGATGCCCGTCGACGCGACGCCGAAGACGAACGTGCCCGCGAGCGCCGGGTCGCGCCGCTCGATCGCGCGCCACCGCGCGTCGTCCCTTTCGGCAACATCACTCTCGTTCATTGAAAGAGCGTACGCGATCGCCACGCCGGACGCTCGCCGAATCGTCTCGATGCATCACCCGATGTCACGAGACGATTCCCCGTCGACGCGCCTGAGCGGCTCCGATATGCTCCTGCCATGACGACCACGACCATCCCGACCCGGGCAACGCTGCGGTATCACGCGATTCCGGCAGCCGACCTGGCCCGCTACCGCGCGACGCTTCACGACCATTTCGGCAACGCGCTCATCTCGCGCGCCCTCGCCGAGGGCGACAGCTCTCCGTGCCGGGCGTGTCTGCGGGTCGCGGGTCCCGGCGAACACGTCCTGCTGCTCGCCCTCCGGCCGTTCCGCACGCCGGGTCCGTATGCCGAGACCGGGCCCGTCTTCATCCATACGGAGCCGTGCGCGGAGCTCGAGCCCGGCTTCCCGAGCGCCTTCCTCGTCCGCCCGCTCGTCCTGCGCGGTTACGATGAAGCGGGTGCGATCGCGCGTGCGGTCGTTGCGGAGCCGGGCGAAGCGGAGGCCTGGATCGCCGCGACACTCGGGGACGCCCGCATCGCCTTCGTTCACGCGCGCAACGTCGCGTACGGCTGCTACAACTTCGCGATCACGCGGGACGCCGGGTGATAGCCGTCACCGTGGCCCGTTGCGCGGACCAGGTAGAGTGATTGCAACTCGCCGCTCCGAACCGAGGCCTTTCGTGCAGATCAACGTCGATGCCGGTCACGACACGCTCACTCGTTTGATCCCGACGGCGCCGAAGCTTTTCGAAGCGCGCGACCAGAGTTCCGTCGGCCGCAACGTGCGGCAGTATTTCGAGACCTCCGGCTTCTCCCGGTGGACGGCGATCTACGGCACGGGCGACATCCCGCCCGTCTGGAAAGTCATTCGCGACGGGCATCAGCGCGCGCTCGACACCGTCGTCGAGTGGCTCTCGAACGAACGTCACGCGCACACGGTGCTCGATGCGGGCTGCGGCACGGGGACGCTCTCGGTCGCGCTCGCGAACCAAGGCTTCGAGGTCGAAGCGTTCGATATCTCGGCACCGATGATCCACTTCGCGAAGTACAGCGCGGCCGGACGCTGCAAGGGAATCGCGCCGACGTTCCAGGTCGGCGACATCGCCTCGCTCGCAGGCGAGAAGCGGTCATACGATATCGTCGCATGCCTCGACGTCCTCTTCCACTATCCATACGACGAGATGCAGGTCATGGTACAGCGTCTCGCCGCGCTCTCGAGCCGCAAGATCATCGGCTCCTTCGCACTGCGCACGCCGATGAACGACTTCTGGATGAAAGTCGGTCAGCGCTTCCATGCGAAGAACCGCATGACGAAACTGCACATGTTCAGCTACGACGAAGTCGAGCAGATCCTGTATCGCGCCGGCTTCCGCATGACGCGCCGTAACCGCGTGAAGTTCTTCTTCTACGACTCGTTCGTCTTCGAAGCCGTCCGCCGCGCGTGAGCGTCCTCGCGGAGCCCGCCGAACACGTCGAGCTGACGCCCGTGCTCGGCGGCAAAGCGCTCGCGCCGAAGAAGACCCTCCTCGCGCCGCGTCTGTACCGCACCGATATCGGCATCCTGAACTCGCTGAAGATCGACGCGTGCCGCGAGGAGTTCGAGGAGCTCCGCGCCGATTTCGAAGCCGACTTCAACCGGTCGCATTTCAAGTGGACGGACGACGTCAAAGGCCTCGATTACCGGCCGCTCTGGGACGAGTTCTACGAGTTCCTCAACCGTTCGTCGATCGGCGAATTCTCCGGCTGCCTGCTTTATAGCGACGTTCAGAAGCGGCTGACCGATCCGACGCTCCGCGCGATCTACAAGTGCATGTCACGCGACGAGGGTCGGCATTCGTCGTTCCTCAACTGGGTCATGCGCGACATGGGCCGGCCGTACGATCTCGCGAACCTGCCGAAGATCGACGGCATGCAGTATATGGATCCGAAGTGGATCTTCGTCACGACGTACCTCTCCGAGATCGTCGGCTTCTACCGCTACCAGAACATCAGCGATCATCTCAAGATCCACCCGGAGTATCGCTTCCACCCGATCTTCACGTATTTCGACGACTGGTGCAAGGACGAGCGTCGGCACAGCCGCTTCTTCGCACTGATGATGCGCAGCCACCCCGAGATGTACGTCAAGAAGCTCGACCGCCTCGGCATCAAGTTCTTCACGCTCGCCGTCTACATCACGATGTATCTGCGCGATGCGGAGTCGACCGTCTACGCGAAGCTCGGCATCGCGTGGGAAGCGTACGATCGCAAGGTGCTGACCGAGACCGACGCGGCGGCCTCCGGCGTCTGGGGCCTCGGCATCCGGACGACCTCGAAGTTCTTCCTCGCGCGTCTACGCGCGATGGCTGAAAACAATCGTCGCAACAAGCGCGGTCGGTCGGCTACGGGCCTCGCGAAATATGGCGCGGTCGCCATGCGTTACGTCCGCTACGCTAGCAACATCGGGCAGTACGCGCTGCTCATGCTTCAGGGGCACGATACTCCCGAGCCGTTGCCGCGCGCGCGGTGGACCGAGACGTGCGCGGACCCGGGCGATGCGAGCGGTCTGCACCTCGAAGGCGCGCCCGTGATCCCGCTCCCGCGGACCCTCCCCGTTACGACGTAAAAAGGTCGACGCCGGCTGCGGACGCAGCCGCGCGGAGCCGGCGGTCTTCCGTCACGAGCGCAGCGCCGCTCGTGATCGCGACGGAGAGATAGACCGCATCGTACGCGGTGAGCTGATGCGTGATTGCTAGCCGGTATTCGGTTCCAAGGCCGCGAGGTTCCACCACTTCGTCGGCGAGGCTCCGGAGGATCTCGAGCGCTTCGGAGGCGGTGCGCTCGCTACAACGTCCGCGCCGTACGGCGATCACGAGCGCATTCTGGATCTCGCAAGCCCACAGCGAGGGAACGATGACCCCGCGTTCCGCAGCCGCCTCGACGATCGCCCGCGCCGAAGACGACCGCTCGTCCGGCAAAACGGCGGAAAGAGCAGTCGAGGCGTCCAGGACGACGCTCATTCCATCGTCCGACCTTCGTTAATGAGATCTGCCCACGTTTCGCCCTATGGAGTGGCATTTCACCACCAGACTCCGCGAGGATTCGTTCGCGGAGCCGATCGATACGCGAGCGTCGCCGCGACATCGACCTCGACCCGCGAGATCGTCGCGACGATTTTGTTATTCCGAGCGATCGATATCCGTTCGCCCTTTTCGACGCGATCGACGACTTTCGAAAAGTGCATCTTCGCCTCCGCGATATTGTAGACTTGGTCTCTCATAGAGCCTAGTCTAACATTATGACAACTCGCTGCAAGGCTACGCCTGGGCTCGAGCAGCTAGGCTCGGGCGATAGCGGCATCGAGTAAGCGCTCGAGGACGTCGCCGAGCGCCTGCGGCGCCTCCCACTGCGGCAGGTGGCCGCATGGCAAGAGCTCATAGGTCGCGCCGGCGATGGCGGCCGCGTCCGAGCGGAGTTCGTCCGGCGACGTGAACGCGTCCGCGGTTCCCGCGACGATCGTCGTCGGCACCGCGATCTCCGGGAAGAGGTCGTGGCTCGCCGTCCGCGTCGCCATGCCGCGAAGCATCGCCGCGGCGCCGCGCGGGTTCGTCGCACGCACGAGGGCCCGCAGGCGTGCGCCCATCTCGGGATCCTCCGTGTACCGCGATCGAGCGAGGAAGTCCGGCACGAAGGCGTCGTCGAGCGCGGAGACGCCTTCGCGTTCGATGCGGTCGGCGAGCGCCTCACGCGTGGCGATCTGTTCCGGCGTGTCGGCCGATGCGCGGCTCTGTACGATCCCGAGCGACATGACGCGTTCCGCGAACATCCGATAGAATGCGTAGGTGACGAATCCGCCGAGCGAGTGCCCGACGACGACGGCCTTCGCGACGCCGGTGGCGTCGAGCACGTCGGCGAGATCGCCCGCGAGCGTCTCCATCAGATAGGGTCCTTTTGGGACCTCGGAGCCGCCGAGGCCGCGGTGGTCGAAGCGAATGACGCGAGCGCGCCGCGCGAGACGCTCCGCCTGCGCGTCCCACGTCGAGCGATCGAGCGGAATCGCATGCAGCAAGACGATCGCCGGCGCCGCCGCGTCGCCCGTCACGTCGACGGCGAGTTGCGTGCCGTCGGTCGCGGATCGAACCGTTCGGATCATGCGCGCGATTTCGCCGCAGAGGTCGGTCGTGCCGCCCGCGAAGATCGGACGATGTCGCAAGCCAGAGCCGCCTACGTTCCGTTTCCTTTTGCCGCGATCGTCGGCCAAGACGAAGCGAAGCTCGCGCTGTTATTGTCGACGATCAATCCGCGCGTCGGCGGCGTCCTGCTCTCGGGCCCGAAGGGCACGGGCAAGACGTCGATCGTGCGCGCCGCAGGCGAACTCTTGCCAGAGCTCTCGCGCGCGACGTGTCCGTACGGCTGCGATCCGGCGGGCTCGCATCTCTGCGAGCTCTGTGCTGCGCAGCGGGCGGCGGGAGAGGCGATTCCGGCGACGCGGCGGCGCGGCGATATCGTCGAGCTGCCCGTGAGCGCGCAGCTCGACGACGTGGTCGGCGCGATCGATCTGCGCGCGGCGCTCGAGCGTTCCAGCGTCGCGTTCCGGCCGGGCCTGCTCGCGCGCGCGAACCGCAACGTGCTCTACGTCGACGAGATCAATCTGCTCGGCGACGTCGTCGTCGACGCGCTGCTCGATGCGGCGGCGCAAGGCGTGGCGCGCGTGAAGCGCGGCCAGCACGCCTTCGACTTTCCCGCGCGCTTCACGCTCGTCGGCACGATGAATCCGGAGGAAGGGGAGCTACGGCCGCAGATCACCGATCGCATCGGCCTGCGCGTCTTCGTCACCTCGGCGAGCGGCGCGGACGAACGGCTCGAGATCTACCGCCGGAACGCGGCATTCGCGCGCGATCCGCACGGCTTCGCGGCGACCTACGCCACCGCGACGAACCACCTCCGCGACCGCATGGATGCCGCGATCGCGCGACTCGCGTCCGTCACGCTCGCGAATGAGGCCGAGCGCTACGCGATCGCCGCCGTCGCGCGGCTCGGGATCGACAGCCACCGCACGGAGTTCGTCGCACTCGAAGCCGCGAGCGCCCTGGCGGCGTGGGAGGGCCGCGACGAAGCGACCGCGGGCGATGTCGCGCGGGTCTTTCCACTCGCCGCGCGTCTGCGTCGCAGCCGACTCAAAGTGGAGGCGCTCAGCGAACATCTCGCCGAGAACGCCGCGATCGCAGCCGCGCTCGAAGCGGCGGTACCGTCGAATGAGGCAACGAATGACGACGCACCGAGCGACGATGCCGAGGCCGGCCCCGAGATCGTCGTCTCACCCGAGTTCACGGAGAAGTCGCGGCTCGGCGCGCAGCCGCAGCGTGCGCGCGAAGGCACGCCCGTCGCGACCGCGTCGCTGACGCCCGGCGGACGGCTCGACCTCGGCGCGACGATCGTCGATCGCAGCGTCGCGCGCGCGACGGGCCAGGCGCCGGACGCGAAAGAGAGCGTCGAGCGTGCGACGCCGCCGCGACTGACGATCCTCATCGTCGACGCGTCGCTCTCGACACGCAAGAGCGCGGAGCTCGTGCAGGCCGCGGCCCGCGAGCTGCTGCGACCCGTCTACGCCGAACGCGAGGTCGCCGCGCTGATCTCGTGCTGGGGAGCGCACGCCGAGACGATCGTCGATGAGAAGACGGGCCGCAACGTCGACCTCGTCGCCTCGCGTCTCGCCGAACTCGATAGCGAATCCGTGCGCGCGCTCACGCCGCTGCCGGACGCACTCGAACGCGCGCGCAAGATCGGCGAGCGTTTCCGCCGCGCGAACCCCGGTGCCGTGGTCGATTGCGCGATCTTCAGCGACGGTCGCGCAAACGTGCCGCTCGCCGGCGACGAAGCGCTCGCGGGTGCGGGGGATCCCGATGCGGTGCGCGCGATCGCGGAGCTCGCGGTCGAACAATGTCGCGCGATCGCGGCGTCCCTCGGCGGAAAGATGTCGCTGACATGCGTCAATCTGGATGAATATGAAGCACATCCGCTGATGCGCGAGATCGCGACGATCGCGAGCGGTCGTTACTATCCGCTCTCTTCGATTGTTGCAAAAATCCTCTAGATCGTTTATAAAGGGATCAATGAACTGACGCTGCTGCGATCGCCGTCAGCGATGACGGCATCCATCAGAAAGGCAAATCTTCACGATGGCAGTCAAGAAAGCCGCGACACGGAAGCCCGTAACGCGCAAGAAGACGGCGGCGAAAAAGACGTCGACCGGTAAATCGACCTCGGCCAAGAAGACGACACGCAGAGTCGCCGCCCGCAAGACGACCGCACGAAAGACGACGACGGCGAAGTCGACCGCAAAGAAAAAGACCAGCACGCGCAAGTCGACCTCCGCCAAGAAGACGACGGCCGCTCGCAAAACGACCGCTCGCAAAACGACCGCACGCAAGACGACCGCACGGAAGAGCTCCGCTGCGAAAGCGCCGGCCGCTCGCAAAAAGACCGTCCGCAAGGCCGCGGGCGCGAAGAAGACCGTCCGCAAAGTGACCGCCCGCAAGCCGCGCGCGAAGAAGGCGTCGGCTTAGACGTTCCCGACCACGCAGAGAAGGACTCGCACGACGTGCGGGCCCTTCTTCTGTGTGCGACGGCCGGACGAACCGCTACGGCACGACGAGCGACGCGAACGTCGCGAGCGTGCCGTCGTGGTGGACGCGCCGCCTCGGCAACTCATACGGCACGGCGAGCGACCTCACGACGCCGGGATGCTCCGTGAAGGCGAGCTTCACCCGCGCGTCGCGGAGCACGCCGAAGGTCGCGACGTCGTACTTGCCGGCGGCGTAGGCATAACTGACCGATCGCCGACGAAGAACGTGCCGCGCTCGCCATACCTTGCCAGGATCGGCGTCGCGACGGTCGCGGCGTCCTCGTAGCCGTCGTCGAACGTCAAGACGACGGCGTGGCCGACCCTCTCACCGCGCGCGACACGTGCCGCTAAGTCCGCTGCCGTCAGCGTCGCGATGCGGTGCTCGTGCAGGTAGCGCACCTGCGCTTCGAACGCGCGCGGCTCGACCGTGAAATCGCGTCCGACCGCATCGGCCGGCACCTTCGCATCGATCCGATGGTACATCAGCACGGGGACCGTGACGGCCGGGCCTCCCGCAGCGCGGGCCGGCGGCGCGGAGGTCGCGCCGAGTTCCGTCGCGAGTGCGAGCGTGCAGAGCGTCGCCGCGACGCGGCGCGGGAGCTCGGCCGGACGAGCGTTCATGGAGTCCCGGAAGGTCGACGGAGAGGCGGCGAAACAAGATCGTGCCATGCGGTGGAACCGGCGCGGGCGGACCCGCGAGCGCTCGTACCGCGTAGAGCGAGAAGAGCGTCACGGGCGCGTTGAGATCCGGCGGTAGCGCGACACGTCAACCGGCGCGTGCAGACGACGCTGAAGTCGGGAGCGCCGAAGCTCGACGCCGCCGTCATCCGCGCCGCACGCAACTCCCGGTACCGGCCCGAGACGCTCCACTGCAAGCGCGTCGCGAGTCGTTACATCTCTATCGTCAAGGTCGGAGCCGGCACGCCCGCCCCGGGCCCCGTCCGCCGCTTCGATCCAAATGGTATCAACGAGCAACCACACCTGTAGAAGACGCCGCCCATCCGCGACCGTGGTCGACACAGGTCCGCACCCATTGCAAGAGTGAGTACCCTGCGCCTATAACATCACTACGGCCATGGGTGCGTCTCCTGAACCGAACCCGCCACTCCTGCCACCGGGACCGGGAGCGCAGCAGACAACGGTTCCGCGGCCCGAGGCGGGGATGGCACCGACGCCGATTCCCGAGGCGACGCCGGGCCCGCTTCCGCTTCTGGGGCGCGGCCATCCGGTCGCATCGGTCGAGATCATCGGCCAGCCGGTGGGTGATTCAGGACAGGTCGGGGCCCTGCACCTCGCGGAAGTGATTCGTTATCGCGATGGAACCAAGCCCGATATCGTGGGCTACGATCCCGAGGGACCCTCCTTCGCACATGGATCGGATCGACTTTTCGCCGAGACGAGTATCGGCCAAGCAACGGTCGAACAATATATCGCCGCGGGTAGTAAATTCTACCATCTCGAGATCGAAGCGACACCGCATCAGACGCTCGATCAATTCGTCGCTCATCAGGAACATGCGTTCAAGATGTACGACCGGAGCCGGGGCGTTCCGCGTTACGATGCCGCCGGGAATGACGTGACGTTTCACAACAGTAACGGCGCGATGGTCGCCTCCATCCGGGAAGCCGGGCGCGGAGACGTCGCGGACCGCTTACAACGCGATCTCGAGCCGCCCGAGCGAATGCGGGCGCTCGAGCAAGGCCCCGATCATCTCTCTCCCGAGGCAGCTGCGGTGCGCATCACGCTGGAACGTCGCCTCACGGGCGACCCTTCGGCACCCGGCGCCTCGCACGAATTGACGCGAGCACAAGTCCAAGGTTTTGCTACATCGGAACCTGCAGTTCAACAACGTGATATAATAGTGCGAGAGGTGCTCGGCGTAGGAAGCGCCGGAGGATCGTTTCTCCGAGATTCATTCCGCGAAAGTCAACGAGCGCGCGATTTGCTCGATGTCGGGCCGGTACGTGACGGCCAGTACTTCACGGTCATGCGCACCGACGCGGACAAGGCGCAGTCACTCCAGCGCATGCGCGAGCCGTTTCAGATGCACGGCACGATCATCTCTGCGGATGCAGAGCGTGTCACTCAGAGCATCGGACGTGGTGAGTCGTTCACGTACAAAACGGAAGATTTATTGCACGCGGCTCAGGATCGGCACGGCTTGCTTCGCCAATTGGAAAATGCCGCAGCGAACCACGAACTCACCGGCATCACGCTAGGAGGTCGCGGGCTCGCAGTCACGACACCGAGCGTGGAACAAGGAAAAGGCTACGAGCACGGCCGCTGAAGGCGGCCGCCCTTTCAGAGCGCGAGTAACGGCCGACCTCGAAGCAGATTACGCGGCCTTCTGCAAAGTCGGACGACCGATGACATCGGTATTGCTCACATTAGCTTTGGCGATGGTTGCGATCGCGGTTGCGCTCGGGCCCGCTCACCAGAACGAAGACCGGTCGATCAAACCTCCTTACCTCATTTGGGTTGAAGGCCATATTATCGAAATTCTGTTTACGACGCCGGCCCTCATTGCAGCATTCCGTGGTCGTCGTTATCTGAAATCGATCATGCTCGGGAAGCTATCGCCGTTCACGATGATCGGCGTCGGCGTGGCCGTCGGATGCACGTGCGTCTTATTTTCGAGCACGATAAGGGCATTTTCCAATCCACCGACACTCCACATGCAGGGCTTTTTTGTTACCCCGCTCACCGCCTACGTCCTCGGCCCGTTCGGCGAAGAGATGCTCTTCCAGGTGGGTTTGCAGACTTGGCTGCAACGCTTCGGGCCAATCGCCGCCGTATTCGGAGCGACCGCTCCGTTTTGGGGAATCCATCTCTATGGTGGCTTCGTCCCGATTCAGGTTGCGCTAACCTATATCTTACCGAGCATTCTCGCATACGCGATCATGCGTCAAACCACGCAGTCTTTCGGCGCCGCCGTGCTCGCGCATTCGACGTACAACGTTCTCGTTTCGTGCCTGCATTAGTGCGGCCGTCAAGCTGATTGTAATCGAGAACATCCGAGGCTTTGCCGTCCAGATGAACGGCTTTGGAGCGGCGTTGTGGACCCGTACGTGCTCCTCGCTTCGACAATAACCTCGGCCACCGAACGGAAGACGCCGCGGCGGATGCTCTGTTCGGTAAGAACACGAAAGAAACGCTCAACCATATGTAACCATGAGGCACTCGTCGGGGTGAAGTGCATGTGGAAGCGCGGATGCCGTTTGAGCCAGGCTCGCACGACGTGCGGGCCCTTCTTCTGTGTGCGACGGCCGGACTGACGGCTACGGCACGACGAGTGACGCGAACGTCGCGAGCGTGTCGTCGTGGTGGACGCGCCGCCGCGGCAACTCATACGGCACGGCGAGCGACCTCACGACGCCGGGATGCTCCGTGAAGGCGAGCTTCACCCGCGCGTCGCGGAGCACGCCGAAGGTCGCGACGTCGTACTTGCCGGCGGCGTAGGCATAACTGACCGGCCGCCGACCGAGATATTTCGTGAGTGTCGCGACGCAGTGCGCGATCTCGCCCGTCTGGCCTGCCCGATCGAGCATCGAGAGATCGAGATGGAAGGTCCCGTGACAGGCATTTTCCATACCGGCTGCCGCCATCGCGCGCATCTCGCGCCAGCTCACGTGTCGCGGCGTTCCGACGAACCCGGCCGAGACGAAGAACGTGCCGCGCTCGCCATACTTTGCCAGAATCGGCGTCGCGACGGTCGCGGCGTCCTCGTAGCCGTCGTCGAACGTCAAGACGACGGCGTGGCCGACCCTCTCACCGCGCGCGACGCGTGCCGCCAAGTCCGCTGCCGTCAGCGTCGCGATGCGGTGCTCGTGCAGGTAGCGCACCTGCGCTTCGAACGCGCGCGGCTCGACCGTGAGATCGCGTCCGACCGCATCGGCCGGCACCTTCGCATCGATCCGATGGTACATCAGCACGGGGACCGTGACGGCCGGGCCTCCCGCAGCGCGGGCCGGCGGCGCGGAGGTCGCGCCGAGTTCCGTCGCGAGTGCGAGCGTGCAGAGCGTCGCCGCGACGCGGCGCGGGAGCTCGGCCGGACGAGCGTTCATGGAGTTCCCGGAAGGTCGACGGAGAGGTGGCGAAACAAGATCGTGCCATGCGGTGGAAACGGCGCGGGCGGGCCCGCGAGCGCTCGTACCGCGTAGAGCGAGAAGAGCGTCACGGGCGCGTTGAGATCCGGCGGTAGCGCGATCGTCAACCGGCGCGGGCCGCGCCAATCGACGCGGTTCGCGAGCGTGAGCGATTGCCGTTCGCCGAACCGGTTCGTGACCGAGGCGCGCAGGCCCGCACCGCTCGAGTCGCCGACGACGTCGATCGAGAGACGTTCGGGCTCGCCTGGCAAGACGATGCCATCCGCGAAAGTCGCGTACGCCGCGCGGCCCGCGCTCGTGAGATCGAAGTCGAGCCGCAGCGTGCCGTCCGTCGTCGCAACGGCGCCGGGCAGACCGCGCGGAGCGGAGGCGTACGTCCAGCCCGGCCGATCGAACGTCGCGACGGCCGCGTCGTGATCGCCGACGAGCACGCGCGCCGTCGCGACGGCCGCGCCGGCGTGGAGCGTCACCGTCCCGTCGCGGGCTGCGGCCCGGTAGCGACCCGTCGCATCGATGCTTCCGCGATCGCTCGACCACCGTAGCCGCGTGCCGATCGCGACCGCGGCGCCCCGCTCGTCGACGCCGCTCGCGCCGAACGACACGACGTCGCCCGTCGCCACGGCGGCCCGTGGCGGATCGATCCGCAGCGCCGCGACCCGCGCGAGCGTCCGCACCGGCACGGTCGCGGCGAGCGCGCCCGCCCGGACGACGCGGCGCTCCGAACCCGGTGTCGCAGCCGCGCGCAGCGCGTCGCCGCGTCGAGTCTCACCGCGCCGCGCGCGTGGCCCGCCGCGTCGACGGCAAAGGCGCGGAGCGGCACGCGGACGCCGGGCAGCGCTTCGATCGCCGCGGGACGCACGACGAGCCGGCTCGCGGTGCCGGCGGGTGCATCACTATAGACGAAGAGCCCGTCCGCGACGCGGCGCTCTTCGCCGTCGCTCGGGCTGTTCGCGACGCCGGCCGCGGCGTCGCCGAGTTCGCGCCAGACGATCTCGGCCGAGCCGCCGGAGTCGAAGGCCATCCCGTCCGTCGCGCCGAGCCCCTGCAGCAGCGCGCCGAACTCGGGCCGCGTCAGCCCGATCGAGAGCGCGGGCCGGCGGCCGTCGACCGCGATGAGCAGCAGCGAGCCGTCCGGCAGCGTCGCGGCGCCCGAGACGGGAAAGCGGTGGTCGCGCTCGCTCGGCGCGGGCGCGTTCGGGTCGACGGCCGGCGCACCGTCCGTCACGAGCAGCGGGCCGCCGCCGATCGCGAGTTCGAGGGTCGCGAGCGGCGGCATCGTGTCGCCCGCGATCGTCACCTCGTCACCGGGCTGTGGCGGCGACGCGACGGCGAGGGCCGCGGGGCCGAAGCCGAGCGTCGGGCCGCTCGGCACGCCGGCCGTCGCGGCTCCGGACGACCGCACGCGGTAGCTGCCGCTGAAGCCGTCGCGCGAGGTGCCGAGGAGCGGATCGAGTTGCAGCTCCGTGACGCCGGCGGCCGGACCCCGGCGGCCGAAACTCGGCTGTACGAACGACGCGCCGCCCTCGGGCGGCCACTCGCCGACGTGGGTCAGCGGGACGACGGCCGTGCCGTACGCGACCGAGCCGGCGAAGGCGAGCGAACCGAAACGCACGGCGCGCGCGCGCGTCAGCATCAGCACCGCGCGCGTCGACGGCGTCCGCACGAGCGCCCCGTCTTCCACGACGGCGTTGAGCGGCTCGTTCGTCGCGCCGATGTCGAAGTAGTCGGCGTTGATGCCCGCGACCGCGCCCGTGCGGTGCGCCATCGACGAGATCGTCTCGCCGCCGGAGACGAGGGCGTCGCTCGCGACGACGACGCCGAGCCGCAGCGTCGCTTCGTGCGGATCGGCTTCGACGAGCCGCACGCGCAGCGGTCCCGCGACCGTCTGCAGGTCGCACGTCATGCGCCGGATGCCCGGCGCGACGAACTCGGTCGACACGAGGCTCTGCGTGACGAGTGGAAACGGCGCCGGCGGCGCGAGCGCGAGCGGCAGTGCGAGCACGCCTTACGTCGCCGCGGGCGACGGCGACGTGGCGACGCCTCCCGGCAGATCGGGGTTGACGACGGTCTCGAGCGTCGTCGATGCGGGCGCGGGTGCCGCGCTCTCGGCGGCACCCGGCACGACGGCCGGCGCCTCCGTCATCGTCGGCGCGGGCGCGCTGCTATAGACGAAGAGGCCGTCGGAGATCCAGCGTTCGCCGTCGTTGTCGGAGGGACGATTTCGTACCGATGGATGTTTGTCACCGGGCCGGCGCGCGACGAGCGTGACGGAGCCGCCGGAGTCGAGCGCCATCGCGCCGTCCGCACCGAGCGATTTGAGCAGGTCGGCGAACTCCGGACGCGACATGCCGAGCGCGCGTTCCGGATGACGCCCGTCGACCGCGACCATGGCGAGCGTGCCGTCGCGCATGTGCGCGAGCGCGACGACGGGCCAGCGCACCGGCCGCTCGTCGGGCGCTGGGGCGTGCGGGTCTTCATACCACTCGCCGTCTTTGAGCAGTTGCGGGCCGCCGCCGAGCACGGCGACGACATCCGCGAGCGAGGGCGAGCAGCCGTAGTCGAGCTTCACGAGCTGACCCGGCCGCGGCAGCGAAACGCCGTCGTCGAGCGCGCCGAAGCCGACGCCGAACCGCACGGGGATCTCGCCCGCGGACGGCGTCACGCTCGCGACGCGGTAGCGGCCGCGCGGACCCGTCGCATCGAGCGCGACGAACGTCTCGCCGGGCGCGTACCGGAGCACCTTTCCGAACGCCGGCGTCACGACCGTGCCGTAGCCCGCCGGCCAGTCGTTGTACTCCGAGACGTGCAGCACGGACTGCGGCGTCGTCAGCGAGCCGGAGCAGCGGAACTCGCCGAAGGTCACGGAGCCGTCGCGGTGGATCGCGAGCGTCGCGCGGTCCGCCGGCGAGCGTAGCAAGGTCCCGCCTGACACGAGCATGCCCTGCGGCTGATAGCTCCGGCCGATGTCGAAGTAGTCGCCGTTGATGCCCGCGACGGCCGACGTACGTGCGGCGAGCGCCGAGGTTCGCTCGCCGCCGGAGACGATCCGGTCCTCGGCGAGCGACGTGTCGAGACGCACGCCCGGCACGCGCGGGTCGATCCCGACGAGCGAGATCGCGCGTGGCCCGACCGGATTCTGCAGATGATAGTGCGCGAAGACGATGCCGGGTGCGTCGGCCTCGAGGTCGACGGCGTCGAGATCGGGCTGGCTCGCGATCGCCCCGAGCATGCGCCCGGCGAGTGCGAGTTCGTGCGTGCCGCCGCGCAGCCACGCCGCGCTCGCCGGGAGATCGCGGATCTCGCCGAAGGCGTCGAGCTTCGCGCGGCCGAGTCGCGCGACGAGCGTCGAGACCGCGAGCGTCGCGCCGTGGACGCGAAAGCGCCCCGCGGCTTCGCTGAAGTCGTGCGCCGCGTCGCCTTCGAGCGCGCCCCCGACGTGCGCGAAGGTTCCGCTCGCATCGATCGCCGGTGCCGCATCGCCCGCATCCCGTACCGTCACGGCGAGCGATCGCACGAAACCGCCGCGCACGACGATCCCCGCGGCCGGTTCGATCGCGGAGAACGGCTGCAGGGCGAGAGACGGTGCGTTCCAGCGGTGGACGATCGCCGGCGGCTCGCCCGCCGTCACCGTCGCGACCGCGGAGCCGACGAACGGGTAGCGCCGTGCCGGCGTTCCGGCGAGTTCGTCGCCCGCGACGTCGTACGTCGCCGTCTCGCGCGTCAGATCGAAGCGGCCGTGCAGGTGCGCGAGCACGAGTGCGTGCGCGGGTTCCGTCTCGTCGCCGACCGTCGCACTCCCGTCGAGGACCGAGAGCACGATGCGCCGCGACCCGAGCCCGCCGGAGCGCACGGCGTCGAGCAATGCGCGCGCGGAGGCGGGGTCGACGGCGGATTGCGCGATCGCGAGATGCGGCGCCGCGAGTGCGACGTCGACCGTCTTGGTCGGATCGGCGAGCGCCGAGAAGAGTGCGAGGCCGCCGCCGGCGATCCGCGCGCGTTTCGCTGCGAACACGAGCGTGCCGTCCGGGTTCTGCAGCGACACGTCGTCGAGCACGAGCGCGCCGTCCGTCTCGCTCGCGCCACCGACGCGGACGTCGCTCGCGTGGAAAAGCCGCGCGAGCGCCCAGGGAGCGGCGCTCCGTTCGACCGTCGGCCATACGAACGCGAGCCCGATCGCGACGACGAGCAGCACGCCGCCGAGGAAGGCGACGATCGCGCGGATCGCGATCTTCATGTGCGGCTCACGGAGCGTAGGTGTTCGTAGCGCACGGGGCAACTCTCACGTCGATGCGACGACTGCCGCGCGCGCTTCGCGCGCTCCTCTTCTCGACCGCGATCCTCACGTACGGCACGCTCGCGCGCGCGGACGACGCGCTGCCGCAGGTGAACGCCGCGGACCACGGGAGGTTCGTCGCCGTGCTGGATTGGCACGACGTGCAGAACGTGCCGGAGGTCTGGTTCGACACGACGACCGCGCGCTTCGCCGCGCAACTCGACGAGATCGCGCGCGACGGCATCCACGTCGTCACGCTCGCGGCGCTGCGCGATCATCTCACGCGCGGCACGCCGCTGCCGAAGCGTTCGATTGCGATCACCTTCGACGACAACGGCGACGGCATCGCACGAAACGCCTTCCCGCTGCTCGTGCGGCACCGGTTCCCCGCGACGCTTTTCGTCCACACGAACTTCGTCGGGAAGACGACGACCAAACGGCACAATACGTGGCACGATCTCCAAACGATGGAACGCAGCGGGCTCGTGACCGTCGAGAGTCTGACGGCGAACCATCCGCCGGATCTGCGCGCGCTCTCGGATGCGGAAGTCGTTCACGAACTGCAGCTCTCGCGCCGTTCGATCCGCGCGCGGCTCGGCCACGACGTCGACGCGCTGGTCTACCCCGAAGATAACTACGACGCGCGGCTCGAACGCCTCGCGCACGCGAACGGTTACGTGCTCGGCTTCACCGAAGACCACGGCAACGCCGACGACTCGGCAAACCTCCTCGAGATCCACCGCTACTCGATCCTGAAGCAGTTCGACACCGCGATCGCGGACGTGCTGGCCGCCTCGCCGTGAGCGCCTAGCGCCAGACGTCGACGATCGCTCGTGCCGAGCCGCTCGCGCCTGCGTGCGGCAGGCCGTAGAGATCTTCGAGCGTCCGCAGCACGCTCAAGTGATCGATTCGCTCGGAGTACCGGCCCGGTTTGACCATCGGCCCGAAGAACGCCGTCGGCACGGAGTTGGTCGCGTCGTAGCCTTCGTCCCAGGTCAGGACGACGAGCGTATCGTGCGCGTTCGCCCACGTCAGCAGGCTCGCGAGATGCTGTTTGAACCAGGCGTCGCCCTGCGCGACCGATCCGTCGTGCATGTCGTCGTCGACGTTCGGGACGAGGAACGCGAGCGTCGGAAGCGCGTCGTACGAGCGCAAGGCGTCGAGCGGCCGATTCGCCGATGACGGGATATTGTCGAAGGCCACCCACGGTGCGTGCTTGCGGGCATACGTTCCCGCGGCGCACACGGTCGAGCCGGTCGATGGCAACGACTCGCTATAGCCGGCGAAGCTGAGGTGCGCGGCGAGGAGTTCGCTGCCGAGGTTGGGCGCGTGCGCCGAGATGCCGGTCGCCGGGCAATCGTCGCCGTTGTCGTTCGTACGGCCCGAGAAGAGCGCGAGATAGTTCGGCAGGCTCGGATGCGTGACGCCGTGCGCGTCCGTGAAAAGCGCGGCGCTCCGCATCGCGCCCGTCATGAAGCTCGCCTCACCGCTCGTTATGACCTGAGCGAACGTATGGTTCTCTTCCACGACGACGACGACGTGCGCGGGACGCGGCAAGCGTGCGTGCCCCGCGGCGGCGCGCGCCGGCGGCGCGACGGCCGCCACGATCAGGGCGGCCGCGAGCGCGACGGAGCAGAGCGAGCGAACGAACGACGACATCACCTCCGAGCGTTCTCGTTCGCGCCGTCCCGGCCCCGCGGGAGATGCGCGGACGACGGCGTACGCGGAGCCGCATGCGTCGACGCCGCTTCACGACCCTCGCGCTCGGCACCATGGCCGCCGCGGTCGCGCTGCCGCTCGGCGCGCTCGCGGCTCCGGACGACGCCGCGACACCGACGCCCGAGCTCCGCTCCCTCGGCGACGACATCGCCCTCGAGCTGCCCGGTGGCAAGAAGATGTACGGCTCGCTGACGCTTCCGCGCGTGGCGAAGCCGCCGGTCGTCCTCATCGTCCCGGCCGCGGGTCCGATCGACCGCAACGGCAATACGGCGCGCGCCGGTCTGAGTACGGACGTCTACGCGTATCTCGCGGCGGCCCTGCGCGACCGCGGCATCGCCTCGCTGCGGTATGACAAGCGCGGGGTCGGCGAGAGTTCGAGCGTCGTCGCGAGCGAGGTCGAGGTCCGCTTCGGCGATTACGCGCAAGACGCGGAGCGCTGGGTGACGAAGCTCCGCGCCGACCGCCGCTTCCGCGCCGTCGGGATCGTCGGACATAGTGAAGGTTCGCTGATCGGCATGGTCGCGGCCGCAGCGACACCCGTCGAGAGCTTCGTCTCGATCGCGGGCGCCGGCCGGCCGCTCGGCGAGAGCCTGCTCGAACAGCTCCGGCCCACGCTCGCAAAGCGTCCCGAGTTGCTCGCCGCGAGCGAACGCATCATCGACGCGCTCGTCCGCGGTCAGACGACGACCGACGTCCCGCCCGAACTGAACGCCCTCTTCCGGCCCTCCGTGCAGCCGTTCCTGATCTCGATCGTCACGCTCGACCCCCGCGTCGCGATCAAGCACGCCGGCAAACACGCCGCGATCGTGCAGGGGACGGCCGACCTCCAAGTCTCGGAGGCCGACGCACGCGCGCTCGCCGCGGCGCGTCCCGACGCGACGCTCACGATCGTGCCGAACATGACGCACGTACTCAAGATCGCGACCGACCCACGGCCCGAGGTCCAGGTCGCGACCGTCTTCACCGACGCCTCGATCCCGCTCGCCGTCGCCGTCCCGGATGCGATCGCAGCGATCGTGCGTCCCTAGAGCCGCTGCGGCTGGCCGCTGAGAATGGGCAGATTCACGCTACCCGTGAGGGTGACGGGGAGGACGACGGGCGATGCCGAGTTGACGGAGCCGGAGAAGACGTACTGATCCTGCGCGCCGTACGCGATGACGGCGAGCTGGTCGCCCGGCGCGAGGCGGACGCCGCCACCGATGAGGTCGACGTCGTGGACGCCGAGACCGCGCAGCGGCGTCGGCATGTTATCGACGAGATCCCAGACGCTCGGATTCGACGCGTGCTTCACGCCGAGGCCGACGAAGACGATCGGCGCGCCCGCGGCGGCGCTGCGCGGGACCGCCGGTTCCACGTCGATCCGCGCGTGCGGAATGCCGGCGATGACGGTGCCACCCGGCGCGCCCGTGACGAGGACGGGACCGCCCGTCGCGACGTCGGTCTGCGCGCCCGTCACGAGCGCGATCGAGCCGACGTCGAAGCCGGTGCCGGCGCTGCCGGTCGTCACCTGCGGCACGAGCACGCCGTCGCCGGCCGAGAGCGAGATGCACGGCTGCGCCGGAATCGCCGCGGCCGCGCCCGCTAGGCCTTTGAGGTACTGCGCGAAGAAGGCGAGCGTCGCTGCATCTTCGGAGAGCGAACCGCAGCTCGTGTCTTGGTTATCGTTGGTCGGCAAGAACGCGAGTCCCGGATCCGCGATGATGTTCGCGGAGTTGTGGCCCGACTGATAGCTCAGCAGCCGGACGTCGCCGCCGGCGCGCTTCAAGCAGGCGTAGTTGGCAAACCCGTTGTTGAAATTGAAGAGCGTGTCGCGGACGCCGATCCAGATCATGGCGTTGATCGGCGGCGTCTGCGACGTCGGTCCGTGCAGCGGCATCGTTCCGGCGCCGCCGTTCGTCGCGACGGATTGGCCATTGCAGAAATAGTCAGAGCTGTGATAGGCGTAGAAATCGTGCGAGGCCGCGTCCTCGGCGTTTGCCGGAAAGTCGGTCGCGAAACCGTTCGTGACGAACGGATCGAAGTTGCCGCGGCTCGTGCCCGAGCCCGCCGAGTTGCCGAGCCCGAAGAGCACGGTGTCCCACTCCGCTTTGATCACCGTGTTCGGGAAGAGCGCGAAATTCAGGTTCGACGGCGCGATCTGCGGCACGATCGCCCGGAGCCGGTGACGCGGATCGATGTTGAGCAGCAGGTATTGATACATTCCGCCGTACGACCCGCCGATCGAACCGAAGACGCCTTCGCTCGCGTCCGAGCCGTCGAGCGTCGGTGCAAATTTCAACCAGGGCAATTTCGCCTGGGCCCAGTCGAGCACGCTGAGATAATCGACACCCTCGTTATCCGGATCCATCACGCGGATCTTGCCGGTCGTCTCGCCCATGCCGGTCTGATCGAAACTGATGACGCCGTAGTTGGCCGCGACGAGCGGCGGGATATTGCCGCCCGTGTTCGCCTGCTGCGGGAAGCCCGCGACGGCCGGCTGCGTGCTCGGCGCGAGACTCGTCGTGCGGCTCCCGCCGAAGCCCGCGCCCTGCAGCACGACGGGATAGCGCTCGCCGCTCGTCAGCGTCGCGGGCTCGAAGACCGTGAAGGCGACCGTGTGGCCCGTCTTCGAGGTCACGTAGATGCTGTAGATCCGACCGGGCCGGGAACCGGTGGCCGGCGTCGCCGGGACCACGTTCGCATGGCCCGGAGCATCCGGCGGCGCGACCGCGGCGCCGAGCGGCGAGGTCGCCAAGGGCGTCGCGGTCGCGATCGTTCCGGGCGGCTGAGTCGTCGTCCCGGGAGGCGGGGTCGTCGTGCCGGGAGGCGCGGTCGTCGTTCCGCCGGGCGGGCCTCCGGGGTTCGGCGTACCCGAGGCGCTCGGCGTGCTCGAGGCGCTCCCGCCCGGCGCCGTGTTCGGAAGCGACCCCGGACCCGAGAGCGCCGCCCCGCCCCCGCAGCCCGCGAGGGCGACGAGCGCGACGGCGAGTGAGAGGCGGCGAACGGCGAACGGCACCACGGCGGAGGCTCCACTGCGAGAAGCCGCTCTGAACATACGGAGCGGCCCGACCAGCGTACGCGCAGCGCCGAACAACAGAAGAACAATCCGCGTTGTCGGATCCGTCACGGATGCGACGTTCATCGGCCGCAGAAGGTGCGGCGTGCGAGAGGTCTCGCGAGCCGTCCGGGCAGAGTCAGCCCCGCATGTGGACGCGCGTCGCTCTCGCAGCGGGATGTTTTGCCTCGATCATGGGCTTCGCGCGCCTGGCGTACGGCCTGCTCATTCCCGCGATGCGTCACGCGCTCGGCGGCGATCTCTCGACGTATGGTCTGATCGGCACCGGCAACTTCGTCGGCTATCTCATCGGCGCGCTCGGCGCGACGCAACTCGCGAAGCGCGACGACCGCGCGCGTGTCGATCTGCTGTTTCTGCTCGCGACCGCGGCGCTACTGGTCGGGACGGGCTTCGCGCCCTCGACGCTCGTGCTCGCGATCGTGCGTTTCCTCGTCGGCATCGCCTCCGGCGTCGCGCTCACCCTCACGATCGCCCTCGCGACGGAGCCCGTGCCGGCCGATCGCCGGGGCCTCGCCGCGGCGATCATCTGGGGCGGCGGAGCCGCGGGCGTCGCGTTCGTCGGCCTCGCGTCGCTCCTGATCCGGCCCGACGACGCCGCCGGATGGCGCATCCAGTGGATCGCGATGGGCATCGCGGGCGCCGCGGTGGCGGTCGCCTTCGGGCGCACAGTCGGTGCCGACTTCACACGCACCGAGCGGCACGACGACGGCGCGCCGATCGGCCTGTGGCTGCGGCCGCGCTACCTCGCCTTGACGCTCGCGTACTTCGCCTTCGGATTCGGCTACATCGACATCCTGACGTTCCTCGGCGCCGCGCTCTCGCGCGCGACGGGCGTCTCGTCCGGCGTCGTCTGGGCCGTGCTCGGCACCGCGGGCGCGGTCGGCGCCGCGCTCTGGGGCCCGCTGCTCGACCGCATGCGCAGCGGCGTGCCGATCGCCCTCGCGGCCTCGTGTTGTGCGGGCGGTGCCGTCATGATCGCAACGGAGCGCCCCGCGCTCGCCCTCGCGGGCGCCTTCCTGATCGGCGTCAGCTTCATCGGCGTGCCCGCGATGGTCGGCGCGCTCGTGCAGCAGCGGGAGGGCCCGGGACGCTACCCGCGTGCCTTCGCGTCGATCACGACCGTCCTCGGGGCCGGCCAGATCCTCGGACCGCTCGTCGGCGGTCGCCTCGCCGACGCCGCCGGCGCGACGGCGGCCCTCGTCCTCGGCGCCGCCGTGCTCGCCGTCGCCGCCGCGTGCGCGCTCGGCTACCGGCGACCGTCGCTCGCCGGACTCGAGTAGCCAATAGGTGGGCGGCTCGACCGGGGACGTCGCACCGTTACGGTCGCCCCGCGTTCCCACTCACAGCCCCGCCGGCGCTTTCGAGGAAGGCGGCAATCTTCGGCCAGGCATCGCCGGCCGCCACGACGTTCGCCTCCGCCGTACCGCCGAGCGCGAGACGCAGACCGCCCCGGAACGGCGCGTCCGTGAACGGCCGCTCCGGCGTAGCAAGAAGGAAGAGGTGGCCGGCGTGCGGTTCCTCGACGATCGCGTCGCGATACGGATGATGATGTGCGCTGAGATACGCGAGGCCACGGGCGGACTGCGCCGCGGAGTCCCAGATCTGGTCGTCGCCCGCGGCGACGAACAGGACCGGCCCCGCGATGCGCTCGAGCGGGAACATCGCCCGGTCGACGGCGCCCGCGTCCTTCGAGGCGTCCGCGTACCCGGCGCGGAGCGCCAGCGGAATCCGACGCCGTAAGGCCTCCGCATACGTGCGTCCGATCGCCTCCGTATATGGCACGTACGGCAACTGTTTGCCACCGCGCGTCCACGACGATACGGCCGGATCGCCCGCACCGCGCGGAACGCTCTGCCACGCGTACGGACTCGGCACGACCGCGACGACCTTGCCGATCCGAGCGTCGCCGGAGGCCGTCAGCAGCGCGAGCTCGCCGCCCTTCGAGATGCCGAAGATCGCGAGCCGCGCGGGGTCGACGTCGTCGCGCCGGACGAGGTCGTCGATCGCTCGCGTGATCGTTTCGACCGGGATCTCCGCGAGCGCCGGCGGCAGACCCGGCGCACCGAAATAGGCGACGGATGCGGCGACCGAGCCGTACTTGGCAAAATCCTGTGCGAGGGGCGCGGCGGAGTCGCCGCCTTCGGAGCCGCCGAGCACGACGATCGCGGGCCGGCGGCCCCCGATCGCCGGCGTGCAGATCGTGCCGACGAACGCGACCGCTTTCGCACACGAGGGGGCAGCGGTCGGGGCCGCTTCATCCGACTGCGCCGCTGCGGCGAGCGGAGACGTAGCGGCCAGCAGCAGGGCAAGGGCGCTGGAAACGAGCCGAGCGAACATGGATGACCTCCGGGCGCCGGGTGCGGCGCGAACGAGTAGCGTGCCGCGAGCATAGCTCGCCCGAGCGCCCGAGGACCAGAACGGAACGTCATCGACATCGCATGACAGTCGTCATACGAATCGGCTGACGTCCGTCCGTGGCACGCGCGCGATCGCGACGCCATACTCCGAGAACCGGCACCGCCGGTGAAGGAGAATGGCCATGCTGACGAATCCGGCGCGCCTCTCGCGCGTCACCAAACACTACGGCGACATCGTCGCGCTGGACGGTATCGATCTCGACGTGCGGGCCGGCGAGACCGTCGCCGTGCTCGGTCCGAACGGTGCGGGCAAGACGACCGTCGTCCGCACGATGCTCGGCCTGATCGAGCCGACGAGCGGCCGCGTCTCGATCTTCGGTGAATCGCCGCGCGGGGCGCGCGCCGCCGGGCGCGTCGGCGCGATGCTGCAGGTTTCGAGCGTGCCGCCGATGCTGACCGTCCGCGAACACATCGAACTCTTCTCATCGTATTACGCGCGCCCGCTGCCCGTCGCGACGACGATCGGTCTCGCGGCGCTCGACCGGCTCACGAGTCGACGCTATGCGGCGCTCTCCGGCGGTGAGAAGCAGCGGCTCGCCTTCGCGCTCGCGATCTGCGGCGACCCCGCCTTGCTCTTCCTCGACGAGCCGTCGGTCGGGCTCGACGTCGAAACGCGGCGCCTGCTCTGGGAGCGCGTGCGCGAGTTCGTCGCCCGCGGCAAGAGCATCGTCCTCACGACGCACCACCTCGACGAGGCGGAGGCGCTCGCCGACCGCGCGGTCGTCCTCGTCCGCGGCACCGTCGTCGCCGAGGGCACGCCCACGTCCCTCAAATCCCGCACGGGTTCGACCGGCGATGCCGCCTTCGAACGCGCCTACCTCTCGCTCACGAAAGAGATCGCCGGGTGATCGTACCGCGCTCGTTCCGTCCCTACGCGCTCGAGGCAAAATATGAGTTCTTGCAGCTCGCGCGCCTGCCCGCGTACGCCTTGCCGACCCTCGCCTTCCCCGTGCTCTTCTACCTCTTCTTCGGTGTCGCTATGGGCCACGCCGAGGCCGGCGGGACGACGCTCGCGACCTACCTGCTCGCGACCTACGGCGCCTACGGCGCGGTCGCAGCGGCGCTCTACGGCTTCGGCATCAGCGTCGCAACGGAGCGCGGCCGAGGCTGGCTCACGCTCAAACGTGCGAGCCCGATGCCGCTCGCCGCGTACTTCCTCGCCAAGATCGCGAACGCGTGCGCCTTTAGCTTTGCGATCGTCACGATGCTGACGCTCCTCGGAGTCGCGTTCGGCGGCGCGCGCATCGGCATCGCCTCATGGCTCGCTCTTGCCATCGTGCTCGTGCTCGGATGCGTCCCGTTCTGCGCGCTCGGCCTCGCGATCGGTACGAACGCCGGCGCGAACGCGGCGCCGGCGATCGTCAATATCGTGAATCTGCCGCTCGCGATGCTCGGCGGACTCTGGATCCCGCTCGCGTCGCTGCCGCCCGGGCTCGCGCATCTCGCCGTCTGGCTGCCGACGTATCACTATGGCCAGTTGGCGCTCGGCGCGATCGGCGCGGGCACGGGATCGCCGCTCGTGCACGTTGCCGTGTTGCTCGCGTACGGCGCCTCCTTCACCGCGCTCGCAGCGTTCGGCTGGCGCCGCGACGAAGACCGGAACGATGGCTAGGCTGCGGCTGCTGCCCGACGACCCGGAGATCGGCTGGACGCCGTATGTGTGGCTCGTCTATCTGCCGTTCCAAATCGTCGGCGCGGCGGTCGGAGGGGCGTCGGCGACCGACTGGGCGATCGTCCTCGGACCCATGTTCCTCTTCCTCGTCCTCTATTTCCGCAGTTACTGGGCGTGCGGCCCGAGGCTGTGGTGGTACGCGGGCGGGATCGCCGCCCTCGGCGTGGCGTGCTCGCCCGTCAACCCGTTCGCGAGCACGTACTTCGTCTACGCCTCGACCTACCTCGCGGAGCTCTTGACGCCGCGGCGAGCCTGGCCCGTCCTCGCCGGGTACTGCGTCGCCGTGCTCGTCTATCTCTTCGCGATCCACGTCTCGGCGTACTCCGTGCTGCCGGCTGCGATCTTCTCCGCGATCGTCGGCGCGATCCGCATCCGCGACGCGGAGAAGAACCGCGCGAACGCCGATCTCCGGCTCGCCCGCAGCGAAGTGCAACGGCTCGCCCGCGTCGCGGAGCGCGAACGCATCGCGCGCGACCTGCACGACGTCCTTGGCCATTCATTGTCCGTCATCGTGCTCAAGTCCGAACTCGCCGCACGGCTCGCCGCGATCGACCCCGCGCGGGCGGCAGCCGAGATCGCGGACGTCGAGCGCGTCGCACGCAGCTCACTCTCGGAGCTCCGCGAGTCGATCGCCGGCTACCGGACCGTCGGCCTCGCCGCCGAGATCGACCGCGCGAAGGCGGTGCTCGAGACCGCGGGCGTCCGCGTCGAATGCGAGCTCGGCGAGACCGCCATGCCGGCGCGCTACGAAGGCGTCGTGACGCTCGCGCTGCGGGAAGGCGTGACGAACATCGTCCGCCACGCGGGCGCCTCGACGTGCCGGCTGCTCCTCGCGCGGACGTCCTCGGAGTGTCGCTTCGAGATCGCGGACGACGGCGGCGGCGGCGCGGCGCCCGAAGGCTACGGCCTCGCCGGCATGCGCGAGCGCGTCGAAGCGCTCGGCGGCACGCTCGTGCGCGAGCTCGCCCATGGCACGCGCCTCGTCCTGACGCTGCCGCTGCGCGACGGTTCGTGATTCGCGTCGTCATCGCGGAGGACCAGGGCCTCGTGCGTGGGGCGCTTGCGGCGTTGCTCGCGCTCGAAGCCGATCTCGACGTCGTCGCGCAGGCCGGCGACGGTGAGGCGGCGCTCGCCGCCGTGCGTGCCGAGCGCCCGGAGATCCTCGTCACCGATATCGAGATGCCGCTACTCAGCGGCATCGACGTCGCTCGCGCGATTCTCGAGGAGCGGCTGCCGACGCGCGTCGTCATCGTCACGACCTTCGCCCGGAGCGGCTTCTTGCGGCGCGCGCTCGACGCCGGCGTCGGGGGCTACCTCTTGAAAGACGCGCCCGCTCGAGAGCTGGCGGCAGCGATCCGGCGCGTCGCCGCGGGCGGCCGCGCGATCGACCCGCAGCTGGCGCTCGATTCGTGGACCGAGCGCGACCCGCTGACCGAACGCGAACGCGGCGTCCTGCGCCTCTCGGCCGAGGGTCTCCCCGCCTCGGCGATCGGCGTGAGACTCGGGCTCACGGACGGCACGGTTCGCAACTATCTCTCCGAGGCGATCGGCAAGCTCGGAGCCGCGAACCGCGTCGAAGCGGCGCGCATCGCGCGTGACAAAGGGTGGCTGTAGGCGATCACTCGTAGTCCTTGATCGAGGGCCAGAGCGCCGCGAGCGATTCGCTCGGATCGCGGCAGATCCAGATCGGAATGTGATTTTCGAAACCGATCGCGTACGGGTCGTCGAGCGTGCGCGCGCGTAGCCGCGAGCGAAAGAGGTGCTGCGATCGAAAGCACGAGCCGTTGATCTGGATCACGACGCGGCCGCTGAAGCCACGCGGTCCCCACAGCCAATATTGGTTATGCTCGCCGATGACGGGAATCTCCGGTGCGAAAAACGCGACCGCGCTCGCCTCTCCATAATTCCCGCCGAAGACGACGGCGTCGCGCCGGTCCCGCTCCGGCAGCGACGCGTAGACGGAGCGTACGGCCGCCGCCATCGCGGGCCAGCCGTGCATATCCGCCCAGTCCCCGGGCAGCCGGCTCCGGTCGCGGCCGTGCTCGGTCTCGGTCGCGCCTTTCGGAATATGCAAGACGGCGTTCCGCGACGACGCGAACGCAACGAACGACGCCTCGGGCAGCACGGGCAGGACGTCCGGCACGAACGGCAGGGCCGCGAGGGCTGCTGCGGCGACGACGGACGGCCGCGCGATCCGCAGCCGTGCCGTCCAGGCTTCGATCGCGAACGCGCCGGCCGCGATCAGAATCGGATAGACGTTCGCCGGATAATAATGTTTGCCATGGAACGCGAGCATCTCGCAGGTGAGGACGAGATAGGCGTAGCCGAGGAACCGGAACGCCGGCGCGCGGAGCGGCCACACGAGGCCGATCAGCCACTCCGCCGCGAGCAGCGGGTCCGTGATCAGGACTTCCTGCGCGAGGTAGAGCGGCACGCTCGGCGTCGTGCTCTTACCGGCCTGACCGTTGCGAAGCAGTTCGAGCATCGGCCAGCCGGCAAGGCCCTGCCAGATCACGTTCGGCAGCGCGATCAGCACCGCGAGCACGACGCCCCATACGAACCAGCGACTCCGCAGGATCCGGCGATCGCGGGTCAGCGCGAGCCCGGCGAGCCCGGACGATCGCGAGGGCCAGGAGCGGCCAGCCCAGCAGTCCGACTTCGTCCGTGCCGACCTTCATGCCGAAGCTCGTCAGGACCGGCGTTCCGAGAACGACGAGCGCGGCGAGGATCTGCGCGAAGACGCCGCCGCCGAACTCCGCGACGAGCAGACACGTGAGGTACGCGCCGCCCGCAGCGAACAGCGCCGGGACCGCGCGCAGCAGGAAGAGCGACGGCCCGAAGATCTGGCTCAGCGCCGAGAGGAGCGGCACGAGCGGCGGCTGGTCGACGTAGCCCCACTGCGGATGGCGGCCGCAGACGATGAAGTAGAGTTCGTCGCGGAAGAAGCCGTAGTGCGCGTTCGCGGCCAGATGCACGAGCAGGACGACCGCCGCCGCGATCGCGGGAACGCGCCGATTCCACATGGTCGACGCCTCATACGGAGCCGGCGGCCGGCGCCCTCTCCGGCGCGTGACACCGCTCACGCCCGTTCGGGAGCCGAGCGCGTAGCGTAGGCGCATGAAGGTCGTCGGCTATTCGTCGTGGGCTCCGGACGAGCGCGCAAACGCCATGCGTCTCGCGTTCAAAGAACTGCGGGTGAAGACGAAGGAGGCGTGGTCACTCGACCACTTCGGCGCCTCGGATTTCAACGATCCGGCGGCGATCCACCGGCTGCGGAGCGCGATCGCCGGGGCGGATATCCTCGTCGGCTGGCAGGCCATGACGAACGACACGGTCGAGCGACTCGCCGTGCTGCTCGGCCAGATGAAGGCCGCGGGCGAGCTCGAGCGCGTCAAGATCCTCTGGTACGACATTCCGGATCCGCGTCTCCAGGGCGCGATGTTCGCCTCGCTCGGCTTCGAGTTCGACATGACGAAATCCAATCCCATGCGCGAACTCTCGATGGCGCTCAAACGCAACAAGGCGCGCAGGAACGACGTCGAGATCGACGAGTTCTGGGAGGCGCGCGAAGGGTTTCTCGGGATGCAGAAGATGGTGTCGGCGGCGCCGATGATGGCCGCCCTGATGCGCAAGCCCGTCTTCAAGTCGCTCGTGATGATCGGATACTGGAACAACCGGTCCGTCAAGAACGTCGCGAACATGTTCTTGTACCTGATGAAGCACTTCATGGGCCGTTACGACGGCGAGGTCGCGCTGCCCGAGAAGGTCGAGAACGAGGGCATCTATCATCCGGCGCACGCCGGCATGTTCCAGACGCCCGAGGCGTACCTCGCGTGGTACGAGCCCTGGTACCAGAGCATGTATGGCAAGAAGCCGTGGGACCGCGTCGGCTTCGTGACGCACGACCTGTTCTTGCCGGACTGGAACCATCCCGTCTTGAACGCCGCGATCGCAGAATGGGAACGCCGCGGCGTCGGCGTCATCTGTTCGATGACGGCCGTCTTCAACGCGCACATCGTCTCGCGCACGCACCTGCTCTCGACGAAAGAAAAGCAACCGCTCGTCGGCGCCGTCTACCACAACGTGCCGCTGTATCTCGCCGGTTCGATGTTCGCGGGGGCGCCGGAGAACTCGATCGAGCTGATCCGCGATCTCGGCGGCCCGCGCGTCTATACCTCGCCCGTCAATGCCGCGATGTCGCGTGCGGATCTCGCGAAGTCGAAGTTCGGCGTCGCCTCGCTCGAATACATCGGCAACGTCGTCACGCCCGAGACCGAGGGCATCCAGCCGATGCCCCCGATCTGCTCGCGCGAGGCGGGCGGCGAGGTGAGCGCGCTCGAGCCGATTCCGGATCGCGTCACCCTGCTCGGCGAGGTCTCGACCCGCTGGCTCCGACTGCGGCACCTCGACAACGCGACGAAGAAACTGGCCGTCTTCTGCTATAACTTCCCGCCGGGCCCGGGCAACGTCGGCAGCGCCTACTTCCTCGACGTCGCGGGCTCGATCCGCTCGATGCTGCTCGCGCTCGGCGCCGCGGGCTACACGGTCGGCGCGGTCGACGAGAGCGATGCTGCGATGTCGGCGAAGCTCCAAGAGATGTACGCGGGCTACCACAACGTCGGCACGGTCTCGGGCGGCGAGATCGCCGACTGGGTGCACGAACTGCCGCAGACGTTCGAGGCGCTCTTCTACGAGACGTGGGGCCGCCCGCCTGCGACCCTGCCCGTCCGAGGCCTGCGCTTCGGCAACGTGCTCGTCCTCATGCAGGACATGCGCGGCATGGAAGATCTCAGCAAGATCCATGACAAACAGGCGCCACCCTCGCACTGGCTGCTCGCGTCGTATCGCTACGCGACGCGGCGCTTCAACGCCGACGCGATGATCCACGTCGGCACGCACGGTCTCGTCGAGTGGAGCCGTGGCAAAGAATGGTGCCCGGCCGCCGGCGACTATCCGGAGTTCCTGGTCGACGGCTGCCCGCACGCCTACATCTTCAACATCTTGGACCCGGTCGAGGCCTCGATCGCGCGGCGCCGGTCGTACGCGACGATCCTCTCGCACCTCTGCCCGCCCCTGCGCGCGGTCGAAGGCTCGGAGGACCTGCGGCTGCTGCATCGTCTCGTCCACGAGTATTACGAAAGCGCCGCGGACTCGACCGAAAAACGCGGGGATCTGGCGGACGAGATCCACGAGATCGTGACGCGCACGGGTCTCCTCATCGAGTCGCCGGGCGGCGCCGACCGCGATCTCGTCTCGAAGGTCCACGACGAACTCGTCTCGCTCGAAGGCGACTTCGCCCCGAGCGGCCAGCACGTCTACGGCCGCGACCTCTCGGAGGAGGACCGGCGCGATACGTTCCACGCCTGCCTGCAGCACACGGACGTCGACCTCTACCGGCTGATCGCCGATTGCTACGAGCTGGACTACGATCGGCTCTCCCGCGCGCCGCACGCGCTGGACGCGAGCGGCGTCTTCAACCACGACATCCTGGACGAGCTGCGCGAGACCGGCAAGGACCTGATCGCCTCCGAGGTCATCCGCACGGCCCAGGCGCCCGCGAGCGCCGCGAACCCGAGCCCGAAGGCCGAAGAGGCGGCGCGCAAGCTGCGTCGCAGTGCGATCGTGAGCCTGCTGCGCGTCCGTCCCGTCGCCGGCCGCGCGCTAGCAAAAGATCCCTATGAGATCGCGGCGCTCGAAACCTTCGTCGAGCGCGCGAAGACGCTTTGGTACGAGCTCGGCCGCGTCGGCGCGGCGGAGCGCGAAGGCTTGCTCGCCTGTCTCGAAGGCCGCTACGTCGAGCCGTCGATGGGCGGCGAGATCGTCGGCGATTGGGCGATCCTGCCGACCGGCCGCAACATGGCTTCGACCGACGTCCGGATGCTGCCGCGCGAAGCGGCGCAGCGCAAAGGCAGACGCACGGTCACGCAACTCCTCGATGCCGCCCGCAAGGAGCGCGGCCGCTACCCGGCCGCAGTCGGCGTCGTGCTCTGGGGCTCGGAGATGCTCGAGAGCGAGGGTGTCGGCATCGCGCAGGCCCTCGATCTCATGGGCGTCCGCGTCGCGAAGGATCGTTTCAACCGCGCGGAGCGGGTCGAGCTGATCTCGCTCGACGAGCTCGGCCGGCCGCGTATCGATATCCTCGCGAATAGCAGCGTCGTGTTCAAGAATACGTTTCCGGGGGCGATCCGTCTGCTCCACGACGCAGCCGTGCTCGCCTCCGAAGCCGACGAACCGTACGAGTGGAACTACGTCCGGAAGCACTCGGACGAACTGATCGCGCGCGGCTTCCCGGAGCGGCTCGCCCGGGCGCGCGTCTTCGGCATGGGCGAGGACGCGTTCATGGGGCAGGTCGGCGCGATGCTCGACACCGGCAACTTCTCGGATTATACCGAGATCGGCAACGCGTGGATGAACGACAACTCGAACGCGTACCTGCCGACCTACGCCGCAATCGTCGTCGAACCCGCACCCGAGGTCCAGCGCTATCTCGTCGAACTCGTCGAGGTCATCCAGCAGCCGCTCGTCCAGATGGCCGCCGGCGGCCCGGTCAAAGAAGACATGTTCGCGTCATACACCTCGGCCTTCGGCGCGGCGAAGCGGACGATGGGTCACACCGATACGATGATCGTCGTCAGCGACCTGACGCGCCGCGAACCCGCCGTGCGCAACTTCCGCAACGTCGTCGTCAACGGCGTGCTGACGCGGTTTCATTCGAAGTCTTGGCGCGACCGGATGATGGAACATGGCTACTCGGGCGTGATGGAGTTCGGCGACGTCATGAAGGCGATGCGGTCGACCGAGGCCGCACTCGGTGACACGATCTCGCCCGACCTCTGGAAGCGGACGGTCGAAGTGACGCTCGGCGAATGGGAGCGGATCTCGGGTGCGAACGCGCACAAAACGCGCGAACTTGGTGAGATCTTGCTCGACACGAGCCGCCGCGGCATGTGGCAGGACGCGGAGCTCGAGCAGGCGCTCAAGACGAAGCTGAACGAGCTCGACAGCGACGTCGAGATCGCCGCCTACCGCCGCGAGCTGACCGCGACTGCGGGCGACTGAGCGCTAGCGGAGCGCGTACGTCACGGTGACGTCGCGCTCCACGCGGATGCGGTAGGGTCCGTCGAGCGGAAGCGGCAGATTCGCAAAGCCGATCGAGCCGCCTCCACCGCGCATCTGATCGAGCCGCGGGCAGGCGGCCGCGCCGAAGCCCAGCGCGACGACGCGCGTGCGGGCCCCGAGCCGGAGATGCGCGTGCGCCGCGAGCGCCGTCGCCTGCCGCTGCGCGTCGTCCAGGGCCGCCGCCGCCGCACGCGCTTCGACACCGTCGCAGTCGTTCACGACGAGCAGACCGCGCGCCGACTGCACCGGCACCTCGGAGCCGTCGGGCAGCGTCGCGAGAGCCCCCGAGACGAAGAGGCCGAGGATGCGGTCGTGCGAGGGCCGGTCGAGCAGACCGGTGACGTCGAACGGGTACGGATTGTTGCCGGCGAGCGTGTTGTCGATCGTGATCGCGACCGCCCGCGCGCCCGCCGCCGTCAGGGCCGCCGCGAGCGTCCGCGCCGGAGCTTCGTACGACCCGAGATCCTGCGGCACGAGGCTCGGTGCCGGCCGGGGGGTCACGGCGGCCGGCTGGGGACGCGGCCCGAAGCCGAGCCGCACGTCGAAGGCCAACGCATCGGCATCGACCGTCACGACGCCACGACCCGAGACCGTGATGCCCGGCGACCCTTCTGGGGCAAATTGCGCCCCGGCCGGAGCCGAGGCCGCCGCGAGCGGGACGAGGAGGGCGAGCACGTGCGTGATGCGCATGACCGCCCGCTTCGCTCGTTAGTTCGTGTCGTCCGCCTGCGCTTTGCGCGCGCGTTCGTCGTCGACCGAGCGGCTCGAGGGATTGATCTTGCCGGGGTGCAGCTGGTCTGCGGCCGTCAGCTTCGCGGCTTCGTCGTCGAGGAAGGGGATGTTCTTCTGCGCGATCGCGGCGCGCTCGCCGAGATCGGCCTCTTCTTCGACCGAGTCGACCGGGTCGTGCGGTACGTTACGTTCCATACCTCTGCGCGTACCCGCGAGCGCGTTCGGCGACGCGCGCGGGGCGCGTTAGTCGCGCGTGAGCGGGGGCGTCTCGTGCCGGTGCTCGCGCTCGTCCGTCGGCAGATCGCCGTCCGTTTCGTGGTGCGTGCGCGCGCTCTCGACCATCTCGGAGGGCGTCTGCGAGGCCGGCACGTGCTCTTCTGCCTGCTGCTGCTGGATCGCGCCGTCGTAGGTCGCATCGGAGGGTCGCTGCTCGGCCATTCCCGCCTCGTTCCCGGCGTGCGATCCGCTCAACCCCGCACCCTCTAGGCGACCAGGTGCAGCGCGCCGTTCGCCGCCGGCGCCCCGGCCGCCGCGAGTGCCGGGCCGGACCGGGAGGCGCGCTCCGCCTCGGCGACGATCCGCGCGGCCATGTTGCCGAAGATCAATCCGTGGAAGGGCAGCACGCCGTACCAATAGAGATAGCCGAAGATGCCGCGCGGTTCGAAGAACGCCGTCTGTTGCAGCGAGGCACCGTCCGCCTCCGGGATCGCCTCGAACTGCAGCCATGCGTGACCCGGCAGCCGCATCTCGGCCCGCAGGCGCAGCAACTTTGCCGGCTCGTAGGCCTCGACGCGCCAGAAGTCGACGGCGTCGCCGGCCCGCAGCTCCGTCGGATGACGCCGGCCGCGGCGCGTTCCGATGCCCCCGACCAGCCGGTCGAGGATGCCGCGAAGCTCCCAGAGACCGTCCGCATAGAGCCAGCCGCGCGCGCCGCCGAGCCCCGTGAAGACGTCGAAGAGCGCGCGTGGTGAGGCGGTGCTCCGGCGTTGACGGCGATCGATCAACATGCCCTGCGTCACGCCCGCGAACTCACCCGGGAGCTTGCGGACGTCGAAGGCGTCGAACCACGTCGTCTCGGGACCGATCGTCAGATAGCGGTCGAGCGCGCGGCGCACCGCTTCGTCGTACCCGACCGGCACGATCTGCGGAAAGGCCCGGCGCGCGTCGTCGTTGCGGACGACCACTTCGCTGCGCAGACCGTCGATCAACGGCCGCGCGATCGAAGCCGGAACCGGCGTCATCAGATGCACCCAGCCCGACGACACGCGCGGCGAGAAGAACGGCACTTGGATCATGAAGCGCCGCAGACCGCGGATCGCGGCGTAGCGCATCATCGTCTCTTTGTACGTGAGCACGTCCGCGCCGCCGATCTCGAAGATCGCGTCGCCCACGCCGCCGCGCTCGAGTTCCGCCGTGAGATAGGCGAGCACTTCGCGAACCGAGATCGGCTGGATCCGGGTTTCGACCCAGCGCGGCGTGATCATGACGGGGAGCCGCTCCGTGAGATAGCGGACCATCTCGAAGCTCACGCTGCCCGAACCGACGATGATCGCGGCGCGGAACTCCGTCACGGGCACGCCCGTCGAGCGCAACCGCGCGCCGACTTCGTGCCGGCTCGCGAGATGCTCCGAGAGATGCTCCGTCTCGTCACCGAGGCCGCCGAGGTAGACGATCCGTGCGACGCCGGCGCCGCGCGCCGCGCGTGCAAAGAGTGCCGCGACATCGCGATCGCTCTCGGCGAAGTCGCGCTTCGCACCGGCCATCGAGTGCACGAGGTAGTACGCGACGTCCATGCCTTCGAGCGCGGCGCGCATCGAGGTCTCGTCGAAGAGATCGCCCTCGACGATCTCGGCTCCCGGGAAGCGCCCCTGCAGCCGTGCGGAGTCGCGCGCGAGGCAGCGCACCTCGTAGCCGATTTCGAGCAGGCGCGGCACGAGGCGGCCGCCGATGTACCCGGTCGCACCGGTCACGAGGACGCGCATAACGGTTATCTCACTTACGATGGAAGCGGAGATAGGGGACACGAAGCAACCAGCCGACGAAGCCCGATCGCACGCCCGAGCCGAGTCGGGCGATCGTCGCACCGCGCTGCGTGACGACGAGCGTCATCTCGTAGCGGTCGAGGGCCACGGTCAGCCGCCGCAGCAGGCTCGCGGAACCGAAGCGAAGGCCGAACGCGCGGAGCAGTCGCCGAGGGCGCCCGACCTCCGCGCGCAGGGTCGAACCGTCGGCGGTGACGTCGACGTCTTGACCGTCGATGGTCAGACGTAGCGATCCGCTGACGTCGAACAAGACCTAGTGCTTCTCCGAGGTCTTGATCTTGATCGTGCCGTTAAGCTTCCATTTCGCGGAGGGCGAATTTTCGTGTGCCGTGCTCGGCACCCAGACTTCCATGTTTTCGAGCGTGTACTCGATCGTCGCGCCGCGGCCGGTGAGGAATGCGTAGAGACCTTCGGCAAGGTCGGGCCAGGTCGTCGTCTGCTTCGTCTCGGTTGAATTCATTCGATCCATCCTTCTGCGTCGAGCGTGCAGAGTTCGAGAGCGGGCGAGCGTCAAAAGTTCCCCGCGCGAACGACGGGCGCGCTCCTAGATGCGACGGAGCGCGCCATTCCGGAGGTAGACCGTGACCGCGACGGCGAGCGAGACGACGCCGAAGGCCGAGATCGCATGCGAGAGACCGATCGCGCTCGCAAGCGCACCCATGGCAAGGGAGCCCGCGGGGACGAGTCCGAGGATGATCATCGAGAAGACGGAGATCGCGCGGCCGCGCATCTCGGCGGGCGAGAGTGTCTGCAAGAGCACGTTCGAGCTGCCGGCGAAACTCAAGACGGCGAAGCCTTCGACGGCGAGCACGGGGATCGCGGCGCGAACGTCGTGGACGAAGCCGAGCGCGATCGTGCCGAGCGGCATCAGCACCGAACTCGCGAACCAAACGCGTCCGCGCCAGCGATTCGCGACGACCGCGGTCAACATGGAGCCGACGAGCGCCCCGGCTCCGGTCGAAGCGAGCAAGACGCCGAGACCGCTCGCATCGACGCCGACGACGTGCTTCGCGTAGGCCGGCAGCATCTGCACGTACGGCCGCACGAACACGCACGCGAACGCGAGCACGAGCACGACGCTGCTCAGCACGGGGTGTCGCATGAGGAAGCGGAAGCCCGCGGCGATCGAGGCGAGCACGGATTCGCGGCCCCTCGAAGACGGCGGCACGGGCTGCATGTTCGCGACCGCGAGCACGACCGCGAGCGTCAGCACCGCATTCAGATAGAAGGCCGTCGGCAGGCCGACTGACAAGATCAGATAGCCCGCGATCGGCGGCCCGATGACGCTCGGCGCGTTGAAGGCGATCGAGTTCAGCCCGATCGCGTTGCCGACGGCCTCGGGCGGAACGAGCAGCGGCACCCAGCTCTGCCGCGCCGGCGCATCGAACGCCTGCGTCGCGGCGCGGATCGCCTCGAGGGTAAGGATCGACCAGAGCGCGATCGCGTGCGTGCCGACGAGGATGCCGAGCGTCAGCGCCGAGAGCACCGAGATCGAGGTCGTGATCAGCAGGACGCGACGGCGCGGAAACCGGTCGGCGACGACGCCGGCGAGCGGCGAGAGCAGCACGACGGGGATCGCGGCCGAGGCCCCGAGGAAGCCGACGTAGAGCGAGGCGAGGGAGGCCGTCCCGGCGAGCTTCACGACGAGGTATCCGAGCGTCGTCAACTGCATCCACGTGCCGAGATTCGAGACCAGCAGCCCGAGCCAGAGCAGTCGAAAGTCGCGGTGGTGAAAGGTCGCCAGCAGGTTCGAGCGGCGCCGCGGGACGCGTTCTTCGCCGTCGCGCGCGACACTCGGAAGCGAAACCGGAGGCCTCAGACCGGGTCCGCTCCGGCGGCGCGCGCGCGGACCGCCGCGACGACGATCGCGACCGCGCCCGCAATGCCGGCGCGCTCGGCGTCGACGACGAGGTCGTAGGCGTGCGGGTCGCCCCACGTGAAGCCGTACCGCTCGCGGGCGAAGCGCCGGCGCGCGACGTCGACGCGGTCGACTTCGACCCCGGCGTCGGCGAGCGAGTATCCGAGCGATGTGGCGACGCGCGCCGTCCGGTAGGCCAGTCCCGCGACGAGAAAGACGCGGACGACGCCCGGCTGCGGGCCGAGGACCGCACTGCCGCAGCGGCCGAGGATGACGACGTCACCGCTCGCGGCCCGGCGGCCGATGCGGCCTTCGATCTCGGCCCGGACCCGGCCGTCGAACTCACCGGGCAGCGGCGTGTGCGCGACGAGCAGCTCCGGCGTCGCCGCGGCGAGCCCGCGCACGACGCGTTCGACGAGCGTCGGCGCCTCCTCCGCATGCCGTTCGACGGCTTCGGCCGAGGTGCCGAGGGAGTCCGCGACGGCGGCCGGCACGTCGTCCGCGAGCAGTTCGTAGCCGAGCGTCTCTGCGACGCCTCGCGCGATCGGATTGCCGGCGGCGCCGTACTCGCGCGAGATGGTGACGACGAGGCGGCCGCTCACCGGGACGGCGCCGCGTTCAGCCGCTGGCCCGCGGCCTCGACGATCGCGGCCGCGAGCGCCCGGTAACCGCGCTCCGAGGGATGGACGCCGTCGACGGAGACGTAGGGCGCCCCGAAGAGCTCGGGCCGGGCCGCCGCATACCCGGCGAGATCGACGAGGACGGCGTCGCCGAACGTCGAGTCGCGCAGGGCGCTCGCGATCGATTCGTTCGCGAGCGCGACGTCGCGCGCGAGCCGCTGCCGTTCGCTCTCCGGGAAGACGAGACTGTTCGGCAGACGCGACACGTCCTCGACGTTCATCGCGATCAAGAGGTCGGGTTTCGCGACGGCGATCTCGCGGACGTCCCGCAGGTAGCCGCGGTAGAACGTGCTCGACTGGACGTCGCCGAGGGGGCCGGTCAGCGTCGTTCCCGCACTCGCGCATGGCAACGTTCCGCCGCTCGCGCCGACGACGCGGCCGCCGGTCGCGGCACACTCGGCGGAGTAGAACGCATCGAAGACGTCGTTGCCGCCGGTCCAGAGCGTCACGACGATCCGGTCGCCCCGCGCGCGCGCGGCGTCGACTGCGGCGCCGAAGGCCGGCAGTTGGCCTTTATTTGTCAGTATATCGCCGGCCTTCGGGTCTTCCCGCAGGGGTGCCGAGCCCGAGTTCGCACCCGTCACCCCCAGCGGCACGAACGTGAGCCGCGCACCGGCCGCGAGCATCGCGTTCCCGACATCTTGCAGGGCGCCGGGAATCTCGAGGCCGGAGCCCGTGCGCGCCGGCCCCGTGACGCACGCGCCGCGACACGCATTCGTGCCGATGCCGACCGTCAGGCTATCGCCGAGGGCGATCATGGTGACGCCTTGTCCGTTCATCTGCGGCAGCGCGAACGCGTCGGGACCCGTGGCCGGAGGCGCGGTGCTCGGCGCGCTCGCGGCAGTCGCTTCGAACGTCCCCTCCGCGAGCGTCTCGGGAAAGGCGACGTCGTCGATGTCGTACTGGAAGTCGGCGCGGTGGCCGGCCGCGAGGCCGATCAGCCGCAGGTGCGAGATGACGGAGGCGCCGTCGACGAAGGCGTAGTCGATCGTGACGTCGGCCGGGACGTCGAGGTCGCGAACCCTGCCCGCAATCGAGATCCGGAGCGGGACGATCCGGCGCGTGACGACCTCGCGAATCCGCGCGGTCGCGTCTTCGACGAGCACGCTGCGCAGGACATCGTGCAGTCCGCCGTCGTGCGGTTCGAGCAGGACGCGGTATGCGAGTTTGCCATCGACGCTCTCGTCACCGACGATGCGCGCGTCGTAGTGCACCGCATCGAGCAGCGTCGGCGCGGCGGCGAGCGCGACGCCGGCCGTGACGTCGCGCGCATCTCGACCCCAGAGCGCGGGCGGGCTATCGGGCCGGCGCGGCTCGGGCAGGCCGAGCCGCACGGCGCCGGTCGTGACGTCCCGAAAGCGCGTCAGCCGGTCGCTCGCGCGCTCGGCTACGTCGTACGCGACGTCCTGCGCGAAGGCGTCCGTGACGACGAGCCGCTTGTGCAAGTGGTACGTCACGAACGGATGCACCGTCTCGGCGCGCGCCTCGGCGATCGCCCGCTGCAGCAGCGCGCCGGCCGACGGGCCGCCCGTGGGGCGCGCCAGCGCCGCCGGTGCGATGCCGGCCGGCGTCGCCTCGGGTGCGGGCGGGACGGTCGGGAAGGGCGCGACGGTGGCGTTCCGGACGCTCGCCGGCGCCGGTGCGGAGGTCGCGGACGCGCCCCGTGCCGGGGCTTCGGTCACGGGCTCGCTCGGTGCCGAGGCTGCGGTCGACGTCACCACGGGCCCGGGCGAGAGATCCGTTGCGGCGGCCGGCGCCGGAGAAGCGACGTCGCCGCGAAGCGGGGGCGTCGCCGCGCCCGCCGGCGCCGGTGCGGCCGGCCACGCCCCCGCGCACGCGAGTGCCGCGAGGACGACGCCGGCCGCGCAGCGCCGCGCGGCGCCGCGGAGGCGCGAGGGGTGATGACCATCACCGCCCGAGCGGAGAGCCTCCGGTACGCTTCGAGGCAGTTGCAACGATGGGGGTCCTCTCTCGAGATGCTGAAAATCGCAGTCTATGGCAAAGGCGGAATCGGGAAGAGCACGTTCTCTTCGAACCTCTCCGCCGCGTTCGGCAGACTCGGCCGCAAGACGATCCAGGTCGGCTGCGATCCCAAGCACGATTCGACCTTCGTGCTCACCGGCAATCTGATTCCGACCGTCGTCGAGGTCTTGTCGTCGTACAAGTTCAAGGCCGAAGAGATCGACCGCGACGAGATCATCTTCAAAGGACGCTTCGGCGTCGATTGCGTCGAGGCGGGCGGTCCGCCGGCGGGCGCCGGCTGCGGCGGCTACGTCGTCGGCGAGACGGTGAAGCTGCTCGAGAAGTTCGGCGTGTACAACGACTACGACGTCATGGTCTTCGACGTGCTCGGCGACGTCGTCTGCGGCGGCTTCTCCGCGCCCTTGCAGCACTCCGAACAAGTCATCATCGTCGCGACGAACGATTTCGACTCGATCTTCGCCGCGAACCGCATCGCGACGGCGATCACGATCAAGCAGAAGACGGGCGGCGGCATGCTCGCCGGCATCGTCGCCAACCGCGCGAGCGACGCCGAACTCGTCGGCCCCTTCGCCGAGCGGATCGGCTCCGTCTGTCTCACCTGCATCCCCGAGAACGACGGCGTGCGTAAATCACGCTTGACGGCGCAGACGGTCTTCGAGATGGATGCGACGGGCGCGCTCGGAGCGCCGTGGATGGAGCTCGCGCAGCGCTTGCTCGACGGCCTTCCGCTCGTCGTTCCGAAGCCGATCCCGGAGCGCGAACTCTTCGTTCAACTCGGCGCGAACTACGTGCGGCCGGCGGATATTCCGGCGCCGCTCATGGCGGTCTGACCCGAGCGATCCGCCGTCTCGCGGCGCTCGCGAGCGTTGCCGCCTGTGGTGCCGTCGCGAGCGTCGCCGCGACGAACGTTCCGGCGACGCCGCGGCCGCCGGTCCGCGCGGTCGCGACGATCTACGCCGGGACGCGGGTCGTCGATCCGTATCGCTACCTCGAAGATCCGCACGATCCCGCGACGCGGGCGTTTCTGGAGGCTGGGAGCGACGAAACGCGGCGCACGCTCGCGAGCTTGGATCCGGCGCGTTCGGCGCTCGGACGCCGCATCGCCGCCCTCGACCGCGCATCGATCGAGATCCGGTCGCTCGTGCGCGCGAGCGGGCGGCTCTTCTATCTGCGCTCCGCGCCGGGCGATGCCGTTTTCGTGCTCTGCGAGCGTGACGCCGGCGGCGGAGCGGAGCGCGTGCTCGTCGATCTCGCGCGCGGGCTGCGACGCGGCGACGACCCGCCGGCCGTTGGCTCTTTTTTGCCATCACCGGACGGCCGGTACGTCGCGTATGCGATCTCGCGCGGAGCGACGGACGCCGAACTGCACGTGCTGGACGTCGAGACCGGAACCGATCTGCCGGAGCGCGTGAGCCGGACGTACGGTCCGGGCGCGACGGCGTGGCGCGACGACTCCCGCTCCTTTTTCTACGACCGCTACCCGCCGCTCGCCGCGGCGCACGATCCGCGCGACGAACGGCGCCGCGCCGTCGCCTACCTGCACGTCATCGGCCGTACGCCCGATCAGGACACGCCCGTCTTCGGCATCGGCGTCGACCGGGCCATACCGTTCGTCTCGGACGATCTGCCGATCGTGCGCCTCTCGCGCGGCTCGCCGTACGCGGTCGGCCTCATCCACCGTGGATCGTCGAGCGAACTCGGCGTCTACGTCGCTCCCGTGCGCGGGCTCTCCGGCTCGCGCGCGCCCTGGCATGAAGTAGCCGGCAGCGCCGACGGCGTGACGGCCGCCGTCGCGGGCGTCTCGACGCTCTTCCTGCTCGACCATCGCGGCGCGCCCGACTCGGAACTGCGGGCGGTCCCGCTCGCCGCGCCGGATTTCGCGAAGGCAGCGACGCTCGCGGCGAACGGCCCGGAGGTGCTCGAGGAGATCGCCGCCGCGCGCGACGCACTCTACGTGCGCGCGCGGCGCGGCGCGACCGGTCGCGTGCTGAGGCTCGCCCTCGGCAGCGACGGCGCATCGCGGGAGACGCTGCAGACCGTCCCCTTGCCGGGCGCCGCAAGCGCGCTCGGCCTCACGACGGAGCCCGGCGTCGACGGCGCGGTCGTGCAGACGGGCTCGTGGCCAGCCGGCGCGCGAGGTCGCCGTCACCGGCGCCCCGCCGGCCGTCGACCTGGCGCTCGCGCCGACGCCGCGACTCGCGCTCGCGAACTTCGTCGCCGAGGAGCGGAGCGCGACGGCGAGTGACGGGACGCTCGTTCCGATCTCGATCCTGCATGGCACGAATCTGCCACGTGACCGGCGCCGTCCGACCATCCTGGAAACGTTCGGCTCCTTCGGCGTGACCTCCGAACCGCGGTTCGCGGCGGCGCGCGTCGCGTGGCTCGAACGCGGCGGCGTCTACGCGATCTGTCATCCGCGCGGCGGCGGCCGGTACGGCGAGACATGGCACCGCACCGGCATGCTCGCAGCGAAGACCCGCGCGATCGACGACACCGTCGCCTGCGCGCGCCAACTCATCGAGCGCGGCTTCACGTCGCCGGGCCTTCTCGTGCTCGCGGCCTCGGGCGCGGGCGGCATCGCGGCCGGCGGCGCGCTCGTCCGGCAGCCGGAGCTCTTCGCCGCCTTCGTCGAAGACGATGCCGTCAGCGACCCGGTCCGCCGGGCGTTCGAGGCGGACGGACCGGGCGACGGGCCTGAGTTCGGGAGCCTCGAGGAGCCCGCGGACGTGCGCGCGCTCCTCGCGGCCTCGCCCTACGCGGGCGTGCCGTCGGCGATGCGCGCGCCCGCGGTCATGCTGCAGACGCATGCCGGCTCGCACGTCGCCGCGTGGCAAGCCGCGACGTTCGCCGCGCGCCTTCGAGCTGCGACGACGAGCCGGCGGCCGGTCCTGCTCGACGAAGAGGCGAGCGAGGAATCGGGCGCGAGCCGCGTCGCCACGCTGCGGGACGCATACGCATTCGCGTTCTGGCAGACCGGCGATGTCGGTTTCGGCTTCGTTCCGATCCTGACGCCCGATGTGGGAACGGCGCCGCCTCACTCGAAAAGAAAGTTTTCCCGATAGCGTCACCTCCCGGAGAAGATCGATGATCGCCGCACGACACCTCACCACGCTTCGCAAAGTCGTCGAGGCGCTCGCCCCTCCGGAGACGCGCGTCGACCGCGTGCTCGGTCAGATGGCGACGACGATCGACGGCAGCTCGCCCGGACGCCGCGCCGAAGCCCTGCAATTGCTCGATCTGCTCGCGCTACCGATGCGGCTCGGCGTCGGCACGCGTCGCAAGATCTTGCTCGCGATGGCCGACTCGCCGGTCGCGAAACTGCGCACGGGCTTCGCGCTCCTCAAGCGCCTGACGATGAGCTACGCGTTCTCGGAGAGCGATGCGGACGGCACGGGCAATCCGTTCTGGGCGGCCCTCGGCTATCCGGGCCCGCGCGGCGACCGGCCCGAAGCGACGTCGTTTCCGCAGCTGCCGCTCTCGTACGGCACGGACGGCGGCCGCGTCTCGGCGGACGTCGTCGTCGTCGGCAGCGGCGCGGGCGGAGGCATCGCGGCCGGCGGCTTCGCCCGCGCCGGCAAGCGCGTCATCGTCATCGAGGCAGGCAAGGCGTTCGCGCCGGGCCAGGTCCAGCAGCTCGAGCAGAACATGTCCGAGATGTACCTCGACCGCGGCGTGGCCGCGACGGACGATCTCGGCGTCGCGATCCTGGCAGGCTCGGCGCTCGGCGGCGGGACAAAGATCAATTGGTGCACGTCGTTCCGGCTCGAGGACGACGTCGCGGCGGAGTGGGAGGCGGAGAGCGGCATCCACGGTCTCGGCCGCGAGCTCGCGCCGCACTACGCCGCAATCGAGCGCGAGCTCGAGATCGCGCCGTCCCGCGAACAGGCCGTAAAAGATCAGGTCATCCTCGACGGTGCGAAGGCCCTGGGCGTCCATGCGGCGGCGATGCCGCGCAACGCCCAGAATTGCTCCGGCGGCTGCGGCTACTGCGGCTTTGGCTGCGCCTATGACAAGAAACGGTCTACGGACCGTGAGTATTTGCCGGATGTCGTCGCGAACGGCGGCGCGATCTACGTGCAGGCGAAGGCGCTGCGCGTCGTGACGGTCGGCTCCCGCGCCTCCGGCGTCGAGGTCGAACAGAGGCTGCCGAGCGGCGAGATCGTCCGGTTCACGGTCGACGCAAAAGAGTTCGTCGTCTCCTCCGCCGGCACGCTGCGCACGCCGGGATTGCTCGCGCGGAGCGGCGTTCGCAATCCCGTGCTCGGCAAGCGGCTCTTCCTGCATCCGGTGCAGAGCGTCGTCGCCTTCTTCGACCATCCGATCGAGGCGTGGAACGGACCGATGCAGTCGGCCTATTCGAATGCCTGGTCGCGTCGCACCGGCAACTACGGCGCGAAGATCGAGACGGCGCCGATGCATCCGGGACTGATGTTCGTCGCGATCCCGTATGCCGGCCCCGAGAGCATCACCGAGATGCTGCCGAAGGCGAAGTACGCGACGACGCTGATCTCGCTGACGCGCGATCGCGACCCCGGCTCGATCGACCTCGACGATGAGGCACAGATTCACTACCGGCTCTCGGCGTTCGACGAAGCGAACCTCTTCGAGGGACTCGCGGGCTGCTTCGACATCGCCTTCGCGGCCGGCGCGAACGAGGTCTGGACGATGCACAATCGCCAGATCCGCATCTCGAAGGATGATTGGAACGCCGGCCGCCGCGCGATGCTCGCCGAGCAACTGCGCGCGATCGGCACCGATTCGAATCGCGGCATCACGTTCTCGGCGCATCAGATGGGCACGGCGCCGATGGGCTCGGACCCGCGGACCTCGGTCGTCGATGCCGCCGGCCGCGTCTGGGGCTATGACAATCTGCTCGTCTGCGACGGATCGGTCTTCCCGCAGGCGAGCGCCGTCAATCCGATGCTCACGATCATGGCGATGGCGCGGCGCATCGTCGCGCAGCACGTCCCGCTCGTCGTCGAAGAGGCAAAGCCGATCGAGGCGCCCGAGGCCGTGCCGGCCGGCGCGCCGCTCGCCGCGCAACACCTCGAGACGCTCGCCGCGCCCCAAGCGTACCCGACGGCGTAAGGCCCGTCAGAGGTCGAGAATCGCCCGCAGGCCGGCGGAGATCTTGTCCATCATCGGGATCGGCATCGTACCGAGTCGCTCGCCGACGCGTCGCGTCTTGTCGAGCGTTCGGATCTGATTGCACGCGACGCTGCTTTCTTTCGTCGTTCCGGCCGAGCAGACCGGAACGAGCGGGTTCAAGAGGTTCCCCGGTCGGCCGTTCGCGCTCGTCAGAGGACAGATAATGGTCACCGGCGACGATCCGTTCGGATCGTTCATCACGACGACGCAGATGCGCGTCTTCGTGATCCCGGAGCCCACGGTCGGATCCAGATTGAAGCGAACTTCGCCTCGCCTCACAAGCCGTCGGAGGCCGTGCCGGCAAACTCATCCGCGAGCGCGCGGTCCTCGTCTGCGGTCTCGGCGAGGCACGCGACGACCTCGCCACGCAACCGCTCGCGGCGCAAGCGCGCCACCGCTTCGCCGGCCGCGGCGAGCATGAACGCGGTGCGATTCGGCGTCGCCACTTCGTCGATCGCCGCCAGATCACTAGCGGGAACGAGCATCGAGATTCGGACCATCTCTTCGTGTGCTACCCATATATATCGATGAGCGTAAGGTCCCGCACACGAGCCGTACATATGAATCGAAAGGGACGCACGCCCGCCGGGCGGGAGCCCGCTCTTCTGCCGAACGGCGGACGCGTTCGAACGCCTGAGCTGATCCTTTCGGGCCTGCCGCGGGCGCCTCGGATCAGATCCTCGTTCCGTCCGCGAGGGCCCGGCGGAGGTGCGCCGCGCGCGCGCGGATCGCCGAGCGCTGCTCCTCGGGCTTCGCATCCCAAGTGCGTAGCGGCATCGCCATGCGGACGTTCGCACGGAACGCGCGCTCGTTGCGGGCCATGAAGTCCCAGTAGAGCGCGTTGTAGGGACAGGCGTCCTCGCCGACCGCTTTTTTCGGATCGTACGCGCATTTGCTACAGTAGTCGGACATCGAATCGATATAGTTCGCAGAGGCGGCGTACGGCTTCGTGCCGACGATGCCGCCGTCGGCGTGGAGCGTCATGCCGATGACGTTCGGCACCATCACCCAATCCCAGCCGTCGACAAACATCTGCCAAAACCAATCCGTCAGCGCCTGCGGCTCGATACCGGCGAGCAGGCCGAAGTTCCCGAGGATCATCAGCCGCTCGATGTGGTGCGCCCACCCGTAGTCGAGCACGTGCGAGAGCGCCTCACGCTGGCAGAACATGTCGGTCTCACCCGTCAGGTAATGCGCCGGCACGGGGGCGTGCGCGCCCAGGGTGTTCCGCGTCCGGTACTCCGGCATGAAGCGCCAGTACGTCTGCCAGATGAATTCTTGCCAGCCGATCAGCTGCCGGATGAAGCCCTCGACCGACGCGAGCCGGGCCGTGCCGCTGCGGTACGCGAGCTCGGCGCGTTCGCAGAGTTCGAGCGGATGGAGCAAGCCGATGTTGATCGCGGCAGAGAGCCGCGAATGGTTGAGCCGCAGCTCGCCCGTCAGCATCGCGTCCTCGAAGGGACCGAAGCCGTCGAGGCGGTGCGCGAAGAAGTCGTCGGCGAACGCGAGCGCCTCCGCGCGCGTCACCGGCAGATCCCACACGCCGATCCGGCCGGGATGGTGCGGAAAGTGCCGCTCGACGAGCGCGATCGCCTCGCGCACGAACGCGCTCGGCTGCGGCACGTACGGCGGCGGAAACGTCGTGCCTTTCGGAACGCGCTTGCGATTGTCGTGATCGAAGTTCCACGCGCCGCCCGCCGGCTCGCGACCCTCCATCAGCAGGCCCGTCTTCACGCGCATCTTGCGATAGAACGTCTCCATCGTCACGCGCCGCTGCCCGCGCGCGAAGAGCGCGTCGAACTCCTCGCCCGTCGAGAGAAAGTTCGTGTGCGGCACGATCTCGACCGGCAGCCCGTGCGACGCCGCGATCTCGCGCAGGCTCGCGTCGAGTCCGTACGTCGTCTGGCGCATCATGCGCACGCCGCGCGGTGCGTGCGCCCGGACGTGCGCGGCGAACCCCGTCGCATCGTCGTCGGCTTCGGCGCGGTAGTCGACCGTGAAGCCGCGCGCGCGCAGATCGGCCGCATAGCCGCGCATCGCCGCGTAGATCAGCACGAGACGGCGCTTGTGATACGGCCGCTCCGCGCCGCGACCGAGCGACTCCACGAGCAGCACGATCGTCGTCGCGGGATCGGCATCGCGGAGCGCCCCGTTCGCCGGCGAGAGTTGATCGCCCGTGATCCAGAGCGTCAGCGGTCCGCGCGACTCGAGCGTGATGATTCTCTCCTCGGGCGGCCCGGCAACTCTCGGCACGACGCCGTGGGTTTCGCAGCCGTATGCCCATCATCGAGACGCACGAACTCCGCAAGGTGTTCCGTTCGGTCAAGCGCACGCCGGGTGCGATCGGTGCGCTGAAGACCCTCTTCTCGCGCGAGACGGTCGAGCGCGTCGCGGTCGACTCCGTCTCGATGTCGCTCGACGCGGGCGAACTCGTCGGCTACATCGGCCCGAACGGCGCAGGGAAATCGACGACGATCAAGATGCTCACCGGCATCCTCGTGCCGACCGCGGGACGGATCTTAGTCGCGGGGCTCGTGCCCTCGCAGCAGCGCAAGGAGAACGCGCGCAACATCGGCGTCGTGTTCGGCCAGCGCAGCCAGCTCTACTGGGACCTGCCGCTGATCGAATCGTTCGAACTCCTGCGCGCCATCTACGGTCTGCCGCGCGATCGCTACCGGCAGAACCTGGATGCGTTCACGGAGCTGCTCGAGATGGGTGAATTCTTGCAGACACCGGTCCGTCAGCTATCGCTCGGACAGCGCATGCGCGGCGATTTCGCGGCCGCGATGATGCACGATCCGAAGATCGTCTATCTCGACGAGCCGACGATCGGTCTCGACGTGCTCGCAAAAGAAGCGATCCGGACGTTCATCGCGCGCGTCAACGCCGAGCGCAACACGACCGTCATCCTGACGACACACGATCTCAAAGACGTCGAACGTCTCTGCCGGCGCATTGTCCTCATCGACGAGGGCCGCGTGATCTACGACGGTACGATCGAACGCATCCGCGATCAATACGGCACGCACCGGACGCTCGTCGTCGACCTCTCGGCGTCGTACGACGACGTCGGTGTTCCGGGCGCCGAGGTCGAGTCGCGCGAAGGCTCGGCCGTCCGGTACCGTTTCGACCGCCGCCGCGTCAGCGCCGAGGTGCTGATCCGGAGCGTCACGGAGCGCTACGCCGTGAGCGATCTCTCGATCGAGGAACCGGAGCTCGAGTCGATCATCCGGCGCATCTACGTCGAGGGTTACGACGACCCGGACGCGCGACCCGGCACCGGCCCGGCCCGGGCGACGCCGGCGCGCGATCCGGTCGAAAGCCTGCCGTGAGCGCCTATCTCGCGTTCGCGACGAAAGCTTTCGCGCGCGAAGCGACGTACCGGTTCGAAGTCTTCACGACGATCGGCTCGCTGCTGCTCCGCGTGTACTTGCTTCGTCAACTCTGGACCGCGCTCTACGCGCGAAACGCGGGCCCCGCCGACCTGCCGCTGCACGCAATGATCACCTACTCCGCGGTCGCCCTCCTGATGTCGCTCGTCATGGAGGTCGACGGCTCGCGGATCATGCAGACGCGCATCCGCGAAGGCACGATCGCGACGGACTTCATGAAGCCGATCTCGATTCCGCTCTTCGTCTTCTCGGACGGCATCGGCCGCACGCTCTTCGAGGCGATGACGATCCTGCCCTCACTCGCCCTCGCCCTCTTCATCGTCCACATCGACCTGCCGTCGCCCGGGACGTTTGGCATCTTCTTGCTCAGCTTCGCTTGCGGCTACATCGTCAATACGGCGCTGAACTTCATGATGAACGCGATCGCCTTCTGGACCCTCGAGATCCACGCGCTGCAGCTGAGCGTCCGCTGGGCCTCGGATCTGCTGAGCGGGCAGATCATTCCGCTCTCGCTCTTTCCGGGCGCGCTCGGAACGCTCGTAGGCGTGCTGCCGTTCGCCGCGATCTACTCGACGCCGCTCCGCATCTATACGGGCCAGCTCGCGCCCGACGGCTACACGGGTGCGATCGCGGCTCAGCTCGGCTGGGGCGTGCTGTTCACGGGTTTCGCCTACCTGATCTGGCGCCGCGCCTCGCGCCGCGTCGTCGTCCAAGGCGGCTGAGCCGCTCGGTCCCCCGTGCCGCCGAGCTTGTTGCGGCCGGCACCCATGGCGAAACTCAGGAGAACATGAAGTCGACCATCGCTACGGTACTCCTCGGAGCCGCCCTCGCCGCTCCCGCCCTCGCGCAGACGCGTACGCTGCCGCCGCCGCCGACCGCGGCCGACGCCGAGTCGGCGCTCATTACCTACGTCGTGCAAGATTCGGTCTCGGAGATCGCCGTCTGCAAGCTCGCGCTCACGGTTTCGAAGAACGCGGCCGTGCGAAGCTTCGCGCAGACGATGATCCGTGAGCACTCGCAGATTCTCGATCGCGCGATGGCGCTCGGGACGAAGCGCGCCATCCCGAACCTCGAGGCGATGCCGAGTGACGACGGTCGAGTGAACTATGTCCATCTCACGAAATACACGGGCCATCCGTTCGACGAGAATTTCATGAACCAGAACGTATCGGATCATCTGAACGATATCGAAGTCTTGCGCCATGCCTCGGAGATCACGACCTCGCCGGACGTCAAGACGTTCGAGACCGCGCTGCTCCCGCAGTTCGAGCACCATCTGCAGCTCGCGCAGCACGCCGAAGACCTCGAGTCTCGCGAGGAGTGATATTCGCTACGGCAGAGGCCGGGCGTCGACGGCCTTCGCCGTCGCCGCGGCGGGCTCGTTCGCGCGCGCGCGTGCCGCTGCGAACGCTTCGTCGGCGCTCGCCTCATGCGGAAAGAGCCGCTCCGCTGCGACGCGCAGGATGCCGGCGACGGGAATCGAGAGCAGCGCGCCGAGGATGCCGAACGCTTCGCTCCCGACGAGCAGTGACAAGAAGATGACGAGCGGCGTAACGCCGACCGAACGCGCGACGACGAGCGGGATCAGCACCTGCTGCTGGACCTGCGTGATGACGACGAAGAGCACGACGACGATGAGCGTCTTGATCGGATCGAGCGTCGCGACGTAGGTGATCAGGGCGACCGGGACGAGCGCGATGAAGGCGCCGACGATCGGGATGATACTGATCAATCCGGCGAGGAGTCCCAGCAAAATCGCATACGGCACGCCGAAGGCGAGTAACACGATCGTGCCGGCGGCGGCGACGACGAAAGCCAGCAGCACCTGACCGCGCGCGAAGCCGCCGACCACGCGGTCGACGTCGATTGCGAATTCGAGTGCTCCACGGCGCGCCGCGCGCGGCACGAGCCGCACGGCAAACGCCTGGATCTGCGCGAGATCGCTGATGAAGAGCAGCGCGAGCACGAGCGAGAGGGCCGTGCCGATGATGAAGGCCGTCGTTCCGCTCAGAATGCCGAGGGCGTTTCCGCCGAATCCGGCTGCGGCACCGGCGGCGATCGTCGAGATCTTCGCCGTGTTCGAAGCGATCTGATCGCGGACGCCTGCCGGCAGCTTCGCGAGCAGCGGCGAATGGTTCGGATCTGCCAGTGCCGTCTGCGCCTGCGTAACGAGGTGCGGATAGTTGTGCGCGAGATCCGTCGCTTGAGAAGCGACCGCCGGCGCGAGCCAGGCCAAGGCGCCGAGGACGAGCGCGCCGAGCACGACGTAGACGATCAGCCCCGCGAGCGGGACCGGAATCTTGAAATGCGCGACCCACTTGATCGGCGGATAGACGACGTACGCGAAGAGCACGGCGAAGACGATGTCGATCAGCGTCGTGTGCACTTTGTCGATCGCGACCGTCAACATCCAGAAGACGGCGAGCGTTCCGGCGAGGATGCCGACGATCATGAGCACGCGCAAAAGGCGCCGATCGACGAGATCCGGCGCGGGATCGTGCGAGTCGAGCATGGTTTACTCCCTTCCCAGGCAATCGGCGGTGAAAACCCGGCGAACGCGAACGAGGAACGTCATGCCGGAAGACGTCGACGCCATCATCATCGGAAGCGGCCAAGGCGGCATTCCGCTCGCGCTCCATCTCGCGGATCGAGGGAAGCGCGTCGCGCTCTTCGAGCGCGACCACTTCGGCGGGAGCTGCGTCAACTACGGCTGCACGCCTTCGAAGGCGTTTCTCGCGGCCGCCCACGGCGCCGGTCGCGCCCGGGACGCAGCTGCCCTCGGCGTCCACTGCGAGGTCCGCGTCGATCAAGCCGCCGCCATGGAACGCGTCCGCGCGGTGCGCGGCGAATGGCGCGACGGGTCGGCTGCGAAACTGGAGAGCTCGAACGTCGAGCTCGTGCGCGCCGAGGCCCGATTCACGGCCGCACGGACGGTCGCGGGCGGCGGCCGCGAACTCCGCGCGCCGCTCGTCGTCATCGACACCGGCACCTCGGCGACGATTCCGCTGATCGCCGGCATCGAGGCGGTGCCCTACCTGACGAACGTGACGTGGTGGGAGCAGCTCGCCCTACCGAAACGCCTGGTCGTGCTCGGCGGCGGTTACATCGGCCTCGAGCTCGGTCAAGGCGCGCGACGCCTGGGCTGCGAGGTCACGATCGCGGATGCCGGCGAACGCGTCATGTCGGAGGAGGCGCCGGAGGTCTCGAAGGTCCTCCGCGCCGCGCTCGAAGCGGACGGCGTACGCTTCGAACTCGGTGCGCGAGCCGTCTCCGCATCGTACGACGGCGCGACCGTCGCGCTCGTGCTCGAGAGCGGGACGACGCTCGAGGGCGACGCCCTGCTCGTCGCCGCGGGCCGCACGCCGAACACGAAGGCGCTCGACTGCGCGAAGAGCGGCATCGAGCTCGAGCCGAACGGCATGGTGCGGGTTGATGAGTTCCTGCATACGACGTGCGAGGGCGTCTACGCGCTCGGTGACGTCGCGGGCCAACCGGCGTTCACCCACGTCTCATGGGAGGACTACCGGCGTCTCGTATCGACGCTCGCCTGCACGCCGCGACGCCGGGACGACCGCGTACTCTCGTACGCGGCGTTCACCGAGCCGCAGCTCGGCCGGACCGGCCTCTCCGAGAGCCAGGCGAAAGGGCTCGGCATCGCGGCGAAGAGCGCGACCGTCCAGCTATCGGACGTCGCGCGCGGCACCGAGTGGAACCTCGAACGCGGCTACTTCACGATCGTGATCGATACGGCGAGCGACCGGATCGTCGGCGCGACGTTCGTCGGTTATGAAGCGGGCGAGCTCATCCACGTGATCACGGCGCTCGTCGAGATGCGTGCGACCTGGCAAGATCTTGATCGGCAAATGTACGTCCATCCGACGTTCGCCGAAGGTCTGCCCGGGCTAGCCCGCCAGTTCGAAGCCGAGTAGTCGCCGCCGAGCGCGAGCGCTACTCCCACATCACGTCGTCGACGAAGCAGAACTTCCACGACTCGCCCGGCTGGAGCGATTCCATGACCGGATGCTTCGTCGCGTGGAAGTGCTTCGTCGCATGTTTGTTGTTCGAGGAGTCGCAGCAGCCCACGTGGCCGCACTCGTCGCAGAGTCGCAGATGGACCCACTCGTCGTGCATCTTCAGGCACTCCTCGCAGCCGTTCGTCCGCGGCTTCACGTCGCGCATCTGATCGAGGTGGGTGCATTCCGCAGCCATGGCATCTCCTTCGTTCTCGTTCGTCACCGTCGTCGTCACGCGAGGCCGAAACCGAAGCGGCGCACGACCTCGCCCGAGCCTGCGACGCGCAGATCGAAAGGTCCCGCGGTACGCCACGGTCGGCCGCCGTACCGAGGCCGCGCGGCAGAGACCCGGAGCGAGATCTTGCGGGCGAGAGGCCTCGTCGTGATCGGACAGCATGCGCGTACATCGGGAGAGACGGTCGCGGATGCCGAACGGCACGTCCGGGAGAGGATGTTCATGCAGCAGATCATTAGGCCGGCGGTCCCGCTCACCGATGCCGAACTGGAGCGATTCGGTCGCGAGCATGCCGGCTGCAAGGTGGAGCGCGAGTCGGACGGGTCGCTCGTCGTGAGTCCCGTCACGACCGAGGGCGGCGGCAAGAACTTCGAACTCACCGTTCAGCTCGGACGATTCGTCGATGTAGCCGGCGGAAAGGGCTTCGATTCGAGCGTCGGGTTCACGCTGCCGGACGGAGCCGTGCTCTCACCGGATGCGTCGTGGATCTCGCCGGAGCGCTACGCATCGCTCACGCGCGAGGCCTTACGTTCCTACGCACGCGTCGTGCCGGATCTCTGGATCGAGCTGCGATCTCAGAGCGATCGCGTCGCGGTCCTGCGTAGCAAACTGTTGCGCGTGCGCGGCTTCGGCGCGGCGTACGTCGTGCTGATCGACCCCTTCGCTCGGCACGCATGGTCGGACGGCGAGCCGCCGCAGGGCTTCACGCTCGACCTCGAGGCGATTTACGACGCCTGAGCGCCGGCAAGCCGGGTTGCGAGCGGCGACGGGCCGTCGACTTGCTAGCTAGAAAAACAGCGTCCGAAGGCGGTAAAGAATCGTATCGGACCGTCCGGGCGTATCTTCCGAGTCGCAAGAAGTAGCCACAACGGGCGCTCTCGGTTGACGAAGTCGAGCCACGCGCGGCCGTCCGCACGGATTCGAAGGTCCGCCGTTCCGACGAGGCCTTCCCGAACGTCGAGTTTGCCGTCTAGGATTCGGACCGTTGCGTCGCACGCTCCATCGCCCGTGAAGCGAAGGTGGTAGGTCGCGCGCAGCGATCCCGCGTGGTGGCGTTGGAAGATGAGCGGCATGCCTGAGAGGAACGAAGCGATGGTGGCAACGCGCAGGCCGCTGCGCACCGTCTTCGTGCGTTTGTGCGGAAACCGTTTCTCGACGTGCGCCACGGCGTCCGATCCCGGCGTGACGTAGATCGTCTCCACTCTCTCCTGGAGCGGTTTGACGACATCCCTCAGAAAGCGACCGCGGCTCTCGAGGAAGGGGCCGATCACATCTTCACCTGCGGGACAGACCGACAGGCAGTATGCCGCTTTGTAGTTCGCGCCGTAGGAGAGACTCTGCCACATCGAAACGGTCTCCGGTAGGCTGACGTGCGCCCGGTAGTCACGCGCGTTTCGACTGTCGGCGATCGTCTCGACGAAGTCCCCGAAGCCGCTCATGAACTCACGATAGTTGTGCGTATAACAGGCGCCGAAGTTGAAGCTGCCGTCGGGCTCGATCGCTCCCGTCGGACAGGCCGCGACGCAGAGCTTGCATTCCAGGCACGGGTTATAGTCCAGCGGCGAACCGTATGCGCTGACCGGCACTCCGAGCAGCACCGTTCCGAGCAAGATGAAGTTGCCGAACTCCGGGTGGATGACGTTGCGATGAATGCCGATCTTTCCGAGCCCGGCTGCGACGGCGACCGGCTTGTGCGAGACGATCCACGTGCGTCCGGGAAACGATTCCATCTCCATCGGAAAGGCCATGGGCGGATTCAACGCCGGTACGCCGGCGCGCTCGAGTTCGGCGACGATCGCGCGCGCCGTGACGTCCACGTCGTCGCGCGTCCGATGGAACTCCGCGTTCGCGACCGAGCGCGCCGGCGTGCGCACGTCTTCGCGATTCATGCGAACGACGAACGAGATGAGCGCCTGCGTGCGGGGAAACGCGGCCAGCACGATCTCGCGCTGGTCGTCGAGTGCGGGGTTGGCGAGCTCGACGAACCCGACGTCGTGCGCCCCGGCGGCGAGACACCGCTCCCGGAGATCCGCAGCGTCGAGGATGGTCGGGACGTCGAGGCGCTCGCGGCGAGCGCGCCGCGCGACGACGGTCGGATGGTCTGACAAGTTCATGATCCGCGCTCTCCGATCGGGTGCGTCATACGGACGCTTTTCGTTGATGCTTCGTCATGTCGCCCATCACGCGGGCCATGATGCGTGTCCGCAGCGGCCGCGTGAGAGGGGCGAGTGAATAGGTGAGGACTTTCGAGAGAAGGCCGGGCGTGACCGCACTTTGTCGTCCGAGAGCTCGCAGGGTTTCGCGTGCGACGACGTCCGGCTCGATCGCCGCGCTCATTCGCATGTCGGCGCGCGCTTCGAAACCGCTGCGGACGGGTCCCGGAGCCGATGCGAGGACGTCGATCCCGAGCGGCCGGAGTTCGAACGCGAGCGCCTCGGCGAGGTTTGGACGTAGCCCTTGGTCGCCGCGTAGCTCGCCGAGAACGGCACGCCCTGAAAACCGACCAGAGACGCCATCAAGATCATGCCGCCACGCCCGCGTTTCGCGAGCCGGCGCCCGAAATACAGGCATTCTCCGACCAGCGCACCGCAGTTGACGTCGAGCATTTCGAGCTCGATCGGGAGGTCTGCCTCGAGAAACGGTCCGGATGTGCCGAAGCCGGCGGCAGCTACGAGCAACCCGACGTCCAGGTCCGTGCTGGCATCCTCGACCGTCGCCGTGCCGGTCGCCGTCGAAAGATCCGCTACGACGACTCGCGTCTCGATGTGCGAGGATCCGGCGAGCTGCGCGGCGAGCTCGCTCAACAACTCGTGTCGCCGGCCGACGATCAAGAGATTGAGACCAATTTCAGCCAGCTGCAGAGCCGTTGCCCTACCGATGCCGGATGACGCACCGGTCACGACCGCCCATGGTCCATACCGGCCTTGGAACTCGCGTTTTCGACGCCTGACATCATGTGAGGCCTCCCGTTGCTACCGCGACAGGCGGCGGTCTGCGAGTAGGAAAGAACAGGGCGATGGGGACGAGGACGAGCGCACAGATGCCCCCGACAAGATTTGCGTCTGCGAAGCCGAGCGTCGTCGCTTCGCGCGTCACGAGTTGCGCGATCGACTGAAGTGGATACCGCGATTGGACGAGCGCGGCGACACCGGCGCGAGACAGGTTGATCGTTGCGGCCAGATGGTCGAGGTGAAATGCCGTCCTGCGATCGACGATCATCACCATGATCGCCGTCGACAACGACGCTCCCAGTTGCTGAAAGAGGGACAGCATCGCCGACACTTTCGTCGTGTCGCTCGGTGGGACGGCTGAAAGCACGGCGACACTGAGCGGTACGAACAAGAGGCCGAATCCGAACCCGCCGATCGCGAGCGCCCATCCGAACGACCAGAACTCCGCCGTCGACGTGGTCGCAGCACTCGACAAGAACCCGCTCCAGCCGACGAGTGCGAAGCCGGCGGCGATGATGAACCGCGGGTTCAGGTGCAGGCGCGTCATGCACGTGACGGCGATGGGAATGAACGCCGCGATCGAGACCGCGCGCACGAGCACTTGATTCCCGCTCAAGGTCGCCGTGAAGCCGAGAATGCTCTGACTGAACTGAGGGCCGAGTACGATGCCGACGAACAGCGTAAAACCGATCCCGAACGAGAGGACGCTGCCCATGGCTACGGCTCGGCGACGCAGCACCCGCAGGTCGATGATCGGGTGGGAAGCGACGCACAGCTCCCAGAGGCAGAACGCCACCGTGAAGACGACGCCGAGTACGGAGAATACTACGATGCGCGTGTCGGCGAACCAGTCGTAGAGCTCGCCGCTCTCGAGGACGTATTGGATCGAACCCAAACCGACGACCATGAACGAGAGACCGGCGAGGTCGGCCGACACGCGCTTGCGATGCGGCTCCCGGAGCAGCCACCATAACAAGAGACTCGAAGCGAGACCCGGCACCACGTTGATGAAAAAAATCCACCGCCAGGAGAACTGATCCGTGAGGATTCCGCCGACCGTCGGGCCGACACTCGGGCCGACGACGGCTCCGAGTGCGAGAAGAGCTTGGCTGCGGCCGATCTATTCCGGCGGAAACGTATCGCGAAGGATCGCACGCGCGATCGTCAAGATGCCGTCACGATCCAAGAGGCGCCCTCGAAATTCTCACCGAGACTGCCCTGAATCGTCGGCAACGCAACGTTCACGATCGTGGTGTCGAGGATCTCGAGCAGCACGGCAAACATGATCGCGAGCACGATCAAGTTTCGGCGCAGGCCATACTCGACGAGAACGGGCTCGGCAGTTAGAGACTGGTTGGTCTCTTTTTTGGGCCTAAAAAAAGGCTCGGGAGCGGGCGGCCCGCCGGATTCCCGGGCGAGGGCGGTCATGTTGCGCAGCGACGCTTCCGCAACGGCTCGCGACGAAGGCTCTCGAGATACGCATGCAGATGGCCCGCGACGCGTTTCATGTGAGCCGGATCGCGGAGGAGAGCCGTGACCATGATCGCGCCTTCGAGCGCTGAGGTGAGGATCGACGCAATCGCGGATGCGTCGGCGTCCGGCCGCAACTCGCGCTTTGCGACGCCGTCCTCGACGGCCTCCATCAGGCGCGCTTGCCAATCCCGCATGGCGCCCGCGGCACGCTCCCGCAGCTCCGCATGCGTGTCGTCGGCTTCGATCGCGGTGTTCAAAATGGGGCAGCCACCCGTCAATGGCGGGCTCTCGATCGAAGCGGCAACGGTATCGACATATGCACCGAGGCGCCCGAGCGCCGTCGTCATCTTCACCTGTGCGGCCGCATGGCGTACGTCCAGCACTCGTACGGCGTAGTCGAACGCGGCGACGGCCAGTTCGTCTTTGCTCGCGAAATGGCGATAGAGCCCGCCCTTCTCGAGACCCGTCGCTTCGAGGACATCCGCGATCGACGAGCCGGCGAAGCCCTTGACGTTGAAGATCGGGGCCGCGGACGCGATGATGTGCTCTCTCGTGCGTCCGCCTTTCGTAAGCATCGGGTCCCAGTTTTGAGACCGATCAGTCCCATCCCTGCAGCAAACCGGTCGGGATCATCGGCGGAGGATGCCGCGGCGTAGCCCGGATGGCGAAATGCACGTGATGGCCACCTGGGACATCACGCTACGTTACGCGGGTCTTCGACTCTTTTTCTTGCCACTTCCTGACGTCGACGCCCATGACGAGGAGCCACAGCGCGAGCACGATCTCTCCCGCGTCCAGCGTGTACCCGGCCGAAGACAAGCCGTGCGCGAGCGCTGGAGGTAACAAGAAGTTGTAGCCATTGATCAGCAATCCGACCCCCGCGAGCGCCATCAACACGCCGATCGCACGTGGCAGATACGTCGACTGGTAGATGAGATATGCGAGCAAGAGGCAGTAGACCCCAAAATAGGCCACGCTATCCTCGGCATGAGCGATCCCCTCGAGGCTGAAGAACGCCGCGAGAAGCGACAGCGGCCGGCTCACCGGCCGGAGCAGCTCGTAGAGGAGCAACGTCACGACGACATAGGCCGCGCCGGAGATAGCGAGCGAACGGGCCTCGGTCCTCACGTACGCCGCAGGGCCGCCCCGGTTTCAGCGGCCTTCGGTACCGCGTCGGGCGTGAGCGCCGGCAGTTCCCCGCGCGCTTCGAGCAGCGCGAGCAGCAAATGGAAGTAGAGCATCGCCTGCTCGGGCGCGAGCGACGCGACGACCGCTCGTGCGTCGTCCTCGCCGATCGCCGAACCCGACGCCACCCGCAGGCTGCGCGCGAGACCCGAATCTTTCTCGGGAAAGACGTCGAGCCGGCCGAGGCCGCGCATCATCACGACGGCGCCGGTCCACGGGCCGATGCCTTTGATCTCGCCGAGCAAGGCGATCGCCTCGAGACTCGGGCGCTCCTCCAGCATCGCTTCGTCGAGCCGTCCTTCGAGCAGCGCCTCCGCGACGCGCCGGAGCGTCGCGACCTTTCCGGCCGACTGACCCGTCGCGCGCAGTTCCGCCTCCGGAGCCGCGAGGATCGCCGCGGCTCCGGGAAACGCATGCAGGCCCGGGAGGCCGCCCGGCGGCACGACCGGCGTGCCGAACGCCTCGATGAAGCGCCGGACGATCGCCCCGGCCGCAAGGATGCTGATCTGCTGGAACGAGACGGCGTTGACGACGGCCTCCCAGAGCGTCGGGTAGCGCGGCGGACGGACGCCCTTCATCCGCGCGGCGAGCACGCGCAGCCACGGCGTCGCCTCGGCGGCGCGGTCGAAATGCGGCGTCTCGCGCTCCGTGCCGAGCATCCGCACCGTGAGCGCGCGCAGCCGCGCGGCTTCGCCCGGCGGCGCATCGATTGCGAGCGCGAGCGCATCCGGGGCGATCTGCCGCACGGCGACGATGCCGGGCCCGGCCTCTCCGTCGAAGGCGCGCAGATACGCGCCGTCCGGCGCGACGACGTCGACGACGTTCTTCGACGAGCGGCGCAGCGTCGCGACCGTGAGGTCGAGCCGGTACGGCGCGCGCACGGGGAGCACGAACCGCTCGGCGAAACCGGAGCCGGGTGAGTCTAGCGGCATACGGTCAATATTGGCGCATCACCCTGCTGACGCTGCTCGAGTACCGCGCGAACTTCTTCCTGTGGTTCGGCTTTACGATCGTCTATCACGCGGTCGCGATCGGCGCGCTCTACGTGACGCTCGCCCAGTTTCCGTCGATGAACGGCTGGAACTTTCGCGAAGTCGCGTTTCTGTACGCCCTGTGGATGCTCGGTCACGCGGTGCACAACACGTTCTTCTTCACGGTCGGCGACGTGCCGCTGATGATCCAAGAGGGCCGCTTCGACCGCTTCCTCGTGCGGCCGCTCGACCCGCTCTTCCAGGCGCTGACGGTGCCGCAGCAGATCTGGCCGGACGAGCTCATCCTCGCGGCGATCTTCTTCTGCTTTGCGACCATCTACAGCGGCGTCCACGTCGACCTGATCTTCATTTGCTACGTGCCGCTCGTCGCGCTCGGCGGCGCGCTGATCGATTTCGGTATCCAGCTCGCAATCGCCACCCTCGCGTTCTGGGTCGTGCGGATCGATACGCTGCGCTGGTACGTGATGTCACTCGAACAGGACTTCACCCGGTATCCCGTCAGCATCTACACGCGCGGCGTCCGCTTCGTGCTGACGTTCGTCTTCCCGTTCGCATTCATGAACTATTTCCCGGCGACGTATCTGCTGCACAAGAGCGACGGCGGCCCCGCGCTGTCGCCGCTCCTCGGACTCGCGACGCCGGCCGTCGGCCTGATCTGCTTCGGCCTCGCCTACGCCTTCTGGCGCGCGGGCCTCCAGCGCTACCAAGGCACTGGCAGCTGAGGCTGCTAATCGGCAGCTGAGGCTGCTAATCGGCAGCTGACAGGCTGGAGTGATCCGCCGCGACGGTTCGTGCGTACGGCAGGCATCCGTACGCTGGGAGATCCCGATGCTCTTGCCATTCGTCCTCGCCGCCCTGACGGCACCCGTACCCGCGGCCTCGGCGCCCGCGGCCGCCGCGACCATCCATATCGAGAACTTCACGTTCGTGCCGAGCACGGTCACGGTGCGGACGAATCAGAGCGTCACCTTCGTGAACGATGATGACGAAGCCCATACCGTTACGGCGAAGGACAAGAGCTTCGACTCCGAAGGCCTCGATTCGCAGAGATCGTGGACGCACGTCTTCACGCAGAGCGGCACGTTCGCGTACTTCTGCGAACTCCACCCCTCCATGAAGGCCACGATCGTCGTCGCCGGAGCCGCGGCGAAGCCGGCCTCCAGGTGAAGCGCGACGCCTTTCTCGAGCACCTCGCGTGGACGGGCGGCGGCATCGCGTGGACGCTCGGCGCGAGCGGGACGCTCGTCGCCGGCCTCGCCGCATCCGCGGAGGCCAAGAACCCGCCGCCATTCTCGTTCGTCCAGATCAGCGACAGTCATATCGGGTTCTCGCGCCCCGAAAACAAGGACGTTGCCGGCACGCTCGCGGCGACGATCGCGGCGATCAACGCCCTGCCCGTGCAGCCGGCCTTCGTCGTCCACACGGGCGACGTCACGCATCTCGCGACCGCCGCGCAGTTCGATACGGCAAAGCAGATCCTCGGCACGCTCAAAGCCCCGCTAATCGTGCTGCCGGGTGAACACGACGTCATCGGCTCGCCCGCGGCGTTCTTCACCGCCTTCGGACGGACGGACGCGCCGAAGGGCTGGTTCTCGTTCGATCGCGGCGGGATCCATTTCTTGTCACTGGTCAACGTCTTCAATTTCGAGATCGACGGAAAACTCGGCGACGAACAGCTACGTTTCGTCGAAGCCGATCTCGACGCCCGGAAGCCTTCGACGCCGATCGTCCTCTTCGCGCACGTCCCGCTCTTCGCACTCTATCCGCCATGGGGCTGGACGACCGAAGACGGTTCGCGCGTCATGGCGGCGCTGGCACGTTTCGATCACGTGACCGTCCTCAACGGCCACGTCCACCAGATCACGACGCACGTCGAAGGAAACGTCCATTTCGCGACGGCCGCCGCGACGGCGTACCCGCAGCCCTCGCCCGGCACGGCACCGAAACCGGGGCCGCTGCTCGTTCCCGCAACCGAGCTCCTCTCGCACCTCGGTTATCGCAGCGTCAGCGTCGCGCCGCCCGGCCTCGCGCTCGCGATGCGCAAGCTGCAGCGCGCGCTCCTCACGGCGGAGACGAACGCGTGACGCGCACCCCGAGGAGTCGCTGCCGCTCTACGCGCTCGGCGCGCTCGACGACGTGCAGGCGGCGGCCATCGAAGCCCATCTCTCGGCCTGCGAGCGCTGCACGCGCGAACTCGGGCGGCACGAGGCCGTCGTCGCCGCGCTCGACGACGCGTTCGTCGAGCCGTGGAGCGCGCCGCTGCCGGCCGCGCCGTTCGCCGGGACGCGGCTGCGACGCGCCGCATTTCGCTCGCCGGCCGGGTTCGCCGCGGTCGCGGCCGCGCTGCTCTTCGCGCTCGGCATCGGTACGGACCGGCTGCTGACGCCTCACGATGCGCCCGGCGCGAACGATGCCGCGCTCGCGACGATCGCGACGTCGCACTTCCTGCACGTCTCGCTCCGCAGCGTCGTCCCGGGCGCACCCCCGGCAAAAGTGCTCTACGCGCGTGACGGGACGTGGCTCTACGCGATCGTCGAGGCCCCCGCGAGCGCGTATCGCGTGCGCGTGCGCGACCGCGACCGGCGCGAGCGGACCCGCTCGCTCGCCGGCGATGCCGCGACCGGGACGCTCTTCGAGGCGCATCTCGCGCGGCCGGCCGTCACGGTCGACCTGCTGCGCGCGGACGGCACCGTCGTCGCGACCGGCACGCTCGCGGCTCCCGCGATGCGGATCACCACCCCCGGCGGGTAGCGGGGCGACGCGAGGGTCGGCGGGAAGGACATCGCGCTATGGCCGATCGCACGCCCGCAATTCCGCTCTCCGCCGTCACGCACGGACGCGACGGATCGCTCGATCCGCTGAACGCCGTGAAGTACGTCGCGGGCGATACGATGATCGATCCGACGACGCCGGACGAGCGCACCGCGCGCTTCGAGGCCGTCGTGCACGGCGTCGGCGGCGGCGCGCAGGGCTATGCCGGCGTGCTCGCCGCGATGGAGTACGGGGTGCGCAGCAATCTGCCGGTGCCCGGACTGCACGGCGGCTCGGTCGATCGCATGCACGCGGCCTTCGACGCTGCGGTGCGCGACGGCGCGTGGACCGACGTCCAGACGAAGGCGCTCGTCGCAGCCGAAGTCGCCCACGGCACGACACCGGGCCAGATCGGCGCCGTCTCGGGCTATCTGAACGCGCTGACCGGTCCCGGTGCCGATGCGACGCGCGCGACCTTCGCCCGCGAGAGCATCGCGGCCGCGCGCGGACTCGGCGATGCCCAGCCCGAGCGCACCGCCCTGCTCTACGCGCAGGCCGCCCAAGCGCTCGGACCGATGCAGCCGGCCGCGCTGCGAGCGACCCTCGACCAGTTGCGCGCCGGCGACCGGGACGCCGTCGCGAAGCTGACCTACGGCGCCCTCGGCGGCAGCGCCGAACTCGAGGCCGCGCACGAAGCGGGGCGCGACGGCCTGGAGACGATGCCGATCGCGGGCGTCGGCCAGATCGTGAGGACGCTCTCGACCTCCGGCGCGCAGTCCGAACTCGTCGACGCCGTGCACGGCGTCTCGCAGTACCTCACGGAGAAACGCGGGACGCCGGCCGAGACCATGCTCCTGAAGAATGACGCAAAGACGGGCCTGCGCGACGCGCTCGCCGCCGCGACACGGTACGAGCCGGGCGGCCGCTCCGACTTCGATGCGCTCCTGCGCGCGAACCGTGACGCCTCCGGACTCAGCACCGATGGCATGAATCTGCAGGCCAATCTCGCGCGAGTCGAGCTCGGCGGAAGCGCGCACGACGCGACCTCGCAGCGGTACGGCGAGACGGTCGGTAACGTGATGGGTCATCTCGCGGCCGACCTCGCGCGATCGACCCCCGGACAAGACACGTCGCTCCAGCAAGATTTTGGCAGACACGCCTTCGGGAACGGCCCCGCGGCCCAGCAGGAGACGTCCGCGGCGCGCACGCTCGGGAATCTCGTCGGAGAGATGCGCGAAGGCCTGAACCAGGATTTCGACGTCAAATCGGCCGCCGCGACCGCGCGTCAGCTGCAACTCACCTCGGCGCTCGGCAAGATCGCCGGCGACGCGAAGGATGCAGCGATGATCCCGGGGCCGCAGGCCGAGGCCCTGAAGGCGTTCTCGCTCGTCGTCGACCATATCAAGGAGCAGATCCCCCGCGACCGGACGCTGACCTCGGAGGAGGCGCACGCGCTCTCCGACCGGCTCGAAACGAGCGTCAAAGATCTCCTCGAACGCCGTCCCGACCTGCAGGCCGAGTTCAAGAACGGGCTCTCCGATGCCGCGACCCTCGGGCGCGACATCGACGAGCATGCCAAGCGCTTGTCATCCAATAAGGCGGCGGCGCGCGAAGGCGGCATGATCGGCCGCGCCCTGCGCGACGTCGTCGCACCCGAACCGCACGAGCCGTCCGCCCCGAAGACCGCCACGGCCGGCGAGCTCGCGTCGGCCGTGCGCGAGGCCGTCAAAGAGCACAACGCCCATCTCGCGCCGCACCAGACGCATCTCCGCGAACCCGCGACCGACGCCGCGATCGAAACGGCGCGCGAAGGCAGCAAGCGCTCGAGGCACCTGACCGGCACGCTCCTCGAAGCGGAGGTCGGTGGTCAGAAAATGTATTTCCTCCATACGGGCCGTGGTCAGTACTTGCCGCTCGATCCGGTAAAAGATCTGCACGGTATCGAGCCGACCGTGCGCGGGCACGACGGCCGGCCCCAGTCGGCCGTGAACGAGGTCGTCGATCTCAAGGCCGACGGCACGATCGTGCCGCCGCAGCAGGCGCAGCACCACCAGCAGCCCGCGCACCGGTAGCCGGCGGCGATAACGCCCGCGTCACGCGATCTCACCGCTCGACGTCGATCTCGACGACGTCCTCGATCCAGCGCGCGTGCGTGGAGTCGTGCGGACTTACGACGCGGAACGGACCCTCCGGCGCGACGAGCGGCAGCCCGGAGCGGCGATCGACGAGGAAGACGCGCGGATCGCCGTCCGCATCGATGAGTTCGCTCGAGCGGAACGCCGCGCGCTCACCATCGCGTCCCCGCACGACGATCGTCGCGGCTCCGAGGCCGAGGAGTGCCGCCGAGCCAGCGGGCGCGGGCCGGACGAGCGTCGCGATGCCGGGCACGAACTGCAGCGCGACGCCGGCATAGGCGACGCGGCCTCCGCTCCTCGCACGAACCACGACGGCATCGTGGCGGTAGCGGCCGAGCGCGCGGAGCGAGACGACGAGCGGGTGCGGCACGAGCGAGCCCGCCACGCGCGACGCCCGCGAGCAGTCGGGTCCCTCGCCCGAGAGGTCGATCCGCGGCGGCGGGCCGCCGGCACCGTACCGGTTCGGCGACGACGTCGAATCGGCCGACGGGGCCGCAGCGGGCGCCGAGGGCGCCGTAGCGGGCATACCCGAGGGCGTCGCAGAGGTCGCGACGTTCGGATACGGATAGCGCGCGGGCGGGTTCACGACCAGGGGCACGCCCTGCGCGCCGGCCGGCGACGCCGCCCCCGCGTCCGCGGCGAGCGCGAACGCTACGAACACGAACGACGAAACGCCACAGCGGCTGCCCGGCATGCGACGAGCGTACCCCCTCAGCGTTCGTAGGCCTCGCGGAGCGCTGCATCGAGGGCGACGGCCGCGCGTCGCTGAAACGCGTGGTCGGCCAACAGCCGCGCCTGCCCCGGATTCGTCACGAAGCCGAGTTCGACCAAGACGGCCGGAACGCGCGCCTCGTTCGTGACGGCGAGGTCGCGCCGCCGGAACTCCGACTCACCGAACCCGAGCGAGCGGAGATTCTCACGGATGACGTTCGCGAGCGCGACCGAGTTCGGACGTAGCCAAAAGACGCTCGTGCCGCCCGCGTGACCCGAATGGTCCGCGTCGGCATGCAGCGCGACGAAGGCCGTCGCCTGGATCCGGTTCGCGAGGGCCGCGCGCGCCCGGTTGTCGAGGCGCAGGACCGATCCCGTGCGGTAGGGCTGCCGGTAGGAGCGGGTCAGGACGACCGTCGCACCGTCGCGCCTCAGCATCGTCGCGAGGTCCTCGCCGACCGAGAGCACGACGTCTTCCTCGCGAATGCCGTGCCATCCGACGGCGCCGACGTTGAGCAGCGAGCCGTCCGGAGTCTTCGTGCCATGGCCCGGATCGATCACGAACGTGCGCCCCGCGAGCAGTCTCTTCGCCGCGGCCGGGGCGGCGCCGAGCGCGACGAACGCGAGTGAGAGCGAGAGCGCGAGCGCGCGGCGAGATGAGACGGCCACCGCGCGACCTTGCGGCGAGGATTCTCCGTCTCCTCGTGCGCACTTCAGGTCCCGTGAAGCGACGGATCTTTCTGGGCGCCGCCGCGGCCGCTCCGGCCGCGGTGACGTTCCTCGTGCCCGGCGTCGCCTCGGCGCGTTCGCTGCAGGACGCGGTCGCCCGAGCGGCGTCCGCCTCGTCGGGCGACGTCGCGGTCTACGCGCGGCGCATCGGCTCGGCCGTGCCGGCCGTGGCGCTCAACGCAGAGGTCCAGTATCCGGCCGCATCGATCATCAAATTATTGATCTTCGTCACGCTCTATCAGGAAGTCGATCGCCGGCCGGGGCTGCTCGAGGCGAAGATCGCGGTGAAACGCGAGGACTTCGTCGGCGGATCCGACGTCCTGCAGAACGCGAACCCCGGTGACACGTTCTCGCTCGACACGGTTTCGCGCGCGATGATCGACCAGAGCGACAACACCGCCTCGAACATGTTGATCTCGTACTTCGGCGTCGAGCGGCTCAACGCGACCGCGCGCCGTATCGGCCTGCCGAACACGCAGATCAAGCGGCACTTCATGGACCAGCTCGCGATCGGTCAGCACATCCAGAACCTGACCTCGGCGCGTGACATGGGCGTGCTGCTCTACCTGATCGAGCGCGGCTCGCGCGAAGGCGTCTTCACGATCGCCTCGCCGAGGGCGTGCCGCGCCATGATCGACGTTCTCCTGAAGCAAGAGGATCGTGACAAGATCGCGCGCGGGCTGCCGAAGGGGACGCCGCTCGCGAACAAGACGGGTGAGATCGACGGCGTGCGGAACGACGTCGGCATCGTCGATCCGCTCGGCGACTCGCCCTACGTGCTCGCCGTGCTGACGAAGGACCTGAATGATTTCAGCATCGGCAATCACGCGATTCGCGTCATCGCGAAGGCCGTCCACGCGGCGATCGGCGGTGGTTCCGCCGCCGCCGGACCCGTCTAGCCGCGAGCTAATTGAATAGGGCTGATTCGTACCCGATGATGGCTGTATTTGTCATGCGAGCGTCGCATGAGAGCGCTGCTTTTGCCGCTTCCCTGTCCGCCGGTAGATCTGCAGTAGAAAACAACATCAAAGCGATCATCGATGGGAATGGAATCAGGACGGTCTTCGTGCCGTACACTGCACAGGACGCGCTCTCGATTCTGAGCTGCACGAAACCCGATGTACGGGTTATCATTCTGCACAGAGTTCAAGATAGAGAGTCGGTCACGAAGATGGTCGATGCCACTGCGCTCGAAGACGGGAATCGCAGTGTGATCCTATCGTCATTTGACATGAATGGGGACCGCTGGAAATCGTATCTCGTCGAGCAAGCCTTCTCGAGCGCTCAGGCGCTGTCAAACCGTGATCAGACACGCTCGGTCGAGGTAATAACCGTCTCCGACGGCAAGCGTCTGGAACCCGAGGACGCCGTCGTGTATGCTCTATTGCGCGCGATGGAGCTCGGCATCGATTTTTACCCGTACGGCGCTTAGCGGGCGATTCTCGGCGACGGCCGCGCGCGACAGCGTTTTTCGAGCAATAATCGAAGATGTACTCAGGGCGGTTGGCCGAGTCCTAGCCGAAGAGCGACGTCTGCTCCGGCTCCGCCGGCATCGCGTGCGCGATGCCGAGGCTCGCGTAGAGCGTCCGGACCGTTGCGGGCGAATGGCCCTCGTAGTGATTATTGACGTAGCCGTAGACCGTGCGGCCGGCACTCGCGAGCGGACGGAGTTCGCGACCCCACCACGCGAGGTCCGCGCGCCGGTCGATCCGCACGCGGTCGTAGCGCGCGACGGCATCGCGATCGCCGACCCAGCGGACGTACGCGAACGGCGCGGCGTCGCGCGCGAGGGCCGCCGCGAGGAGCTCGCGCGGAACGAACGGTGCGTCCGTGACGGCGAGTGCGATCCCGCGCTCGTTCAGGCGGCGCTGCACCTCCGGGACGTACCACGTGGGATCGCGGAACTCGACCGCCGTGCGCAGGTCGCTCGGGAGATGCTCGACTTCGCGCCAAAACTCGGGCTCGGACGTGCGACCGAAGCTCGCTTCGAATTGCACGAGCACGCACCCGAGGGTCGGACCGAGTTCGCGCGCGACGTCGTAGAACGCGCGCACGAGCTCGCGCGTCCCGAGCATCCGGCGTTCGTGGGTGATCTCGCGCGGCATCTTCAGCGAGAACCGGAAACGCTCAGGAACGCTCGCGCGCCAGCGCCGGACGGCGCGCGGCAGCGGCGTGCCGTAGAACGTCGAGTCGATCTCGACCGTCGCGAACTCCTCGGCGTAGCGCGCGAGGAAGCGGTCGGCGCGCGTCCCGGAGGGATAGAAGCTGCCGACCCAATCCGGGTACGACCAGCCCTGCGTTCCGAGTCGCACGCACGGCCCCACAGAGGCTGCGGCCACAGAGGCTGCGGCCACGGAGGCTGCGGCTACCCCTTGCTGCCGGCGGGCTCGATCGTCACGCGCTCCATCTTGTCACCTTTGCGAATCGCATCGACGACGCTCTGGCCTTCGGTCGTCTGACCGAAGACGGTGTATTGCTTGTCGAGGAAGCGTGCGTCGTCGATGCAGATGTAGAACTGCGAGCCCGCGGAGTTCGGACTGCTCGAGCGAGCCATGGCGACCGCGCCCTTGAGGTGCGGGTGGTCGTTGAACTCCTGATCGAGGGTGTAGCCCGGACCGCCGGTGCCGTCGCCCTTCGGATCGCCGCCCTGGATGACGAACTTCGGCTCGACGCGGTGGAAGACGAGACCGTCGTAGAACCCGGCCTTCGCGAGTTTCACGAACGCGGCGCTGTGGATCGGCGCCTCCATCGGATAGAACGTGAAGACGATATCGCCCTTGGCGGTCGTGATGCGAGCCTGCGAGGACGACGCCTCGGCTTTGAGGGTGTCGAGCTCGGCTCCGGTCGGTGGCGTATTGGTCGGCATGGATCGCCGCTTGCCGCGCCCGGCGTCCGCCTCCTGCCCCGAACCGCCGCCATCGTTTTGTACGCGCCGGAACGCGGTACACGGGCACGGAGAGTATGCAGCAAGCCGAGGCCAGTATCGCGTTTCGAATCCTTCCGCAACCCCATCTGTGCCGGTCGGTGCGTGAAGGTGTTGCGGAGTTCGCGCGTGCGGGCGGCGTCGGTCCGGAGGTGCTCGAGCAGTTCCAGACGGCCCTCGGTGAAGCGCTCGCAAACGCGATCGAACACGGCCGTTGCCGCTCCGAGATCGGCGTCGATATCCGTCTGTCGCACGATCGGATCGTCGCGACGGTGCGCGATTGCGGGGTCGGATTCGTCGCGCAGCCGGGCGACGAACGGCTGCCCGACGTCTCCTCCGAACGCGGCCGCGGCTTTCCGATCATGCGCGAGTGCAGCGACATCTTCACGATTCAGAGCGTGCCGGGGCATGGGACGGTCGTCGTCATCGGCCGCTATCTGCCGCTCGCCGACGAGGACGTCGCCTAAGCCGCATCCCCTCGGGTGATGGGTGTCACCGGTTCCGCCGCCTCTCTTTTGCGATGATGTGGCGAAAGGGGGGACTGGCGTGTTCGAAGGGACGATGCTGGAGCGGGACGATTTTTGTTCGCTCGCACCGATCGGCTGGCTGCACCACAAGATGCAGGACAGCTTTTTTCTGGTCGTCGGGACGGGCTCGTGCCAAGGCTTCCTGCAGACCGCGCTCGGCGTCATGCTGTTCGCGAAGCCGCGCTTTGCGACGGCGCTGCTCGATGAAGACGATCTCTCGGGCGCCGATCCTCTCGACGGCCTGCGCCCGCTCGTGCGCGATCTCGTCGCGGAGCACGCACCAAAGGCGATCTTCCTCGCCTCGACGTGCACGCCCGAAATCCTCAAGATGAACGTTGCCGGTTGCGCCGCTCCGCTCGAAGCCGAGTTCGGCGTGCGCGTCTACCCGTGCCGCCTGGACGGCTTCGATGCCGCCTACACGCAAGGCGAGGATCACGTGCTCCGCGCGATGATCGAACGGGCGCCGAAGACCGTTGAGCAGAATCTTGTCATTCTCGGCTGTCTCTCGGCGCTCGAAGAGGCCGAGATCCGGCTCGAGGCGCGCGCGATGGGCATCCCCGAACCGGCGTTCCTGCCGAGCGAGAGCGCCCTCGATCTTCCCGCGATCGGGCCGAACACCGTCCTCGCGAGCGTCCATCCGTACCTCTACGACGCCGCCGCGTACGCGAAACGCGAGCGCGGCTGCGCGCTCTTCACGAGCCTCTTTCCGTACGGCCCCGACGGGACGCGGGCGTTCTACGAAGCGCTCGCGGCCGCGTACGGCAAGACCGTGTCGTATGCGGATCGCGAGCGCGAGGTCTGGCAAGCCCTTGCCTGGGCGCGCGAGGCGCTCGGCGGCCGCAGCGTCGCCTTCGTCTCCGATTCGATGCTCGAGCTGCCGCTCGCGCGGACGCTGCGCGCCACCGGCGCCGTCGTCCCGTTTCTCGGCACGCCGAACGTCTACCGGAAATTTCACGCTCGCGAGACCGCCTCGCTCGAGGGCGTCGAGATCTTGGAGCGTCCCGACCGCTTCGAGACCTATGCGCGACTGCGGGCGAACCCGCCCGACCTCGTCGTCGCGAATCTGAACATCGCGAACGCCCTCGAAGGGATGGGCTTCGCGGTCAAATGGTCGACCGAACTGACGTTCCAGCCCATCCACGGCTTCGGCGGCGCCTCGGCGCTCTTCGCGATGTTCGTCTCCGCGCTCAAGCGGCACGACGCACTCGCCGCGCGCGAACGCGACGTCAGCGCGCGGCCGATCGACCTCAGCTTCTTTCGGCCCACGAGCGCCCGGGCGCTCGCGTGAAGCTGGCACTCTGGGCCTATCAGGCGCCGGCGCACGTCGGCGTGACGAAAGCCGCGGCCTCGCTCTCGAAGACGCACGTCGTGCTGCGGGCGCCCAAAGGCGACGGCTACGCGACGATCATGCTCGCGATGTTCGAACGTCTCGGCGTGACGCCGCCGCTCTCGATTGCGGCGCTGACCGAGATGACGCTCGCGGGCGCGCCCGCCGACCTGCCGGTGCTCTTGCAAGAGGTCGACCGGCGCGCGGAGCCCGAGCTGATTCTTGTCACGCGCAGTGCGACGGCGATGGTGCTGCAGGAGCCGCTCGACGGCGAGATCGCGATGATGCCGCGCGGCACGCTCCGCGCCGAAGTGCTGCTCGGCGACGCGCATCCCGTACGCGACGACGAGACGAGCGCCTTCGCGACGACGCTCCGCCAGCTCGTCGCGCATTTCGCGACCGACGGCACGCGCACGGCGCGGCCCAGCGTCAACATCGTCGGCCCCTCGCTGCTCGGTTTTCACGATCACTCGAACGTCGAATCGCTGCGCCGCATCTTCGCGACGCTCGACATCGACGTGAACGCGGTCGTGCCCCTCGGCGCCTCGCCGGACGACCTGCGCGGCCTCGGGCGCGCGTGGGCGAACGTCGCGACCGCGCGCGAGAACGCGCAGTCGACGCTCGATCTGCTACGCGAACGCTTCGGCACGCCGTACGTCGACGCGCTTCCGTACGGCGAGGCCGGCACGACGCGCTTCCTGCGCGAACTCTGCGCGATCCTCGAACACGGCGCGGAGCGCATTCCGCTCGCGGCGCGCGAGGCGCGACTGCTCTGGTACGCGCGCACGGTCGACGCGCACGCCCTCTCGCACAAGCGCATCGCGGTCTTCGGCACGCCGACGACGGCCGCCGGCATCGCCCGCATCCTGCGCGAGGAGCTCGACATGCAGGTCGACTTCGTCGGCACGTACGTGACGGGCTGGGGCGACTGGCTGCGCGAGCGCACCGCCGACCTGACCGATCGGTGCCTGGTGACGGATGACTACCGGGAAGTCGCGCGCGCGATCGACGAGACGCGCCCCGACATCGTCTTCGGCTCGCAGATGGAGCGTCACTCGGCGAGCGCCCTCGGCGTTCCGTGCGCCGTCGTGTCGCCGCCGGCCCACATCTTGAACTTCCCGCTCGGCTACGCGCCCTTCATCGGATACGCTGGCGCGAATCACCTCGGCGACCTCGTCAACCAGACGCAGGTGCTCGGTCTCGAACACCATCTGATCGAAACGTTCGGACCGCGCCGGCAAGGCCGCTTCGCCGACGCGACCCCGGAACCGGACGACGCGCCGGCGATGCCGGCCGGCTCCGAGGACGGCACGCTGCCGTGGGACGATGCGGCGCTGAAGCTGCTCGGCCGGGTGCCGTTCTTCGTGCGCAAGAAAGCGCGCGGCAATATCGAGAAGTACGCGCGCGAACGCGCGATCGCGACGATCGACGAAGCGACGGTCGTGCGCGCGCGCGAGCACGTCGGCGGATGAGCACGGAACGCGACGCTCTCGGCGCGACCGCGCGCAGCACGGTCACGACCGTCCGCGAATTCGGCGCGATGATGCTGCCGTTCGGCGATCGGGCGACGGGCGCGGCGCGCATCAACGCCTCCCTGCGCACGTTCGCGAAGCCCGGCACGTGGTTCGCGCCGATGTGGGCGCTGCTCGTCGGCTGCGTCGCCGCGGGCGCGGGCGCGACGCCGGCTGGCCTCGGCCGCGTCGCGCTCGGTCTCCTGCTTGCGGGCCCCCTGCTCTGCGCGTTCAGTCAAGTCGTGAACGATTGGTTCGATCGCGACGTCGACCGGCTGAACGATCCCGAGCGCCCGACCGCGGCGAACGTCATGACGCCGCGGACGGTCGGTCTCCTCGCAGCGGCGCTCGCGATCGCCGCGCTCGCGCTCGCGTTCGCCCTGGGCACGCTCGTCTTCGAGCTCGCCTGCGGCGGCCTGCTGCTCGCGCTCGCCTACAGCGCGCCGCCGCTCCGTCTCAAAGCGCGGAGCGGATGGCTCGCGAACGCCGCGTGCGCGTTCTCATACGAAGGCTTCGCCTGGATCGCGGGTGCGGCGATCTTCGGTCGCGTCACGACCGGGACGATCGTCCTCGCGACCCTGTACTCACTCGCCTCACACGGCCTCATGACGCTCAACGACTTCAAGAGCTACGACGGCGATCTCCGCCTCGGTCTGCGATCGCTTCCCGTCATGCTCGGCCGCGCGGGGGCGCTGCGCGCCGCCTTCGTGTTCATCGACGTCTTCCAAGTTCTTGCCATCACGTACGTCGCGTTCCAGCACGCCTGGATCTGGGCCGGCGTCATGGCCGCGCTCTTGCTCGTGCAGCTCCCGATGCAGCGACGTCTCGCGGGCGATCCCGCGGGGCTCGCGCCGTGGTACTGCGCGAGTGCGATTCCCCCCCTCGTCTGGGGCATGATGGCCTCGGCGATCGCCACACGTTCCGGAGGGTTCTGACAAATGGATGTCCTCGTCGTCGGCTCAAACATCGGCGGTAGCGTCGCTGCGGGCGACCTCGCCGCCTGCGGCGCTCACGTCACGCTGCTCGAGAAGGACGTGAAACGCAAGAAGCCGTGCGGCGGGGCCGTGCCGCCGAAGGCCTTCATGGAATTCGGCATCCCGGAGAGCATCATCGCGCGCAAGACGAAACGCGCCGTCGTGATCGGGCCGAGCGGCTCCGAGATCGGCATGGACGTGCGCGGCACGGTCGCGCGACCGAATGATTTCATCGCGATGGTGAAGCGCGAGGACCTCGACCGGACGATGCGCGAGAAGGCCCAGGCGACGGGCGCCGAGCTGCGCGAGGGTGCGTACGTCTCGCAGGAAGCGCTCGCGGACGGTCGCGTCCGCTGCCTGATCCGTACGCGCGACGGTCGCGAGGAGTATCTCACGGTCGACGCGGTCGTCGGTGCGGACGGTGCGGGTTCGACCGTGGCAAAATCGGTCGGCCGGCCGCTCGTCAAACACGCTTCGGCGATCCAAGAGCGGCTCTCGCTGCCGGACGATGCGATGGAGTTCTACCGGGAGACGGCCGAGCTGTATCTCGGCGACGACGTCTCGCCCGACTTCTACGGCTGGATCTTTCCGAAGGACGATCACGTCGCCGTCGGCACGGGCTGTCGCCCCGAACACGCAAACCGGTCGTACGCGTTCCTGGAAGGCGTGAAGGCGCGCGCGGGCTCGAAGCTCCGCGGCGCGAAGCGGATCTTGCTCGAGGGTCACCCGCTGCCGATGCATCGCAACAAGAAGCTCGTCTTCGGCAACACGCTGCTCGTCGGCGATGCCGGCGGCATGGTCGCGCACACCTCGGGCGAGGGCATCTACTTCTCGATGGCGGCGGGGCGTCTCGCCGCCGAGACCCTGCTCGCGCATTTCGGCGATCCGAAGACGCCGCTCGTCCGCTACGAGAAGCTCTGGCAAAAAAAGTACGGCGCGATGTTCGACTTCCTCGAATTTCTCGAAAAGGTTTCGTACCGTACGAACGGCCAGCGCGAGTTCTTCGTCGACATGTGCGACAACGAGACGGTCCAGAAGTTGACCTTCGACTCGTATCTCTTCAAAGAGATGGCGACGATGAAACCGCACCAGCACGCGAACCTCGCGCTCGCCGGCGCTCGCACGGCGATCGCGCAGTTCCTCCATCCGCGCACGCCGCTCGCGACCGCACCGCCGAAGGTCACGGCGAAAGAGGCGCTCCACCTCACGCGGATGGCGATCGCCGACGGCACGCCGGCCGATACGACGCGGACGCTCTCGCACGCAGACTGAGCACCTCGCTCCGCGACCTCTTCGCCGATCGTCCCTTCGTCGCGTGGTTCGTCGCGGTCCGCCTCGGCACGCTCGCAGCCGCGATCGAAGACGTGGCGCTCGGCTGGCAAGTCTACCTGCTGCGCCATTCGAGCTACGACCTCGGACTCGTCGGTCTCGCGCTTTTCCTCCCGGCCGTGCTCTTCGCGATTCCGGCCGGCGTCGCGGCCGACCGGATCGACCGGCGACGGATCGGTATCGTTTGCCTCGCCCTCCACGCGATCGCCCTCATCGCAATCGCGCTGCTCGCGGCACGCGGCGTGCGCTCGCCGCTGCCGTATTTCGTCGCGACGGCGTTCGTCGGGACGGCCCAGGCGTGGCTCGCGCCCGCGCTGCGCTCGATGCTGCCGATGCTCGTCGCGCCGGAACGCTACGTCCGCGCCTGGTCGTTTGCGTCCGCGACGGGGCAACTCGTTGTCATCGCCGGACCGGCGCTGGGCGGCTTGCTGCTCGTCCGCGGAACGCCGCTCGCGTTCGGATGCTCCGCGGCACTCCTGCTCGGGTCCCTCGTCGCGACGCTCGCGATCCGCCTGCCGGCGCGGGCGCTCGCGGCCGCACCGGAGCTCGCCGAAGCCGAGCGTGCGGGCCTGCGCTACGCGCTCGAGGGCGTGCGCTTCATCTTTCGGGCGCCGGTCGTGCTCGGCGCGATCACGCTCGATCTCTTCGCCGTGCTCTTCGGCGGCGCGACGGCGTTGCTGCCCGTCTATGCAGATGCGATCCTGCACGTCGGCGCGAACGGACTCGGCCTGCTGCGGAGCGCCCCGGCGGTCGGAGCCGCGCTGGTCGGAGCGTGGCTGGCGCGGCACCCGCTGCAGCGGCGGGCGGGCCGGAGGCTCTTCGCCACGGTCGCGGGTTTCGGCGTCGCGACGATCGTCTTCGCGTACGCGCGCTCGCTCTGGCTCTCGCTGCTCGCGCTCGCAGCGGCCGGCGGCTTCGATATGGTCAGCATGGCGATCCGCAGCGCCCTGATCTCGCTCGGGACGCCGGATCCGCTCCGCGGCCGCGTGAACGCCGTCGAAAACGTCTTCATCGGCGCCTCGAACGAACTCGGCGCCTTCGAATCCGGGATGCTCGCGGGCCTCACGAGTGCGACGAACGCCGTGGCGCTGGGGGGCATCGGAACGCTCGCCGTCACCGGCGTGTCATGGTTCGCGTTCGCCGCCCTGCGCAGGCGGGACGCCCTCGCCGAACCCCTCCCGTAGCGCCGGCCTCCAAGCTTCGTATCGAGCCATCTTCTGCCGGGTCTGCCGGCGCCGAGAGAATACACCCTTATGCCGAACGATCACACCTATCGTCCCGAACGTGTCGCCATCTTCATCGACGGATGGAATTTTGCCAAAGCGACGTACGAAGGGCTCGGCGTCCGCGTCGACTTCAAGCGGCTGCTCGCGGCGCTGACGGGCGGCCGCACGTTGCTGCGCGCGCTCTACTACATCGGCGAGTGGACCGAAGAGAACTACACGCTGCTCCAGAACCTCAAGCGCGCGCAGCCGTCGCTCGCCGGCGGTCCGCTGCCGCCGGTCGCGGACGCCGGCGAGAGCGAACGCAAACGCACGCAGCAGCAGGGGTTCATCCGCATGCTCAATCGCAACGGCTATCAGGTCGTGAAGAAGCCGGTCCGCGTCTTTGCCGACGGCAATACGAAGGCCGATCTCGACATCGAGCTCGCGATCGATATGTTGACGCTCGCGGAGCGGTGCGAGCGCATGGTCCTCGTCTCCGGTGATGGTGATTTCGTGCCCGTGCTCCGCGCGGTCGGCATGCGCGGCGTCCGCGTCGAAGTCGTCGCCTGCCAACAGCCGTTTGCCTACAACTCGACGGCCGAGCATCCGCGCGCCTTCCCGGCCCGGGCCTCGGACGATCTGCTCGACGCGGCCGACGAGTTCACGGAGCTGCGCGACCTCATTCCGCAGATCGAGCTCCAAGAGCCGCGCCGGCTCTCGCGTCCCTTCTCGCCGGGCGTGAGCGGCACGTCCGAAGACACGCTGGCCGGCGGTCTCGGCGGCGAGACGAACGCTTCGTGAGCCGACCGCCCCGGTTCGAGGAGATCGCGGCACGTCTCGTGCCGGCGCGCGCGCACTGGCGCAACCGCGGCGATCTCGCACGCGAGACGCCGCCGCCGGGCGTCCGCATCGAGGCGCCGGGGCCGGGACAAGAATCGGTCTGGGCCTACCCGCGCCCTCCCCGCGTCGACGACGTCGTCCCGCGCATCCGCGTCGTTTTCGGCGGACGGACGATCGCCGAGACGACGCGCGCGAAACGGATCGTCGAGACGGCCGGCGCCCCCGTCTACTACGTGCCGCCGGAGGACGTCGCCGCCGGCGTGCTACGCGAGACCGGCGACTGGTCGTTCTGCGAGTGGAAGGGCGCGGCGACGACGCTCGACGTCGTCGCCGGCGAGCGGACGGCGCGCGCCGCGGCCTGGACGTACCGCGAACCGTTCACCGATCTCGAAGGCCCGGGCGACGGCGGCACGCACGACTACGCGCGCATCGCCGGCTACGTCGGTTTTCTCGCGGCAAAGATGGACGCATGCTACGTCGGCGACGAACGCGCCCGGCCGCAGCCCGGCGGCTTCTACGGCGGCTGGGTCACGGGCGCGATCGCAGGCCCGATCAAAGGCGATCCCGGCTCCGACAGCTGGTAGCCTCGAGGCGACCACCGGGCATACGGCCGCCGGGCGCGACCGGCGGCGACGTGCGCGCCGCGATCGACCGCGCCCGAGCACGAGCATCTCGCTGCTGATGATACGTTCCGTTTCGAGCGTGAGGGCTTCCGCTCCGAGACGGCGCTCGAGCTGAAAGAGTTCCGGCAAGCTACGGTGCTAAAGCGTCCCTCACGAAGGGGGCGCCTGCGCGAGTGCGTCGAGTGTGCGCGCGAGGTCAAAGTCTTTTCGTGTCAGGCCGCCGGCGCTGTGGGTCGAGAGCGTCAGCGTCACGTCGTTCCACGAAATCGCGATGTCGGGATGGTGGTCGGCGGCGTTCGCGGCGCGCGCGACCGCGTTGACGAACGCGATCGACCCATCGAAGTTCGCACAGTCGAAGCTCCGCGAGATCGTCTCCCCTTCGCGCGCCCAGGCCTCGAGATCGAGCATCGCCGCCTCGATCGTGGCATCGTCCAGCCGTTCCGTCATCGCGTTCTCCCTCGTCCAGGTGCCGGCAGCTCGGGCGCCGCCATGCACGTCCTTTCCCTTCCGTAGAGTCGAGGCCACCCGAGCTCGTGCGCGCACGCGCCGTGCGCCCGAGTTCCTCAGACGAGACCGCGTCTGCGGAGCTCCCCGAGCGACCCGTCGATCGCGGCGAGCGTCGCCGCCGTCTCGGGTTCGCCGTGGACGCTCGAGAGGAACATCACCTCGTTCGAGGACGGCGCGAGGAGCACGCCGCGCGCGCGCATCTCGTGGTAGTAGGCGGCGAACGCCGTGCGGTCGGCCGCGCGCGCGTCGTCGAAGTTCCGCGCAGCCGCGCCACGGCGAAACTTGAAGTCGACGATGCTCTCGAGCCGGGCAACCGCGTAGGGCAAGTCGTAGCCAGCGAGGAGGCGCTCGATACCCGCAGCGAGCGTAGAGGCCCGGCGCTCGATCCGCGGTAGCAGATCCGCGTCGGCTTCCAGGAGATCGAGCGTCCGGTGGCCGAGGGCGACGGCGAACGGATTGCCCGAGAACGTCCCGCCGGTAAACGCCTGACCCTCCGGCGCGAGCGCGGCCATGACGTCGGCGCGTCCGCCGAACGCGGCGAGCGGAAAGCCGCCCCCCATGATCTTGCCGAGCGCGGTCAGATCGGGCGCGAATCCGAGCCGGCCCTGCGCTCCGCCGAGACCGAGCCGCAGCCACGTGATGACTTCATCGAAGACGACGAGCGCGCCGTAGGAGCGAGCGCGCGCGAAGAGGCCCGCAAGAAAGCCCGGCTCCGGGCGCACGAGGCCCATGTTCGCGACGACCGGCTCGACGAGGATCGCCGCGAGCGAGGCCTCGCGCCCGGCGAGCACGGCATCCAGGTCGGCGAGATCGTTGTAGCGTGCGACGACGGCGTGATCGCGGACGCCGGGCGGGATGCCGCTCGCCGCCGCGGCGTGCGCGGCGCCGTCCGAGGCCGAGGCGCCCGCCCCCGTGAGCGCGTCATCGAAATGGCCATGGTAATTTCCTGCAAAGCGGACGACGAGCGGACGCCCCGTGAACGCGCGCGCGGCGCGGGTCGCCGACATCATCGCCTCCGTCCCGGTGCTCACGAACCGCAGCGATCCGATCGAAGGAAGATGCCGCGCGACGCGCGCCGCGAGACGCTCCTCTTCCGGATGCGTGGAGCCGAAGACGGTGCCGCGCGCCGCGATCGCGTCGAGGCCCGCGGTGAAGGCGGGGTGGGCGTGCCCGAAGAGCAGCGGCCCGTACGCCATCACATAATCGATGAAGCCGCGACCGCGCTCGTCGTACGCGTAGGCGCCGCGGCCCGACGTCTGCACGAACGGCGGCCCGCCGACGGCGGCGCCGGAGCGCACGGGCGAGCTGACCCCGCCCGCGAGCGCCGTCGCGAGCGCCGCCGGCGACGGTTCAGAGATCGAGGGTACCGTCCGCTTTCGTCGTATTGGGGCGCCGCGCGACGCAGATCGTCGCGTGGTCGGCCGCGAACGACGTCCGCACGAAGACGACGCTGACGCGCTGCGCCCCGCGCGTGAACGGGAACTCGAATTCGAACGGCTCGATGCTCGTCTCGGAACTCTCGAGCCATGACACGAAACGGCCTTCGAACTCTTGGATCGCCGTGCACGGCGCGACGTCGTGGAAGAAGTTGCGGCCGAGGACACGCGCGCGCGCGAAGCCCGCAAACTCGCTCTCGTACGCGTTGTATTCGAGGATCGTGCCCTTGCGATCGACGACGATCACCCCGAAGGGCAGGGCGTCGAGTTCGTCACCGACGAGCGACTTTGCCCGGTCGAGATCGAAGGGTTCGAAGGTCGCGCTCACGGCAGGGCCTTTCCACGGCGAGAGGAGGGCGCCATGCCGCGGCGCGCTTCGTTCGGCGGCGCCCGACCGGCGAAAACGCAGCCGGTTCGTGGCCGCCGTCGGATCGTCTTCGAGCGGCTCCGCGCCGTCCGCGAGTGCGTCGCGATTGCCGTCCGGCAACGCTCCGCGCGCGTCGTCCGCCGCATCGCGCACGCGCACGAACGACGCGCGGCCGAGCCTGCGGGCGACGCGCATCGTCTGCATCGCGCCGCCGCCGGACTCGCTCTCGACGAGGACGACGCAGCGGGCGTGCGCCGCCTGCAAGCGGTCGCGTCGCGCGAGCCCGAAGCGCGTCACGCGCTCGCCCGGGAGGCGCTCGCTCGCGATCGACCCGCCGGCCGCGACGATCTCGCGCGCGAGTTCCACGTGCTCCGGCGGATACGTCGCACCGAGCCCGTGCGCGACGTACGCGATCGTCAGCGTTCCGGCGGCGAGCGCCCCGCGGTGGGCCGCCCCGTCGATGCCGAGCGCGAGGCCGCTCACGACGGGTCCGTCGACGCGCGCCGCGAGTTCGAAGGCGTAGGCCGCGGCCTCCGGCGTCGGCTCGCGCGTGCCGACGATCGCCGTGCCGTCACCGCCCGTGAGGCCCCGCGCGAGCGAGCCTTCGACGACGAGGAACGGCGGCGGATCCGGCAGATCGAGCAGCCCGAGCGGATACGCTTCGTCGCAGCACGCGACGATGCACGCGCCGGCCGATTCGACCACCCGCATCACGCGTCGCGCGTCGCTCCGCGCCTCGGCGAGCCGTCGCGCCGACTCGTTCGCGAGCCAATCGCGTAGGCCCGATTGATCGCCGTGGGCGAGCGCCCGGATTCGGCGCGAGGGGATCGAGAGCAGGCTCGCCGCGACGAGCACGATCGGCTCGCTCAGCGGGGTGCGTATTTCGCCGTGACCGCCGCGACGATCGCTTCGGTCACCTCTCCGCCCTGCTCGCGCGCCGCGCGCTCGCATTCGGCCCGTAACTTCTTCATGATCGAGACACGCACGAAGAACGGCGCGCGTTTGACCGTCTTTTCGGTGAGCGCCTTCGCGTCGTCCGTCCACGCGACGATGCTATTCGCGCCGCGACCGCTCTGCGTGATCGCGGGCGCGTCGCGCAGGATCTCGGCCGTCGGGCGTTCCGCACGAAGCGGCGGCAGATAGGACGTCGGCAGATTCGCCGCGAGCGTATCGAACAGAATCTCGCAGACGAGTTGCAGCAGCCACACGGCGCCGCTGTAACCGACGAACGGCGTGCCGAGCGCGCGGCGCACGACGGCACCTGGAAACGACGCCGCGATGTAGCGCGAGGGCAACTGTTCCTGCGCGATCATCATGCGCTCGTTCACGGAGCCAAAAATAACCATCGGGGCCGGCGAGAGTTCGGCGAGCGCGGCGCGCACCTCCTCACTCGGCGCGCTCTGCGGGCCCGTACGATACGCGCTGTAGGCGACCGGCAGACCGAGTTCGTCACCGAGATAGCGCTCGAGGCCGTCCTTATAAGTCGGCGGCGCGACGATCGCAATCGGGCTGTTTGCGAAGAAATCGCTATGCGTCGAGCGCCAGATGTCGTGCCAGCCGGCGAGCGTCGTGCGCTTTTCGCGCGCGATGAAGGCGGCGGTCTCGCGCTCGAGGCCGAGCGTTCGGCCCAGCTCCTCGAGGAACGTCGTCGTCTCTTCGAGACCGAACGGCGCGTAGGACGTCGGCAGGCCGACTTCGCGCGCGAGCGAGCGTCCGAACTCGCGATACATGACGATCGAAGCGCGCGCGTCGAGGAGCCGGATCGTGTCGGACGACGCCGACTCGAACGGATAGACGAGATTGACGCGCGCGCCGATCCCGTCGATCAGCCGCTTCATCTCGTGCAGGTCGCTGTACGAATTGAAGCAGCCGTACGTCGGCCCGATGATGTTGACGCTCGGCCGCGTGTCGGCGGACGGAGCCGGCCGCGCGGCACTCGGCGGCACGAAGTGATCGCGGTGCTCCCAGAGGAACAGCAGCGCACGATCGCGCGCCTTCCATTCGTCGTCGTCGAGCGACTGCGAATCGAAGAAGATCGCGGAGCCTTTGACGTCTTCGTCCGTCGTCGTCCACGCGGCACCGATGAGCTCGGAGACCGGCGTCGAGACGATGATGACCTGACGGCCCTCGGCGCTCGCGCGCGCCACCTTCTCCTTGAGCGCCGGGAGCGTGCCGGCGATCGTGACCTCGTTCTCCGAGAGCTCCGAGCACGTGACGTTCTGCAGGTACGGCACGGAATCCGTATAGTTGATGACGGCTACGGCCGGCATGACGTGACAGCCGACGGGCCCATCGAGGACGACGTTGACGTCGGAGAGCGAGGCGAAGGCCTGCATCGAACCCGTGTCGCCGCCGGCATGATCGAGATCGGTCACGCGCTTACGGATCGGCGTTCCGACGACGTCGCTCTGGAGTTCGCGCGTCTTCACGGCCGTACGGCCTCGGCTGCGGGCGCGGGCGCGAAGGCGTCGTTTGCGATCAGGTGCTCCGTCAGGTCGATCGACGGCGCCCACGACGTCTGCGAGCGCTGCGGCACGCCGTCCGGCGCGAAGAAGCTCGCGATCTTGTGGTAGCGCGCCTTCGAGCGGTACGTCGAAACGACGAGCGAGAGCACGTCCGCCGCGCCTTCGGCGAACATGAGCGAGCGCGTCGCGAGCGCGTTCGTATAGTAGATCGAGGGGATGCCGAGCTCTTTTGCATGCGCGCAGAGGGGCGTCGTGCCGATGACGCAGTCGTACGGATGGTCTTCGAGCGCGCCGATCTCGTCGTCGAAGTTCGCGCCGTACAGCACCCGGCAGCCGCGTTCGCGCAACCACGCCTCTTCCGTGCGCGCGAGCGGATTCGTGTTGACGGCGGTCGAGAGGTAGGGCACGTTCGCACCGGCCTCGATCAGCAGGCGCACGAGCAAGAATTCGTGGCCTTCGTAGCCGGCGACCATGAACGTCAGGCCCTGCAGCGGGAAGTCGGCCATCGCGGCACGGACGCGCTCCCGCTCTTCGCTCGCGACGGCGTCGACGACGGCGGGATCGAGCTTCAGCGCCTCGCCGATCGAACGAATCCACGTCGCGGTCCCGTCGATGCCGACCGGCGCGCCTTCGACGAACGGCAGACCCTGCTTCATCTTCATGCGCTTCACGCTCTCGCTGTAGAACGGATGCAGCGGGGCGTTCAGCGCGCCGTCGACCATCGCGACATAGTCGGACCAGCGTGGACCCGGCACCGTCGTATTGACGTGCGTGCCGATGCGGCGGAGCACTTCGTCGATCTTGATCGGGTCGCTCGGAAAGACCTCACCGATCAGGTTGACGCCGGCGCGCGCCTTGCGCTGCGAGGGCAGCCGCCAGACGAGCGAGTCGACGACGATGTCTTTCGCACGCGCGTGGGTGTGGACGCTGTACGCGGGCAGCGGGACGTAGACGATCTCGGTGTTGCCGATCTGCTTCGGCAGCAGTTCGAACGGCAGGCCGACGGTGTCGCTGACACACAGCGAGCAGATCGGAATCAGCGACGGCTGATGTTTCTCTGCCATCTCGATCACCATCGCCTTGAGCTCGTCGAAGACCGTGCCTTTGGCCCACGCCTGCGAGCTGACCCCGGGCGAGAAGACCGGCCGGTTCGCGACGTAGAAATGCGCGACGAAGGTGTGACCGTACATGCAGCCGTCACCGCTCGAGATGACGATCGGCATCGCATCTTCCATCCGCAGGACGTTCCGGATCGCGCCGAACGCGGGGCACATCGAGGACGGTTGCTTGCTCACGTCGGGACCCTCCGGCAGCATCGTACGGGAGCGACCGGCAAAGCTCGGTGATAGGACTCACGCCACGCGCCGGCCCGCGCCCGCCCGGCGCCAGCGGCGTCCGATGTCGTCGACGCCGCTCGGCCGCTCGGGTAGAGTTCCAACATGGAAGAAGCGATCCGCGCCCTGCTCGAGACGATGCCGCTCGCGACGCCGCCGTTCGAAGCCTACAAGCCGCTCATCGTCGACGGGCTCGTCTATTTCATCATGCGGCTGCCCGAGGAGCGCCTCCAGGCGATCGCAGCGGAGCAACTCGGACTCGGGGAGGCCTCGAGCAACGAGCGGATCGTCGCGCTCCTGCGGCATTGCCCGACGCTCCACAAGCTCGGCCAGGTCGTCTCGCACGAGCGGGCGCTGCCGATCGACTTTCGCCGTCGCCTGCAGTTCCTCGAAACGCTGCCGCCGGCCGGCGATCTCGGGCCCGTGCTCGAGCGCATTCGCGCCGAGATCGGCGAGATCGAGGGGCTCGAAATCGGCAGCGCGGCGCTCGCGCAGGGCAGCGTCGCGATCGTCGTGCCCTTCACGTTGCACAAGCCACACGTCAAGCCGAAGGCCGGCGTCTTCAAGGTCCTGCTCCCCGGCGTCGAGCAACGGCTCGCCGAGGATCTCGCGATCTGGCCCGAACTTGCCGGCTATCTCGAAGAGCGCTCGAACGCTTATGGCCTGCCGCGCTCGACTATCGCGGCTTCCTCGACGGCGTCGGCCGGCTGCTGCGCGACGAGATCCGGCTCGATCGCGAACAGCGTCAACTCGTCAAGGCCGCTTCGTTCTACTCCGGCACCTCGGGCGTCGTCGTGCCGAAGCTCTTTGCGTTCTCGACGCCCGTCGTCACGGCGATGGAGCGCATCGACGGCACGAAGATCACGGAGGCCGACCTCTCGCCCTCCGAGCGCCGGCGGCTCGCCGAGCTCGTCGTGACGGCGCTCCTCGCGAAGCCGTTCTGGCGCGGCGGGAAGGCGCTCGATCTTCCATGCCGACCCCCACGCCGGCAACCTCTTCGTGACGCCCGACGGTCGCCTCGCGATCTTCGATTGGGCGCTGACGACCGTCCTCGATTCACAGCAGCTCTCCGCGGTGGTCCAGTCGCTCGTCTGCGCGACGACGCTCGACGAAATGGGTCTGTATAAAGCAATCGCCCGGCTCGGGAGCGTCGTGAACGAACCGGAGGCGCGCGCCGGCGTCGCCGCGGCGCTCGCGGAGGTTCGGATGGGCCGCGTCCCGGGCTTCACGTGGCTCGTGACACTGCTCGACGACCTCGCGCGGCAAGGCTCGCTCAACTTCGCCGAAGAGGCGGTGCTCTTCCGCAAAGCCGTACTGACGCTCACGGGCGTCGTCGCCGATATCTGGGACGGCGCCTCGATCGACTCCGTCATCGTCTCGACCGGCGCCCTGCAGTTCATCCGCGAGGCCCCGCTGCGGTCGCTGCTGCCGATCGGCTCGCGCCGCCTCGGCTCGCATCTCTCGACGTGGGACCTGATGCTCTATGGCGCGAGCTTGCCATGGGCGCCGGCTCGCTTCATCTTCGAGGGCGTCCGCGATGGCATGAAACGGTACGATGCGGTCGCGAGCATCCCCGCACGAGTGACGAGCGTCGCGACGAAGTCGCCCGCCGCGCCGGGTCCCGCTCCGGGCGTGGCCGCCGCGCAGGAGCCGGTCGTCGCGCCGGAGCCGATCCTCACGGCGGCGCCGATCGTCACGACGGAGCCGGCTCCGTCGCCGGATCGGCGCGACGAAGCGCCCATCGTCCACGATTCGCGGCGCTTCGGCGACGCCTCGGAGGACGCGCCGCCCTCGCCGCTCGACATCGAGACGCGGCCCGAGCATCTGCCCGCGACGGCCCACGTGCTCGAGAGCGAACCCGCGGGGTAGGAACCGTGACCGCGGCGGCGTACCGGAGGCCGCGATGCAACGGCGACAGTTCGTGGCTGCGGCCGCCGCCGTCCCACTCGTTCCGCTCGCGGGAGGCGTCCCGGCTGCGGGCGCGTTTGCAGCGAGCGCCGCCCTCTCGCGCATCGAAGCGACGACGGGCGGCCGGCTCGGGGTCGCGGCCGCCGAACTCGCCGGAGGCCGGCGGCTCGGCCACCGCGTCGGAGAGGGCTTCCCGATGTGCAGCACATTCAAGATGCTGCTCGTGACGGCCGTGCTGGCGCGCGTCGATGCCGGTCGGGAGCGGCTCGACCGCGAGATCGCCTACGGGCGGGCTGACCTCCAAGCGTACGCACCGGTGACGACGGCGCACGTCCGCGCCGGATCGATGTCGATCGGCGCGCTCTGCGCGGCGGCGATCGTCGTCAGCGACAACACGGCGGCTAGCCTCCTCTTTCGCTCGATCGGCGGACCGCTCGCGCTCACGGCCTTCGTGCGCCGGGCGCCGTTTCGGGACCCGGTCACGCGCTTCGACCGCACGGAGCCGGCGCTCAACTCGGCGCTCCCGGGCGACCCGCGCGATACGACGACGCCCGCGCGTATGGCCGCCGCGCTCGCGCTCGTCCTCGGCGGGGAGCAGGTTCTCGCGGCGCCCTCACGCTACCGGCTCGCCGCGTGGATGCACGCCTGCGAGACCGGCCGCGGCGCCCTCCGCGCCGGCGTTCCGCCGTCGTGGGCCGCGGCTGACAAGACGGGATCAGGCGCGAACGGGACGCGGAACGACCTTGCGATCTTCCGCCCGACGCACCGCCCGGCGATCGTCGTCGCCGCCTATCTCACCGGCGCGACGTCCCTCGACGACACCCGGCGCGACGCCGCGCTAGCGGCCGTCGGCCATGTCGTCGCGCGCGCCTTCGCCTGAGCGGCGCTACTCCCAGGCGCCGGCCGGCACGGCGCCGCCGCCGACCGAGAGGACCGTCGGAACGAGGGCCTTCGTCGCGTCATCCTCGCTTTCGAGGTAGCGGTGATCCGGACGTCCGCCGTTCGGGATGCCGGCGAGGGCTTCCACCTCGGGCAAGTTCCAGAGTTCGTCCGCCGTCACGGCCGTACCGTCCATCGTCGCGGCGTTCCCGGAGAGCGCGCACATGAACTCGTGGAAGTCGACGGGCTTCGGATACGACGCCGGCATCGTGTCGATCGCCTCGATGACTTCGTCGATCGCGGCCTGTACGAGCGGATGGTCGGCACCGAAGGCGGCAATTTCTTGCTGCGGTATCACCGGCAGCGAGGCGAGCACCGGCACGCCGAGAAACTCCGCGAGCCGCGCGGCCTTGCCGCTGCCGTCGTCCTTGTTGACGAAGAGTCCGAGCAGCCGCGTCTTCCCGCCCTGGTCCGCGAAGTAGCGGACGGCTGACGCAATGTTGTTAGCGGCGTACATCGACTGGCCCTCGTTGCTGCAGACGATGACGAGCTTGTCGGCCATCGAGCGCGCGATCGGCGTCCCGAAGCCGCCGCAGACGACGTCCCCGAGAAAGTCGAGCAGCATGTAGTCGAAATTCCACTCGGAGAGGCCCCACTTCTCGAGCAGCTGGAAGCCGAACGTGATACCGCGGCCGCCGCAGCCGCGCGCGCTCTCCGGTCCGCCGAGCTCGATGCAGTAGACGCCGTCGCCCTTGAAGATTATGTCTTCGGGAGCGAGCTCTTCGTCGCGACCGTCTTTTTGGAACTGCGCCCACGTTCCGAGCACCGTCGGGATGAACGCGCCGCCGAAGTGAGTCACGACGCTGTCGTGCTTCGGATCGCAGCCCATCTGCAGCACTTTCTTGCTACGTCCCGTCAACGTACGCGCCGTCATGCTCGTGAGGAACGATTTGCCCGCGCCGCCCTTGCCGTAGAATGCGACGGTCGAATTCTTGCTTACGCCCATGAGAATATCACCTTCGGAGTCCGGGGATCGTTGAACGCCGTATCGTAGCCTTCGGCGTACGATGCGATGGGAAGGACGTGCGCCGCGAGCGGTCGCGCGTCGATCGCGCCGCTCGCGAACGCGTCGCGCGCCGCGAGCAGGTCGTCGTGCTGCCACTCGCGCGCGACGAGCAGCGACACTTCACGAGTGAACAGATCGACATACGGCGTCGAGAGGTGGTCGTAGAACGAGAGCAGCGCGATCCGGCCGCCGGGTCGCAGCGCCCGCGCGCACGCCGCGATCAGGGTCGAGTCGCCGGTCGCCTCGACGAACGCGTCGGCATCCGAGACGGATTCTTCGAGCGTCGTCCGCGAGAGGTCGACGAGCGTCGCGCCGGCGGGACCCGCCGCGAGGCGAGCGGCGACACGGTCGCAGCAGACGACCCGCGCTCCCGCGAGGGCGAGAAAGTGGGCGGCGAAGCTGCCGACCCCGCCCATGCCGAGCACGCCGACCCGCAGCCCGCGGACGTCTCCGAGCCGAGCGACGCCGTGACGGGAGGTCGCGGCGAGCGCGAGCAGCGGCGCGACCTGCGGGTCGATGCCGTGCAGCGGCACGAGTTGACTGGCGCGTTTGTGCAGTCGCGCGGACTGTCCGCCGAACAGTCCCAGCGCATCGACGTAGGAGTGACTGCCGCCGACGAAGACCGCGTCGCCGACGGCGACGTCGCGCACCTCGGGGCCGACGGCTTGGACCACGCCGACCGATTCGTAGCCCGGCACGAGCGGGAAGCGCAGAAACGGAAAGCCCGGCAGCCGTCCGTCGAAGACGAGCCGTTCCGTTCCGGCCGAGATCGACGAAAACGTCGTCGCGACCGTCGCTTCGTCCGGCGCCGGCACGCGCAACGCGACGTCGCGGAACGCAAGCCGGCCCGCCGCTTCGAAGACGACCGCGCGCGCGCTCTCGCCGCTCGCGACCGCTTCGGCTGGTGCCGCGTGACCGCCGTGCTGGGCGTGACCGCCGTGCTGGGCGTGCGACGGCGCGCTCATGCCGCGAGTTTCAAGTCGCCATGCGCGAGCGCGCGCGTGTCGTGTTTGACCCGCTGGGTCTTGTGGATGTACTGTGCCACGTTCGCGAGATAGATTGTGTACGCGAGCACGAGCATCGTCAGCACGGCCGGCATGCTCTGCGGGTGAAGTGCCTGCATCAGCAGATAGCCGAGCTGCGTGATGAAGACGATCAGCGTCATGACGTCCTCGACCATGAAGGCCGGCGCGAACCACCAGTAGCCGTACATGTCGTGCTCCCAGAGAGATCCCGTCACGACGGCCCCGACCATCAGACCGATTTTCGTCAGCACCGAAAGATGCACGACCCAAAACGGCACGGCGCCGCGCAGATAGGCGACGAGGAGCGCCACGCTGACGCAGAACACGAGCAACTGGCCGAGTGCGAAGATCGGATGGACGATCGTCCAGCGGCTCGCACGGCGACGTTCCAGAAGCGCCGAGGTCTCCTCCGCGCTCATGCAGCCGCCCGCAACACCCGAGTCCTCGTCATGCACCGATGCTAGGATGCGCGCCGCCGCCGAGCGGTGACGACGCTCACCGGGCTCTCTACGGAAAGCGAATGCCGAAGAAGTTGACGCGGCCGGTGCGATCGATCTTCGCGAGGTACGGCGGGATGACGAACATCCCGCCGACGCTTCCGACGAGGATCACGATCAGGAGAACCAGGACGACGTTCACGGGAGCCTCCAAGTCAAACGGTGCGCCGGCGGCGGTGAAGTTCGGCGGTCCACGCCGCCGCGAGATCTCAGACGATCAACGATTCGAGCGAGCCCAGATTCAGGATCTCGAGCGTCTGCCCGGTCGCGGCGTCGCGCAGATAGCCCTTCTGACGGAAACGCGCCATGTTTCGCGAGACGGTCTCGCGCGCGGTTCCGATCATGTTCGCCAGATCCTGGTGCGTGACGGGGAGGTCGATGCGCACCCCGTCGTCGGTCTGGACGCCGTACTGCTGCGAGAACTTCACGAGCACGCGCGCGAGCCGCGACGCGACGTCGCGCCCCCGGAAGTCATCGAGCAGCGTGAGCGCGTCGCTGACCTGCTCCGAGATCCGGAGCATGAAGGCGCCGAGGAGTTCCGGACTCGCGCGCAGGTGGCGTTCGAAGACGGCGTTGTCGACGGCGACGACCTCCGCCGGCTCCATCGCTTCGATAAAGACTTCGCGCCAGTAGCCGTTCAACACGGCCCGGTCGCTCCACAGACTCCCGCGCTGCAGGATCGTGATCAAGATCTCGCGGCCGCTCGAAAGCAGCTTCGTCACCTTGAGCGTACCGGTCGTGCACAGGAAGGTTCTTTCGGGCCGAGCTTCCGCGTCCGAAATCGTGCTTCCACTCTCGAACCGTCGCGGGATCGCGCCGTCGAAGGCGCGTTGCAACACGCCCTCCGGCAACGACGAGTCGATGATCGATACGCTGGGCAGACTCCAAAAAAGATCCAACTAGGGGTGAGCTCCCGATGCCAAGTGTGCAGCCGGATCCAAGTGGACCTCCGGATGATCTGCGACGGCTTGGACCGGGCTCTGATCGAGACCTGCTTTGACGAGAACGCTCGGCCACTTCGCACCCTGATGGCACGTGTAGCAGGTGACGGCCTTGATATTGGCGGGGAGATACTTATGGTTGATCTCGTCGACCATCGCCCACATGCGATGCGCGATCCGGTTCGTCGGATAGTATTGCAGCGAGATGAAGTCGGCGCTGTTATGGCAGAAGAGGCAGTTCTGGCCGAGGGACTTCGACGCCGAGTACATGGAATTGACGACGTATCCGGCCATCAGCGTCGATTTCGCCCGGTAATCGAGATAGCCGACCGGCACGATATTGTACTTCACGCCCATGTGCGGCGCGCCGCGGTGGCACGTCGCGCAACCGACCGCGCCCTCCACTTTATAGTTCGGGTAATCGCGATGGACGGGGTCGATCCAGTCGTGCGCGACGCCGTTCGACATGATCTGCATCGTGCGCGCGATCTTCTTCATCGGCGTGTCGTACGCGAAGTTGTTCGCGTTATGGCAGTAGCTGCATTGCACGCCCATCGACGTCGCGTAATAGCCCATCTGGCCGATCAATCCCGCGTAATCGTATTGCTTCAAGACCTGAACGTTGTACAGCTGGCCCGGCACGTAATTGTGGGGCACGGATTTTGGTTGACCGACATAGTCCGCGGCCGTGAGCGTCTTCTGCACCACCTTCGGATAGCCGTTCGGGTAGAGGACGGCGGCCGTGGCGTCGTTTTCGACGGCATCCTGAGCCGGCGCGTAGGTCGGATTGGCGCGTGGAGCGGCGGGTGCGGCGGGCGCTCCGGCACTCGCCGCGCCGGCGGCGCTCGCCGCATCCTGGGGAGCGTGGAAGAGACTCGCGAGCACGAGCGTGCCGATGACCACGAGCGGAGCGATGGCGCGTTTCATGCTATTCACCCATGCGGACGGCGTCGATACGATTGTTGACGGCCTGAGCTCCCGGCGAATCGCTTTGGAGGACCGGTTGCGTATCTCCGAGCCCTGCGGTCGTGAGCCGCCCCGGCGCGATGTGATAGGTCGTGACGAGCGCGTTCTTCGCAGCGTCGGCGGCGGTCTGCGACACCTTCAGATTCGCCTGCGAGGAGCCGGCGGTATCGACATCGCCTTCGATCTGCAGCTTCATCGCCGGATCCGAGCGCAGGATCTGCGCGAGACCCGCGAGCGTCTTGCCCGAACTCGGTGCGAGCGGGACGGCGCCGCGAGCGACCTTCAGGCTCTGGATCGTCACATGCCGGCGCTCTGCGAGCGCCAGTTGCAGGCTGACGACGTCGGGGTTGTCGCCCGTCACGACCCCGGAGAACGGCCTAGGCCGCTGGTTCACGGCGTCGCGCGTCATCGGTCCGTACTGCTGCACCCAGCCGTGGTCGACGCCCCAGACGTACCAGTCGTTCACGACCGTGCCGGTGACGAGCAGACCGATGCCGCTCGCGACGACCGTTCCGACCGCGAACCACAGCAGCCAATCGTGGATCGTCTTCGGGTTCGCATTGAAGCCCATCGTCCAGCGCCAGAAGAGCATCGACTTGTGAGAGCCCGAGTGCATGTCTTTGATCTCGGCGTCTTCCATGTGGCTGCCTTCGTTTGCGGTCGCGAGGATCGTCGCGCCGTGCATGCCCCAGAGCATCACCGAGCCGAAGAGGAAGAAAATAGCAAGCATGTGCCAGGGGTTGTAGTAGAGATTACCCCAGAGGACGCTGTAGTTCTGAGCCCAATCGAGGTCGACGTTGAGTCCGAGCCCCGGCGCCTCTTCCCACGTGCCCATCATGATCGGCCGGATGACCCACTGGATCGTCGTCAGCGAGATCGCGCTGAGGAAGGCGAAAAACAGAAACGGCCGCATCTGATACCGGCGCAGCCGATCGAGACAGCGTAGCGCCCAGAACGCGACCGAGGCGACCCAGAGCGCCAGGTTCAGCTCCCAGTAGCCGCCGTGGACGAGGTCGCGCGCGAAGCCGAGACCGGGCGGCGGCAGCTCCTGAATATTGGCGAAGTACTTCAGCCACATCAGGAAATTGCCATTCACGCTCGTCAGACCCGCCCACAGCAGGACGAAGTTTCCGAGGACGAACGTCAGGACGGAGAGGATGCCCCACGTGCCGAGCCAGATCGTACCGATCTGCGTCGCCATGCCGAAGCGCTTGAGGAGCGGTATGTGGACGTTCGCTCCGAGGCGGACTCCCATCGGATCCATCTCGTCGAGCAGACTCGGACCCGGGACCTCGAAGGGCAGTTCGCCCGTGCGTGCGATGATCGTTGCCATGCTGTATCGCCTCGGAGACTAGTGAAACCAGGGGATCTGAAAGTGCCAGAAGTCGACCCAATCTTTCACGACGGTACCCGACGTGAGGATGCAGAGGTCCGACATCACGAGCGTGTAGATCACGAGCCAGAACCCGAGAACGTGGATGCCGAGCTCGCCGATCGAATAACCGATATAGTCCCGCCAGAAATTGTCAACGTTCGCACTCTCGCGCGTCGAATCGACGTTCGTATCGTACGTGCCGAGAATGGCGCCGGCGTGCATGGCGAGCACCATCGTCGTGAGGAAGAAGCCGAGGACGGCGTACGCATGGAACGGATTGACATAGAAATTGATGTACTTGAAGCCGGTGTTCGAGACCCAGGTCAGGTGGCCGGTGAAGCCGAGGTCGAAGCCTTCGCTCCAGTGACCGAGCAGCACGGGGCGCAGAACCTGCAAGACGAAGAACGCCGAGATCGCGAAGCTGAACATGATCGGTACGTGGTAGCCCATCTCGAGCTTCCGGCAGATTTCGACTTCGCGCAGTGCCCACGAGACGAACGCGACTAAAGCGAAGACGACGGTCAGCTGCCACGCACCGCCCTCCCGGAAGGGCGCCCAGCCGAGACCGTACTTCGGCAGCGGCGAGATGACCGTCGCGCGCAGCAGGTCGCCGTCGCCGTTGAGCGCGACGCCGAGGAAGAGCGTCGCGACACCGAGCACGATCGCCCCGATCGTCACGACGCCGAAGATGCCGACGTAGAAGCGCCCGAACCAAAAGTCGAACGGATCCGAGCCGAGCAGATCGGCGAGGAACGTATTCCCCCGCTTGCGGTAGACGTCTTCGAAATCTAAAACGGCCATCATTCCCTCACGACGATCCGAGCGTACCGATAAAACGAAATCGCCGCCGCGTCGCAAGTCACGGACACGTGACTTGCTTTCTGCACGTGACCATCGCAGCGCGACGGCGATCTCGACCGTCCTGGTTCAAAGGGGCGTGTCTCGAGCTACTTCGCTCCGGGCGCCGGCGCGACGATGCTCTGGCCCGCGCTCGTCGTCTGCGGGAAGATCCAGTTGTACTTCGGCGAGCTCAAGACGATGAAGTGGATGAGGAACGCGACGACGAGTCCGGCGCCGATGTAGGCGGCGAGCACGAAGCGGAAGTTGTACGTCTTACGAATGACCATGTTATGCAGCTCCTACCACGCCCGCCACGTCCACAAAAAGATGTGGGCGATCACGGCGACGATGAAAAAGACCCACGACCCGTAGACGGTCAGCTGATGCTGCGTCCAGTCTCCGTTGTCGAAAAAAGGGCGGTACGCCTCAGGGACTTGGTCGTTCCCGATCTCGTACACTCCGGCAGTCTCCGGATCCATGGTTGCCATAGGTGTCGATCCTCTCTAGCGATCGAGCGCCGCCAGACAATCGCGGCCTCTGATAGAATACTACGCCTTCCGGCACATCGCCCGTTGTAGCGACTGCTACAAGATCGGCTTTTCTTCCTTTGGAAAGCTCGCCCGCTCGAGGGGATCAGCCGCGGGCGAACCGCAACCGGGCCGCGACGAAGAGCTTCGTGCGCATCGGGACGAACGCACGCCGGCGGTAGACGTCGAAGTCGTTCCGTTCGATCGATCCGAGGATGCCGCGGTAGAGCGAGAGCGCGAGGCGCACCGTGTAGCGGCTGTCCGGATCGAGCATCGCGATCCCGGGCTCGGCGGCGGCGTACATCGACCGGACGCGCTCGATCTGGAAGCGCATGAGTCCGCGGAAGGCGTCGTCGACGATCCCGCGCTCGAGCGCGCTCTCGGCGTACCCGAAGCGCTCGAGGTCCTCGGCGGGCAGATAGATCCGGCCCATGCCGGCATCTTCGCCGACGTCGCGCAAGATATTCGTCAATTGCATCGCACGGCCGAGCGCGACGCCGTAGGCGAGCGCATCGTGTCCCGCGATGCCGAGTACGGGCGAGACGAGCAGCCCCACGGTCGAGGCGACGAGATAGCAGTAGCGCAGAAGATCGTCGAAGGTCTCGTAGCGGCGGACCGTCACGTCCATCCGCGCTCCGCGCAGGAGGTCGAGTGCCGGTTCGAGCGGGATCGCGTAGCGCTGCGTCGCGTCGGCATACGCATGGAAGATCGGTTCGGTCGCGAGGCCCCGCGCGGCGCGCACGAGTTTGCGTTCGATCTCGTCGAGCGCCGCGAGCCGCTCCGAGGCCGGTGCGTCGCGATCGACGAGATCGTCGGCGGTGCGGCAGACGGCGTAGACGGCCCAGATCGCGCTGCGCTTCTCCGGCGCGAGAAAGCGCGAAGCGAGATAGAAGGTCTTCGAAGCCGTGCGCGTGATGCCGCGCGCATGCTCGTAGGCGGCCTGCAGATCCCCCGACGCCGCGTGCATCGCCGCCGCGCCGGTCGCGAGGTCGGCCGAGGCCGTCGCGCCATGGGCGGAATCGAAGGGGATCACGTCACCGGCGGCGCCGCCGGGCGCGCTTGCCCGGCCGCGAAAATCGAAGAGGGCACGCGCCACACTGCGCCGCCCGGCCTTCTTCCCCTTCGCCCGTGCCGGAGGCTTAGGCTCGTACACCGACCTGCTCCAGAGCGAGATCGACGGCGGCCCGCGCACTGCGCACGGCGCCTTCGATGCTGGCGGGGAAGCGGTGATTCGTATAACAGCCCGCGAGAAACAGGTTGCGTACCGGCGTCCGCGCACCGGGCCGCAGGCGCTCCGCGCCCGGAGCCGCGCGATAGACGCTCTTCGGCACGCGCACGAGCTTCGCTTTGACGAGGTTGCGACGCGTCGCGAGCGGATAGATCGATTCCATGTCGCGCATGATCGCATCGATGACGAACTCGTCGTCCCGCTTGATGAGGTCGTCCGCGGGCGCGACGCAGATCTCGACGAACGACTTGTCCGGCCACTCATAGCCGGGCGAAGCCTGGCCGAGGTCGGCGTGCACGGGCAAGATCGTGCCAGGGGCGAAGATGAGATTCGAGAAGCGCGAGATCTTCCGATCGAACCACAGATGCGCGTTGATGATCGGGCTCGAGGTCAGCTTACCGACGCCGTGCACGAGCGGGTCGCGCAGCATCTCGGCCGGCAGCAGCTTGGAGGCATTGTGGATCGGCGTCGCGAGGATCGTCGTCTGCGCGCAGAATTCGCGGCCATCCGCCGTGCGCACACCGCGCACTTCGTCGCCCTCGAAGATCAGCTCGGTCGCGCCCGCATCCATCTCGACACGCTGGCCGCGCTCGCGCACATGTGCGACGAGCGGTCCGACGAAGCGCTCCGAGGGCGGACCGTCGAGAAAGCCGGCCCGGCTGGCGTTCTTGCTCGAGGCGAAATACGCGAAGACGCGCAGCATCGCTTCTGCCGAGATCTTGTCGACGGGCGTGAAGTTCAGCGCGAGGGCCATCGGCCCGAAGAAGGTGCGGAGCATGTGCTCGCTCATCCCGCGGCGGCGATGCCACGTCGCGTACGTGATGTCGTCCTGACGCTCCGCGTACGTGTGATCCGCGAGGATCACCGGCATCGTGCCGAGCGCGAAGAGCAGCTTCTCGACGTTGTTGAAGACGTACTTCGCATTGAGCACGGCCTGGACGCCGTTGAAGGGCGCCGGAGCGTTCGTGAAGCCGAACTCCTCCGAGATCGGCCCGGGCCCGGTGCGCGGACTGAACCCCGGCGGCATGAGCCACGTGAGCGTATGCTCTTGCCAGCGGACGTGGTGGGCGATGCCGACGTCCGCCAGCAGCTGGTGGACGTTCGCGTAACCGCCGAAGAACGAGTGGAGGCCCGTCTCGAGCCAATCGCCGTCGCGATCGCGCCATGACGAGAGTTTGCCCCCAGGAATCGGACGGCGCTCGATCACGGTCGCGGTGCGGCCGGCGTCGGCGAGGTATTTTGCGGCGGCGAGTCCCGCGGGACCCGCGCCGACGATCAGGACGTCGGGTTCGGCGGTGGCGATCAGAGGATGTAGTCGTCTTTCCCCGCGCGCGTCGGGTGGTCGATCGGGACGAGGTTGTGATGGAGCAATTCTTCGTACATGTACCGCATCGAGCTCGTCGCCGGCAGGATCGTCGCCGAGACGGTCGAGCCGTCGAAGCGCGCCGAGACGACCGCCGGCGACGCGCTCAGCGCGGCGAGGATCGTCGTCGCGAGCACGGGCGCTCCGTCGACGACCGCCTTTACGGGAAAACTGACGTCGACGCTTCCGGTGCGCATGAGCCCACGTTTGCGGAGCTTCGCGACGAACGCGTCGAGATTCCCCGGCATCTGGAGCTTAAAGGTCGCGGAAGACCCGTCGCTCGCGAGCACGAGCGCTTCGGAGCCCGGCAGGGAGCCGAGGATCGTCGTGACGTCGGAGCGCTGAGCGGGCGTCGCCGCCGTGAGCGGGATCGTGAACGTTGCGGATGCTGCCATATGGGTATCTCCCTCGCCTTCTGACGCCGTCGCCATGGAAACGGCACGGACGCCCTCGAATGCCTCATGCTAGGAGCGGAACGCGGCGGAAGCGGTGACCCGTCGCACAACCGGAACCTTCCGGCCCCTGCGCGCATCGTACAGGAGCGTGAGCTTCAACCGTGTAGCGGGTGCTTCATGCCCGTTCTAGAGATCGCTCCTTCGACGAATATCCGATCGCTCGTCGAGGACTTTCCCATCGCGGAGAACGTGCTCGAGTCCTTCGGGCTGCACTGCTCCGGCTGCGGTGTCAACAAATACGAGACGATCGGTCAGGGCGCCGAGGCCCATGGCCTGCGCGTCGAGCCGATCCTCGCCGCGCTCTCGCAGGCACGCGCGTCGGGTCGCGTGCCGACGATCATGAACGAGGACCGCCGCCCCGCACGCCGCGCCCCGAGCGCCTTCGCCGTGCGCGGCAACTTCCGCTACGTCGTGCCGGTGATGTCGGGCAAAGGCGGCGTCGGTAAGTCGCTGACGACGGCCCTGCTCGCCGTCGCCCTGCGCCGGATGAATCTGCGCGTCGCGATCCTCGATGCCGATATCACGGGGCCTTCGATCCCGCGCCTCTTCGGCCTCACGGAGCCGCTCGCGATCGAGGCCGACCCGAACGCGCCGAAGGTGCCGGGGCAGCAACCGCGCGCGCTGATGTCGCCCGCCCTCAGCCGCTCCGCGATCGAGATCGTCAGCTCGAACCTGCTCTCGAAAGAAGAGGACACGGCGATGATTTGGCGCGGACCGATCCTCTCGGGCGTCATCCGGCAGTTCTTCGAGCAAGTGCTCTGGAGCGACCGCGACGTGCTGCTGATCGACCTGCCCCCGGGAACCTCGGATGCACCGCTGACCGTCTTGCAGTCGCTGCCGGTCGACGGCGTCGTGCTCGTGACGATGCCGCAGGCGCTCGCGACGATGATTGTCCGCAAGGCCGCGAACCTGATCGCGCAGTTGAAGAAGCCCGTGCTCGGCGTCGTCGAGAACATGTCGTACTTCGTCGCCCCCGACACGGGCGTCCGGTACGACGTCTTCGGCCCCTCGTACGCCGAGAAGGTCGCGGAGCTCGCGCACGCGCCGCTGCTCGCGCGCATGCCGATCGATCCGCGATGGATCGAATACGCCGATACGGGCCGCGTCGAAGAGATCGATAGCCCGATCGCCGATCAGCTCGCTCGCGCGCTGATGGCGTCGCTCGAAGCGCTGCCGAAGAAGCAGTCGACGATCTCGCTGATCTGAGTCGAGAAGGTCACTCCTTCGAGAAGGCTGCGGCGGTTCTTCCGGGCGCACTCCGCCAAACGCCGGGTCTCGGTCAGCCTTTCACGCAGACGACCGCTTTGAGTTCGTGGACGACCGTGACGAGATCGCGCTGCGCGTGCATGACGGCGTCGATCGACTTGTACGCGCTCGGCGCTTCATCGAGCACGCCCGCGTCCTTGCGACACTCGACGCCCGCCGTCTCGCGCTCGAGGTCCGCGACCGTGAGGCGCCGCCTGGCCTCTTTGCGGCCCATGCGGCGCCCTGCCCCGTGCGAGCAGCTCTCGAAGCTCTCGGGATTGCCTCTGCCGCGGACGATGAACGATCGCGCGCCCATCGAGCCCGGAATGATGCCGAGCTCGCCCGCACCGGCGCGGACCGCACCCTTGCGCGTCACGTAGACGTCGGCACCGAAGTGCCGCTCGCGCGCGACGTAGTTGTGGTGACAATTGACCGCCCGATCCGTCACCTCGAACGCGGGAAGTCCGAGCGAGGGGTGGCGGAGCGCGGCGATTCCACGTTCGATCATGAGATCGCGGTTGCGACGCGCGTAGCGCTGCGCCCACGCGACCGCCGCGACGTACTCGTCGAAGCCGACCGTGCCTTCGTCGAACCACGCGAGATCGCGGTGCGGGACCTGGGTGCCCCGCGCTGCCATCTCGATGCGCGCGCGTTCGATGAAAAACGTGCCGATGCGATTGCCGATGCCGCGCGAGCCCGAGTGCAGCATGAGCCACACGAAGCCTTCGCCATCGATCACGACTTCGACGTAGTGATTGCCGCCGCCGAGCGTCCCGAGTTGCTCGAGCGGACGCGTCTTCTTCGTCACGGCCGGATGGCGCTCGGCGATCCGGTCGTAGCCCGCGCGGAGCTCCTCCGTCCAGACGCCCTCGACGTCGCCCGGGATCCGCCCGCTCGCGTGCGCGTTGAAGCCGACCGGGATCGTCCGCTCGAGCGCGCTTCGGATCGCGCGGAGCGACTCCGGCAACTGCTCGGCTCGGAGCGACGTGCGCTGCGCGACCATGCCGCAGCCGATGTCGACGCCGACGGCCGCCGGCACGATCGCGCCGATCGTCGGAATGACGGAACCGACCGTCGCTCCGATGCCGAAGTGGACGTCCGGCATGACGGCGACGTGCGAGTGGATGAACGGAAGCTCGGCGACGCGCATGACTTGTTCGCGCGCGCTCTCCTCGAATTCTACGCCGTCGACCCATGCTTTCACGGGATGCGCGGACGTCCGGATCACTTCCATTTCGGGCCTTTCCGGTCGCGACGGGACACGCCGCGACGCAAGCCGCCGGGCGCGGCTTTTAGCGTTTCATTGCTAGTAACAAAAAAGGACCGGCGCGTCGCCGATCCCTCTCACGTTCCGTGGAGCGAAGCGACGTCAGCCGGAGCTGCCCTGCAGCAGCGCGTGAGCGGTGAGCCGGCAACGGGACATGACGAAACGCGGCGCTCTACGCGAGCCGCCGAGTGTCGTACCGTTCGATACACGCCTCGAGTCCATGTGGCCTATCGTAGCGAAAAATCGCGTGCTGTCAAGCGCGCGATTGCGGGGCCTAGCCGATTTTTGCTCAGCCTTCGTGGACGAAGATGCGGCGGCCCCACCAGACGAGGATGCTGCCGAGGAGCAGGACGCCGAGCAGGAAGACGCTCGAGTCGAGCACGACGATGCCGACGGATTGGCTTCCGCCGCAGAATGCGGCGACGTCCGCGATCGAGGCGAGCTCGAGCCGCCGCAGGGGATTCGTCTCTTCGCCGCCGATCGTCCGCGCCGCCGCGATGACGTCGTCGGGATTCCAGCCGGCCGTCTCGACGATGCGGTCGATCGTGCCGTCGGGCCGGACCATCACGAGCTCGTCGTCGTGGACGTAGGTGCCGGGACGCGTCGAGAGCGACGTGATGCCGAAGCGCGCGTAGACCGTCCGGAGGTCGCTCGCCGGCCCACCGAGGAGCGACCACATCCGCGCGTCGACACCGAAGCTCCGGCCATACGCGGCGAAGATCGCGGGCGAGTCGTACGGCGGATCGAGCGTCACGAGGGCGAGATGGTAGCGCGCCGGATCGAGATGATGCTGCATGTACGCGAACTTGCCACTGATCGCAGGGCAGATCGCGCGGTCGGGGCAGCGCGTGAAGACGAAGCTGAGGAGCAAGATCTTCCCATGCTGGTCGGCGAGATCGACCGCGCGGTCCCGCTGATCGACGAGCGCCGTGCTCGGAATCGCGTCGCCCGCGACCAGGGGCTTCGTGAGCGTGCCGCCCGGCGCGCCGGCGACGAACGCCGCCGCCCGGTGCGCGTCGACGAGGGCGAGCCGGTGGCCGCACGCGACCGCGAACGCATCGAAGGCGTCGCCCGCTCGCAGCGGCGCGCCGGGCTCGCGCTCGGAGGAGAGCGTCGCGGGCGCCGTACCGGCGGGACGCATGCCCGCGACTTCATCGAAGCGCGCGACGAGCGACCCGCCGCGGCGGGCGATCGCCTCGCCGTGGACCGGCAAGAGCGTGCCGGACGGGCAGGTCCGGCCGAGCGCGGCGATGGTCGCGGCGGCCGGCGGCGACGCCTGCGCGTCCGCCGGCGGCGTCGCGAGCGCGAGGGCGCTCGCGAGCGCACCGAAACCGAGCACGGCGAGGGCGGCGAGCTCGACGGCACGGCGTCGCAGACCGCGCGCGATCGCGATCGTCCGGGGCGCGAGCGCCCCGACGTACAGCACCGTGATGATGAAGAAGCCGGGATGGACCCAGTCGAGGTGGTGATGCGGGATCAGCCGGCAGCCGAGATTCGTGAACGTCATGAACATCCCGAAGAGGCCGAAGCAGAACTGCAGCACGCGCCGCGGATCGACTGCGGGACCGAAGAACGAGACCTCGCGCCGGGCGACCATCCAGTAGAGGATCGGCGCCGCGACGGCAAAGCAGAGCGCGCCCGAGACCGCGCCCCAGAGCACGTCGAACGTCCGGCTGCCCTCGATGCCGTCGAAGAGCGCGTCGGTCACGCCCATGAACGTCGTCGCGGTCGCAAGCGTGATCACGAGAGACGCACCGTCGAGCGCGTCGCGATGCGCCCCGCGCATGCGAAGACGAACGTCACGGGAAACGCATCGCCGGCGCGGAGGCCGCGGCGCAGGCCGATCAACATCACGTGATAGCCGCCGGGCGCGAGCAGGGCCCGCCCGCCGCCGGGGATCGCGAGGCTCGCCACGCGTTCCATCGACATGCCCTGCATCGGCATGCCCGGCATCGAGTCGCCGCCGCCCGCGGCCTTCGCCCGAGCGGTGGCGGGATGCACGGCCGCCGTTTCGTGGAGTTCGGCGGACGTCGCAATCGGCGACTCGATGCCGACGAGCCGGTCGCCCGGGCCCGCCGCCGCCGCGAGCGTCGCATAGACGACCGCGAGGTCGCCCGCGAGGGCGGGACGCGACCACACCTGCGTCACACGCACGCGCGGAGGCGCCGCGGCGCCGAGCGTTGCCGTCATCGCGAGCCCGCAGGCGAGGGCGAGGATCCGGCGGCCGAGCCGGCCGGAGAGCGAGATCGTCACGTGAGAAGCGCTTTCATGTCGGCGGCGAGGGCGCTCGAAGGGTCACCGAAATCGTGGATCGTCCGGAGATTACCCTGTGGATCGATGAAGTAGACGTTCGACCCGTGGGCCATGACATACCCCGCGACTCCGCTTCTCGCGGCGAGACGCTGGTGCCAGACGTGGTAGGCCGACAGCACGGGATCGAGCTGCCGCTCAGGCGCCGTCAGCCCGACGAACTGCGGATCGAACAGGCGCACGTAGGCCAGCATGCGGGCCGGCCCGTCACGCGCCGGATCGACCGTGACGAACGCGACGACGACCCGGTCGCGCGCGGCGCCGAGCGACGAGCGCGCACGCGCGAGCGCGGCGAGCGTCGTCGGGCAGACGTCCGGGCAATGCGTGTAGCCGAAAAACAGGACGACTTCTCGCCCATGCTGCGCCGCGAGATCGAAAGGTCGCCTGTGCTGATCCGTCAGGACGAACTCGGGAGCGACCGTGTTGTGCAGATTCGTGCCGCCGAGCACGGCCTCCGGGGGGTGCGTACAAGCGGCGACTCCGGCGGAGAGGACCAGTGCGGCGAGGACGAAGCGCGTGAGCGCGAGGCGCGCGAGCGCCCGGAGAGTCACCTCCCGAGTGTATCAGACGGGGCGACCGTGCCGACCGACAAAAGCGGGACCTCCCGGGTCGGGGCATCGAATGCGCGCGCCTCGAGCACCGCCGGGTCGCGCTGCTCGAAGGTCTCGCCTTCGCGCACGTCGTCCGGGGCGTACGGGCTCGTCGCATGCACGACGTTCGCCTCGGTCCACGCGGAGGCGGGGGCGGTCGCGGTCCGGTCCTGCGGCTCGAGCGGCGCGATCGTGTCGTCCGTTCCGGCGATCGGCCGGCCGCCCGGCGCCTCCGGCTCCTTTTCGTCCGCGCGTTCGATCATCGGGGAGTCGTTCTCGGCCTGTTCGAGACGGTCGTCGTTCATGCGTGATTCCATGCCGCAATCGTACCCATGCCGCCGTGGAAGCGAGCGGGAACGGGAACGACCGCCGAATGCGATCATTCGTTCTCGGCGCCGCCGGCGCGTTCGGCCTCGCCTACACCACGCAGCGCACGGTCGAGGCCGTGCGGGCGGCCCGCGAGCCGTCGCCCCAGGCAGCCGCCGCCGCGCCGCACGACGCGCATGTCTACGGCGCGGCGCGCCGGCGACTCATGCTCGTGGGGATCGCGCGCTCGTTCGCCCAGCTCGGCTTCACGGCGTACGCGGTCGCTCCGGCGATCGAGGCCGCCGCCGGCGACACGACGCGGCCGCTGCGTCGCGCGGCGCTCGTCGCGGCCGGCGTCCTCACCGCGAACCTGCTCGATCTGCCCGCCGACTACGTCGAAGACTTCGCGTTCGAGCGGCGCTTCGGACTCTCCGACCAGCCGGCACGGTCGTGGCTCGGCGATCGCGCGAAGGGCGTCGCGCTCTCCGTCGCCGTGACCGTGCCGCTGCTCGAACTCCTCGCCGCCGCGATGGCCCGCGCCCCGCGCCGCTGGCCCGCGCTCGCGACCGCCGGCACCATCCCGCTGCTCGTGCTCGCGAATCTGATCGTCCCGCTCTACGTGATGCCACTCTTCAACAAATTCGAGCCATACGCGGGTCCTCTCGAGGCCCGGATCCTGGCACTCGCGGCCCGTTACGGCGTCGCGGAGCCGACGATCCTGCGCGTCGACATGTCGCGCCAGACGAAGAAGGCGAACGCGTACGTGACGGGACTCTTCGGAACGAACCGGATCGTCCTCGGCGACACGTTGCTCGACCACTTCGCGGATGACGAAGTCCTCTTCGTCACGGCGCACGAGCTTGGTCATTACGTGTCACGCGACGTCTGGCGTTCGGTCGCGCTCGGCACGCTCGCGTCGGCCGCGATCTTCGGCCTCGGCGCGCGTCTCGGGCGGCGCGGATCGAACGAGCCCGCGCACTCCCTCGGCGGACTCGCCCGCTTCTTCTTCGCCTCCTCGCTCGTCTCGCTCGCCGCCGGCCCCGCACTCGCCGCGGCGTCGCGCGAACGCGAACGTGCCGCCGACCGCTTCGCACTCGCGGCGACGAAGAACGCCGGCTCCGGCGCGCGCGCCTTCGAGCGGCTGCGCGAACGGAACCTCGCCGAGGACGAACAGCCGCGCTGGATGGAGCTGCTCTTCAGCTCGCATCCGTCCTTGAAGAGCCGCATCGCGACGCTGCGCGCCGCCGAAGCGGAGGCGCTCAGCGCGTGAGCGCCGCCCACATGCCGTCCGCAATCGCATCCCAGTCGGCGCGGCGAGCGAGCGCGGCGCCCCGGGCGGCGCGTCCCGGCACCGGGGCCGCGGCGCGCGCGTAGGCGTGCTCGACGAAGCGTTCGCGCGGGACGACGTCGACGACCTCGCCGTAGAAACGGCGGACGTCGGCGATCTCGGTCGAGACGACCGGCCGTCCGCCCGCGAGATACTCCGGGGTCTTCGTCGGCGAGAGGTGCCGGGTCGCGTCGCTCGCCGCGAACGGCATCAGCGCGACGTCGAAGCCGGCGAGCAGCGCGGGCAGACGCGCGTACGGCACGAGCCCGGTATAGTGAATGCGTGTCCCTCCGGGCAGCTCGCGCGGATCGATCTTCGCGAACGGCCCGGCCGCGACGACGTCGCCGCCGCCGGCCGCGAGCTCGGCAAAGAGCGAGAGGTCGATGCGCTCGTCGATCACGCCGTAGTAGCCGAAGACCGGTCCCGCGAGCGCCCGCACGAGCGGATCGATCGCGGCCCCCGGGGCGGCGGCGGCCGCGAAATGCGCCCATTCGATCCCGCTCGCGAACGGCAGAAGCTTGTCAGGAACGCCGATGCGTTCGCGAAGGCGCTCGTAGAGCGACGCTCCGCCCGCAAAAACGACGTCCGCTCGGGCGAGCAGCGCCGCTTCGCGAGCGAGCAGCGCGGGCGGCGCGAAGCGGAACGACGACAGATCGTCCATCGCATCGAAGGCGACGCGCGCGAACGCGATGGCATCGAGCGCGCCGCTCATCATCGGCGTGTAGAACCACGCGCAGGCCGCGCGCCCGCGTAGCCAGTCGCGCACGCTGCCGAGCGTCGCGGCGTCGATCGCCTCAGACGGCGCCCTGCGGTGCGGCCGCAGCACCGTCAGGCCATCGGCGGCAAACCGCTCGTCGCGGTCGGCGGCGCCGGCGAGCGGCTCTTCGACGTACAGCACGTCCGCGCGGCGCGCGAGCCGCGACATCAGATGCTGCGGGCGCTGGCGCACGCCGTCGTAGCGCAGATGCGCGAAAACGACGACGGCGCCGGGTGCCCGCCCGCCGGACGCCGGCCTCAGGCCGCGCTCTTCCGTCCCGTCACGAGATTGATCACGAACAGGACGACGGCGCCGACCAGCAAGAGGTGGATGAACCAGAGCGTGACGTGCAGCGCGAGTCCGATGACCCAGCCGACGATGCAGATGACAATGAGTGTCCAGAGGAGCCCGCCCATGGCGATACCGACCTTTCATCACGGAAAACGGAAGACGGTGCGGCTATACCCGTTCAGCGAGCGAGCGCACCCGCCCGGCGGCTCGCATCGGCGAGCCGTGCGATCGCGTCCGCGACGCACGTCCGTGCCGGGACGCCGCTCGCGGGGGCGAGCCGGAATGCGCCGTCCTCTCCGTAGGCTTGACGCCGGAGGAGCAGCGAGCGCCAGTCGACCATCCCGAACGCGGCCCACGCGCCGAGTGCGCGCGCGGGCAGCCCCTCCGCCGCGAGCGATTCGAGATCGGCGTGCCGGTCGAGCAGCCAGCGTTCGCGCGCCGCATCGTCCCGGTCCGCGTGGACCTCTCCGAGCGCGAACGGCAGCCCGAGCCGCGCGTGCTGCGCCCGCAGCAGCGGCCGCGGATCGATCGGACGAGTGAGGACGGCGGAGTCGTTGCGATCGCCGGCCGCGAGCAGACGCTCCGAGTGCGGATAGTAGTTCCATGCCACGAGCGCCGGCGGCGCCGGCCGCTCGGCGAGGCGCCGCAGCCGGTCCGGCGTGACGTGGCAGCGTTCGGTCAGATACGCGTGCATGGCGAGACCCGGCACGATGCGGCCCATCGCGAGTTCGACCGAGAGGAACGAGCGCTCCCGTTTGTGCGTCGCGTACGCTTCGCTGCCGGCATCGAGCGCCGTGAAGCCCTGCAGGTCCTCCGTCGCGACGTACGCCGCCTGCGGCACGTGCGCGCGGATCGCGCCGAGCGCGAGCGCCGTCGCCTCCGCCTCGTTCACGATCGCCGCGCCGAACGCGTCGTGCGCGCGCAGGTTCGGATACCAGACGCCGTAGAGCGTCGAGAACCGCGCCGTCGTGAGCGGTTCGTTGATCGGCGTCCAGCGCCGGATCCACGGAAACGCCCGCGCCGCGGCCCCGGCGTACGCGGCGAATCGCTGCGGGAAGTCCTCCGCGACGAGCGAGGTGTCGCGCGGACCGCTGCCGTGATGGAGCAGCGTCACGATCGGTTCGACGCCGCGCTCCCGCAGGCGTTCGAGCCGCGGCCGCGCCCAGGAGAAGTCCGGCTCCGCCGCGCCGGCGGGCTGCGAGCGCTCCCAGAGCACGGGATAACGCGTCGCTACGATGCCGAGATCTGCGAGCCGGTCGATATCCCCGAAGCGCGCGTCGTGACCGGTTTCGATCAGTTGGTCGCGGTAGGTGTGCGCGTCGATGCGCGCGACCGTCGCTTCGGGCGACGCCCAGATCTCGAGCGCGGGACTCACGCGGGGACGGTCGCCGGCCGGGCGCCGAGCCACGTCGTGAGGTCGGTCTTGTGCGTCGCGTACGCGCCGCTCTCGAGCTCGCCGCGCAGCTCCGCGAACGTGCCGAAGGCCTCGGCGAAGGCGTCGTGTTTGTGAATCGACTCGTAGTTGACTTGTGCAGCTGACACGAATGTGTCTCCGGGAAAATCGCGATAGACGTCGAGGGCACCCGCGAGGATGCCGCGCACGACGTCCTCGACGAACTTCGGATTGCGGTGCGCCTTGTCGACGATGAAGAATTCGTCCGGTCGCTTGAGCAGGTCGTAGGTCTCGCTCGACATCGAGTTCTCGACGATCTCGACGAGGTCTTCCGCGCGGAGGTCGAGGTCGCGGCCGCTCGTCGTGCCGATCGTGATCGCGCCGCGCCCCCGCTGGTTGTGCGTCGCGCTCGGCAGCACGTCCAGGGCCCGCGCGGCAGCGGCCTCGCTGAAACCGGCGTCGACGAGTTCGCGCAGCGAATGTTCGCGCACCATGAGTTGCGCGCACGGACAGGCCGTCATACCCTCCGCTTCGACGCCGACGACGTGCCGCGTCCCGCCGCGATCGGCGTGCGCGATAGAGACGAGCGTGTACGTCTCCTCGCCGCGCTTGCCGCTGACGGGCGTCCAGCGTTCGAGTCCGAACTCGGCCCGGAGGCGAATCTCCGCACGCAGCGCCTTCTGCGAATCGACGACCTCGCGGGCGATCGACGTCACGATCTCTTCGATCCGGCCCGCGGCGTCGCGACGCGCGAGCACGTCGAGCGTCGCCTCTTCGAGCAGCTCGGAGAAACGCGACATGTGGACGCCCGCGCGGTCGGGCGCGAGATCCGCAACCATCGTGAACTCGCCGTTGAAGACGCTCTCGCGGTCGCCGACCTTCAAGTGGACGAGCCGCTTGACGCTCGAGACGCCGGCGCGGTTGATCGAGAGCCGGACGTCGGGGGCCTCTTCTTGCCGGTTCGCAAAAAAGTTCAAGGCTCGAGCTTTCTTCACGACGTGGCGGCCGTCGACCGCGGCGGCCAGCTCGGCTATCGTTCGGCCGCTGCGCGGATCGCGGAAACCCGGAACGATCTCGGCGAGCGGGATCAGGTTGAAGGCGCGCTCGACGAGCTCGCCGGGCGGGACGGCGAACGAGCCATAGTCGGAGACAGCGTCGTCGACGAACAGGAGATCGACGTCGATCGCCCGCGCCGCCTGCGGGTGCGCCATCCCGGGGCGCCGGCCGACCGCGACTTCGATCGCGCGCACGAAGCGCTCGAAGCTCTCGGGCGCGAGCTCCGTCGTGACGTCAGCCGCGACGTTCAAGAAGTTCGGCCCCTCGACGCCGCCGGCCGGCACGGTCTCGTAGAACGACGAGATCGCCTCGATCCGCGCCTTCGAGCGCAGACGCTGGAGCGCGTGCAGAATATTGCTCTGCCGTTCGCCGAGATTGGACCCGATACCGAGGAGCACGCGATGCATACGCGCATGTGACCACCGGGCGGCTCGGCCGGTTTCCTGAAGGACTGGTGGCGATCATCTTTTGGCCGGACGACGAGCGAGGCAAGGCCACCGCGAATCACCGGAACCGTTAGCCCATCGGTTCTGCTGCCGGGTTCGACGCTTCCCGCTCGGGCGACGAGCGTCTGCGGATGCCGAGCGCATCACGCAGAGTATTCGCGGTCAGACGGTAGCGGACCGCTCGAAAGGCCTTCGAGCGCCGATCCACGCAACCGGGTCGTCCTCATCGCTTGCGTTGCCGTGACTCAACGCGAAAAGAGCGCTGCCGAACTCCGATGGCCGTACGAGGCCGCCGGCGATGCGCTTTGGGGAGACGTTCCCGGGCGTTCCGAGCCAGATCGTGCCGTCGCGATACACGAGGATGCGTCGCCCGTCGCGCGACCATTGAGGCCAATAGACTCCGGAACCGAAACGGTCGAGCTGGTGGGCTCCCGTCCGTCCGAATTCTGAAGCCACAGCGTACGTTGCCTGACCCACTCGTTCAGGAATGAACCACCATACCCGCCATCCGAGCCAAGATCTCGAGCGCGGACGAGCGCAATACTCGAGCCATGCGGCGACCACTTCGGATCGAGCGGATCGAGTGCGGAACATGTCAAGCGCTCTGACGCCAGCAAGGGCGGCGAAGTTGTGTGGTCACGCGGCGAGCTCGTCGTGGTTTGGCTGGTTGATCCAACCTCAGCCGGAAGCATCGCGAGCTTCGGTTCGCCGGCCGCAAAGCGGTCGGGGTTCGCCGAGTATGCTGCGAGCATGACCGCGTGACGAGCAGCGAGAGCCGCAGCTTCAGGGTCATGGTGAACCGTAGCCGGCGTCAGCATACGAATCCCGGAATGACGATGCACGTTGTTGTACCAGTCGAAATATGGCCCAAAGAACGCTTGGCCATCGGGAGCGAGCCAAAGCGTTCGGGAAACGTCGGGTGGTACTTCAACGTCTCAAAGCTCGATTCGATGAAGGGGTTGTCGTCGCTGACCCGTGGGCGGCTGTGTGACTGTTTGAGCTTGTCGAGGAGCATGCAGACCGGCTTGGAGGTCATCTCCGTCCCGCGATCGGCATGCACGACGGCTTGGCCCGGCGCGATGCCTTCCCGTCGAAGAACAGCCGCAATGAATGTTCTGGCGATTTCGGCATTCGCGCTGCGAACCAGCGCCCATCCGACGACGTAGCGGCTGAAGATGTCGATCATCACGAGCAGCGAAAATCACTCACCCTTCTCCGGGCCACGGACCTTGGTGATGTCCCACGTCAGGACTTGGCGGGGGGTCGTTGCGACGAGTTCGGGCTTCGTATAGTTCGGATGGCGCGCCAAGCGGCGCCGCTCACGAACCTGAGGGTCCATACGCAAGAGTCGATACATCGTGCTCGTGGAACAGAGGTAGATGCCGTCATCGATGAGCTGCGCGAAAACCTGCGGCGCTGCGAGATCGGCGAAGCGCTCGCCGTTGAGGGCTGCGAGAACCGCGGCGCGCTCAGCTTGGCTCAGCACATTGGACGGTCGTCGCGGGTTGCGGGCAAGGCAAGATACGGCTGACACGGATTTGCTCCGTCGCCGCAGCGTCGACCGGCTGACTCAGAGCACGCTACACGTCGCGCGCTCTGATGTCGACGCGCTGATCGCCACGGCGGCATCGATCAGTCGTTCTCGTCGAACTCGGGGCTCTTGTACTCCAGGTTCAAGAGCCCCGCTGCTTCTTTTTTCGGATGTCCTCAAATAGCTCGAGTCGAGCGATCTTGCGCTGAAGCTTTCGATTCTCCATTCCAGCAGGTGATTACGGCGCTGAAGATCGTGCTGTTCTGCGCGCTTCTTCTCGCGACGCGTTTTCGCTTGCGGGTCGAGATCACCGCGGTCCGTTCGCGACGCCAGGCAGAGTTGCGACGAGTAGATCCCCTCGCGGCGCAAGTAGGCGCCCACCGTGCCGACTGCGCATGCGTCGGCCTCACGCACGATGCGAGACTTCTCCGCAACGGAGAATCGTCGCCGCTTCGGCTTTCCAAGGACCTCGACCTCAGAGCCGCTCGTTTCCGCGTGCGGTCCTCGGCTCGATGTTCCGTTCATGGTATGCTCCTGACAGCCCCGGACTAAGTGAGGTTGTTAATGGGGCTGGTACCAGATCATCCTGACACAGGGGGCACTCGCGTCAAATGCGATGTGACTTCGATAGCTTGATCTTTGCAGCGCACCGTGGCGCTGTTTGATCGCAAATCTGTCGTCGCGGCCGGGACTGCCGTAGCCGGCGGCATCGGCGTCACTCCAAACGCGCACGTAGCCTAACGTTGCGAGTATCGCGTCTTAAAAGACAATCGAGCGTTCAAGATTCGGCACTCCAAGCGAGATGTGACTCAGCATCAATTGTAGATTCGGCGAGAGGAATTCTGCAGCATCTCCCTCGGGTTGAGGCGTCCCGCAAACGACCCTTTTCGGGACGAAATTAGGACCCAAGCGCCAAATGGCTTTCCGCGTCCCGTAATCCTGTCCCGAAAAGCACCCATGTGCTAGAATCGGGTCGATGGCCACCCGCAGCGAACTTCACCAGCTCATCGACGACCTTCCGGAGGATCTTGTCGGCCCGGCTGGCGAGTTGCTCGTGGCTCACCAAAACGGCGATCAGGTGACCCTCCAACGCATCATTGCGTCCGAGCTTCCGCCGGCGACGGGCCACAGCACAGGCGCGACGGGTTCTCAAGCTTTCCGGTCGAACCGTTTCATCGAATGGAACGACGTATGGAAAGCAAGCGTTCGCGCCATCACCGATTAGCATGTCTCGAAATGGACCCCTTTTCGGAGCCGCGCGGCCACCTGACTCGGCTCGCGCCGATAAGCGATGTGTCTCAATCCCGCGATTCGTGCGTATAGTGCGATGGTCACGGGATTTGCCTTGTTCGTCAACGTAGCAAGAAACGATGGGTTCGCGAGCGCTTACCTTTCTTTGTCTTGTTGCGGCATGTTCATTTTCGCTTTCGTCGTCATCCATTGGCGAAGAGATGCCGCCGAAGCAGTCACCGGCTCTTGCGGCACTCCGACGCGCGTCGTGTGCTCCGGCTGGCGGCGACTCGTCGCGGTGCGTACGAGCGGCACGCGCGACGCCGATGGGGTGCACGGGACGTTCCGTCGCGTCCTCGATGTTGCAACCGGCGCATGGAGCAATCGGTTCACCAACATCGCGTTCGCGGAAAGCGATGGCTTCGACGGGGCCGTCCCCTGGTGCTCGATCATTCGGGCGCATCGCATGCGCTCGATGCACGCGGTGCACTGGCACTTGCACGCACCGATGCGTGGATCGGACGCCGCGGTTGGTGTTCCGTGAGGGATCGTATCGCCGCTGCGGACGCCGGTGTCCGCTGCGAGGGGAATCGCGCATTCGATGTCGTCGTCGTGACTCCGCGCGACGGCGCACCGGAGGCGTTGTGGATCGATCGCTCCTCGCATCTGCTCGATCGAACCATTGCGCAGCTCAATGAAAGCCGCCGCATCGAACACTTCGCGGATTGGCGATTGTACCGAGACACCGTCATGCCGTTCGAGGACGACGTCGAGTATCCAGAAGATCAGGATCTCGAACGCATGAAGATCGCGCACATCGCATCAATAGCTGCGGTATTTCGTTGGGCATTCAGCGCTCCGCCTCCACCGCCGGATGTAAGTATGGCCGGTGGCGGCAACGCAACGCACGTGCCGTATACGCTCGAGGGTCGGGTCCTGGTCAACGTGATGCTGAACGGTCACGGACCGTTTCCGTTTGCCGTCGATACCGGCGCGCATTTCATCCTCAGCGCCGCGACGGCACGGCGCCTCGGCCTGACCGTGCGTGGGCAGGCCAACAGTCTCGGACAAGGTGAGACGATCCGGCTGGCCGGGTTTGCGCGCGTCGCGAGCATGCGCATTGGCACCGCGACGATGACGAATCAGGTTGCCAAGATTCTGCCCTACGGTTTTCGCCGAACCGAGCGCGGTCCGCGTGCGCCGATCGCGGGATGGCTCGGCGTGGAATTCTTCGAGCGTTTCGCGGTGACGTTCGATCCGGCGCATCACCTGCTGACACTTCGCCGACTCGATCGTCCGCGTCCGGTGCCGCCCGGAACGCGTGTGCCGATCGCTTTCGACGAAGACGCGCCGCTGGTCGGATGCGCGGTCGACGGACTTCCCGGCACGTGCATGATCGATACGGGAAATACCGGCGAGACGATCGTCGAGGGACATTGGGCGGCGCGGTCCGGTCTTGCGCGCCGGTTGGCAAGCGGTCTCGACGCGTACGGCGACGGCGGTCGCGTCGATCGGGCAACGATCGCGATCGGTCCGTTCGCGGGATTGCCCGATGTCGTGGAATGGCTACCGCCGGCGAAGCGCGGTTCGGAAGCGACGACCGTCGAAGCGGCGATCCTGAGCGAAGACGTGCTGAGCCGGTTCGTGATGACGGTCGACGAACGCACGTCCGCCGTGTGGCTGCAGCCGCTCCCGCACCCGTCGCCGCGTCCGTTCGATCGCGCTGGATTTCTGACCCATGCCGAGCGCGACGGTTCGTTCACGGTGTGGCGCGTGCTGCCCGGTTCGCCGGCGGCGGATGCCGGTCTGCACGTGCGCGATCGAATCGTTGCCGTTGACGGAATTCCCACAGGGCATTTCTCGCACGTCGACCTCACTACGCTCGACGAGGGCCCGGTCGGCACGCGGCGCACCTACACGATCGTTTGCGGCTCGTCCGCCCCGCACACGATCACGCTCCGCTTACGCGAGCTGCTCCGTTCGTGATACATGCCGGATTCGCAGCGACCGTAGAACCGTCGGCGGCTCGAGAAGGAGGTCGGGCATGATGATCGAGACGTCGCGTTTGCGCCTGCGGCCACGGACCGACGCCGACGCGGAACCGTTTATTCGCGATGATGACGGATCCCGATTGAATGCATACCGCGACGAACCACTGAGGCGCTCTCTTTTGCGTCGGGCACTTGATTCGCATTGGGTCTCTGTAAGGACGGTTTTCGGACATTTCGAGAGCCTAAGCACGAAGCGACTTGCGTGTCCCGAAAAGCTGTCCCGAAAAGCGGTGATCGTTACGGGGTGTTAGGCTGCCTTGCCGTGTGATCGAGGTCTTTACAATCCTACGAAGGAACGGTCCTAAAGCGTTGGCAATGGCGCAAGCAGGCGCTGACTGTGACGGCCGTCACTTGTCGACGCCTCTTTCTTCGTTCCAGGAAAGGCGCTTCAGGCGATGCGCAGGTCTACGGCACAAGCTCCGGCGACGTCGCGCTCGAAGCGGAGACGGGCTTCTACCTCGCCCTGGACGCCTTCGGTTATCGTGAATTGGATGCGGCACGTACGTGGTGCCTTCGTTCGCTTGACGGCGCTGCGAATGCACGGAGCTTCAGCGTAACGGGCGGGAACATTCCGCTTCAGCACGTCCAAGCTCGAACACATGAACTTCTCGGTCTCATCGAAGCGGCCGAAGGCAGGATGTGGATTGGCTCGCCGAGGCCCTGAAAGCACTATTCGCTTTGACAAATGCGCCGTCGCTGATGTCTACGTGGAAGCGTTCTTGCTCCGTAATCTCAGCGTTCTCGCGACCGACTTTGATCTTCAGGACGACGCCCGTACACTCGCGGATCGCGTCGCATTGCTCGCATGGACCGAGGATGTCTCACGCGTGCAGTTCACGACGCTCGAAGCTCTCGGATGGTCTTCAGCATTGCGCGGCGACATCGTTGAAGCGCTTCGATTGGTCCGCAGGGCCGAGACCGTTGCGTCGACCGCACCGGAGCGAGTCCTCGTGGGCGTCGACCGTGCGCTGATCGCGCGAGAGACTGGCCATAAAGACCAAGCATCTGAGGAGGTGGAGAACGCCCTTACGTCCGCCGACAAGTTCCGTTGGAGCGAAGCGGCTGGTGACTATCGCCTATACGCAGGGCGTCGTTGATCGCGCCGAGGGTCGACTCGGAGAGTCTGCGGATCGTCTGCGCACCGCGTTCACAATTTGGAACATATCGCCTTCGAATGGCGAGCGGCGCGCGCCGCGCTCGAGCTTGCCGAAATGGACGCCGACAACGTCTTCCGGCTCGCGGTCAAGCGTGAGCTCCATCGACGACCGGATTCGCTGTTTGCCGAACGAGCTCGCAAGGTCGCATAGTCATAAGTACCCGCTACGGCTTCCCACTCGCCTGAGACCGGTGAAAAATCGTCAGCCGGTGTACTAAGAGCCTCCCGAACCCGTCCTCAGGCGGTGCATTCCATGGGCGACGACGCGCACGCGAGACGCTCCAAAGTCCCCGACGCACGCCGAGGCTCATACGTCGCGCCGCCGAATCATCCTCAGCATGGCCGAACGACCCGAAGAGAACGGTAAGCAGACGCAACTCGACATCATTGCATCGCACCTTGTTCGTATCGAGACGACCGTCAGCGATGGCTTCGCTGAGATGCGCGCTGGCTTCGCCGAGACGCGTTCTGGCTTTGATCGCGTCGACCGTCGGCTCAACCAAATCGAGACGCGAATCGAAGAAATTGAGCCGCGCACGGCCGCCCTCGAAAAACGCGTCTCCGCGCTCGAAGCATAAGGGGGTCGCGACATTCCGCTCGACGAGGAGCCCGCGACGGCTCGGCCGCCAGCGAAACGACGGAAAAGGAGCTCGAATGAGGCCCTACGCGCGCGTTTGAGTCGGCCCGTTGATGTCCATCACCGCGGAGGCGAAACCGCGCCTGGTGGCTACGCGCGCGTTTCCACGGACGCGCAAACGACCGCGCTGCAACTCGACGCGCTGCGTTCCGCCGGCGTCGACGCGGTCTTCGAGGATTCGGCTTCCGGCGCGTCGCGATCGCGACCCGGCCTCACCCAGGCGTTCGAAGATCTTTGCGCCGGCGACACGCTCGTTGTCTGGCGGCTTGATCGGCTCGGCCGTTCGCTGCGCGATCTTTTGGATGTTTCCGAAATGTTACGGGCGCGCGACGTCGCGCTGCGATCGCTCACGGACCACATCGACACCGGCACCGCCGCCGGCCGGATGCTCTACGCTGTGCTCGGTGCCGTCGCGCAATTCGAGCGCGACGTGCTGCGCGAACGGACCATCGCGGGCCTCGCCGCTGCAAAGCGCCGCGGCGAACGCCTCGGCCGCCGGCCGGCTCTGACGCCGGCGCAAATCCGAGAAGCAAAAAAATGCTGGAGCGCGGCGAGAGCGCAAACCACGTGGCGCGCGTCTTGCGCGTCGGGCGCTCAACGCTGTATCGTGCAATTGCATGAGTTCCAAGCGACGCTTCGATGAACCGTGGAACCTCCCGCCACCGCCGAGCTGGTGCGGTAGCGTTGCCATTGTGTGGGCAGAGCAAACGCCTGACGAGCGCAAGGCCGAATGGGACCGCATGCCGGGCTGGTGGCACGAAACCGTCGGCCGCGATCGCATCGAGTATTGGCGGTCGCGTTTGTAAGACGGCCTCGTCACCACACGTTATGCACGAGAGCTCAGGGAGTCAGAGCAGCGGCCCTATAAGCGGCAGGTCGACGGTCGCCGAGCCGTTACTCGAAGCGTTGGTCATGGTCTGCTCCTTGCGGCCCCACTGTGAGCTTAGCTTTCCCTGGGAGCCGGTACCAGATCATCCTGACACAGGGGGGCGAGGTAAACGAACGTCGTGTCTATGCGCGGCCGGCGCTTCGTCTCCCGTCGGGCATCGTGATGTGAGTCGATCTCGCTATGCGCAGGAGTCGTCGATCTTCCCGTCGCGGCCGTTCACCCAGAACGTCTTGGCTGCTCCAGGATCGGCGCCCCATTCAACACCGATGCGTTCACCGAGGCGCTCAGCGAACGCGTCGGTCCACGGCACACAGATAACTCCGTTGATCTCGACGGAACCTTGCCGAAGTCGCGCGTAGCGTTTGCCGGCAATATCGACGGCGCCGAGCAAACGACCATGATGCACCTTCCCGGTTTCCCCGAACCTCGATGCGCTCGAGTTCGTTCAGGATCGCGAAGGCCGCCTTGCGCTCTTCGCGCGTGCCCGACGACGAACGGAAAGCCGAAGGCGAAACGACCGCAAACAACGGTGACGGCCCGTAGGAGAACCTCGAAGGCTTGACGACCGAAACGCACGATCTCGTTCGCGGGCTACGATACCGACGATGGCTCGGACGGCGTCATCTTGTCCGAGGTGCGACGCCCTCACGGCCGCGCATCAATTATTCACTCGGACCGGGGCGCCTCGGCGTCGTCGTGGTCTTTGTCGGCATCATCGTTGCGATCTACGTCCTCGTGCTCGTTACGTTGGCGATTCAAGTCGCGCTGTATGTCGTCGCGGCCCTGGCGGCGTTACTCGTCGTGCGGCCCTTCTCACGATGGGCGCTGTCGGCGGTACGCGGCGGCGTCTTCAACGCAAGCGCGTTTTCGGAGACGTCGGCGCTCGGCATGTTCGCGATCGGCGCGGTTCCGACGACGGCGCTCGTCTATCCCCTCACGCACGGAGTCGCGACGCTGGCCGGCGCCGCGATCGTTGGCGGATTAGGATTTCGACCACTCGTGCGCGCGCTCGACGGCAAGGCGCTGCCGACACTTCCCCTCGGTCGTGGCAAAGATATCGAAGCAACACCCACAGTCGGGCTGGACCTGACGACGCCCGGTGAGTTTGGACTGTGGATCGGCGAAGCTACCGGCACGCTCGCAGCACTCGGCCACACCGCCGGTTTGCAACGCGGTTCCAACGTCACGCTGAACCTGCGCGACGCGGCGAAAAACATCGTCATTTTCGGCGAAACGGGGACCGGGAAAACCACGCGCGTTATCAATCATCTTCTCATTCAGGCACTACTTCGATTGCGGCGGACTTATTATAGTCAGGCCGGTTCACGCCTCCGCTGCCGCTCCGCCATGATATATGCGTCCGCCGGCGCGTGACCTCGATCATCAGCCGTCGCAGATCGGCCGGCGGCCTCAGAAAAGCCATGGCACCAGTCGCGCCGTTCGCGCGCCATAGGCTTCGTATGCCGGGCCCAGGCGCTCGGCGAGCGCAGCTTCTTCGACCGCGATCCGGTACGCGAGGGCCGGGGCGAGCGCGACCCCGATCGCCGCGAGGCTCGCGACGTTGCCGAGCGCGAAGCCGAAGCCGGCAAACGAAAGCACGACGCCGGCGTAGGACGGGTGGCGCACGTAGCGGTACGGCCCCGTCTCGACGATCGCGTGGTCCTCCCGGATCGAGACGAAACGCGTGAAAGACCGCCCGAGCGAGGCGATCGAAAGCCAGCGGATTGCCGCGCCGGCGACGATCAACGCGTCGCCCGCCGTCTCGGCCGCGGCGAGGCGCCGTTCCGGCAGTGCGGCGTTCGGCAGCGCTCGCGTGGCGAGCACGGCGCCGGCGGCCGCGGCGAGCATTCCCGCGGCGAGGACCGGCCCCGAGCCGCGATCGCGCCGCGCGGCGCGCGCGGCCGCGTCGCGCGGCTCGGCCAGTGCGCCCGCGAGCTCGGGCAGCAGCCAGAGCGCGAGCGCGACGCGCAGCCGCGCGCGCACGCTACACCGCTCCGGCGAGGGCGCCGAGCAGCCGCGCGAGGTCGGCCGTCTCGGCGACGTCGTGCGCGCGCAGGATCGCCGCGCCGCCGGCGATGCCGGCCGCCGCCGCGGCGAGCGAGGGCACGAGCAGCTCCGCCGCCGGCCGTTCGAAGAGGCGGCCGAGGAACGACTTGCGGCTCGCCGCCAGCAGCAGGAGCACGCCGAGCGAACGCAGCTCGCCGAAGCGCGCGAGGATCGAAAGATCCGTCGCCGGCTCCTTGCCGAACTCGAGTCCGGGGTCCGCGACGAGCGACGCGGCGGCCACCCCCGCGGCGCGCGCCGCGTCCAGCCGGTCGCGCAGGAACGTCGCGATCTCGCCGAGCGCATCGTCGTACGGGTACGCCGCGGCGCGTTCGTTCAGCCGCCCGCGCAGGTGCATGACGACGAGCGCCGCGCCCTCCGCCGCGACGACCCGGGCGAGCTCCGGGTCCGCGAGGCCGCTGCAATCGTTGATCACGTGCGCGCCCGCCGCGAGCGCCGCACGCGCGACGGAGGCGTGCGTCGTGTCGACCGAGAGCATGGCGTCGAGGCCGTCCGCGACTAAGGCCTCGACGACGGGCACGACCCGCGCGATCTCCTCGTCCGGCGTGACCGCGGCGTTCGCCGCGGAGTACGAACGGCCGCCGATATCGACGATCGCGGCCCCGCTCGCGACGATCGCCGAGGCACGCGCCCGCGCGGCGTCGACGCCGCGATACCGGCCGCCGTCGTGAAACGAGTCGGGCGTCACGTTCAGGATGCCCATGACGCACGCGCGGTCGAGCGCGAGTTCGCGACCGTGCGCGTGCAGCACGCGCGGCGGACGCGCGAGCGCCTCGCAGGCCCGCACGATCTCGGCGAGCGCCGCTCGCACGTCGCTCGCTCCGGCGCGCGCTTCATCGCGCGCGAGTGCCGCTGCGAACGCAGCGGCCGAACCGATCGCGATCACGCGCCCGCCGTGCGTTCGCGCGAACAGGCTCGCCGCGGCAAGCGCCGACGCGAGCCGCTCCGGCTCCGGCGCGCCGTCGATCGCGACCGTCCGGGTCGTCGCTCGGTCGAGCGCCTCCGCGCGGTCCGCCTCACCCACATACGAGGCCAGGGCCGCGGCGAGCGGCCCGTCGGAGTCTGCGGCGAGCACGCGAGCGTTCATCGAGCGCGGTCGTTCGCGCTCGGCGCTCAGCTCTCCGCGAGCAGCGCCTTCACCGTCGCATCGACGTCCGCGTCCTGGGAATCGCCGACGACGGTCCTGCGCAGATGGCCGTGTTTGTCGAAGATGAGCTGCGTCGGCCAAGCGGAGACGCCGTACGACTTCCAGAGAGCGAAGTCGTTATCGACCGCGACCGGCCAGACGACGCCGAGCGACGCGAGATTGGAAACAACATTCTGCCTATCTTGCTCGTAGGGCGTCTCGGGGCTGTGGATGCCGAGGATCTTGACGCCGTGCTGCTTGTTCAAGGCGCGCAGGTTCGGCGTGACGTTCTTGCAGTTGAAGCAGCCGAACGTGAAGACGTCGACGATCACGACGTTGCCGCCGAGCGATGACGCCGTCGGCGCTCCGTTGAGCCAGTCGTGCGAGGCGAGAACCGGACCGAGCGCTCGCGCACCGGCATCCGGCACGGCGCCGAGCGTCGCGAAACCGAGGGCGAGCGCACCGAGGGTGCGGCCGAAGAGGGCGAGTCGATTCATGAAGGGAGCTCCGCATGCGGAAGGACGAAGCGCCGGCCGCTCGTCGCGAGTCGTCCGGCGCCCGTCAGGTTGGCAAGTTCGAGGGAGACGGTCTCGCGCGTACTGCCGACGAGCGAGGCGAGATCCGAGTGCGTGAGCCGTACGTCGATCAGCGATCCCGCATCGATGGGGCGGCCGTGCTCGGATGCGAGACGCTGAAAGAGGTGCATCAGCCGGTCCGTGACGCGCGCGTAGGCGAGGTCTTCCATCGCCTCCGAGGCGTCGCCGAGCCGTTCGCTCAAGATCTGCGCGACGTTGAGCGCGAGCGTCGGGTCTTCGTGCAGCAGCGCGAAGAGGTCGCTTGCTTTCGAGGTGCAGAGCAGCGACTCTTCGAGACACATGGCGACGGTCGCGCGCGGGCCGCCGCTGAAGAGCGTCTCTTCACCGAAGATATCGCCGGCACCGAGCACCGCGACCGTCACTTCTTTGCCATCGATCGTGCGTCGCGAGATCCGGACCTTGCCGCGTTTGATGAGGAAGACGACGCGGTCGACGTCACCCTGTTCGAAGACGAGCGAGCGCGCGGGGAAGATCGTCGTCGTGAAGATCTCGAGCCCGCTTGCGATCGCCTCGTCGCTCGCCCGCGCGAAGAGCCGGTTCTGGCGCAGGTACCAGACCTTGTTCTCGGTGCGCGGATCTTCGATCGGCATGAGCATGTCCTCCAGAGTACGGACGCGCGGGTGCGGCGTCGGCAAGGCGCCTTACGCGGGGCGGCAGCGTTCACGGCGCGCCGATCGATGTCGGCGCGAGCGCGCGCCGGATGCGCGCGAGCAGATCGCCACGGTGCGCGCGCGTGAGGTCGTCGAGGCCGGGCGCGCGGAGCGACGTCGCGAGCGACGCCGCAGCGAGTTGCAGGTTGTGCCGCGCGAGCGCGGGGACGTCGCCGGGATACCCGACCTCTTCGATGATATGGCTCGGCGCGAGGGCGAGTTCGATCAGGTAGCCGGTATAGCGGCGCTGCAGGCCGCGGTGGACGACGCCGGTGGCCGCCGCGCCGTGCAGATCGTCGAAGACCGCGCCCTGCATCCACGCGAAGAGGTCGGCGAGCGACATCACGTCGCGTGGGTGCGCGCTCCGGTACGACGCCTCTTCGATGCGCGACGCCGTGACCGGCGAGAGCAGGCGGTCGATCAGCACGGAGTCTTGGAGCGCCGCGAGCAGCTCCGTTGCGGGGTAGTCGGGGCGCGACGCGGCGTCGCCCCACCCGCCGAAGCGGTCGTAGCCGAGGTCGGCGAGGAGCTTCGGTGAGAGCGGCAGCGCGCGGCTCGAGAGCACGTAGCGGTCGAGCAGCGTGAAGGCGCGATACGACACGGCGCGCGGGATCTCGCGCAGCGGCGGCCGGCCACCGGGCTGTCCGCGGTGATCGCGCGAGACGTACGCGCCGCCGACGTACTTGCCCGCGATGCCGGCCGCGCGTGCGAAGTCGCGGATCTCCGTCTGGAAGGCGGCGCGTTCGTCGGCATAACTGCGATCCTCGCGTGGCAGAAAGGCATCAAGCCGTGCGAGCAGATCGTCGTCGATCGCGAACTGATTCCGGGCGTACGCGAGCGGGTCGTTCGAGAGATCGAAGGCGTTGACGCGCGGGTCGATCGCCTCCGGACCGCTCGCATCGGCATCGCTCTCGTAGTCGTACTCCGGACGCGTGCTCTCGCGCGCGATCGTTCGCAGCGCGGAGAGCTCGCCGTCGGGCGTTGCGTATGGCAGAGACGTGTAACCATAGCGAATCGCCCAGCGGTCGTAGAGACCGATCTGATCTTGGAAGTACGCGCCCTGCGGCTTCCCGCGCGGCGAGAGGTTGACGGGGGCGTAATCCATGACGGAGCTCGTGAGCTCGTGGTGCGCCGTGAAGGCGGGATCGTGCAGCCGCGCGAGCGAGTAGAGACCGGAGGCGGCGAAGTTGTGCGCGAGGCCGAGCGTGTGGCCGACCTCGTGCATGACGACGAGCCGGAGGTACGCGCGGACGTAGGCGTCGCGCGCCGCGCCGCTCGCGCCGGACGACTGCAGCGCGAGCGAGCCGAGGGCCGCGGCCGAGACGTCGTCGTCGAGCGCCGTCGCGAGACTTTCGCGGAGCGGCAACGCCGTCGCGCCGTAGCCGCGCCGGAACGCGGCGATCGCTTCGCCGTCGATGACGACTTCGCCGCGCACGATTTCGCCCGTGCGTGGATCGGTCAGCGACGGCCCGAACGCGACGCGTGACGAATTCTCGCCCGTCACCCAGCGGATCGCCGTCACGCGGACGTCGTCCGGATCGAACGACGCGTCCGCGGGCGCGTCGCGCACGACGATCGCGTTCGGATGGCCCGCCCGCGCGAAGGCGTCGTTCCACGCGAGGATCGCGCTCCGGACGGTCGCGCGGTACTGCTGCGGAATCTCGTTCGTCAGCGTGTAGACGATCGGTCCCTTCTTCAGATCGCGACGATCGATGTAACGCACGAAGGGCGGAGACACGCGCTCGTCGCCGAGCCGCTTCACGGTCTGGACGAAGTAGCCGACGCGGTCGTCCGCGAGACGCGGTTCGTAGCCGCCGAGCCCCGGCGCCTCGACGATCGAATAGTGCATCCGCACGCGGATGCTCCGGGAATCGGCGACCGCGGGTTGCTCCGGACCCTGACCCGCGAAGACCAGACTCGCGAGGATCTCGTCGTTCTCCGGCAGCGCTTTCACGCGCTCGAAATACGAGCGCGCCGCATCGAGCGCGTACCCGGGGCGCGAGGCCCCGCCGAAGATGAGCAGGAGCGGACTCGGGCGGCCGCCGAGATCGCGGCCGACGTTCTCGACGTCGCTCAAGAAGAAGCCGGCCGAGATGACGACGCGTTTCGCGACGGCGTCCTCCGCCACGACCGGTGTGCTGTTGACGACGGAGTCCGCAACCGAGATCGCGAGCGAGTTCGCGGCGGCGGAGCCCGCGGGTGCGGAGTAGTTCTCGTTCGGCACGACCCAGAGGATGCGCCGGCCGACGCGCTGGAAGCGGATGACGAGCGGGTCGTAGACGCGGCCCGTGAAGGCGGCGGGTTCGCTTGCGACCGAGCTCGCGAGGACGGGTGCGATCAGGTAGGTCTTGCCGAGCGCGGCCTCGGGCAGATCGAAGAAGAGCTCGTCGTCTTTTTGGATGAGGTCGATCACGCCCGGCTGCCGCTGCGCGCCGCGGACGAACGAGGCGTAGGCGGCGGGCGGGGCGCTGCGCGCAGCCGCGAGCGAGGCCGCGAGCGAGCCGATCGCACTCGTCGACGTCGGTGGTCGCGCGCCCGCCCCGCCCGGCGTCGGCGAGGGCTCGGGGTTCGACGAGGCACGCGGCAGCGGCGAGGGTGCGGCGGACGGCGCCTCCGAGGGCGAGCCCTCCGGCTCGGGCGTCGCCTCGACCGTGACGGCCGGCGTCGGCACGATCGTCGGCAGCGGTGCCGGAGCCTTCGCAACGCCGGCGCCGAGGGAGGCGAGCCAGATCACGCACGAAGCGCTGAGAACGTGCAGGGAGCGACGTGCGAGCATCCCGTTCGCGTACGCCGCCCCCGCCACGTCCTCCGCCCGTGGCGAGCGAGCGGGGACGAGCCCTTCCAGGGTACGACCCGCGGGTGAGACGGACGACGAGGAGACGGTACGAAGCTTCGGCAGCCTCGTCAATATGCGTGCGAGCGCGCTCGAGCGATGGCTCACGACGGACGCATCTCGCGAGGTCGGCCAGAAGACGGATGGCAAAGGCGAATCGACGGGTCACGCCTCCGGCCGCCGCATCGTCGCGATCCTCGAGAAAAAGAAGACGGACTACACGCCGGCCGACGTCGCGTACATGCACGAGGTCGTCGCGTACGTCAAACGCCATCTCGCCCAGAGGCCGGCGCACCCCGAAGACAGCCGCTGGGAGGCCTCGCTCAAAAACTGGGGCCACGATCCGGCCAAATCCTGACCATCGGAACCGACCAACGCAACCGATAGGCAAAGGAATCGAATGAACGCGTAATAGCGGGAGTTTTCGCGGGAGACGTGTTCGTTGAGGCGAGCGGAACCTCAAATTACGTCATGGCCGTTAATTCGATGGGGCGGCGGTTATGGGAGATGAAGACTTCCGCAAGAGTAAAAATGAGCGCGGTGGTCTATAATGGTAGGTCTTTTTCGGTGATGTTGACGGCAATTTTTATGAAGTGGCACTAGAAAGCGGTAGGATAATTAAGACGCAAACGTTCGTTCACGACCAGCTCGCCAATCATTGCTGGTGCGACCATTTTCCTCGTGCTCGATGGAGAGCTTCGCGCTGTAGAGCTCTGAAGCTCAATTATGTTTTTACTCTTGGCCGAGAATAACATGACCATTTTTATAAGCATCCATGAAATACTCCACTATGTTACACGGATAGGCGCAGAGTCCGAGGTTCACGATCTCGATGCTGTAAAGACATCCGCCGAGTGTGCTCAAGATTAGTTCTAAGGATTCACCTCGACTATCGTCGACAATCTGGGGCCCCTCGTATTCTTTAAGCTCTCCGCCCGAGTTATGGGGCGGGACATAGAAATAGTAATAACCTGTAGGATCATACAAACTGATGCGGCACTCTTCGACCTGACGCCGCAGTTCGGGAAACTTTGCGGTTATAATAGCAAGAAAAAGCTTCTCCATTTCTGTTGGGGGAAAAAACGGAACATCCATCGTTACGAGTGATTTCTCGCAAACGTTGAAATCTCTTGCCGACAACTTGGTGTAATTTTGTGACGTGCTGCAGAATGAGTTGGACATGTGGGGCATGCGCTACGCGACGCGTTCGGCGGCGCGTGGCGCCGCTACTCGATGTCGGGCACGCGGTTCCGCGCGGACGGCGCGGCGAACCAGTTCGTGCCGAGCACGGGCGGCGCGTGCGTCGCGGACTTCGCATTGGACGGAGTGCCATCACTTAGACCTCCAGACGGATCAGTGGATTAGCCACCGCCGACCGGGGGAAATGCAATTCTTGTGCGAGAGAATATCCGGCGCTGGCTCGGAGAGTGGCGCCACTGGAACGAACGGGACTTCCTTCGCCCTCGGGCTTTCAGCGGTTCTTGGCTTTGGAACGGCAAGAACTCGTAAGGTGCCTTATAACGAAGCAATGCGGCGCGTAAAGGTCACTTCCTCGGAACTCATCGAGAGGCTCGGTGATTCATTTTTACCGGGTAATGACGACGCGCCTTCTTGGTCCCGTGCCGGAGAGCAGAACGCGCGGCCGCAAATCGACGAGCAGATTCTGCGTATCGATACGATCACTAGCGCCAATTGGGATTGCCTAAATTTTTCGACTCGCGCGCTCGACCTCTTAATGATCGCCTCCGGCCAATTCGCAGAAGATCCAGCCGACGAAGAACTTTTACAGGCGACTGTGCTAAATCTGCGGCGCTATTTGCAGTGTGTTGCCGCGAAAGAGAACGGGGATGACGAATGGATCATCATAAGCCCTTGCCTCAAGCATCGTCGCATGTCATACACGACTGACGGCCCAGCTTAGCCTTGACGTCCTCGGAGGAAAGAGCTTGGCGACCGGAATCACGACACGAGTATGTCGATCTGATCGCGGTCCCCGAAGGCGCGCCCGTGTTCCAGCGCGAGATCGCCGACGTCTCCGTAGAACTCGAGTCGACGCTTCGAGATGTTGACGATCCAAGCCGGGACGCCGGCGTTCACATACAAGGGGATCTTGACTCTGCGAGAGTCGCCGTAGGTCATGTCCGAGACTTCGATCAAGGCAAACGCGTCCGCGGAAGTGGCATCGGACCGTAATATCTCTTTGCGATCACGGCGACGTCGACCTCCGGCGCATCTCTGCCGTTCCACCCCGGCACGGCGATCGCATCTCGGGCCTGCACCGCGTACGCGGGTCCGAGGGCCTTGGATCAGAAGCTTCGTTAGGACGCGCACCGCATAACGGTGGGGCTCGTTTCGCGGAGACACGTCGTACACGACTCCGCCGATCAGCGCGGTACGCCCTTCGATATCCGCCGTCATGTACTCGGCGACCGTGAGCAAATGCGGCCGGGACGCGTCCATCGGCTTCATACCCTTGCTTTCCATCAGGACGCCGGATTCCGTAGCCCTGCACGAGACCCCTCGGCGAGAGCCGCGCTACGCCGTTTTCTTGCGGCCGCGGTAGCGGCGCGTGCCGCGGTAGGCGGCTTGCGGTTTGACCGTGGGGAGCGAGAGCTCTTGTGATTGGACTTTGCCTTCGGCCTCGGCGATCGCGTGGACCAGCGTCGGTGCCGTGAGGAGGTCGCGGGCGGGACCGGTGCCGGAGCGCAGCGTCGCGACGTAGGCGTCTCCGCGGCGATTGATGTCGATCTGCATCGAGGCCTCGCGGATCGAGCGCTTGTCGACGTTGAGCGTCCGGAGCGCGAAGCCGGCGGCGTCTTCGTTCGGTGCGATCGACCGCGCCATCGCGACGAGCTTCGCATACTGTTCGTCGAAGTGCGGCACGGGGCGTCCGCGGCGGTCGCGCGCGAAGCGTTCCGAGGGGCGCTCGAGACGCCAGTGCTCGGGTCCGACTTGCTGCCACGTCGCGACCGCGCCCTTCGGCCGCGCCTCGCGTTCGATCTCGATCATCGCCGTCTCGATCGACTCTGCGGTCCGCACGCGGGCGGCTTCGCGCGGCGCCTTCTCGTGCAACTCTTCGTAGCGCGTCGCGACCTGCGAGATCGGGCGACCCTGCGCGTCGATCTGCGAGGGGATGCCCCAGAGCGTCGGCAGCGTGACGAGCTGGTGACGTCGTGCCATATCGACGATGTCGATCACGATCGCGTAGGGCTTGTCGCTCTGGGCGATCACTTCGCGTCGCGCCTCGGCGCTCGGGATCTCGGAGAGCACGTACGCGTACTCATCGAGTGGCCGCAGACCCCGGCCCGTGATCTGCGTATAGAGCGTCGTCGATTTGGTCGGCCGCGCGTTGATGATGACCTGGACGGAGGGCACGTCGAAGCCTTCGAGATAGAGCCCGCAATTCACGAGCACGTCGATCTTCGAGCCGCGAAAGCCGCCGACGATGGCCTCGCGCTCCGCATGCGGCGTCTCACCGCTCGCGAAGGCCGCCTTGATGCCGGCGTCCTTGAAGAGTTCGGCGACGTTGCGCGCGTGTTCGACCGAGGCCGTGAAGATGAGCGCTTTCTTGCCAGGCGTGAAATCTTGGTATGCCTCGAGCACCTTCGCGTTGCGCTCTTCCGTATCGACGGCGTCCGCGAGTTGACCGAGCACGAAGTCGCCGGCGCGCGAGCCGACGGCGTCCAGATCCGTCTCGGTCGCGACGGCGTACGCGCGCACCGGCACGAGATAGCCCGCGGCGATCGCGGCGCGCGCGTCCATCGAGTAGACCGTATCGGTGAAGAAGTCCGTCAGCCGGGCGCCGTCACCGCGCTGCGGCGTCGCGGTGAAGCCGCAGATCAAAGCGTCCGGGCGTTTGACGAGGATGCGATCGACGATCGCGCGGTACGTCGGGGCGGCGGCGTGATGGGCTTCGTCGATGACGAAGAGCGCGATGCGCCGGCCGAACTTCGCCGCGAACCGCTCGAGCCGCGGCCCGGTGAGCGTCTGGACCGTCGCGACGATGATCGTGCAACGATCGGAGGCTTCTTCCGCGGCCTTCTCGATGCCGACGACGGCATCCGGATTCTGGCTGCGCATCTTCTCGACGATCTGTTGGATCAGTTCGTCCCGGTGCGCGACGACGAGCGTCACGTCGGTCGGTCGGAGATCGAGGAGTTTCGGCAGCGTCGCGATCACGACGGTCTTGCCGAGCCCCGTAGCAAGCGAGATGAGTTGCGTCTGGAAACCCCGCTTTCGGGCTTCGAGAATCGCCTGCTGCGTCTCGACCTGATACGGACGCAGACGGAGCGTTTCTAAATACAAATTTGGATCCTATCGTTCACACGGCTTGAGGCAACGGAGGCCTTCGACGCGACGAATGCCGCCCGCGAACGGTCGCGGCGACAGGCGATCCGCGGCACAGATGCACACGGCGGATCGACTAGAGCGCTAGCTTCCGTCCGCGACCGTCGAATCCCCTGCGCGAAGCAGGCCGATCGACGAACCGGTCCACGGCAGGTCGCGGTTGTAGTCGACGCCGATCATCGCGCCGCGGGAGAGACGGCAGAGATTCGTCGCATAGCGAAGCTCCGGCTCGCCCTCCGGGCGCAGATACATGAGGCGCACTTCGAGCTTGACGTCGCCCGCGGGCGAGGCGACCGCGCCCGTATAGGCGATCCGCTCCTGCAGACACCAGGCCTCGCGCTCCTCCGGCGGGACGGCGGCAAGGTCATCGAGCGACGGTTCGAGGACGACGCCGCCGCCCGCAAACAAAAAGAGCGGCTTCAGCACCTGGCCCGCGAGATCGAGTTCGCCCGGCTCGACCTCGGAGAGTAACCGCGTTCGCGGCACGCTCTCGTGATCCAGCAGCGGCAACGCATATTTCGACCATAGGTAATAATAGTCGGGGTGCGCGATCCACGCGACGTCGAGCGATCCGCGGAGGACCTCCGGCCACGGACGCCCGGCGCGCGGGAGGTCGGTCGCGATCAGGCGGTGGTAGATGCGCCGCACCGGGACCCTGCGACCCGCCGCATCGCGGCGGAAGAGTCGCGCGCCGCGGCGTTCCAGGGCGCGCGGATCGACGGCCGCCACGCCGAGCAGCCGCTCCGTCGCACGAAAGTCGCAGAGCGTCTTCTGCCGCTCGGGCTCGACGTCGAGCAGCACGCACTCGCTCGGGTCGGCGTCGCCGACGATCGTCGCGCGCGCGAGCTCGAGCAGTCCCGCGCGACCGCCGTCCGCGTACGTCCAGGGGCCCTCGCAGCCGCGGATCTCGCCGAGCGCCTCGATCCACGCGTCGCCTTGGATGCACTCGAAGAGCACGAGCGACGGAAAGCCTTGCAGCTCGACGAGCTTCGGCGCGAGCGACCCGTCCTTGCGCCGCGTGACGGCAAAATCGAGGACCGCGACGTTCGGCAGCGCGGGCCGATCCGCGATCTGCGGGTGATCCGGCGGCAACGCGCCCTCGAGCCGCACGCGAGTCCCGGACTCGTCGAGTTGGCCGATGATCGCCTCCGCGGCGGCGCGGGCGCGCGCGACGAACGTCCGGTCGAAGAAGACGGGCGTCTCGGCGAGACGGAATCCCGGGACGCCCGTCTCGCGAGCGACGCGAGCGAGATAGCGCGCCGTGCGTGCCGGATCGTACGCCACGTCGTAGGCGCGGCGCGCCTCCGCCTCCAGCGCGCGCTACGCGGCGGGCGGCCGGCGCGCGAGCCGCGCGAGCCGGTCGCGCACGAGGTCGCCGAAGACGTACCGGCCGGCGAGCAGCCGCTCTTCCCGCCGGTCGTCGCGCAGCGCCGGCAGCACGCGGATGCGGTCCTTGAACGTCGCGACGTCGATTGCGCCCCGGTCGAGCAGTCGCTGCAGCAGCGCCTGCACGCGCTCGGGCGCCGTGATCTCGGGGTGACTGTTGACGCCGAAGATGCGCGGCGTCGCGCCGTCGCGATCGCGCGCGAGTTCGAGCATCGTGAGCGCCTCGCCGCGGCGGCCCCGCGCATCGGTCTCGAAGGCGATCGGCGACATGCCGTCCGGCAAGATCCCCTCCGCCGGGATGAGATCGTAATAGCGAGAATCGAGCACCGCGATCGCCGCACCGTCGACGTCGTCGTACATCTTCGCGAACCACGGATGGCGGATCGCCGCCGGCGTCAGCAGGTTCGTCCCGACGCCGCTCGTCTTGCCGCCTTTCGCGGCATCGCGGAGCCGGGGCTCGGCGACGTGCGACCAGCGGCACAACAATCCGAAGCTATGGCAGACGGCGTAGAGCGCCGCCGACGGGTCGGCGAGGACATCGTCGAAGAGGCGGAAGAGCGGCGTCTCCCACGACGGGTCCTCGGCGATCTCTTCCATCCCGCGGTCCGTCGTATTGCGACGCGGATCGAGGTGCCCGGGGCCGCCCGTGCCGAGATAGAGCGCGTGGCGACCGTCGTGGGCCGGCACGACGAGCGCGTCCCGCACGGGGTACGAGAGCACGCGCACGCGACGTCCGGCCCGCGCGAGCTCCGCTTCGGCTTCGAGCGCCGCATCCCGGACGATCGCGACGATCGCGTCGTGGCCCACGTTCGGCGCGCGGTGGTTCATGTCGAGCACGGCGACATCGATCGTCGCCGCGTCCGCTGCGGGACGGCCGCCCAGCGTCGTGACGCGGAGCGCCTCGAAGCGCGCGGTGCGGAGATCGTCGTAGGCCGGCACGGGCGCGCGGGGCATCGTGGGGGCGACGACGGGGCTAGTGGGGGACACCGATCTTGGACTCCTCGACGCAGTAGCGGACGACGGCTTTGAGATCGCCCGTCTCGTGAAAGACGCGCAGCTGACGATCGGCGCCCGGCCGGTCGCGGATGATCGTGTGGACGTACCCGATCTCCTCGCGCACCCCGAGTTCGTCGAGCACGGGGTCGACGAACTCGAGCAACTCGCCGAGCAGCGACTCCGTCGCGACTTCGATTTTCTTGCCGAGATCGATCAGTTTCCCGTCGAGCCCGAAGCGCGCGGCGCGCCATTTGTTCTCGTTGATCAGCGAGTTGCGGTAGAGCCTCCAACCCTGATTGGAGTCGTAGAGTTTCCAGAGCCGGTAGGTCACGGCTTGGAAGAAGGCCGCGATGCAGATCGTTTCGTCGACGCGGAGCTGCGCGTCGCAGATGCGATATTCGAGCGTCGGGAAGTACGGGTGCGCGCGCACGTCCCACCAGATCTTCTTGCCATCGGAGATACAGCCCGTCAGAATCAGCGTATTAACAAATTCCTGATATTCGAGCCAAGACGCGAACTGATCGGGGATGCCGGTCCGCGGAAAACGTTCGAAGATCTTCGCACGAAAACTCTTCCAGCCCGTGTCGCGACCGACCCAAAACGGCGAGTTGACCGACAGGGCGAAGATGTGTGGCAAGAAGTAGCGGACGGCGTTCATGATCGCGATACGCGCTTCGTCGTCTTCGACACCGACGTGGACGTGCAGACCGAAGATCAGATTCGCCCGCGCGATCGTCTGCAGATCTTGGACGAGCTGATCGTAATGCGCGCCGGGCGTGATCGGCACGGTCTGCCAGTGCGTGATCGGATGCGTGCCCGCGCTCGCGATCCAGAGGCCGTTGCGTTCCGCGAGGCTCGTGACCTCCGAGCGCAGGCGCGTCACCTCTTCGCGCGCGTGCGCGATGTCGCGGCAGACGGGCGTCCCGACTTCGATGACGGGGTCGTGCAGTTCGCGCTTCATCTCGTCTTTGAGGCGGCCGACGCCTTCGGCGAACATGGCCTGAATATGCGAGCGGAGTTCGCACGTCTCGGGATCGATGACTTGGAACTCTTCCTCGATGCCGAGCGTGAACGTCGGGCGACCCATCAGCGGCCGATCGACGCGGGCGGAGCGGCGAGCCGCTCGGGCCACGAGCCCGTCATCTCGAAGGGCCGCGGCCGGCGCGCGCGCGCGACGAGCAGCTCCGCCATCGCGCGCACGATCCAATCGAAATTCGCCTCACCGACCGAGGCGCGGTCGGCATCCGGGGCGGGATTGGTGAAATCGATTGCGACCGGCACGCCGTCCCGGATCGCGAACTCGACCGTGTTCATGTCATAGCCGAGGGCCCCTGAGAGCGCGAGCGCGTCGCGGCGGATGCGGGCGTCGAGCTCGACCGAGGCGGCGGCCGCATCGCTCACGTAGCGCTCCGCGTGCGGCCGCAGCGGATCGTAGCGCATCGGATGCACGGCACTGCGGCCGATCGTGTAGACGCGATAGTAGTCCGTGAAGGCGATCGCTTCTTGCGCCATCATGGTGAGGTCGTGCGTGCGATCGTAGGCGGCGAAGAAGCCGGCCGCGTCGTCGCACTTGTAGACGTCTCTCCAGCCTCCGCCGTAGGCCGGCTTGAGGAAGATCGGAAAACCGAGATACGCGAAGACGCCGTCCCAGTCGACGAAACGCAAGTTGCGAAACGACGCCGCCTCCGTATTCGGCGGATGGGACTTGTGCGGCAGCAGCACCGTGCGCGGGACCGCGACGCCGACCGACTCTGCGACGAGGTTGCCGAAGTATTTGTCATCGGCCGACCACCAGAACGGGTTGTTGACGACCTGCACGCCGCGCGCCGCGGCGGCCTTGAGAAACGTCCGGTAGAACGGCACTTCGTGACTGATCCGATCGACGATCACGGCATACGGATACCGGTCGTCGTCGCGCAGCGCCCCGATCGCGACGGGCTCGGCCCTGACGGGCTCGGCTGCGGGATCGGCGGCCGCGACTGCCGCAACGGCGTCGATCAGGGCCCACGGGAACGTGTCTTCCATACCGAAGAGGAGGCCGATCCGCATCGATCGTGCTTCGCGGGAACGCGGACCTCCCCTATGAAAGAAGCTTTCGCCATGCAGCGACGCTTCGAATCGTGGGAGAGCCCGCATCTCGGCCGCCCGATGGATTTGCTGCGGTTCGGAGATCGCGGCTTCCCGTTCATCTTCTTTCCGACGTCGATGGGCAAATACGTGCAATACGAGGATGCGGGTCTGATCGCCGCACTCGCGCCGACGATCGAGGCGGGCAACATTCAAGTGCTCTGCGTCGACTCGGTCGATCGCGAGAGCTGGTACGCCGAGGCGGCGCCGCCCGCCGCGCGTGGCCGGCGTCACGAGCAGTACGATGCGTACGTCCGTTTCGAAGTCGTGCCGCACGCGCAACGGTTGGGCGCGACGCCGGTCGTCGGCGTCTTCGGCTGCAGCTTCGGGGCCTATCACGCAGCAAACCTCGCGGGTCGCCATCCGGAGGTGATCGGCAAGGCCGTCTGCCTCTCCGGCGTCTTCGACGTGAAACGCTTCACGGACGGCTACTGGGATGACGTCGACTACTTCAATTCGCCGGCCGCCTACATCGAGAACATGGACGCCGGTTGGACCGAGCGCCTCGCGCGGATCGACTGGACGATCGCGACGGGCGAGTTCGATTCGCTCGCCCCCGAGAATCGCGCCTTCGCCGAGCTGCTCACCCGCAAGGGCATCCCGCACCGAGCCGAGATCTGGCCCGGCGTTACGGGGCACGACTGGGAGTATTGGAACGCGAACGTCCCTCGCTTCATCTAAGGACAACCGGCGCCGCTTCGAGGCGCGAGTTCACGGGCATATGGCGTGCGTATCCGCACGATCAGGAGATGACGACGATGGCAACGACCAAGCAGGCGACGATGGGAGCGGTCCGGCAACTCGCGACGCCGACCGACCTCAAACCCGACGATACGGCGAAAGTGACGGAGCAGATCAACATGCTCGTCGCCGACGCCTTCGCACTCTATCTCAAAACCAAAAATTACCACTGGCACATGAACGGCAGTCACTACCGCGACTACCATCTCTTGCTCGACGAGCAGGGAGATCAGATCTTCGCGATGACGGACGTGCTCGCCGAGCGCGTCCGCAAGATCGGCGGCACGACGATCCGATCGATCGGTCACATCGCGAAGCTCCAGCGGATCGAGGACGACAACGCGGACTACGATTCGCCGCTCTCGATGCTGCAGACGCTCCTCAACGATAACAAAGAGTTCACGTCGAACATGCGTGCGGCGCACGAAATCTGCGACGACGCAAACGATGTGGCGACGACGAGCATTCTCGAGCTCTTCATCGATGAGACCGAGCGCCGGACGTGGTTCCTCTACGAGACGACGATCGGCGCCGAGCACACCAGCTGACGCTTGACCCCGGCCGCGAGCCGCAGGAGCCGGGGGGTGAGTCCCTCGGCTTTTTCCTTCGCCACCCGGCCTCGGAAACGGTCAAGTTTTCCATTTTGCAGAATGAGTTCGGCTGACAGTCGTGAATGGATCGATTGCCGACTCGTAGCGGCTACCTGTCTTCATTCTCGTAGGGCGGTTCATGCGACTGACACGGCTCCAGTCTTTCGGCGTTGCGATCGGAGTCGTTTCGCTCTCGCTCTTCGGATGCGGCGGCGGCGCGAGCGTCCCGCACTGCTATAATGAAAATTGTCTGCCCGGTGCGACGGCGAGTGCGAGCGCATCCCCGAGCGCTTCATCATCATCGGGCGCGACCTCGACCCCATCGACGGGTGGCAGTCCGTCGAATTCGGGCAGCCCGGGCGTCACGATGACGCCGACGCCGATGGGCGCGACGCCGACTCCGACGGGCGCGACGCCGACCCCGACGGGCGCGACGCCGACACCGATGGGCGCGACGCCGACACCGTCGATGCAGCCATCGATCCTGCCCTCGATCCTGCCCTCGGTGCTCCCGTCGGTCCTGCCCTCGGTGCTCCCGTCGGTCCTGCCATCGGTGCTCCCGTCGGTCCTGCCCTCGGTGCTCCCGTCGGTCCTGCCCTCGGTGCTCCCGTCGGTCCTGCCCTCGGTGCTCCCGTCGATCCTGCCCTCGGTGCTCCCGTCGGTGCTCTCGATTCATCGCCGATAGCGCGACCGACATCGGGCCGCCGATCGAAGCAAAAGGGGCGCTGGACGTGCGAACGTCGAGCGCCTCTTCCGTTTCCTCTAGTGCTGCTCTGGCAGCGACCCCGTCACCGTTACGGCGACTCCGGACGGCCGTCTTCCGGCCGCGAAGGCGTCGCGCCACCGCTCCCCGCGCACGGCGTCGCTCCGGCGCGCGCGCATCGTCAAGACGGTGACTTGCGCCTGCGCCGGCGTCGCGCCGTAGACCGGCTCGCCGAACGCCGCCCTCGGGTAGACGACGCGTAGCGAGATCGTGCGAGCGGAGGCGCGCTTGCGCGCCTGCTCGACGAGGATGGTCGCGGCCTCGGCCTCGAGCGTTCGCAGCGCCGCTTCATCGGAGGCGCCGGTGCGCTCGGCATCGGTCACGACCGCGCTCGCGTCCCAGACGAGCAGCGTATCGGCGCCGTTGCGCGCGGTCGCGACCGATCCGAGCTGCGCGGAATGTGCGAATGCCAAAACGAACAAAGGTGACAATCGTGTCCGGCGCTCCTCATCGCGAGTGACCCGCTGCATGCGAACGATCTGAAGATTGTCCTTCTCTGGAGCCTGACCGCTTGAAGATTCTCCGCCTGACGGCCCTCGTGGTGCCGCTCGTCCTCTGCTGCGCGGCTCTCACGGCCGCGCCCCGGAAGGCGGGATCCGAGCCCGCACGCGCTCCTAGCCGCAGCGTGATTACGTACGGCGATAGCGTGGCGCGTGGAGCCGTGGCAACATCGAACTTCACTACGGTCGTCGCACGCGCGCTCGCGATGCGACCCGTCACGCTCGCAGCCGACGGCTACGACCTCGACCTCGTCATCGACGGCGAGCTCCAGGAGACGCCGCACGACGGCGCGATCGTGCTCCTCTACGTCGGCACCGACGACGTCTATCCGATCGCCCGGCAGCAGCGTTCGATCGTTCACTTCGCGCACGCGTACGACAGTCTCGTCTCATCGATCCATGCGATCTGCCCCTCCGCTCGCATCTTCGCCGGGACGATCGTCCTCAGCAACCGCCCACCGTTCTTCGATCGCGCGATCGAAGCGATCAACAATGTCATCCGCGCCCAGCCGGGCGTGACGATCGTCGAATTGACGGCCGACCGGCGGCTCTATGACAAAGGCTCGTTCGTCGGCGACGTCACGCATGCGAACACCCGCGGACACACGTTCTTCGCTGGTGACTTCCTCGCACGCATTCGAGGGAGATCCGACGCGCCGAAACCGGTCTTCTCGCGGCCGATCGCCTATCTCACGCCGCTCCAGCCCCGGCAACATCTCGACGTTCGCGAACCCGGATACCGCGGCTCCTTCCACCAGCAGAGCCCCTGCACGACCCGCGAGCACGCCGCGGTCGCCCATCTCGAAACGGCCCCGGGCGGCGGCGGAACGTTCGCGATCGTCGGCGACGGCATCGGGACGTGCCTGCTTCGCGTCGCCGACGCGCGCGGCGGCAGCGCCGCGCTGCCCGTCTCCGTCTACGGGCCGCTCGTCGTCCAGCCCGCGGAACTCTCGCTGCGGCTCGGAGGTCCGCCGCGCACGATCACGTTCTCCGAGCGCGGCTATCAGAACAACTTCGGCATCGACGCCCCGTGCACGGATTCGAAGAACGTGCCGATCGCCCACTGGCTCAAAGGCACGCTGAACGGTCCCTCCGTCGTGCAGACGGTCGTCGCCGATCACCTTGGTTCGTGTCTCATGCACGTCTACGATTCCGACGCACCCACGCAAGCGATCGACGTACCCGTGACCGTGCACCTCTGATGCGCCGGGCGGCGCGCGCGGCGCCCTCTTGGCTCGCCTTTGTCATGCCGCTCGCCGTCTACGGCATCTCGCTCGCACCCGGGGTCGCGCTCTGGGATACGGGTGAGATGCAGACGGTGCCCTACATTCTGGGCGTCGCGCATCCGACCGGCTTTCCGCTGTTCGTCATCACCGGCTGGATCTTCAGTCATCTCGTCGCGATCGGCAACGTCGCGTGGCGGCTCTCGCTGATGAGTGCCGTCGCGATGGCCGTCGCCTGCCGGTGCGTCTTCGGGATCGTCCGCGCGCAGCGAGGCTCGGCCGGCGCCGCGCTCGGGGCGGCGCTCATCTTCGCAGCGGGCAACGTCGCCTGGACGCGAGGCAGCAGGGCCGAGGTGCACGCCTTCGCGACGATGTTCGCCGGGCTCACGCTCCTCGCGCTCGTCCGGTACGCGAGCGAACCGGTGGCACCCCGGCTCTTCGCGCTCGTCGTCGCCTTCGGCCTCGGCGTCGCGACGCACCCGATCGGCGTGCTGCTCGCACCGGCCGTGCTGCTCGTCGTCATCGCTCGACGCCGCACGGTCTCGCTCCGTACCGCGGGCACGGCCCTCGCCCTGCTCGCGGCGTGCGGGGGTCTGTACCTCTCGATCCCGGTCCTCAGCGCGATCAACTTCGCGCAGCACCGCGATCCGACGCTGGCGCTCGGTCTTCCGCCGGGCCAACCGTTCTTCGACTACGATCACGCCTCGACGTGGTCCGGCTTCGCAAACGAAGTCGCCGGCCACGAGTACGATCCGGGAAGCGCGGTCGGCGCGCTCGCAACGCCGGGCCTCTGGAACGCGGTTGCGAGCCGGTATCTCCCCGCTACGATCGCCGAGTTCGGCGTCCTCGTCTGCGTGGTCGCGCTGTTCGGCTTCGTCGTACGCGTGCGCGGCGACCCGTTGCTCGGAGTCGCATTCGTGCTCGCGGCGGGCGCCGCGCTGCTCTTCGTCTTCGGCTTCGGCGAAGCGGACGAACCGCGCTACTACCTCACATCATATCTTGTCATCGCGACGTACGCGGGCACCGGCTTCGAGACGCTCGTCCGGGGCTTCCTGCAGCGTGAGGACGTCCGCAGCGCCGCGGCGACGCTCGCCGTCTGTCTCGGCTTCACGGCGCCCCTCGTCTTCCAAAACGAGCATATCGTGCCGGATCAACGGAACGACGACTACGCGCGGCAGTACGTCGATGCCGTCATCGCCCGCACGCCCGACGACGCCGTGCTCGTCGTCTACTGGGTCTATGCGACACCGATCGCCTATGCGGCGTACGTGGAGCACCGCCTCGGCCACCGCGTGCTCGTCCCGCAGCTGGCCTCCGTCGTCGCAACCGAGATCCCGCGGTGGCTCTGCTCCGGACGGCCCGTCTATTTCAACGGCGCGCAATATACGCGCTTCGACGACCGGCTCGGCCTCGACACGACCGTCATGGACGCGGACCTCGACTTCGCGCGAGCCACGCTCCGGCCGACGGGAGCGAAATCATGCGAAAGGCCTTTCGGCCCATAAAGAACGCTACTGACCGTACCGATAGCATTGACAGCAAGCCGTTCGGCTTCCGTCCTTCTGTGAGGATACGTCTTTGCGCATGAATCAACTCCAAGTCAGCGGCAGCGCCCTCGCCCTGCTGACGTTCGCCCTCATCGGCTGCGGTGGCAGCGGAGCATCGACGCCGAACGGCATCGGCGTGGTCGTGCCCTGTTATAACGAGAGATGTCTTCCCTCGGGCGGCGGCACCGCGACCCCGCCCGGCGGCGGTGGCGGCGGCGGCGGCGCGACCCCGACTCCGCCCGGTGGCGGCGGCGGCGGCGGTGGCGGCGCGACCCCGACTCCGCCCGGCGGCGGTGGTGGCGGCGGCGGCGGCGCGACCCCGACTCCGCCCGGCGGCGGCGGCGGCGGCGGCGGCGCGACCCCGACTCCGCCCGGCGGCGGTGGCGGCGGCGGCGGCGGGACGCCGACCCCCATCGCGTTCGGTGCGCTGACGCTGAATCCGACGGTGCTAATCCCGGTCGGCATCACGAACACGGCGACCGCGACGACGGTCGCGACGCAGAGCGGCTACACCGGCGCCTTCACGCCGACGATCGCCTGCCCAGCGAACCTGCCGCTCGGCACCCTCACGGCCTCGGCGAGCGGCTCCACGATCACCGTCTCGGAGAACACCGCGCTGCTGCCGGCGCTCCTCGGCGCGAACGTCTTCTGCACGCTCACCGTGGCGGGCGGCGGCGGCATGACGGCGACGGCGACCGTCCTCCTCGGCGCGTCGATCCTTCCCGGCGGCTCGCCGCCACCGACGACGTCGCCCTCTCCCGGCGCGACGCCGGGCGCCCTGACCGTCGCTCCGGCGGTCCTCATCCCGATCGGTGTCGGCACATCGACGACGACCGCGACGATCGCGCAAGTCAACTACGCCGGTCCCTTCAGTGCCACGATCCAATGCCCGATCAATCTGCCGACGGGAGCGCTCAGCGCGGCGGTCTCCGGCAACTCGGTCGTCATCACCGAGAACGCCACCCTCTTGCAGAATGTCCTCGGTCTCAATCTGCTCTGCACCCTGACGGTGACGGGCGGCGGCGGCGTGACGGGGACGGCGAACATCCTGCTCGGGGCGCTCGCCCTCTAACGCTCGGACGGCGCCGTGCGGCGTCCGTCCTCCCCACACGACAACGTCCCGCGGAGCTCCGGCGCCGCGGGACGTTCGTTTCGGCGGCGCCGAGCGCGTGCGCGCCGGGTGCGGACGGAGTCGCCTGAGGGGTGCGGCTCCGTAGCTCCGCGCTCGAACGCGCACGTCTCGTCGCCGCGCGACTCGCGCTCGAGCGGGCGCGATCGACGGTCCCCAACGTAGCATCCGGCGAGCCGCAGCGGCCATCGACGTTTCGCAAGCGCGCGCGTCGCCGCGCTAACCGAACGTCGGGCACCGGCGGCTCTTACGAAAGCGTCGCCAGCGCTTCTTTCGTGAAGGAGCGCAGCTCGGCCGACCGGCCCGCGCGAATCTTGCTCGCCCACTCCGGATCGACGAGCAACGCGCGGCCGACGGCGACGAGATCGAACTCGTCCGCCTCGAGGCGGTCGAGCAACTGGTCGAGGGGCGCCGACTGCGACGATTCGCCGGCGAACGACGCGATGAATTCACCGCTGAGCCCGACGCTGCCGACCGTGATCGCGGTCTTCCCGCTCAGGCGCTTCGTCCAGCCCGCGAGATTGAGCGGCGAACCTTCGAACTCGGGCTCCCAAAAGCGTCGCTGCGAACAGTGGAACGCATCGACGCCCGCTTCGACGAGCGGCTTCAGAAAGCGGCCGAGCTCCTCGGGCGTCCGCGCGAGGCGGGCGGCATAATCTTGCTGCTTCCACTGCGAGTAACGGAAGGCGACCGGATAGTCGCTGCCGACTTCGCGCCGCACCGCCCGCACGATCTCCACTGCGAACTGCGTGCGTCCGGCGAGGTCGCCGCCGAAGCCATCGTCACGTTCGTTGAGCGCCTCCCAGAAGAACTGGTCGACGAGGTACCCGTGCGCGCCGTGGATCTCGACGCCGTCGAAGCCGAGACGCCGCGCCTCGCGGGCGCCGCTCGCGAACGCCTCGATCGCGGCCCGGACGTCCTCGGGCGTCATCGGTTCGCCGACGCGCTTGCCCGGCTTCGCGAGACCCGACGGCGAGGCGCTCGGCGTCTCGGCGTTGCGGTGGCCGGGGCCCGCACGGCGCATGACACCTACGTGCCAGAGCTGCGGAAAGATCCGTCCGCCGGCGTCGTGGACTTCGTCGACGACGTGCTTCCAGCCGGGCAAGGAGTCACCAAAAAAGTTCGGCACGGCCGGATCGCCGGAACTCACCGGATGATCGATCGTCGTCCCTTCGGTCAGGATGAGGCCGACGTCGCTCGCCGCGCGCCGGCGATAGTACGCCGCGACGTCCGGGCCGGGAATCCCCCCGGGCGACATCGAGCGCGTCATCGGCGCCATCACGACGCGATTTGCGAGGTCGAGCCCGTTCAGGACGTACGGGCGAAAGAGCGCCTCGGCGGATCGCAAGGGTTCCATCGCGGCGAAGACGCGCGGCGGGGCCGGTTGGTTTCAGGTACCGGCCGCGACGGCCGCTTCGAGCGCGTCGAACTCCTCGAAGAGGCTCGCCATCATGGGCTCGAGATCCGGCAGCACGTTCGCAGCCGCCGTCAGGCCGAAGTCGAGATTGTTGCAGTAGCCGTGGACCGTAATGTTGAGGGCCTGACCGTGCACGGGAATCGACATCGGATAGGCGTGGAGCAGTCGCGCGCCGGCGAGATACAGCGGCTTCTTGCTATACATGACGTTCGAGACGACGACGTTGACGCCGGGCGGCACGACGTTCGCGAGACGCGTCCGGCTCCAGAAGGTCGCCGCGAGTTGGAGGAGCATCGGCGATCCGAACGTCGGCACGTCGGAGAGCGTCGAGACGACGCCCTTGAACGGATTGGCAAGTTCTTTTGCGACGCTCGTCTCCTTGATGATCGTCTCGAGCCGCGCCTTCGGATCCTCGACGTTCGTCGCGAGCGGCGCGACCATTCCGAAGACGGCGTTCTTGGAGTCGGCGTCTCCGGCGACGCGCGCCGAGATCGGCACGAACGCGGTCAGGCTCTGCTTCGGCAACGCGTCGATGCTCTTCAAGTAGCGGCGCAGCATGCCGCTCGCGAGCGCCAACACGAGATCGTTGATCGTCGCGCCCGAGCGCTTGGCGAGCGCCTTCGCGCGGTCGAGCGCGATCGTCGCGCCGGCGAACGTTCGCTCGGAGGAGATCGCGACGTTCAGCGGCGTCGGCGGGGCCATGTACTGCTCTTGCAGCGATTTGAAGGACTCGGGCTTGAGCGCCGCCTGCATCGCATCGCCATAGGCCTTTGCGTAATCGCTGCTATGCTGCGCGAGGCGAATCGGCCACTCGATCTGATGGACGGCCGCATCGAAGAGGACGGAGCCGAGGTCGTTGCCGCCGCTGCGGGGGAGCGAGAAGTCGGCGGCGCGCACGTCGCCGAACGGCTGCCGGAGCCACGCGGCATACGCGGCCATCATCGAGACGCCGACGTCGCGGACGCCCTGCTCGGAGCGCGGCTTCGGCGGGGTGAACGCCGGCGGATCGACGGGCGCCGGCGTCGGCACCGCATCGTAGAGGACCTCCGCGAGCGCCGCGCCCGCGCCGCCGTCGATCAGCGAATGGTGCATCTTCATGTAGACGGCGACTTCGCGGTCCGGCAGTCCGGAGAAGACGTACATCTCCCAGAGCGGTCGCGTCCGGCTGATCTGGCGCGCGTGCAGAAATCCGGTCAGCCGCATCAGGGTGGCGCGCGTGCACGGCTCGGGCAGCGCCGCGCGAAAGAGGTGCCGATCGAGATCGAACTGCTCGTCCTCGATCCAGCTCGGCCGATCGATGTCGAAGGGCGTCGGCGAGAGTTTCCACGTCAGACTCTTCGCCGTGGCCATCCGGGAGATCATGACGTTGCGCACGTCGGCGTAGAAGTCGCCCGCATAGTCGTCGGGAAGTCTGAGGATCGAGGTGCTGCCCACGTGCATCGGGCACTCGGTCGTCTCGGCGAAGAGAAACGCCGAATCGATAACGGACAGCTTGCGGATCGTCGACGGCATGCGGGGCTCCTCTCCCGTTCCCGGGCCTGCGAGGTTTGTCGGAGCTGTAGACAAAACCTCGCCCGGTCCGAGCGGAGGAAGCCGCGGAAAGCGGGCATACAGATGCAAATCGCCGCTAGGAGTCGCCGTTGACCGCCGTCCCGTTCGCCTCGTTCGCACGCGCCGCGCAGCCCACCGTTTCGCAGCACGAGCGTCTGCGCGCTTCGTCGCGGTGGTTGCGGCTGGCGGAGGGGCGCGCCGTCTACGAACTCGGGTTCACGCTCGCGGCGTGGCCGCTCTTGCTTCGCGCGCCGCGCGGCGACGGCCACACGGTGCTCGTGCTGCCGGGCTTGCTCGCGACGGACCTCTCGACGGCCGTCCTGCGGGGCTACCTGGCCCAGCTCGGATACGACGTGCGCGCGTGGGAGCTCGGCCGCAATCTTCCGTCGTTCGAACGGCGCTCCGCGCTCGCGGCTCGCGTCGACGATCTCTTCGCCGAGACCGGAGCGCAGGTCAGCCTCGTCGGCTGGAGTCTCGGGGGCATCTACGCCCGCGATCTCGCGCGGACGCGGGCGCGCCGGGTGCGCTCTGCGATCACGCTCGGCAGCCCGCTCGCCTTCGAGCCCGCGGACCGCATCACGCGCGATCCGGCGCCGCTCCGCGGCTCTCCCGAGATGCCGTTCACCTCGATCTACTCCAAGAGCGACGGCGTCGTCGACTGGCGCCGCTGTCTCGTTCGGGAGAACGCCCGCTCGGAGAACATCGCCGTCACGTGCGCGAGCCACCTCGGCCTCGGCGTCAACGCCGCCGTGCTCTGGGCGACGGCCGACCGCCTCGCGCAGCCCGAGGGCCTGTTCACGCCGTTCGACCGCGGCGGACCGTTCGGCCTCGCCTATGGCCCCGCGCGCGAGGGCGCGTGAGCGCAGCGCACCCGGCGATGCGCTCGATCGAATCGGTCTGCGAAGGCCTCGAGCGCGCGGGCTACATCGCCGACAAGCGACTCGCGACGGCCGTCTATCTCGCCTATCATCTGCAAAAGCCCGTCCTCGTCGAGGGCCCCGCGGGCGTCGGCAAGACCGAACTCGCAAAGGCCGCAGCCACCCTCCTCGCGCGACCCCTCGTCCGGCTGCAGTGCTACGAAGGGCTCGATGAATCGAAGGCGCTCTACGAATGGCGCTATGGCAAGCAATTGCTCTACACGCAGATCTTGAAAGACAAGCTCGGCGAGACGTTGCAGAGCGCCGCGACCCTCGACGATGCTCTGGCCGAGTTGCACGGCGTGCGCGACCTCTTCTACTCGGAGCCGTTCCTCGAGCCGCGGCCGCTGCTCCAAGCGCTGCGCGAGAAGGACGGCGCCGTGCTGCTGATCGACGAGGTCGACAAGACGGATCCGGAGTTCGAAGCGTTTCTGCTCGAGATCCTCTCCGAGTTCGCGGTGACGATTCCCGAGCTCGGCCGCATCGCCGCCGCGACCCCGCCGTTCGTCGTGCTGACCTCGAACGACGCGCGCGATCTCGGCGACGCGCTCAAGCGGCGCTGCCTGCATCTGCACATCGGTTTTCCGGACGCCGCTCGCGAAGATCGCATCGTCGCGACGCGCCTGCCGGAGCTCGAACGCCAGTTGCGCGCGGAGCTCGTCGCCTTCGTGCAACGCCTGCGGACGCTCGATCTCAAGAAGCCGCCGTCGGTCGGCGAGACGCTCGACTGGGCGCGGACGCTCCTCTTGCTGCACGCAAACGACCTCGATGCGGATCTCGTGCGCGAGACGCTCGGCGTGCTGCTGAAGTTCGAAGTCGACATCGAGAACGCGTCTCGGCGCGCCGGCGAGCTCACGCTCGGGGCACGGCGCGACGCCGCGACGGCGCTCGGGATCGATCCGACCGCGGCCTAGCATGCCGTTCAGACGGCCGTTCATGGAGTAGAGAAAGAAATGCGTGAACCGCTACTCGCGTTCATTCGGGCGGCGCGCCGCGCGGGCGTGCCGATCTCGACGGCGGAGTCGCTCGACGCTGCCCGCGCACTCGAGCGCGTCGGCTACGACGACCGTCAACGCCTGAAGGACGCCCTCGCCGCGTCGCTGGCAAAGTCGTACGAACACGAAGTGCGGCTCGACGCGACGTTCGAGCTCTTCTTCAGCCGCGAGCCGGCAGCGGCCGGCGACGACGATGCGAAGCCGGATGCAGCCGAGAACGAGCGGAACGCGCGCGAGCACGGCGAGCTCGCGGCGCTCCTTCTCGCGCGCGATGCGGACCGCACGGCGCTCGCGATCGAACGCGCGGGCGAGGCGGTCGGGCTTCGCGAGATCGAGCTCTTCACGCAGGTCAACGCCTACGTGCGCCGCATCCTCGAGCGCCTCGGCGGCGAGAACCTTCGGCGCGAGCTGCTGCGATTGCGCGTCGTCGCGACGCCGGATGCATCGGCCCTCGGCGAGCGGCTCGAACGCCTGGACGCGGCGCTCCGCGAACGCGTGCGCGTCCACGTCGAACGGCATCTCGAGCTCTTTGCGAAGCGCTCGCGCGACGAAGGCTCTGACGAGGAATTGCCACGCGATCTGACGCTCTCGGCGCGCGACCCGCGGGAGCGCGCGCGTCTGCGCGCGGTCGTGCGCAAACTGGCGCGCAGGCTCGCGACCCGTTACGGCCGGCGCCGCCGCCATCCCGTGCGCGGCAAACTCGATGCGGGCCGGACGATCCACGCGAGCCTGCGCACGGGCGGCGTGCCGTTCCGGACGATCTGGCGCAAGCGGCGGATCGACCGCCCGAAGATCGTCGTGCTCTGCGACGTCAGCAACTCGGTCGCCGCGACCGTCGAGTTCGTTCTACAATTTCTTGCCGCGCTCAACGAAGCGATCGCAAGTCTCGTCGCGTTTTCGTTCACCTATCAAGCGATCGACGTCAGCGACGTGTTGCGCCGCGAGACGGCCGAGAAAGCCGTGAGCGAGATCCTGCGTGTGACGGGCTATCGCTCCTCGGCCTACGGCGCGTCGTTTGCGGATTTTGCGCGCCAGTACGAGTCGAAACTCGACGACCGCACGACGCTCCTCGTCGTCGGTGACGCGCGCGGAAACTACACGGATCCCCAGATCCGCGTGGTCGAGCGGCTGGCGAAACGCGTCAAAATGCTCGTCTGGATGAACACGGAGCCGCGCGGTTCGTGGGGTTCGGGCGACTCCGACATGGACCGCTACCGCCCGTTCTGCCGCATCGCCGCGACCGTGCGGACGGTCGGCGATCTCGAGACCGTCGTCCGCGAGGTCCTCCGCAGCGGCGCGTGAGCCGAACGCTCGTCGCCGGCGTTCACGATGCCGGCGCCGGCGCGGGTGCGGGTCCGGAGGGGGCGCGCTCCCTTTCGTCTTCGAAGCGGACGCCGCGGTCGAGACGCTTCGGCGCGATCCAGCGATAGAACAGCGGCACGAGCACGAGCGTGAGGACGAGCGAGCTGAACAGACCGCCGATCACGACGATACCGAGCGCGCGCCGGCTCGCCGCGCCCGGATCGAGACCGAGCGCGACCGGGGTGAGGCCGGCGATGATCGCGATCGTCGTCATGACGATCGGCCGGAACCGCGTCTTCGCGCTCTCCGCCATCGCCTCGTCGCGATCCAGGCCGCGCTCGGCACGGAGCGTGTTCGCGTAGTCGACGAGCAAGATCGAGTTCTTGGTCACGAGTCCGACGAGCAAGATCATGCCAATGAGCGAGTAAAGGTTGAGCGTCTGATGCGTCAGCGCGAGGGCGGCGAACGCGCCGATCGTCGCCGGCGGAATCGCGAAGAGCACGACGAGCGGACTGCGATAACTGTTGTACAGCGCGACCATCAAGAGATAGACCAGCACGACCGAGCCGATCAGCGAGGGCCCGAGTGTCGAGAGCGCCTCGTTCATCAACGAGGCACTACTTTCGGCGGAGGCCGCGACCGTCACGTTGTCGCCCAGATGCAGGTCGTCGACCCGGTGATTGAAATCGGTCAGGACGTTCGAGAGTTCGTACCCCGGGGCGAGGCTCGCCGAGACGCGCACGACGTCGGCGCGGTCCTCGCGCGTGAGGATCGCGGCGGATGCTTCGTATTTGATATGGGCGACGTCTTCGACGTGGACGATCCGGCCGTCGCCCGTGCGGATCGGCACGCGGCCGATCTCCGCGAGCGACAGTTGGCGCGAGCGCGGATAGATGACGTCGATCTGGACGAGGCCGTTCGGCGTCGTGATCTGCGAGGCCGTCGCGCCGCCGAACGCCGCACGGATCGCCGTCGATGCGGTACCGATCGGTACGTCGAGCACGCGCGCGGCATCGCGATCGAAGACGACCTGGACCTCCGGTGCGATATTCTTCGAGGTGTCGACGACGTCGACGGCACCCGCCGTCGCGCGTAGCGCTCGCGCGACCTTCGTGCCGTCGTCCGCGGGATCGGTCTCGTCGGCATGCGAGACGATCTGCTCGATCGACCGCGCCGGAGCGCCGGTCTGCGAGTCGGCGGGAAAGACGACGGCCTGCGCGCCGGATGGCAAGATCCGCTTCGCGAGATCGCGGATCTGCCGCACGACCTCCGGCGTCTTCGCGCTCGGCTTCAGGTAGACGTGCAACTGCGCGGCGCTGCCTTCGTCCGCCGTGATGTTCTGCTGAGTGTCGAACGAGCCGTACGACGTTTCGACGGATTCGGCATCGGCGAGCCCGTTGAGTTTTTTGTCGAGCGGCTGCGTGAACGTCTGCGTCTGATCGAGCGACGTGCCGCTCGGATACGTGATCTGCACGTAGACGTCGGGCCGGTCGCCGGCGGGAATGTACTCGCGGCCGACGATTCCGAGCGGCAAGAGCGCGAGGGCGCCCGCGACGAGCACGAGCGTGACGACGAGCCACGGCCACGGACGCCGCCCGGCCGCCGGCAGGACGCGCCCCGCGTACCAGCCGCGCACGCGTTCGAAGCCGCGATCGAAGGCCTCGATGATGCCCCACGGCTTCCATTCCGAGGCGAGCGACCAGCGGCCGGCGAGCGTCGGCGTGACGACGAACGAGACGAAGAGCGAGGTCAGCGTCGCGACCGAGACGACGATGCCGAACTCACTGAGCTGCTTGCCGACGACGCCGCCGAGGAACGCGATCGGCAGGAAGACGACGACGTCGACGAGCGTGATGACGACGGCGGCCGTGCCGATCTCGCTACGGCCGCGGAGCGCGGCGTCGACCGGCTCCTCACCGTCCCGGTGATGGCGTTCGACGTTCTCCAGCACGACCGTCGAATCGTCGACGAGCGTTCCGATCACGAGCGACATGGCAAGGAGTGATACGACGTCGAGCGTGAGGCCGAGGAGCCGCATCGCGAGCAGCGTCACGGCGAGCGACGTCGGGATCGCGACGAGCACGACGACGGCGTTCCGCCACGACTTCAAGAAAAAGAGCATGACGATCGCGACGAGGGCGACGGCCTCGAGCACCGTGCGGATGACGCCGTCGACCTGGGCCTGACTATACGTTGCCTGGACGTGATCGATCCGGAGTTGCTCGTCCGGAAACTTCTTTTGGATCTCGGGCAGATGCCGTTCGATCGACTGCGCGACCGAGATCTCCGAGGCCGAGGCGAACTTGAGCATCTGCATCTCGACGCCGGGCGAGCCGTCGAGCACTTCGTACGTGCGTACGGGCTTCGAGGTCAGCGCGACCCCCGCGAAATCCCCGATCTTGCGGTTCGGCGAGACGAGGGAGTAGGGCGAGAGCATGCCGACGCCCGGTGCGACGGCGAGCGCGGCGCCGCCGCCGAGGACCTGCGGGATCTGCGGCATCGGCGCGACGGGCACGCTCTGCCCGGACGTCGCCGGCGCTCCCCCGACCGTCGTCGAGACCTGCGCCCCCGGCGTCGAGACCGCGGCGCCCGCGCCGCCGGCCGAGCCGCTGCCGCCGCTCCCGCCGAGCGAGATGCCGGCGGAGCCGCCGCCGCTCGAGGCGCCGCCGCTCGCCGTACCGCCGCCAGGCGAGCCACCGGGCGAGGAGCCGCCCATCGATGAGGCGCCCGATGATCCGACGGAGCCGGGTCCGGGTGAGGGGCCGTTCGTCGTCGGAACGGGCCCGGAGCCGGTTCCGACGGTGTTCGCGCTGCCGTTGCCGGACGTCATCGCCGCCGTCCCCGAGGTCGACGTCACGGTGGAAGCCGAACCGCCCCCCGCCATCGCCGCACCGCCCGAGCCGCCGCCGCCCATCGCGCCGGCGCCACCGCCGGTCGAGCTGCCGCTACCGCCCATTGCGCCCGAGCCGCCGCCCATCGCGCCCGAGCCGCCGCCCATTGCGCCCGAGCCGCCGCCCGTCGCGCCCGAGCCGCCGCCACCGCCGCCGCCCGAGCCGCCGCCCCCGCCCGCCGCGGCGGCGCCGCCGCCCGCGTACGCGACGCCGCTCGATGCCGGGACGCCCTGGCCGCCCGGCAGGGCGAAGCTCGGCGGGCTCAGCTTGATCGGCAGATTTTCGATCGATGCGACGTCGGGCAGATCGCCGCGAACGTCGATCTCGGTCTCGTATTTGCCGTAGATCAGGCCGCCTGCCGCCCGGACGTTGTTCGCCGAGATCGTATCGATGAAATCGGTGAGCGTCAGGTTCGAGGCGACGAGCATCGCGGGATCGACCGTCACTTCGAAGGCCGCCTGCGGCAGATTCACGACGTGGGCGTCCGAGATGCCGCCGAGCTGCTCGATGTTCGGCATGATCTGCACGTTCGCGAACTGCGCGAGCTGCGTGACCGGCATCTTGCGCGAGTGGACCGCGATCGTCGCAACGACGCCCTGCGCCGGATCGACGACGCGCGTGACCGGCGTGATGAGGTCGATCGGCAGCTGCGATTTTGCCGCCTGGAGCGACTGTTCGACGTAGGCGAGATCGCTGTCGATGCTCGTCCCGAGCTGGAATTGGACGAGGATGTCGGCGGCTCCGAGTTCGACGAGCGAATTTTGGTGCGCGAGACCCGGCGAGCCCGCGATCTGATCTTCCAGCGGACGCACGATATTGTCACGAATGAACGTGGGCGGCGAGCCCGCGTACTCGATCCGGATGTCGATCGTCGGGAGCCCGGCATCCGGCTGCGACTGCACGACGAGCTGCCGCATCGCGATGAAACCCGCGAGCAGCATCGTCGCGACGAAGACGAAGGCGAGCGTCGGGCGCCGGATCGCAAGACGCGTCAGATTCACTTCGCGCGAACCTCGTCGCCGTCACCGACGCCGCCCTGACCATCTTTGACCACCCGCGCCCCCGCGGGGAGCCCGCGCACCGCGGCGTTCGTGCCGTCTTCGGCGAGGACGTTCACCGCATGCTGCCGCGCCTTGCCGCCGCTCACGACGAAGACCGAGCCATGCATCGGGTCGGTGTAGGCGGAGACGGGCACGACGACGCCGGCCACCGGATGCAGATGCACGACGCCCGTGACGGGCATGCCGGGCAGCACGCCCTGCGCCGTACGTCCGACGAGCACTTTGACCGTGTAGTTCGTCGAGCCGGGCGCCAGTTGATCGAGCAGGGCGACGACGCGTCCGGCGGCGCGGACCGTGCCTCCGGCGAGCAGCACCGAGACGTCCTGCCCGGCGCGGATCCGCGCCGCCTCGAGCGATCCCGCCGCCAGCATGGCGAAGACCGAGCCGTCGTCGTGGATCGTGAAGAGTTGCCGCCCCGAGGGATACTCGCCGACGCCCGCATTCACGGCTTCGACGATGCCGCTCGACGGCGCGACGATCGTCGCTCGCGAGATCTGGCGTCGCAACGCTTCCACGGCGAGGGATGCCGAGCCCGCGGCAGCGCGTGCCGCGTCGATCTGGACGCTCTCGAGACCGCCCGGCGCCGTGCCGATGCGACTCGCGTCTTCCGCCTGCCGCAAGAGCGAGCCCGCCGCTCCCACGGCCTGACGATCCTGCTGCACGGTCACGTCTTGCTGGGCAAGAACCTGCTGGGAGACGTAGCCGGAGCGGAAGAGCCCCGCGTATCGCGCGCGGTCCGTCAGCGCCCCGGCGAGTGCCGACTGCGACTGCCGAAAGGCGGCGCGCGCGTCGACGAGCGCCGTCCGATACCCGCCGCCGTTGAGGAGCGCCTGCGAGCTCGCCTGCGTCGAGCGATCGGCGCCTTCGACCGCCGTCGCCTGCGCCGAGGCGAGCTGCGCCTGAAGGTCGTCGGTCAGCAAGACGGCAAGGACTTGCCCTGCCTCGACGCGATCGCCCTCCGCCACGCGAATCTCCGCGATCGGTTCGTTCATCGCGGTCGAGACTCCGATCTGACGGTACGGCGCGATAACGCCGGCGATGCTCATCGTCGGCGAGACCTGGCCTTTATTTGCCGTGACGAGCGGGACGCGCGCGGGCGTCGGCGAAGCGGCCGGATCCGAGGCACCGCGAGCGCTGGAGCAACCGGCACATCCGCAAAACGCGAAGACGAACCCGAGGAGACGGCCGCGCGAAAGCGCCGGACCGGCCGCGATGGAACGAAGCATGAGCCCTTTGCTTACCCGAACGCGACTGCGTGGCGCCGGCTTCTGGCCCATTCTCGTTAAATAATGATTTAGGCCCAGAGGGAAAGACACGCACGATGGCTCGGATGCTGCTCGTCGAGGACGATAACGAGATCGCGGGCGCGGTCGCGGGCGAACTGGTCGCGTGCGGCCATACGGTCGATCACGCGGCCGACGGCGAGGACGGCCTCGCCCGCGCGCTCGCGAGCGCCTACGACGTCTTCATCGTCGACCGGCTCCTGCCACGCATCGACGGACTCGCCCTGATCGGACGGCTGCGGGCGAACGCGCGGCTCGCGCCCGTCCTGATCGTCAGCGCCCTCGATGCCGTCGACGAGCGCGTGCGCGGACTGCGCTCCGGTGGCGACGATTATCTGACGAAACCGTTCGCGCTCGCCGAGCTCACCGCGCGCGTCGAGGCCCTGCTGCGGCGGCCGAACGACTCCCGCGTCACGGCGCTCGCGGTCGAGGATCTCGAGCTCGATCTCATCGGCCGCGGCGCCCGGCGCGGCGGGCGCGCGATCGACCTCTTGCCGCGCGAATTCACGCTGCTCGAATACCTGATGCGCCGGCCCGGGCGCGTGGTGACGCGCGCGATGCTGCTCGAAGATCTCTGGGGTTTCCGGTTCGCGCTGCGAACGAACGTCGTCGACGTGCACATCAGCAAACTGCGGCGTAAGATCGAGGCGCCGGGCGAACCGCCGCTGCTGCGGAGTATCCGCGGCGTCGGATTCATGCTCGGAGCGGCGGCGACCGCCTGATGCCGCTGCGCTGGACGCTGACCTTCGCGCTCGCGTTCGCGACGTTCGCCGCCTGCGCGTTCGGCTACGTCTTCGTGCAGACGACGCACGCCGCACGTACGCACGTCGACGACGGCATCGCGCACGAGCTCGCACCATTCGCGGGCGATTCGCCGGCCGCCGCCGCGCGCGAGGTTCGCGCGGCCCTCGCGAACGACGAACACCGCACGCGCTTTGCCGCACTCTTCGACGCGCGCGGCCGGCGACTCGCCGGAAACCTCCAGGCCGTGCCGCGCGGACTCGTCGCCGACGGCACGGTCCAGGACGCCGCGGGCGTGCGCGATGACGCCCGCGGTCGCAAGGACGAGACGATGCGCGCCGCCGCCCTCCGGCTCGCCGGCGGCACGACGGTCGTCATCGGCGGCGACCTCGACGCCCTCGATCTCTCGCGCCGGGACCTCGCCGCGGCGATCCTCGCCGGGCTCATTCCGGCGCTCGCCGTCGCCCTCGCGCTCGGCATCGTCTTCGGGGCCGCCTCGCAGCGACGCATCGGCAGGATCGAACGCGCGATCGACCGCATCGCCGCCGGCGACTTCACCGTGCGCCTGCCTCAGGCGACGGGCGACCGGGGTCTCGACCGCATCGCCGCCGGCGTCAACCGGATGCTCGTCGCGATCGAGCGGCTGCTGGAAGAGATTCGCGGCCTCGGCGACGACATGGCGCACGATCTGCGCACGCCGCTCGGACGCGTGCGCGCGCAGCTCGAACGGAGTCGCGACGGCGTCCGTACGGCCGGTGAGTTCCACGAAACGATCGATCGCGCGATCGCGGGCCTCGATCAGGCGCTCGCCGTGATCGTCGCGCTGCTCCGGATCGGCGAGATCGAACACCGCGAGCGGCGCGGCGCCTTCGGCGAAGTCGACCTCGGCGCCCTCGCCCGCGACGTCGCCGATCTCTTCACGCCGATCGCGGAGGAGGCGGGCATCGAGCTCACCGTCCGCGAGCAGGCGCGCGCGACGGTCGACGGCGACCGCGACCTGCTCTTCGAAGCGCTGGCCAATCTCGTCGACAACGCGATCAAGTTCACGCCGAGCGGGGGCCACGTCGCGCTCCGCATCGAGTGCGCCGGCTCAGACACGACGGCGAGCGTCGCGGACGACGGTCCCGGCATTCCGGCCGCGGAGCGCGAGGCCGTGCTCGAACGCTTCGTTCGCGGCGACAAGAGCCGGCGTCACACGACCGGAAACGGCCTCGGTCTGAGCCTCGTCGCCGCGATCGCACGCCTCCACGAAGCGGCGCTCACGCTCACGGACAACGCGCCGGGCTGCGTCGCGACGCTCGCCTTCGCCGCGCGCGTACCGGCCGAGACGCACGGCAGGCGCGGAGGGCCGGTTCGGGCGAAGCGCGCCGAATGAGCGCGCGTGCGAGGATCGTCTCGGTCAACGTCGGACCGGTCGTCACGGTCGACGACGGCGACCGGCGCTACGAGACCGCGATCGACAAGCGTCCGGCCGCGGGCGCGGTCGCGCTGCGCGGCGTGAACTTCGCCGGCGACGATCAGGCCGACCCCCACAATCACGGCGGCCCCGACCGCGCCGTCTACGCGTATGCCGCCGAAGACTATGCGTGGTGGTCGGAGCGGCTCGCGCGCGAACTCGGCGCGGGCGACTTCGGTGAGAACTTGACGACGGCCGGCATCGACGTGAACGCCGCGGTCGTCGGCGAGCGCTGGCAGATCGGCGCGGAGGTCGAGCTCGAGGTATCGGTGCCGCGCGTCCCGTGCTTCAAACTCGCAGCGAAGATGGCCGACCCGCGCTTCGTCGCGACGTTCGGCAAAGCGCTGCGGCCGGGGCCGTACCTGCGCGTCCTGCGCGAAGGGGACGTCCGCGCGGGCGACGCGCTCGCCGTCACGCACCGGCCCGCGCACCGTCTCACGATCGCGGAGGTGACACGCATCTACCTCTTCGACCACGCCGAGCTCGCGACGCTGCTGCGGGCGCCGGAGCTCGGCGAAGCCCGGCTCGACTGGGTTCGCGAGCGCCTCGCTCGCGCGCCGTAGCCACACCACGTCATGTGAACGGCTCGAGCACGTGGGCGCGGACGACGTCCGTGACGGCCGTCGTGAGCGACGCGAGATCCTCCGCGCCGATCGTGAGCGCGGGCGTGAGGTAGACGACGTCGCGCAGCGGTCGCACGAAGCAGCCGCGCTCCGCGAACGCCGCGCGCAGCGGCACGAGGCCGACGCCCGGCCGCAGTTGCACGACGCCGATCGCGCCGCGCACGCGCACGTCGAGGACCCCCGGCACGTCGCGAAGCGGCGCGAGGCCGGCCTCCAGCGCAACGCCGATCGCCGCGGCCTGCGCGAGACGCGGCTCGGTCGCGAAGAGATCGAGTGAGGCGAGAGCCGCGGCGCACGCGAGCGGATTTGCCATATAGGTCGGGCCGTGCATCAGCGCGTGCGAGGGGTCCTCCGCGAGAAAGCCCTCGAAGACGGAGCGCCGCGCGATCGTCGCGGCCAGCGGCAGCGTCCCGCCCGAAAGCGCCTTCGAGAGCGTCACGATATCGGGCACGACGCCGGCCGCCTCGCACGCGAACGTCGCGCCCGTCCGGCCGAAGCCCGTGAAGATCTCATCGAAGATCAGCAACGCCCCGGCGCGATTTGCGAGGGCGCGCAGTCGCTCCAGGACCGCGGCGTCGTGGAAGCGCATCCCGCCCGCGCCTTGGACGAGCGGCTCGACGACGATCGCCGCGAGGCGCTCGCCGTACCGCTCGGCGTACGCCGCGAGCGCGGCCGTCGTCTCGCCGTCGCGCGGCAGTGGCAAGAAGTCGTGCTCCGCGAGGGCACCCGCGAAGATCGCGTGCATGCCGCTCGTCGGATCGCAGAGCGCCATCGTGCCGAACGTGTCGCCGTGATAGGCGTCCTCGAAAGCGAGCACGCGTCCGCGCCCTTCGTCGCCGCGATTGCGGTGGTATTGCAGCGCCATCTTGAGGGCGATCTCGACGGAGACGGAGCCGGATTCGGAGAGGAAGACGCAGTCGAGGTCGCCCGGCAAGAGCGCCGCCAGGCGCGCGCAGAGCCGGTACGCCGGCTCGTGGGCGAGACCGCCGAACATGACGTGCGGCATGACGTCGATCTGCGCGCGCAGGGCGGCCGCGATCGCGGGATGGTTGTAACCGTGGACAGCCGTCCACCACGACGCGATGCCGTCGATCAGTTCCCGGCCGTCGGCGAGCACGAGCCGGCTGCCGTACGTCCGCACGACCGGCAGCGGCGGCGGCGCCGTCCGCATCTGCGTGTAGGGCAGCCAGACGTGCGGCGCCCCGGCGTCGAACCAGGTCAAGCCGGGCGCGCGACCATCCCGAGCTTGTCAAGCAAGATGTTGTCACGGTCGTGCAGCGGGTTCGGCGTCGTTAGCAATTTTGGCCCATAGAAGATCGAGTTCGCGCCGGCGATGAAACAGAGCGCCTGCATCTCGTCCGACATGTCCTCGCGACCGGCCGAGAGCCGCACGGTCGCGGCCGGCATCGTCACGCGGGCGACGGCGACCGTGCGCACGAAGTCGATCGGGTCGACGCTCGCGTTCTCGCCGAGCGGCGTGCCCTCGACGCGCACGAGCAGGTTGATCGGCACGCTCTCCGGGTGTGCCGGCAGCGTCGCGAGCGTCTGCAGCATTCCCGCGCGGTCCTCGACGCCTTCGCCGAGACCGACGATGCCGCCGCAGCAGACGTTGATGCCCGCCGCGCGGACGTGGTCGAGCGTCTGCAGCCGGTCGCCGTAGGTGCGCGTCGTAATGACGTTTCCGTAGAACTCGGGCGACGTGTCGAGGTTGTGGTTGTAGTAGTCGAGCCCGGAGCCGGCGAGGCGCGTCGCCTGCGGCAGGGAGAGCATGCCGAGCGTCACGCACGACTCGAGGCCGAGCGCCTTCACGCCCTCGACCATCGCGCAGACGGCCTCGAGGTCGCGGTCCTTCGGCGAGCGCCACGCCGCGCCCATGCAGAAACGCGAGGCCCCCGCGGCCTTCGCTTCGCGCGCGGCCTGCAGCACGGCGTCCAGGTCCATCAGCCGTTCGGCCTCGACGCTCGTGTCGTACCGCGCGCTCTGCGGGCAATACGCGCAGTCCTCCGGGCAGCCGCCCGTCTTGATCGAGAGCAGCGTCGAGATCTGGACTTCACGCGGATCGAAGCGGCGGCGGTGCGCCGTCTGGGCGGCGAAGATGAGCTCGGGCAACGGAAGCGCGAAGAGAGCGAGGACTTCCTCGCGCGTCCAATCGTGGCGGATCTCGCCGTACGACGCGGGTGAGACGGCACTTCCGAGCACTCGAGACTCTCTGCTTTCATGACGACACCGCTCGCAACGGACGACCGGACGACGGACGCTTCCGGCAGCCGCAGCCTCGACACCTTCGCCGAGACGAAGCTGGACGCGCTCGAACGGCGCGACCGGCGGCGGCGCCCGGTCGCGACCGAGCGCGCGGACGGCGTCCACGTCGTGCGCGCGGGGCGGCGCATGCGCTCCTTCTCCTGCAACGACTACCTCGGGCTCTCGTTCCACCCCGAGGTTCGCGCGGCGGCGGCGCGCGCGATCGCCCGCTACGGGACGACCTCCGGCGGATCGTATCTCGTCACGGGCAACCACCCGCTCTACGAGCGCTTCGAGGCGGAGCTCGCGGCGTTCAAGGGGACGCCGGCCGTCTGCATCTTCGGCTCGGGCTACCTCGCGAACGCGGGCCTCCTGCCGGCGCTCGCGGGCCCGGGCGACGCCGTGTTCGTCGACGCGCTCGCGCACAGCTGCCTCTGGTTCGGCGCGCGCGCCAGCGGCGCCGCCGTCGTGCCGTTCGCCCATAACGACGTCGAGGCGCTCGCGGCGGCGCTCGCGGCGTCGCGCGCGCGGTACCGGCACACGATCCTCGCGACGGACGGTGTCTTCTCGATGGACGGCGATCTCGCGCCGCTCGGCGCGCTCTCGGCTCTCGCGAACCGCTACGACGCGTGGCTGCTCTGCGACGACGCGCACGGCCTCGGGACGCTCGCGGAGGGCCGCGGTGCGGTCGCGCTCGCCGGAGCCGTGGACGTCCCGCTCCAGATGGGGACGCTCTCGAAGGCGCTCGGCAGCTACGGCGGCTACGTCGCGGCGAGCGATGCCGTCGTCGCGCTGCTGAAGAACCGCGCCCGTACGTTCGTCTATTCGACGGCGCTGCCGCCCGCGACGATCGCGGCGGCGAGCGCGGCGCTCGCGATCGTGCGCCGCGACGCGGAGCTGACGCGGCGTCCGCTCGCGCGCGCGCGGCGGTTCGCGGCGCGGCTCGGCCTGCCGGAGGCGGCGAGCGCGATCGTGCCGATCCACGTCGGCGGCGACGCGGCGGCGCTCGCAGCCTCGCAGCGGCTCGCGGAGGCCGGCTTCCTCGTCGTCGCGATCCGGCCGCCGACCGTGCCCGAGGGGACGGCCAGGCTGCGCGTCGCGTTCACGGCGCTCCACACGGATGACGACGTGGACGCGCTCGCCGCGGCCGTGACGGCGCTGCGCCTGGCGCCGTGAGCGCGATCTTCGTGACGGGGGCGGGCACGGAGGTCGGCAAGACCTACCTCACGTGCGGCCTGCTGCGCCGGCTGCGGGCGCGCGGCGTCGCGTGCGAGGCGCTCAAGCCCGTCGTCTCGGGCTTCGACGAAGCCGGCGCCGCGGCGAGCGATAGTGCGCTCTTGCTAGCGGCGCTCGGCCGCGAGCTCGACGCGGCGGCGCTCGATCGCATCTCACCGTGGCGCTTTCGCGCGCCGCTCTCGCCCGATATCGCCGCCGCCCGGGAAGGCCGGACGATCGACGTCGCGCAGCTCGTCGCGACGTGCCGCGCGGCGACCCGAGCGGTGCCGGCGGGGGCGACGCTGCTGATCGAAGGCGTCGGTGGCATCCACGTGCCGCTCGATGCGACGCAGACGGTCGCGGACTGGATCGACGCCCTCGCCCTACCGGTCGTGCTCGTCGGGGGCACCTATCTCGGCGCGCTGAGCCACACGCTCGCGGCGCTCGAGGTGCTGCGAGGCCGCGGACGCGACGTCGTCGCCGTCGTGGCGAACGCATCGCCGGAGGGTGCCGTCACGCTCGAGGAGACGGTGCGCGTGCTCGCACGCTTCACGCACGGCGTCCCCGTCGTCGGACTCGCGCGAGATGCGGGACCGGAGGATCCGGCGTTCGCCGCGCTGATGGCATGTATCACCTAGCGCGGCGTCGAGCGGCTCATTCGCCTGCGGCGAAGAGCGACGAGGCGGCGAGCATGAATGCCGCGAGGGCCAGGCACGATACGCAGCAGGCGACCGGGACCGCCGTCAACGACCGCGGATCGCACCATGGCAAACCGTTGACGGGACCGGCATACCACGCGAAGAGCGCGAGCACTTCGAACGGTCCGCGGCTTCGCGTCGAAGTTGTCAGGAGCGTCGCAAGCGCCGCGACACTCAGCGAGCAGGCGAACACGACGACGCCTTGCGCCCCCAGTCGGCTGCCGACGGCAGCGAGCGGAACGAATGCCAGCAGCGCCGCCGCGAACCAGCGCACGAGGAGCTGCTTCCAGACCGGCGTTGCGACGACCCGAACGACGTCCCGGAAGCGAGTCCCCGACGTCGGATCGCCGAGGTACGCGAAGACGGGGATCAGCACGAGCCACGCGGCCGGAGCCGCGAACCGGATCACGGCGCCCAGGGGTAACGACACGGCGGCGACCGAGACGATCGCGACGGCCGCGACCCAGCGCGATCCCATCGCTCCGGCGGCGTTGACGAGCTCGCTCTTCACGAGCCTCGGCAGGGGGAGCCCGCGCAACAGCGATGCAGCACGAAAGCGCCCGGGCGCCCTGCTCGCGACACGCGTCTCGCTGAAACTCGTCAGCGAGCCGAAGAGCGCGACGACGGCGACCGAGAGCGCAAACCAAACCGTGCGCTTGGGCACGACGTCCTTCGGCCAGCGGAGACGATGGAACGTGAAGGTGTGGGTGGCGGCCTCCGTGATACCGACGCTCACGCCGCTCGCATCCGCCGCCGGTTCCGCCGCGCGCAACTGTGCCGACATCGAGGAAAGAATCGGCGCCGTGCCGAGCGGGTCGGCGAAAGCGGAGGTGCTGCCGGCCTGCATCAGGCTCACCGACACACTGATCAGCAACGAGTAGATGACGATCCAGAGCGCGCCGCCGGCGAGGCCACGTGTCGCCGGAAAAGCGTCGATCGAGACGGCCGCGGCCGCCGTCAACACGCAGGTGGGAAGCGTCACGTACACGAATGGCAATACATAATCAGAAAGGCCGAACGCGGCGCTCTCGCCGCGAACGAACTGCATCGCGACGGCTGCCAGGACGAGCAGCACGGCGAAGGCGACGAGCATCGCGACGTTACTCAGGAACTTCGAGCAGACGATTTCGAGCGGCGCCGTCGGCGACGCGACGCGCAACGGCGCGGTTCCGAATCGAACATCTCTCCGGGCCGCGGGACGCACGAGAAAGAAACCAACGACCGGCAGGATCACGGCGCTGAGCAGCGCCGTGATCGCACCCATCCACGGACTGTTGTAGACGCCGCGGAATCCGCCGAGGAGCACGGTTGCATACGGGGCGCTTCCGTCCGGTACCGAGAGATAGCCGAGATACAGGAGCAGTGCGACCGCCGGTAGCAGGTTTCGCGAGCGCAGGCGCTCGACGAGGTCGGCGCGCGTCAACCGTGACACGATCACGGTCCGGGCGTCCTGAGTTCGCTCGGGTCTCCGTCGAAATGAATCGTCCCACGCGCCATCGCGAGGATCCGATCCGCGACGCCTTCGATGTCGCTGCCGATGTGGGTCGAGATGAGGACGATCCGCGTCTGCGCGAGACGGTGGAACAGCGCCCGAACTCGGGCTCGCTGTTCGGGATCGAGACCGACCGTGGGCTCGTCTGCGACGATTACCTGGGGGTCGCCGAGAAGCGCCTGCGCGATCGCCACTCGCTGCCGGTTGCCTCCGGAGAGCGTCGAGAGCGGCCGAGAGGCGGCGCTCGAAAGATCGAGTTCCTCGACGAGATGGTCGATCTGCGTCTTCGCGGCCTTCGCCGGGATCCGTTTGAGCGCGGCCACGTAATCGAGGAACTCGACCACGTCCAAATGCGGATACATGCCGACGTCTTGCGGAAGATACCCGAGCCGGCTCCGGAGCGGGCCGGGCCGTCGCAGAACGTCGTCGCCGCCGAAATGCATCGAGCCCGTCGACGGTTTCATCACGGTTGCGACGATGCGAAGGAGCGTCGTCTTTCCGGCGCCGTTCGGTCCGATCAGCCCGGTGATTCCAGGTTTCAGCATGAGCGAGGTCGTGGAAAGAGCGACGACGTCCCTCGGGTATCTCTTGGCGATGCCGGTCAAACGCAGTGAGACGAGCGACACGGGCGCCTCCGTTCGTGGCTCACGTGACTACCCAGAGCTGCCGATTCCCGCGATCTTGCCGGCTCCGTCGAGCGAGAACTTCCAGACCATTTTTTGCCCTGACGAGAAGGTGACGTCGTACGAATAGACGGTCACGGGTCCGAAGGGCGTGGCACTCAGATAGGTCACGGAGACGATCGTGCCGAGGGGCCGGAGCTGCTGCGCCGTCGCGGTGAGGAGCTCGGGCGTGAGATTTGCGCTCGCCGCCTCGGAAAACTCGTTTCGATCGATCCGGCCGTCGAGCAGCCCTGCCAGCGCGCTTCGAAAGCGAGCCGTGATCGCCGGTTCCTCCGGCCGTGGCGAGGCGTTCGCAGCGGCCGCCGGCGGGGAGAGCGTCGGCAGGAGCGTCGCGAAGATCGCCTGCTTCGCCGTACCCGTGTCGAAGCCGTCGGCGTCGCCGAGCACGACGACATCGACGCCGTTGGTCCGGTCGATCTCGTCATCGGCACGAAAGCCCGGCACGCCGCCGTGATGACCGATCGACCGATTCTTGTCGCCGTACGTCTCGAAGGCGAGCGCCTGGGAAAAGCCCATGGGGGTCACGACGACGCTCTCGAGCATCGTCGCGAGGGTCTTCGCCGCGATCAGCTTTCCGTCGACGATCGCGCGGTCGAAGCGCAGCAGGTCACCGGCGTCCGACTCGACATCGCCGTCCGCGTAGAGCCACGAGCGATCGAACGGGCTCGCGCGGCCTTCGCCCCGTTTCGCGTAGCCTTTGACGAGGAGCGCGGGCGCGGGCTCGTCGCCGAGCGTCGTGTGCCGCATGCCGGCCGGCCCGAGGATGTGCTTGCGTTCGTAAGCGGCGAGGGGCATGCCGGAGACGTGTTCGACGGCGAGTCCGAGAGCGACGTAGCCCGTATTGCTATAGTGGAATTTGGTGCCCGGCATCTCGTCCAGCGGATGCGGCGCGGCGTAGGCGAGGATGCCGAGCGGCGTCGTCCGCTTCGTGACGAGCCCGCTATTGAAGACCGCGTCGCCGTAATTCCACAGGCCCGAGGTGTGCTGCAAGAGTTGACGGATCGTGATCTCCGCCGCATGCGGAGCGGCCGGGAGATACGTCGAAAGCTTCGCATCGAGCGCGATCGCGTGCTTTTCGACGAGCTGCATGACCGAGATCGCGGTGAAGAGCTTCGTGATCGAACCAATCTCGAAGCGCGACTCGGCCGTCGCCTCGCCGAAACCGCGCACGTAGACGATCTTGCCATGCTCCGCGATCGCGACCGCGAGCGCCGGCACCTTCTCGGGCCCCGTGCCGACGAGCGCGCGCAAGCGCCCGTCGAGTTGCGTTGCGACCGCGGGCACGATCGCGAGCGGCGTCGGGCGCGGCGTCGCGGCCGCCGGTGTGGAGGCGACGGCCGACGGCGCGGCGACGGGCGAGGGCGCGACGACGGGCGAGGGCGCGACGCCGGGCACGGAACCGGGCGTCGCCGGAGCGGCCGACGCAAGGGCCACGACGAGCGAAATCACGAGCATGGCGGGTCGCTCCTACGGACGAGGGCTGCCGCTTACCTAGGCGGAGGGCGCCACCCGTTCCTGGCGAGGCACCGACCGGTCATTCGCGAGGCGCCGTTTGCGCCCCGTGCGAATGCGGCGCCATGAACAAGCTCAAGATCGACGAGATTCCGTGGGAGGAGTGGCAGTCTCCGAGCGGCGCCTTCCGCGGGAGCTTTCGCGAGATCTCGATTGCGATGGGTGCGACGCGTGACGGCGCACCCGGTGCAGGCGGCCATCCCTTCGATCTCGCCCTCGAGCGGCTGCCGCCCGAGTTCAACGGGAGCGTTTCCGGTGCCCGAGCATCGCGAACTCGGCATTCCTCCGGCGTGGGTCGACTACCGACGCATCGCTACGAGCGACGTCGCGTCGCTCAAGACACCGTGAATACAGAGAGCGTCCACCCGAGCCATGCAGCAACGGTTGTCGAAAGCAGCGAGGACGTGGATACTCGAAGCGTTGACAGCACGACACCGCCGCCAATCGCAATGGCCATCTGAACCAGGAGCGTATGCAGCGAAAAGGCGGGCGACATGATGCCGGTCAGCAAGCGCGTGATGCCAAGAAATAGCACCGTCCATGCGATCGATCCGGCTGTCCACGACACGGCCTTACGGAGTCGAGCGGTTAGCGTTTGTATCGCTCCTGAGATTAGCAGCACAAAGCAAAGCAGAACGGCCCAAACGAAAAGAGTATTGGGCAACGTCAGGGCCGGATGCCCTGACTCGATACGGCGTTGCCAATGGTCCGGTCCCCGGCTATGACGAGGCACGCGACGTCAATCAAAACGAAGGTGACGGCTCCGCCCGCACCGGCTGCTATCGCACGCACCCAGGACAGCGATCCCGAAAGCACGGCGGCCGGCTCGTCGTGCCCGCGCGACGGAACGAACAGCGCGATACCCAAAAGCAGCACGAGCACACTTGCGACCGTCGACGAGAACGTGAGGTCGCCGCCGCGGGCTTGAACCGCTATGATTCCGACGAGCATCGAGACTGGAACGACGCCGTAGATGAGCCGACGACGCGCGAAGTGATCCAAAGCCGAGTCGGGCGTCATCGGTGATACCCCAACTGGCTGGGCTCGACGCCGCGTGCCTGCTCCAGGGCGCGCGTTTGCGTGTGGTCGACGACGCCGACGACGCCATCATGAAAATTGACCGTCACGCGATGCCCCTCTTGTAGCGCGAGCGCGGTCGCCTCGGGTTGCGGCTGCCTTCCATCAGTTCATTGCGCGAAAGGGTGAGAGGCGAGCGGCTACCGCCGACGTTTAACTTCAGGACATCGCCGTCGAGGGACGCGACCGTACCTGTTTGCGGGCCGAAGTTTGAAAGGGAGCGAGCATTTGCCGCGCCGTTTTCTTGAACCGTTAGCGATGCGACGTGATGCGCGAGGTCTTTTTCCGGCAGCGCGTGCGTGTGATCATACGCCTCCGCTCCGATCGCGCTCAGTGTATTCTTTTCAAGCAGCGTATTGGTATCGTTCTGACTATGATCCGTCGGTGTCATTCCCGGCCTGATACCGTGCTCGAACATCGCGGCCGGCATACTGGCGTGGTCGAGTCCCGTTGCGATGACGCGACCGCTAACCGTAGCGCCCGCAACTCGACGCGCGTAGTCGCTATCGCAATCTTGGAATCCCCCGGTTACGGTCATTCGAATTCGCCCGACGTTCATATTTCTCGCGATATAGTTGATATCGGCCAAAGCCGTCTGGCCACCCTTGGCTACCAGCAGTGATGACGCGAGCGAAGTGCTGTTGTAGCCATCCTCGCCGACCTCAGAGTAATTCACGGGTTGCTGATTGTACGCATCGTCCCCGGCCGGCAAGGAATTTGCGTATTGGGTAAGCGTTTCGCCCGGAGGCGCGTGAAGATCGAACGACTCCCGCACGTCGCGCGGATCGCGAATATCATGATTGAGCTTCATGAGAAGCGGCGTTTGTTCGTTCTTGTCTTTAAGCGCGTCGTTTGCCGCGTGCCCGCCGAGCGTCTCGACCTTGCCATCTTCGTAATGAATCGTTACATAGCCATGTGTCGCCGCGAGCTCGGGCGTCACTTGAGTAAAATCCATCGTTATCCCCGTGACTGGCGACGTATCGCGCAGTGTCGGTAGCGGCACGGGGACTTGGTCCGAACTCGACATAGGTGGCGCAATCTCCTTGCGTCGATGTTCGCGAAAAGCGATTGTGTCTCCCTCGAAGCCTTAGCAGGCTTGTGAAAAAGTCGGCGATTCGCTCTTGGTCGGACGCTCGTTTCCGAGTACAATCATAGCACAGGCTTTCGATACTTCGGAGGTGCGCTCATGCGCTCAAATGACCAGCAACGTTCGTCGATGTGGCCGACGCTCTCGCCGGAAGATGTCGTCCCCGTCGATCATCCGCTGCGATCGATCCGCAAGATGGTCAACGAGATCCTCGCAGAGCTTTCGCCGGAGTTCTCGAAGTTATATTCGAAGCGTGGTCGACCGTCGATCGCGCCCGAGAAATTGCTTCGAGCGCAACTGATTCAGGTATTCTATTCGATTCCGAGCGAACCGCTGCTCATCGAGCAGTTACAATACAATCTGCTCTTCCGCTGGTTCGTCGGTCTCGGCATCACGACGCAATTTGGAACGTGTCGACCTTTAGCAAGAACCGCGATCGCTTTCTGAGCGGCGAGATCAGCCGAAAGTTCTTCGAGCGTGTCGTGAAGATCGCGGTGGACGGCGGCTTTGCAAGCAGCGAGCACTTCACCGTGGACGGCTCGTTATTGCAAGCATGGGCAAGCCACAAGAGTTTCAAGCCGAAGCCGGATGGTGATGAGCCGTCGGCCCCGCCGGCAGGCCGCACTCCCGATGTCGACTTCAGCGGCACGAAGCGTAGCAACGATACGCACGCCTCGACGACGGACCCAGATGCGCGCCTTTATTAAGAAGAGCCGCGACACCGCCTCCGTCCTCGGCTACCTGGCGCACGCGTTGATGGAGAATCGCAACGGGCTCATCGTCGGCGCGTGCACGACGAGAGCGACGGGTACGGCCGAACGCGAAGCGGCACTGGAACTCATAAAGGGCCGCGGTTGCAAACACTCGATCACGCTCGGCGCCGACAAGGGATACGATTCTGCCGCGCTCGTGGCCGAACTTCGGGCGCACAACGTCACGCCGCACATTGCACAAAACACGAGTCGTCGGAGCGCGATCGATGGCCGAACGACTCGTCATGAAGGCTACGCACAGAGCCAACGCAAGCGAAAGCGCGTCGAAGAAACATTCGGATGGTCGAAGACACGTGGGAACCTGCGGCAAGTCCACTTCCGCGGACTAGCTCTTGTCAGCGACGTCGTCACCTGGACGTTTGCCGCATTCAACTTGGTTCGGCTTCGCAATCTCTTGGGTTCCGCATGAACACGGAACGAGTGCGCCCAAAAGTCGACATAGCTAGCAAGAATAAGCCAGAAACTTGAAAAGATGAAGACCGAGAGAAAAGAATCACGGGCATTCTGCGATTTTTTCAAGGCCCTGCTAAGGAATGGAGGTGCTAGAATAGACATATGGGAAAGACTCCGACTTACACAGACCACGCGATCGAGCGCATGATCATGCGTGGCGTCTCCCAGGCGGAAGCCGAGTTGACGTTCCGCCGACCCGACCGTTCCGCGCCGGGCGATAACGGAGCAACGAATTACTACAAAGACATCGACGGCCGCACAATCCGTGTCACCGTCGGCAGCGACCTCTTCGATCCTAAGGCGCTCGTGTTCGTCACCGTCGCGGTGTAAGGAGAAAATCTGATGAAAAACCTGTTGCGCGTGACGCGCTCGACCGCCGGCGGCCAGACGATGCTCTATCTCTATTATCAGGAAGGCGCGAAGTCGGCTCGGACGATCGATCTCGCAGATTCCGTGATGGTCGACGTCGACGCTGCTGGTGAGACGATTGGCGTCGAGCTGCTGACGCCCGGCCGTCGCGAGCTCGAGCTGCTCACCGAAATCGCGCGCGATCGCGACCTGTCGCTCGACGGCCTCTTCTCGTTCGCGTGAGCGTTCCGACGGCTCCGGAGGCTTAGCGAAGCGCCGGCTTTATCTGCGCGAGCAGAAGCGGAGGCAACGGCAGAAGGCGCGCCTCGCAAAGAAGTGCATCGTCTGCATCTCGAAGATGCCGAAGGGGACCAACGTGGTCTGCGATCTTGCCGGCTCCGTCGAGCGAGAACCACCAGACCATTTTTTGCCCTGACGAGAAGGTGACGTCGTACGAATAGACGGTCACGGGTCCGAAGGGCGTGGCACTCAGATAGGTCACGGAGACGATCGTGCCGGGGGGCCGGAGCTGCTGCGCCGTCGCGGTGAGGAGCTCGGGCGTGAGATTTGCGCTCGCCGCATCGGAAAACTCGTTTCGATCGCTCCGGCCGTCGAGCAGCCCTGCCAGCGCGCTTCGAAAGCGAGCCGTGATCGCCGGATCCTCCGGCCGTGGCGAGGCGTTCGCAGCGGCCGCCGGCGGGGAGAGCGTCGGCAGGAGCGTCGCGAAGATCGCCTTCTTCGCCGTACCCGTGTCGAAGCCGTCGGCGTCGCCGAGCACGACGACATCGACGCCGTCGGTCCGGTCGATCTCGTCATCGGCACGAAAGCCCGGCACGCCGCCGTGATGACCGATCGACTGATTCTTGTCGCCGTACGTCTCGAAGGCGAGCGCCTGGGAAAAGCCCATGGGGGTCACGACGACGCTCTCGAGCATCGTCGCGAGGGTCTTCGCCGCGATCAGCTTTCCGTCGACGATCGCGCGGTCGAAGCGCAGCAGGTCACCGGCGTCCGACTCGACATCGCCGTCCGCGTAGAGCCCAAGCGATAACCAGACGGCGTTCGTAAAAGTTAGGATAAGGCACGCATTCGGGAGTTTGTAGCCACAAGGGATGGTAGACTCGATCTTGCGCCGGACACGACGAACACGAGTTCGACAGGGCTGCTGCGCCAAGAAGCCTCACGTGCCTCATCCCGATGGATCCCGCTCACGATCTCGCAAGCGCTTTCGAGGACCACGACTTTCGGCCGTGTTCGTCCGTCGATCAGCGTGGCGTGGCGTGTGGTACGACCGAGTTTGAAGCGCGCTTCTACGAGTCGCAGCCGAAGCGCATCAAGATCGTCTGCGCGCAGGGCCATCCGATGACGTCGATCAGCGGCGGCCACTGGGTGTCGCGAGACTTCTTCCTCGACGACGATCGCTATTCGAACATGCTGCCGGCTTCGTGGATTGCGTCGGTGCCATCCGAAAGGCGCGATCGGAGTCTCGAACTTCGTGCGACAGCGCGAACCCGCGCAATGCTGATGCGAAAGTGCGTGGTGTGCGGCACGCCGCCGTTCGATATCGCTCCTCCATCCGTCGTTCACGAGTGCCTGCGCGAGTACCGCCCGAGCAGCTATGCCGCGCTGACGCCGTATCTACAGCAGGTAACTACGTTCGCTACGCGCGAGTGGCTCGACGCCCTACCCGAGGCACTTCGCGAACTCGTGCGCCGATTGGCCCAGGGTTCGAGGATCGAGGCGGATCATTTGATTCCGCATCACGTCCTCGTGTTAATGAAAGGTTCGCTGTCCTCCGAGCAGCACGAGATCGCGACGAGTTATGCGTTACCGATGTGCGCGGACTGCAATAAAGGCCGGGGCGGTCTTGTGTACACGACGGACGCGCTCGTTCACTACTACGCTCGAGCTTATCACGAGGGCAATCGCGAACTGATGATGCGGACCCTCAAGCAACGCTTTTTCGATATCATGTCGCTGAATGAGCGCGCGCTTCGCCAAACGCAGGTCGACCGCACGGGCTAGCGGATCGCGACAACGTTTCCGCGGTCGCTGCGATGGGTGTTGGCGAAGTCGAGACGTTCCGCCCGGAACAGCATGACGACGTTCGAAACGGCGAGCCGGACGCCGTCGTTCATCTGACCGTCCCCGTGAAGATCGAGCGAGACGATGACGAGCTCCGAGCGATCGGCGATCGCGCGTTCGATGATGTCGGCGTTGTGCTGGTCGGTGAAGTGCGTCCCGTTCGTTAGAACGACGACGAAGTCGCATTCCATGGGCTCTCGATGCGGTGTTCGCGGCTCGACTCTTTGCGAATAACGCCTCTCCACAGGCTGTGAGCGGAAGAAACCCGTGGATAACGCGCGAACCCCATCGTACCCGGTCGTTGTTGCCGATTCGTGCGCGTGCTGAGCGACGTCACGCAGGGTCTCCACCGCGACCGAAGCGCCCTCTACATGCTCTACCAGCTACTGACGGTCGTGCGGCCCGAGCCGCGGATGGGCAAGGTTTCGGGCTCGGTCTCCGCCACGGTCGCGGGGCGAAGATCCGCAGCCCGCGCACGTGGGGGACTTCCTGCACACGCGGCCGGACGACGGCGGCACGCACCTCAACTCCGGCATCCGAATCACGCCGAAGAGTCGCCGCGCCATGGTAAGACGTCAAGGTGTCGTCGTGTTGCAACCTCGCCCTGCGACGAGCATTCCTGGCGCTCCCTTCGAAGGTGTCACGACGATCGATGTCGTCGCATTCCAAAGATCGTGGGCGTTGTTCGCTGCGTACATCTGCTGCCACGTCGCTCGTAGGCCCTCAATTGTCGTCGAGACCCTCGCGTCGTCACGTGCCGCAATCTCGAGCGCATCCTGATTCGCAAATGCCTGCGCGCGGACCGTCGCCTGATGACCGGAGACCGCGATGGGTTCGAATCCTCGAAACTCCGACGAGCTGATGATTGCTTTCTTGAGTCTGGCAAGCTCTTCACGGTCGACGGCGGCGTTTTGAAAGAGTTTCGTCAACGGTGTTCCGGAGTAGCACGCCGTCTGCTCCCACTGCACGAACGTCACGTACCAGACGACTGGAACGGCGACGATCGACACAACGATAACGAGCGCGAGCCTCGTCAACATCAATGGCCGTGACCAAGATTCGTGTTATTCGTTCGCGATTGCTCGTGCGTCCGCTGGTCGACGATGCCGACCTCACCGTTCGACATCGAGATGCGCACGTCGTTGCCAACACGCAACTGATCGGCCATCGCTGGATCTTTCAGGTTGGCTAGCAAGGCCCGCGTGTCGTAGCTGACGGTTTCGCGGCCGACTTGTTGTACCGTGTTGCCTCCGTAGTCGATCGAGACGATACGGCCGTGTTGTTGGTAGCCATCGGTCATCGGGCGAGATGGCTGACCTCCACGAGACGTGGCGGCATCCGACGTCGGCGGCGAGAATTCGAAATAGTCCGGAAACGTGTGATCGAACTGCGGCGTGCCGGGCTTCTCGAAGCTCGTGCCGAAGTCGCCGTGCACACGATGCTGGCCGAACGCTTTTGCGATGTCGCCGTCGGAGATGCCATTTTCGCGCAGAACGTACGCGGCCACCGTATTGCCGTTGGTGTCGGCCTGCGCACCGCGATCGCCACCTGCGGCGAGCTCTCTTGCCAAAGTGCGCTGGGCTTGCTCGGGCGAAGCACCTTCTTGCTCGAAAGCACGCAGTTCCGCGTCGTTCACCGCGTCATATGACGCTCGTGCCTCTTCCGTCGTGCGATAGCCGCCAGCAAAAGAATAAGCCACTCCGGCGCCATTCAAGTCACGGGAAACGTTCTGCGCCGTCATCTCGACTCTATCCAAATACGCTTCGACACTGGCGCGGTCGCCTGCATGGACGCCGGCTGGAAAGGGAACCAACGCGCCGATCGTGCCTTCATGACCGAGCGCGTTCCGATACCGTTGACTCATGTCGCCGATGATGCCATAGGGATTCGTGCCGGTGACGTCCCCATATTCGTATACGCTCCGCGCGCCGTCGGTGTGAACGATTTCGAGAAAATTGTGCACGAGTGGCACATACCCGCGCTCGTGGTTCCGACATAGACGCCGGGCGCCACCTTCGGGCCGGCGACGTCCGCAGGATAACGAACTGGTCCAAAGCCCTGATACTCCGGCAATGACGGCGGCGAGGGTCGTCTTTGATCGTCGGCCATCGAGGCTGCTTGCCCGAACGCCTGCGCGAGCCCTTCGGAGAACGGCCGGGAATACGCGTACGATCGCAATGGTCTATCTTCGAGAAGTCGTAGCCAAGAATGGCCTAACGATCGGGATTCTCTATCGATTGGCGGATGGCACTCCAACGCTTCGAGAGAACGCGTTGATGCCGGAAAGCGACGTACGCCCGCACCATCTCGTCCCACAGGGTGATGCAGTTTTCTTTATGAAGCCTCGGAGAATTTGTCCTTCGCAATTCACTCGACCCCTCTTTTTGGTATGGCGCGCTTAACAAATTTATGGTAATTGGAATCCGCCTGATCTATACCAGTGGTCGTTAGAGAAGCGTGCGCAACTCAGCGGCGCTGATGCCGACGTCGTCAAGGATTGCCGATAACGTGCCACGCTTGAGCGTCTGGCCACTGTGGATGTGAACCGTGGTCCGGGCCCATCAGGGTGCTCCATGAAGTGCGCGGAGCCGCGCATACGGACGACAACGAAGCCGGCACGTTGTAAGGCGCGCCGAACTTTATCTCCTTCGACGACCGGAAGTTTTTCACTCATGCCAGGTAAGTAGCGTTTGGAGGCCGGTGCGCTAGACCACCGATTGCGGCACCGTACGGTCGACCATGGTCGACGCGTCGGATGGAGGAATCGCTTCACCCCGTTCGGCCAAGATTTCGATATGCAAAGCGATTACGTCGCGAGCGTTGCTCACAGCCTCGTCATAAGTCTCGCCCTGCGTATGGGCGCCGCGAAACGCGGGGATGTGCACCGAGTAGCCGCCTTCGGCTTGGGGCTCGAGCACGACCGCGTAAGACCGCTTAGACGCCATCACGCGAAGAGCCGTTAAGGAGCGGCCGTTTCGAGCCCTTTGTGGCAGCTGCCTTGCGAAATGCTGACGCCACATCGTCGCTCCGCGCTCCGAGCACTTGCGGCGGCACGATGCAGCCATCCTCATGACATACCTCCGCCATCGATCACGATCGCACAATCGTCGTCCGTATACGACGCCTGCTGGACGAGCGGGCTCGTCAGGTAGGCGAAGGCCGCTCGCATCTCGTCGCGGATGCATGCGTGCGCGGAGCCTTCGCTCACTAGCAGCACTTGATCAACGAGCATCATTGCGGCATCCTCGTCGAGCCGTGGCGCATCGCCTGGATCGCCCGTCGTCGCCGCGACGACCTGCTCGCGCCAGCCCACTTCTTCGAGGATGTCGACGACCACCGCCACGCGCTTGCGCAGCCCGTGATCGCGCTCCCACAGCAGCGCCTCGATGGCCCCAGATCTTCACGGACACGACGGAACCGAACGCGACCAGATCAGCTTCGACCGAGGGCTCCACGTCACTGCTCTCGGTTTGGCGAAGTCGCGACCGGCGATCGCCTTTACGTGTCGGCCTCGAATGACAACGGAGCGTCGAGTGCGCGGGCAAACATCTCGGCGAGGTCGAGCGAGAAGCCGGGCAACGCGGGATGCTCGAAGATGCTGGTAGGCTCGAGGGCCCGGTCTCCGGTCCGGTCCGCGATCCGCATCGTGCGCTTCCGCGGGTCGACGATGACGACGACGTCGGCACCGCCGTTCAGGTAATCGTCCAGCTTCGCCGCTACGTCAGCAGCCACGTCGCCCGGCGAGAGAATCTCGAAAGCGGCCGTCGGCGCGAACGGCGGCGCCTGTAGCTCGCTTCGAGAAAAGCCGGCGAGACGAGCCTTTGCGACGAAGGCGACGTCGGGCACGAGCGGACGCCGCACGTCACCGGGGACTTTGATGCGAAAGCGCCACTCGGTTCCGACGGCGCCGCGCCCGAGCGCCCACGCGGATAGCGCGATCCCGAGTTCGAGTTGAACGCGCGAGTGGTCGAACGTCGGGCTCATCTTTTGAAGCGCGCGGCCGCGCACCCATTCCGTTTCGGGCTCGGTTTCGGCGAAAACAATCTCGTCTTGCATCGTGTCCACGCCATCCTATCACGCGTTCCGGTCACTTCGACAAGTGGTGCCGGAGCGGCACGGCACCGTTGCTAGCTTTCCCGTGTTTGCGCCGAATAGGTCTTCCATGCATTCACGGCGGGCCAAAACACGCACGAGTGGCGTGGTCACCCCATGATCGCGCGCAACGCTCCTTGCCCTTGCGGCAGCGGGAAGAAATATAAGCTCTGTTGCATTCCGCCGGCACCGCACGCACTCCAGCCCGAGAGTTCGGGCTCGGGTTCCGTCGATTTTGGGACTGCCGATCGAACCAGCGCCTTCACGAAACTCCTAGCATTCATGCAGCGAACGAAGCTCGTTACCAAGGGCAACGACCTCGCAGCGGCATTTTGTGGCGGCCACGACGCATGGGACGACCTCGGGGAGACCGCGTTTGCGACGTGGCTCGCGTACGATCGTGCTTTTGGCCCGGCGACCGCGTGCGAGCGTTTTCTCGCCGCGAGCCATCAACGATTGACGGCCGGCGAACGGCGTTATCTGGAACGCATGCGCGACTCCCGGATGCGCCTCGTCGAGATCGAAGAGGTCCGGCTGGACCAGGGCTTCACCTTGCGCGACGTCGCGACGGAGGAGCGATTCAACGTGCGTGAGCGCATGATGACGAAGCAAGTCTATCGCTATGACATCGTTGCGGCGCGCGTGATGACGGCATCCGAGGCGGCCTTCGAATTCGACGGAGCCGTCTATCTCTTTAGCCAAGATGATGTCACCCCGCTCATCGAAGCGATCGCGACCGCCGAACGGACGCAGTCCGCGAAGTCAGCGGCAGCGACCGCAATCCATCGATATTACGTCGAGACCGTCGTGCTGCGGCCGCCGCCGAAGGTGACGACGAGCGAAGGGCAGGAGATCGCACCGTCGCGCGTCGTGTTCGCCGCGGACCCGGCAGCGTTCGAACGTCTTTCGCAAGATCGCCGTTTCGTCGGGACCGGCAACGGTAGCCTGACGTGGAAAGCGTCAGCACGGTCTTCGCGCATTCTCGGCAGCGTGACCTATGACGACGAATTTGTGACTCTGAAAACCCTGTCGTTGGAGCGCGCCGATAAGGGGCGTAGGCTCCTTTCGAAACTCCTCGCCCCGTCCGGCCGATTCGTGCGGATGAAAACGGAGTCGCTCGAAGACTCGCTCGCAGGTTCCACCCCTCGCGGGTCCGAGTCCGACGGCGAAGACGCAATCGCTTCCGCAATCCAATTGCAGGTGATCGATGCCTACTATCGGCAGCACTACGGAAGCTGGCCGGACGAGCCTCTTCCCGCGCTCGACGGAGCGACGCCTCGCGCGGCGGCAAAGAACGCCAAGACTCGCGAGCGTGTCGTCGCGCTCCTGAAGAGCATCGACGCGGACCTTGCGCGCCAGCGTGCCGATGGCAAGATCAGCTACGATGTCGACTGGATGTGGAACGATCTCGGGCTAGAATCCAGGCGACGTTCGCCGTCACGACCTCGATCGACGCGCGACCACCCTCGAACGGGTCCGAAAACTGAATCTTGAATCTTTGGTGAAATCGATGCCAACGCCACCGGTTTCGGCGTGGGATGCGGAGATGCAACGAGTGCGCGGCATTCCACACGAGACGAAACCGCGACCGCGCCGAACAGCGTGAGCGGTCGAGTCCGGCATCGTCACAACTGCCGAGGAAGCGCTAGCATTCACGAATGACGCATCTCTACGAGCGACCTCTCGTCGCTCGAGACACCGTGAATACAGAGAGCGTCCACCCGAGCCATGCAGCAACGGTTGTCGAAAGCAGCGAGGACGTGGATACTCGAAGCGTTGACAGCACGACACCGCCGACAATCGCAATGGCCATCTGAATCAGGGGCGTATGCAGCGAAAAGGCGGGCGACATGATGCCGGGAGCAAGCGCGTGATGCCAAGAAATAGCACCGTCCATGCGATCGATCCGGCTGTCCACGACACGGCCTTACCGAGTCGAGCGGTCAGCGTTTGTATCGCTCCTGAGACTAGCAGCACAAAGCAAAGCAGAACGGCCCAAACGAAGAGAGTATTGGGCAACGTCAGGGCCCGGATGCCCTGACTCGATACCACGTTGCCTAGCTGTGCGATGATCAAGTTGGCGAGGTGGTCGTCGATGCGGATGCCGCCACCGACGAAAATGATGCTGTCCTTGAGCAGCCGCGAGTAGATGTCGAACGCGCGCTCACCGCGCGCGCTCTGCTCGACGACCATCGGAACGAGGTGACCCAAAGTACTCCACTCCTAACAGGCTTGTGAAAAAGTCGGCGATTTGCTCTTGGTCGGGCGGCCGCTTGCGAGTAGAATCATAGCACAGGCTTTCGATACTTCGGAGGTGCGCAGATGCGTTCAAATGACCAGCAACGTTCATCGATGTGGACGACGCTCTCGCCGGAAGATGTTGTCCCCGTGGATCATCCG